>Ga0163154_10005453_pt1 | contig 16130 bp, 18 predicted proteins | sample OliLakLV19MP9P1_FD_148649 | JGI IMG/M metagenome (GOLD analysis project Ga0163154, IMG submission 148649) | Freshwater microbial mat bacterial communities from Lake Vanda, McMurdo Dry Valleys, Antarctica - Oligotrophic Lake LV.19.MP9.P1 | ecosystem: Environmental > Aquatic > Freshwater > Lake >... | reverse complement strand
ACCGGAATACCGAGCCTGTGAAGAGAGAAGCCCGTGCTATAGCGTAGCTCAGCGTCGGGAGTATGTCACCAATTCCCGTCACGGTGCCAATCATCCTGACCAGTGCGGTGTGAGACAGGAAGGGTTGAATGAATCGGGCAACGTGATGGGAGCGGTGTGAAATCGACGTGAAGCTGAATTGTGGTGTGAAATGTCTGTGGGGTCGTCCTCAATTTTCGGTGTCGCGCTGGAAACGGGCGATCGCCTTGGTGTTAGTTGGACTATCGCTTGTTTTGTGCATCCAGCGGCCAGTAGGGGCGATCGCCCAATCTCCGCCAGTGCCGACTGAGCTGCGGGGAGTGTGGTTGACCAACGTCGATAGCGAGGTGCTATTTTCCAGGCCGACGTTAAACAATGCCCTGCGGCGGTTGAGGCGGCTAAATTTTAATACGGTTTACCCCACTGTTTGGAATTGGGGCTACACCCTCTATCCAAGTGCCGTCGCAGAACGGGCGATCGGGCAACGGGTAGATCCGCACCCCGGCTTGCAGAAACGCGACATGCTGGCACAGGCAATTAGCCAAGGGCATCGGCTAGGGCTAGCAGTCATTCCCTGGTTTGAGTTTGGCTTCATGGCTCCTGCCGATTCGGAGTTGGCGCTGCGCCACCCCGACTGGCTCACCCGCCGCCGTGATGGCACCCAGGTGGTCATGGAAGGGATTTATCCACGCGTGTGGCTGAACCCGTTTCACCCCGAGGTGCAGCAGTTCATTTTAGACTTAGTTGCCGAACTGGCCAGTAATTATGCCATCGACGGGCTACAGCTAGACGACCACTTTGGCCTACCCGCCGAACTGGGGTATGACCCGTACACCATCCAGCTCTATCAGCAAGAACACCAGGGCAAGCGCCCCCCCGACGACTCCACCGATGCCGAATGGACTCGCTGGCGTGCCGATCGCATCAGCCGCATGATGGCGCAAGTTTTCCATACGGTTAAAGCCCGCAAGCCCGATTGTTTGATCGCCCTTTCACCGAACTCCAGAGACTATTCCTACCGCGCTTTTTTGCAAGACTGGGGCACCTGGGAGCGGCAGGGCTACATCGAAGAACTGATTGTGCAAATTTATCGGGACGATCTGAGCAGCTTTGAGCGAGAACTCACCCGCGCCGAAATTGAAATGGCCCGCGACCATATCCCCGTCGCCATCGGCATTTTGTCGGGACTAAAAGACCTGCCCATAACCACAGAACAAATCCGTCAACAGGTTGCCGCCGTGCGCCGCAGAGCCTTATCAGGCGTATCTTTCTTCTTTTATGAAACGCTAAACGACCGAGATAGCGCCCTCAGCGACATGTTTCCTACCGCTGCTGTACGCCCAACGGTGTCGTAAGAAGCGTGGCAGATGCCAGATGCGCGGGGAGGGCATGGCAGTGCCATGCCCCTACTGGATATTTGCCCCTAATCCACAGCCAGTCGTCTTAATTTAGGTTTCAAACGGAATAATTTTCTCTAATTCCGTCACTAAAGGGGGTAAATCATGCACCACAACTTCCCAGATAATATCCAGGTCAATCTCAAAATAAGCATGGGTTAAGCGATTTCGCATGCCAATCATTTGAACCCAAGGAATCTCCGGATATTTAGTTCTACAGTCTGTGGAGATTTTTCCTGCGGCTTCCCCAATAATTTCGATATCTTTGACCAAGGCTAATGTCAGCATCCGATCGCCATCCAAATTTGTTCTGGTGCGATTGCAGATGAACCCTACTGCTTCTATAGCGGCATCGCGCATATGGCGTAATCGGGTGGCATCATCAATCTTGGACATATTGCACCACTGCCTCAGATAGGACTCGATCGCGAATATAGCGACTGAGTTCATGCGGCGTTCGCAGATCAATCGTCCGGCCACCCATCAGATTGGAAAGTTCTTGCTGCATGGTGACAATCGCAAAGCCTGGTGTTTTACCTGACTCAAATTCGACTAGAACATCAATATCGCTATCGGATCTAAAATCATCTCGTAAAACGGACCCAAAGAGAGAGAGTTTATAGATGTGATGTCGATGGCAAAAATCAGTGATTTTGTCTTGAGAAATTTGAATGGGAAGAGTGGGTTGCACGATGTTTCACATCCTACTTGGCTAATACTCGATTAAGGTTCCTGGTTGAAGTCCCTGCCATTCGGTATCGGTTTGGTAATAGGTGAGTCAGGTTTCAGTTTGTGTCTGGAGAATGTAACAGTGTTCTTCTAGAGGTAATACGCCTATTGCTACTGCTCTGGCTGTGGTTGCCGGATTTGGGACAGGGTGTCTCGAATTCTAGGCAGTTGCAGGAAAACGCGCGTTTGGGTAATCAGGCGATCGCCCCACAGGTTTTCTATCAAAAAGTCGATGTCGGCATAGCGCTGATCTAGGCGCAGCGCTGCTTCACCCGTGGTCAGAGCTTCTGCTTGCTCTCCTTTGGCATGCAGCGCCACCGCCAGCGCCAATTGCGGTTCTGACTGGGTGCCATCAATGGCGATCGCTGCCCGCCATTGCTCTAAGGCACCGTCCACGTCGCCCTGTTCGTATAGCACTAGCCCAATATTATTAATCGCAGGCCAAAATTCGGCATTGACGTCTACCGCTTTTTGATAGCTGGCGATCGCATCTCCGTAGCGCTTTTGCATATAGTAAGCGTTGCCTAAATCAAACAGGGCACCTGGCTCGTCGGGTTTCAGGCGTAGCCCCATCTGTAGCGCATCAATTGAGCGATCATAGTCTTTGAGTCGAAAATACGCCGTTCCTAAAGCAAACAAAATAGCAGGCTCTTCTCGATCCAGCGATCGCGCCTTTTGCAGCGGGGCGATCGCCGCTTGGTCTTGCCCAACTTGCAGGTACAGACTCCCCAGCAGCGCCCACACCTGCGGATTTTGCGGCACGAGCTGACTGGCCAATTGCGCCCGCGCCAGCGCCAGTTCGTACTGTTGGAACTGCGCTAGCTGCGCCGATTCTTGTGCCAAACTTAGCCCTTGCTGTTCGAGCCGCTCCGGATTGAGCTGAGGCACATGGGGCACCAAGGCTTGGGCAAAGGCAGGCTGGGCAATGCCAACGATACCAAGGGCGAGGGGCAAAACCAGAAGGGGAAAACGCTTAGGCACAGGACGATCCAACACAATAGCGAAAGTATCTCTGCTAGCTTAGACGATACGGTACCGGAACGGCAAAGATGAATGAATCACATCACAGATTCCAGAACAAGGGGCTTAAGCCCCTTGCCTGTAATGTACCGAAGTGAAAAAGGCTATAAGTTTTGAGTTTTGAGTTGGGCGGTCAATTCAAAACTCAAAATTCAGAATTCTTTGCCAGGTTGGCGCGGGCGTTGCGGCGCATCATGGCGGGTTTGATTCGTCGCAGGGCTGAGGCGGGAAAGCGATCGCTCCACTCTTGGTCTGACAGGTTGGCCAATTCAGCCAGCTTGGGGTTAACGTTCCAGTCGTAGGGTTGAAACGCGGCTTCGTCGGTGACTTGGGCAAATCGCTGATTCCAGGGGCAGACATCTTGGCAAATATCGCAGCCCGCCACCCAGCCCTGGAGCTGGGGCACAATCTCGTCTGGCAGGGTTTCGGCTCGATTTTCGATCGTGTGATAGGCAATGCAGCGGTTGGCATCGACCACAAACGGTTGGGCGATCGCACCTGTCGGGCACGCCTCCATGCAGCGGGTACAGGTGCCGCAATGGGCGGTGTGGGGGCGATCGGGGGCAAGTACCAGGTTGGTCAACACTTCGCCCAAGAACACCCAGGAGCCATAGTCTCGCGTAATGACATTACTATTTTTGGCAATCCAGCCAATCCCTGCCTTCTGCGCCCATGCTTTATCTTGAACTGGCCCTGTATCGGCATAATAGCGCGCCTGAATTTGTTCGCCTTGGGCTGCGAGCCAGAGTGCTAGCGCTTTCAACTTTTTGTGCAAAATGCGGTGATAGTCGCGCCCCCAGGCATAGCGAGAAATTTTGCCGTGCTCAAGGCTGGGCGATCGCGCCTGCTCGGTGTAGTAATTGAGCGCCACACAAATCACCGACTGCACCGTTGGCAGCACTTGCCGCACATCTTGCCGCTTAGCAGCGCTCATCCAGGCCATGTCGGCTTGGTAGCCCTGCTGGAGCCAGTGTTGGAGGGCGATCGCATCCTCATTCTCTATCCCCTTTGTCTCTGGCTCAACTGCCGCAATTCCTACAAGATGGAACCCCAGCTCCAGCGCCTTTTGCTTAATTAGGTCACTATCTATGATCAAGTTCTCTACCAATGGGAGCAAGGAGACGAGCGGCTTTACAGATAAATTATAAACTGAAGTCGAATTTACAGAAACGAAAAACCGAAAACTAGTCGTTTAGAGGGTGAGTTGACTGTGGGTATAAATCATGGAATCAGCAATTCTACAATTGACGCATCGGAGACTGAAAGCATTCAAACTGGCAGTCTCCACCCAGTAATTGAGCAGTATTTCCAAACACTGAACGCCGGAGAGTTTCCAGCTACGGCAGAGCTGTTTGCCGAACATGGCGTGCTGCACCCGCCGTTTGCATCAGAGATTATTGGGCCAGAGGCGATCGCCACCTATCTCCAGGCGGAAGCAAAAGAGCTACACCTTGTGCCGCGCAGAAGTCGCGATCGCCTACTAGAAACAGGCGACACTGAATTCGACATTCGTGGCCGAGTGCAAACACCATTGCTAAGCGTTAACGTCGCCTGGAGGTTCATCCTCAATCCTGAACAGCAGCTACTCATGGCTGAGGTCAAGCTATTGGCAACTTTGGCAGAATTGCTGCCCTTGCGCCAGTGAACGTATCGGCTGGTTCAGGTCGTCTCAGGGCAGGCAGCAGCTTTGTTCAGAGGATGTTTTAAAAGTCCGATTGCTGGTAGCAAAACGGTATCGATCCCCCTAAATCCCCCTTAAGAAGGGGGACTTTAAGTCCGGTTCCCCCCTTTTTAAGGGGGGTTAGGGGGGATCACTCGGTGCCTAAAAGCGCAGCCGATCACTTTTAAAACATCCTCTCAAATTTTAGTGAAGCTAAACGCGATCGCAATTAAACAGATCAGGCAGAATCATTGAGCAAATAAAACCCGCTGCCATGACGCTACATATCCGACATTTTCTAACATTTTCTGACCGACAATAACAAAAAAACGGCCTAGTACAAAGGAAGTTCAAACCTAGGCCAGAGGACGAAAGTACGGAATCGGAAATCGCAATTGCTCTCTTGCCCGTTGGCAACAAGATCTGATAGACTGCCACCCGGTTGCCGACTCTGTCTGATTCCCCGTTCGCCCATCTAATCGCGAATGGTGTTTCCGACATCCCTAGTTAAATATTTGTCAGACTCTCGATCGAGTTCACTCGTGGCGAGAGTTGATGGTGGATTCCTCCATAGCAGGCGATCGCATCATCAACCCTCTGGTTTTACCATGCCATATCTTATGTTTCTAAATCATTTCTGGAGCACCTTCAAATGAATTTCTTAACTGCCCCCACTGCTGACGCTGATTCATCCATCAATTTATCAACAGGCGCTGACCATTTCAATCAACCCGAAACTCATCAGCTCGTATTTATCGATAGCTCAGTTGCAGATGCTGAGCAGCTAGCCCAATCCGTTGTTCCAGGGATAGAAGCAATTTTACTGGACTCAACCCAAAATGGCATTGCCCAAATTACCGCAGCGCTAGCGGGTCGCACTAACATCGGCGGCGTTCAGCTGATTGGGCATGGCTCATCAGGTAGTTTGCGATTGGGTAATACGGTATTAAATCAGGAGACGATCGCGGCCCTGGTTCCGTTGGGTAGGAAGCAAGAAAGCTTGCCGAACCAGGGATACGGAGAATTCGTTTCTCATCCGAAGTGACGAAATTCTGGGATAAAAAAGCTGAATGCGTTGTTTTTGCGTTCAAGCCCGCTCTCATAGTGTTATGACCTATAATCCCATAGTCCTTGCCACGAAAGGGTTCTATCCTCCCTATGCAACGGAACCAGTGCCCAAAATGCTGGGGCTATAGATCATGTCGGCATCTGGTTGGCTCGCTAGACATTGAATCTGCTGTTCCAGCTTGGTCGGTAGCAGATAATCATTGGCATCCAAATATTGCAGCCACTCGCCGCTGCTGATCTGCAACAGGCGATGGCAGGCAGCATTGCCGCCTTGGTTAGGCTGGGTAGTGGCATGAATGCGATCGCCAAACTGTTGAATCACCTGCCAACTGCCATCCGTTGAGCCATCGTCTACTACGATTACTTCGATCGGCAGGTAGGTTTGGCTCAGGGCGCTGGCGATCGCCTGCTCAATCCATCGCTCGGCGTTGTAGCACGGAATCAGAACACTGACGGTCGGCACCATAGAGTATCGGGCTTCAGCCATACTTGAAACGTTCGTGAGGCAGGCTCTGCTGGACGCTAAATGATTCTCCTATGATTCTAGGATCAATCATTTAGGTGTCGGATGAAGCATTTGTATTAGGGTTGCGGCGTTGCGTTCGGGGTGTTGGTGCAAATGCTTCATCCCTACATTTCTCGGTTAATATTCGCGATTACTCCAGCGCTCAGGTTCAAGCCTGGGCACCCGACGATATTTACTTTAGAAATTGGGCAGAGGTCTGCTCAAATCGGTTTACTTACCTGGCTGATCATGCCATTCTTTCAACGCATGGGGTTTGCCGTGGTTGAACAGCAAACTGTCCCGTGCCGAGGTGAAACCTTGATCAATTATGTGATGGAGAAATTTCTAGACGTTTCAATTTAGCTTCTTACCCCATCGCTGTTTTCGCTATGGGTGATGCGCCGCTCGGACGCTAGAACCCAGGAGCGTTTGCAGCTGGCGCTCAATTCGCTCACCACCCGAGGCAATTTTTCCGCCTTCCGCGCCGCGCCCGACCTGCACTACATGGAAGGCGTCGGCCTGATGATTGGCGACCTCACCTGCCAGTTCAACGCCCGCTCCAGCCATATTCGCTGTGCCATCAATCCATCGGATCCCTGCGCCGGGTGCTTGCACTATTCGCCCAAAGAATTCGACGATCAGCTCTGATACTGCACCCGATAAATCCGCCCGTTCGCCTCTTCAGTAAATAACAGGCTGCCATCGGGCAACACCAGCATTCCCACCGGACGCCCCCAGGTCGTGGGTCGAGCTGGGTCTAGCAAAAATCCGGTGACAAACTCTTCGTAAGCGCCAACCGGGCGCTGATCGGCTCCAAAGGGCACAAATACAATTTTGTAGCCTGTGCCTTGGTCGCGGTTCCATGATCCTCGGAAGGCGACAAACGCTCCATTTTGATAGGTAGTTGGAAAGGTTTTGCCGTCGTAGAACTGTACGCCCAGCGCGGCAGAGTGCGCTTGAAACAACACGTCGGGGGTGCGGGTTTGGGCAGCAAGCGTCGGGTTAGTGCTGCGATCGCCCGTCAGATGCCGAGGGTCGAGCCGATCGGGTGATAGGTAGGCATAGGGCCACCCATAAAATTCATCCTGGCGAATGCGGGTGAAATAGTCGGGCACTAGGTCGTCGCCCAGGCCATCGCGCTCGTTGACGGTGGCATAGAGTTCGCCTGTGACGGGATGAAAGTCTAAACCAACCGGATTGCGTAGCCCCGAGGCAAAGGTTTTTTGGTTAGAACCATCCAAATTCATCACCTGCACCGAGGCACGCGGCAGCGGTTCTTCGTCGGCATTGGAGCGAGAGCCAATCGATACATAGAGCGACTTGCCATCGGGAGCCGCCACCACATTGCGCGTCCAGTGCTGGTTGTAGCCACCACCGGGCAAGTCAGCAATCGTTTGGCCTTGCCCCGTCAGCGCCATTTGCCCAGACGCATAGGGAAACCGCAGCACTGCGGCACTATTGCCCAAAAAGAAGGCATCGCCCGCAAAGGCCATACCAAACGGAATGTTTAGCCCATTGTTAGCCGTGGCAAAGGTTTGGTTGACTTCGGCCACGCCGTCTTGGTTGCGATCGCCCAACAGCCGAATCCGGTTCTGTCGCGTTTCGGTCACCAGCACATCACCCGTGGGCGTCAGTGCCAGCCAGCGCGGCGCATCCAGCCCGTCCGCAAACACATTCACGGTAAACCCTGCGGGCACCTTCAGCGTCGGATTAGCTGGAATGTCGATCACCTGCGGACTCTTCGATGCACTGGATGTAGCATACGGAGCTGGCAACTTGCCTAGTTCAACCCGAATCGGCGCGAGGGAAAGCGGTTCTGTGCGAATCTGACTGCTGGGTGCAGGGGCGATCGCCCCTGTCGGCTGCGCCTGCGTCACCGACGGATCAGCCGCAACGGCACTGGGAGAGGTTGTAGATTCGCTGGATGTGGAAACGTTGGTGCAGGCTGGCATCACCCATAAACAGAGCAACCAGAACACGGGGCGCAAAGACCTGATCATGCGGTATGCTTCCGAAAAAGTACGTGGTTAGAAGGAGATTGCTTCGATCCTAACAACTGAACTTTTAATCGGGATAAACAATCCAAACCGGGCGAACGACCGTGTCGCCCCTACGGGCGCTGTCTGCGTCGCGTCAGAATGCTCACCACTTCACCCAGATTGGCACCGGGCAGCTTGCTGCTCCAATCGTTGGTATCGGCAAAGCCGCGCGCATGCAGGTCGTGGATGGTTTCGGTGACCCAGTTGGGGCTGCTAATCAGCAAAATCAGCATCTGCTCTTGGCCGGGTGCCAGAGGATGGAAGTAGAGCGGCAAAATTAGCGGTGAGGGGCGAATTTCACCCTCATTTTTACTCCGATTTCAACCGCCTCAGCCTCCAAGCCTCGCTCGATTAAATGTTCCAAAAATGTTCCCCACTCCCCTTCCCCTTCTGCCGTCGCAATTTCATAGTGCAGGATTTCATAGGAGCCATCTTCCCAAACCGCTAATGCTGCTAAAATCACCCGCTCTTCGGCTTGACGATTTTGCCCCTAGGTAACCCCAGGGCTGCTTCCAACGTGATTTTGACCGCTGCAATCACCGCACTTCGCAAAGCTTGTTCTAGGACTTCGTCGAGTTCGGGTTGAAAACTGCTCGCTTTGACCCGATGGATTTGTTGTTCTCGTTGGGCGATTGTCATGGGAACCTGCTCTTTTGAGGGCTTCTTCCTACTGTCGCTCCATCGACTTTTCTCTGGCCAATGGCGAAAAATTCGTGACACTAACAAGAATCTGACCGCAAGTTTCACTGGGAACGCAGTTGATTGCCGGGGGGCGATCGCCAACAATAAAAATGCAGGATAATAAGCATAAAGGTTCTGCCGATCGCAGTGCCTCCATTCCCTACTCTCGGGTGCTGCACCCGTCATCCTAGTCCTTCAACCGTCCGTCACGTTAAGCGCTCAGCATGACACCCATCCCTACCTCCGTCGTTCCGCTCAGCTGGCCAGAGCTAGAAGCCCTGACAGACTTTCAATTTGACCCGATCAACGGGCCAACCAATGCTCAATCTCGGCTACGCTTATTCGATCAGCTTGAATCGACTGTGCGAGTAACGCTATACCGCGACCACCATGCCTGGTGTCCCTACTGCCAAAAAGTCTGGCTGTGGCTAGAGGAAAAGCAGATTCCGTATCGGATCGAAAAAGTGACGATGTTTTGCTACGGCGAAAAAGAGAGCTGGTACAAGCGTAAGGTGCCGTCGGGGATGCTGCCTGCCTTGGAGCTAGACGGTCGTATTATTACCGAAAGTGATGATATTTTGATGGCGCTGGAACGGGCTTATGGAGCCTTGGGCGCGGGGATGCTAGATGCCACCGTGCTGCCGCTCCGACAGCTAGAGCGCCTGCTGTTTAGAGCCTGGTGTGGTTGGCTTTGCTACCCGGCCAGCTCGTCGCGCCATGAGCAGCGTAACCGGGAGCAGTTTGAGGCTGTCGTGGCGAAGGTCGAAGCGGCGTTAGCCAGCACCCCAGGGCCATATTTCCTAGCTGACTTTGGCACCGCCGACTTGATTTTTACGCCCTATGTTGAACGGATGAATGCGAGCCTTTACTACTACAAAGGCTACTCTATGCGAGCAGAAAATCCTCGCTTAGCAGACTGGTTTGCCGCGATGGAAAGCCGCCCCACCTATCGCGGCACCCAAAGCGATTTTCATACTCATGCCCATGACTTACCGCCTCAAATGGGTGGCTGCTGGGAAAACGGCGAGCCGCAGATGTTGCTCAATAAAGCACGGGTAGATCAAGGTCCTTGGCTGGGGTTGCCCGATGTGGCTTACCCTGAACCAGAAACCTCGCGGGCTGAAGCCCTGCAACGGGTGCTCAAACACCGCGCCAACATCATTCGAGTCAACCCCGCAGACGATCAGGTATTTGAACAGGCACTGCGGTGTGCGTTAACTTACCTAGTCACCGATAAACCCTGCACTCCGCCCACCAAATCGGATACCGCTCTGCGCTATTTACGCGATCGCATTAACGTACCGCGAGATATGTCGATCTATGCGGCTAAGCGATTGCGGGCAGCACTGGAGGACACGGCGGCACTGGTCGGCGATCGCCAAGGCACCCCAATTCCGATGCAGCATCGGCGCGATCAAGATCCAGCTAACTTTCAATAATCGCTCAATCATGGGTTAGTCATGTTCTAGACAGGAACGCAGCTAACCCATGCTGAATTAACAGACTTAACAGCGTAAATCCTTCCCCAGACTAGTCTGAGAAAGGATTCACGCTTAACGTGCGTAGGCGATCGCGGCGTTATTGAGCTGGAGCAACGGTCGCATTGACAATTACTCGGCTAACACCCTTGATTTCCATGGCGAGTGGTTCAATTTTGGCTAGCTGCTCTTGGTTTTGAACAGTTCCACCAATGGTGACAACTCCATCTTTGGCGTCTACCGTTAGCAATCCATTAGGAATGTTTGCTTCTAGCTTACTGCGAACCTCACTTTGAAGGTCGCCAGCGGCACGATCTACGTCGCCTCCGGTTGCATTGTTGCGCTGCTCACGCGCCCGAATGTCTGACTCAAGCTGGTTCTTACGAACGTCACTTTGGGCATCGCCCTTCGTCGTTTCAGTGCTGTCAGCTGTTGGCGCTTGCCCCGTCGTTTCAGCTGAGTTCGGTGCATCCGATGCCGTTTTTGCATTGCTGCAAGCAGAGACAGTGACCATCATCAGGCCACTGATGAGCAACAGAAGTAGCTTGTTCATAGATTAATCCTCCGTTTCAGCGCAAGCGCTGCCATAAAAGGTTGGGTTGTCGTTGAGGGCAGCTACATCCGCCGTCTGTCTTCTGAGTAAAGGGTTCCAGCAGGATGAACGGACGGAGCATTGCTAGCTGTTTGAGGTGAGCTGTCTCCATAGGGCGTCCCTGCGGGGTAGGTCGCAGCGTTGCGATCGCTAGCCGTCGTGTCATAGATACCCCAGTCTTGAATTCCCCGGTGGCTCAAGATTGCTTCAGCCCGATGGATTTCGTCGTCTGAGCCGTCTACCATAATCAGATAGTCTCCTCGGGAGACGCGATCGCCATAGACCTTGGCTCGATCTTCAGGAATCCCTAGACCGACTAGACCGCCGACCAAACTACCTGCTGCGGCCCCAATCGCGCCACCTGAGATAGCAGTTGCCAACGCAGTTGCCACTGCGCCACCTAGCATCACAGGGCCTACACCCGGAATTGCTAGCGCCCCTAGGCCGACTAAAAGACCTGTTAGGCCACCCACTGTACCGCCCGCAACAGCGCCTTTCTTGACACCTTCGTCGGCCTCGGTATCGTGTGCTGCACGACGACCGGCATCTTGCAAGCGAGTGCTAGCATCCGCTCCAGAAACATCTGTGTGGCGATCGACATTGTTGCCAACGACAGAAACACGATCCATCGAAAAACCGCTATCTTTTAATTCGCGCAGTGCCGTCTCAGCATCCTGGTAGCTAGAAAATGTGCCAACTGCACGCTTGTGTTGTCCTAAAACCATGGGTTCCTCCTTTCATCTCGCAACCACAATCGGCTGCAAAGATGCGGTTACTTTTGTATTTCACACTACCATCCTAGATTTAGGCTCCCTGTCTTCCATCGACCCCGAGGGAGATGCCCTATCCATCTTTTTAGATAGATTTGCAAGATCGATTTGTTAGGCTGCTTCATCTCTCTGTGGGGATGGTATTTGGAGCCTATCGCTCTTTATCCAGCTTTCAGCTATTTCCAATTTTTAGACCGACATATTGATCTGAAAACGTGGGTATTAGGGGTCTTTTGGCAATATCTGAGTATCCTTGACAAGCCAGTTTGGGAAGAGATTCAAGCTCGACACCTTATCCTTATAATGCGCGAATCATCATAAATCTGTGAAGTTTATGCATTTTGTGCATAAACCTGGTATTCTCTCTGTAGCGTGGCTTATGCGTTTAATGCATAATATATTCGTGGACTTAAAGGGATAAACCTATGAACATCAATTTGCGCGGTGCCCGTGAGAGAGCAGGACTGAGTCAAGCAGAACTTGCAGCTATACTTGGGCTTTCTCAAGCACAAATAAGTCGGTATGAACAAGATCCGGGAGCCATACCGACTGAACTCTTACTTCGTTGGGCGCAAGCATTAGGAACAGATATTCAAACTTTGATGGTAAGCGCCATCCCATTACCCCCTCCTGTTGATGCAGGTGATCCATATCTACAATTGTGGCGAGATTTGAATTTGCTTGAACAGTATGTGACTGATTTTTCTTTAGATGAAGAACTCAATATTCCTAACAAACCTCCAATCCCACATGATGTTATTAAGCAAATTCATCGTTATCGTCAAAAGCCAAATTTAGTATTAGTAGGGCGATTCGATTCGGGAAAATCTCATTTGGCTAATACCTTAATGGGGTCAAAAGTACTACCTTCACAATATCAACCTGCTACCAGAGTCATTACGTTTGTAAGGCATATTAGCGATCGCCCATCTTGGTTTCAAAATCAAGTTGGCATTCTAGCTGAAGATGTTTGGCCAAGAGATGAAAAAGGAAATCAGATTTTTGACTTAACTTTATTAGATTCTCAAAGTTGGATTGAAAGACATTGTGTTAAAGCTGGTTCTTTAGACGTTCTACGACAGCATGGTGTACACGATCATCTCAGTGAAACTGAGATTGAAGGACACTCAGCAATTGTGTACGTTGACTCACTACTTCTTAAGTCATGTAATATCGTAGACTTCCCTGGTTACTCAGATCAAGCTGATCAAACATCAGAAGATGTAAAGAAAGCAAGCAGTGCTGTTCAAATTGCCGATCTGATTTTATACACTGCACCAGTCAATGGTTTCATGAATGCCGAGGATTTTAGCCGACTCAGTTATTTACTAAAAGTGTTGCCATCACCTGAGACTTATAGTGAGGAGTTTCCAGTACTTGGAAATTTATTCATTGTCGGTACTCACGCTAATCCAGCTATTTCAGGCTCAGACATCAGTTCAATTCTGCAAACTGGTTCAATTAGGCTTTACAAACACATCAATGAAACAGTTCTTGCAGAGCGTAGTAAGAGTATTAATCGCTCTATCGAAAAGGAGAATTTGCAGATGCGTTTCTTTGCCTTCTGGGAAGAAACACCTCGCCGTTGGGAGAGTCTGAAAAAAGAACTAGTTATAATTCTTAATCAATCTCTTCCCAAAGCCCGAAGAAATAGAATTGACTGTGAAATTAAATTACTAAAAAATGAAGTTCCAAATCAAATTGCCGAGAAAATTTGTGCCTATGAACAGACAACATCTGAGTTAGAACAACGTCAACGAGAACTTGATAAATTAGAGCAAGAAGAACCCGAAAGGCTAGCTTTGCTAAAGCAGAGTCGTCTTAAACTTCAAAGACGTATTGCAGAGTTGCGTGGTAACACCCAAGACTCTTTCCAGCAGACCTATACCAGCTTGGTTCATGTTGCTGCTATTGAAACGATGATTCGCGATCGCTACAAAGACAAAAAGGATGCGAAAGAGTATGCAGCAAGCTATCTAGTTGAGAAACTCCAAGGTAAACTCGAAACCTACATTAAGGAAAATTCTAATTCCCTGAAAGCTGATATTGATGAGTTTTTGGATGCCTACGAAGAAGTATTTCTCAAACTTCCGAAGCTCAATCTTGGCTCTGTTTCCATACCGTTCGACTCAAAGGGAGCATTTATAGGTGGTCTTGCAGGTGTGGGTGGTGTTGGTGCGCTTGCTTTTTGGGCTGCCTCATTGGGCAACCTTGGCACTTACATTCTGGTTGCCAAATTTGTTAGTCTTCTCTCTGCATTAGGTATTAGTATTGGTGGTGGTGTTGCGACAGTTGTAGCTTTCGTTGCTGCTATTGGTGGTCCAGTCACATTAGGAATAGGGTTAATTGCGACGGCTTTTTCTCTGGGTTTAGCCCTATTTGGAGAGTCATGGGAGAGTCGTTTGGCGAAGAAAATTTTTAGCCACTTTGAAGAAAAAAAACTATTACATAAATTTCTACAAGGTAGCGATGAGTATTGGCAAGATACGGCTAAAGCTTTTGAGAAGGGAGCCGATGCAGTTGAGGAGCAATTTCAAGAGTATATTCAGCATCTTCTAGAACTTTGCTCCAATGACGAGACATCTAGTAAAAAAGTTGAGAATATTCTGCTTTCTCTTAGAGCGTTAAAGGATTTTTTCGCCGGAATTCCCTGGAGGGGGTTTATGAGCTAGCAAACGCTCTATCTGTACGCATCTGAGATTGCCTGTTGTCGTTGAAGTCTATTATTGAGCTGCTTGAGCCTGAGTTGGAGTGAACTACAGCCATATTGGTAGGTTAGGCTAATAGGAATGACTAATAAACAAATAATCTGTGTATCCTAGTATGTCTCTCTCTCAATTACTTCCTGTTGTCAGTCAACTGTCTCATCAAGATAAACTACGACTCATCCATTTTCTTCTAGTAGCGGTAGCGAAAGAAGAGGGTTGTGAGCTAGAAGATGCAACTGTCAGCCAGCAACAAGAAGAGGTACTACTAAAGCAGTTAGTATCTACGGAAGCAGTTGTGTGGTCACCTTATGAAGCACACGAAGCTGCTCAAACACTTTCAGATCTTTTAGTGGCAGCAAGGCAAGAAGATAATGCTTGACGGTAGACGATTTCCTTTTACCGAACGTACTAATAATCTCGGTCTGTCTAGCACCTTGCCATATTTACCAGTCACGCTGACATACAGAAATCATTCTGTAGAGGCGATGGCCTTGCTAGATACAGGTGCAAGCGTCAATGTGTTGCCCTACGAGGTTGGTTTGCAATTAGGGGCAGTTTGGGAAGAGCAGACAGTGCCAATCCAGTTGAGTGGCAATTTAACCCAGAGGGAGGCGCGAGGTTTGGTACTATCAGCCACAGTTACCGAGTTTCCCTCCGTTCTGCTTGCTTTTGCTTGGACACAATCGCGAGAAGCTCCATTAATATTGGGGCACACGAATTTCTTTGCAGAATTTGATGTGTGTTTCTATCGTGCTGCCCTTGCCTTTGAGTTGCGTTTGAGAGCAAAATAGCGTATTAGCCAGCAGCCAACACTGCGTTGGTGCAGACGGAACAGAGGCTATCGGTGAGAGTTCAAGTTTGTCTGCCGCTGCACAACTTCACTGTCAGATCGATTTGTTAGATAGAGGTTGCGGTAGAGCGGTTTGGAGATGCTGCCTACAGCAGAGCTGTTCACGACCCCACAAAACAGGGTTCCGTATTTTTTGATACAGAGCCACCGTTTAATCTGCGCATCAATTGGATAGAGACCCTAATTAGTGTTTAGATGCCTGATCTCCCTACCGGGTTACTCGATCCAACCCGAATTCTGTTTGATTTACAGCAGGGAAATGAGATTGCCCAACGATTTTCTGGATGTTTGGAGCCAGAAGAAATCGCTTGTCGGGTGACAGATGGGTTAGTAGAAAAGTTTGACTGTGCCTTTGCGCGGCTGTGGCTACTCGAACCGGATCAAACCGCTCTGAAGCTGGTGGCCTCATCGGGCATGTATACCAACACCAATGGCTTTTTTGGGCGGGTGCCCATGGGCGCATATAAGGTAGGTAAGATTGCGCAAAATCGGGTTTCGTTCTTAAGCAATAATTTGGCCGCAGAGTCATGGGTTGGCAATCGAGAATGGGCGATCGCCAATAACATTCGTGGATTTGCGGGGTATCCACTCGTGATTCACGAGCGCACCATTGGT
>Ga0163154_10005452_pt1 | contig 16132 bp, 16 predicted proteins | sample OliLakLV19MP9P1_FD_148649 | JGI IMG/M metagenome (GOLD analysis project Ga0163154, IMG submission 148649) | Freshwater microbial mat bacterial communities from Lake Vanda, McMurdo Dry Valleys, Antarctica - Oligotrophic Lake LV.19.MP9.P1 | ecosystem: Environmental > Aquatic > Freshwater > Lake >... | reverse complement strand
CCAGCCACGTGAATCGTCCTCGTCCTTGTCGGCATACTGGGTATACGACTCGTCCAACGCGATTGCGACGAGCGTTTCAACGTCCAATTTGTGATCGCGCAGTGCGCGGGCGATCTGCGTATAAAGGGCTTCCGGCTCCGCATCCCCGATCTCCATTAGGCGGCGCAATGGCGCGTCGAATTGATGCTTTGGCAAATCGGGAATGCGGAGAGGGGCTTTTTTGAGCGTACGGCGTGACATGACGGTTTCCTTCAGCGTAATAAATCTTGTGCTATCATTATACCGAATCTCGCAGAAAGGCGATCCCATGAAGAAGTCTGCCGTTCGTAACCCGAACAACCTGCCGACTAAAATCTGCCCGACGTGCAACCGACCATTCACTTGGCGCAAAAAATGGGAACGCAACTGGGAATCGGTACGTTATTGCTCCGAGAGGTGCCGCCAATTGCCCAATCATCAGGATTTCGAGGAATTATGACGGGAGTACCCGAATATAAAGGCGAAACCAGAGGCTGCCGCAGGAAGGGGAAACAGCGTCATGACGGATTCCGTTTCGTCTGTTGAAAGTGGAGAGAGCAGCGACGAAAACTGCGTGGTGATTTTGGCTCCCTCTGGTCAAGACGCTCCGCTGATCGGCGAAATGCTCGACAATATCAAGACCGAGACGCGGCGTGTCTTTGCTTTAGACGAATTTGTCCGTCAATTGCCGGGGTGTGCCGCTGGCATATTGACCATTGAAGCGTTGAACGCGACAAATCTGCCTGTATTGCAGGCGGGTTTGCAGGATCAGCCGCTATGGTCGGATACGCCTCTGATCCTGCTGACGGGACACCTCGATCCTGCCGCCCACCGCCTTCTTGCAGAGAGTTTGGGCAACATCACGATTGTTCAACGCCCATTGGAATCCGCCTCGCTTCTGACCATTATCCAAACTGCCGTTCGCGCCCGTCAAAAGCAATATCAGGTGCGAGCATTGATTGACGAATTAGAAGGCAATAAGCGAAATTTAGACCTCGCCATCAACGGCGCACAACTCGGTACTTTCTACTGCAACTTCCCATTCGATAAAATCATTTGGAATGACACCTGCAAAACGCACTTTTTTTTACCGCATGATGCCGAAGTCAATTTCGCTCTCTTCTATTCCCTGCTGCATCCCGATGACCGCGAAGCGACCCGGCATGCAATCGAAAAGTGCGTCAATGATCATGTTCAGTACAATGTTGAATATCGTGTCGTTTCTCCGAGCGGGCAAATTCGCTGGATCAACGCCATTGGACGCACCTACTATGATACTCAGGGCAGCCCTTTTCGTTTCGACGGAATCACCGTTGACATTACCGAAAAGAAAAGCCGCGAACGTGCGTTGAATTTTTTGGTGGAACTCAACGATGCGACGCGCACTCTTCATGAACCAGTTGAGATCATGACAACGACAACGCGAATGCTGGGCAAGCATTTGGGCGTCTCGCGCTGTGCTTACGCACCGATGGAAGCCGACGAGAATCACTTTACGATTTATGAGGATTATACCGATGGATTGGTGAGCAGTGCCGGTCATTACACTCTGGCAACGCTTGGCAGGCGGGCAGAGGAGAAATTGCGTGCCGGTCAAGTCCTGATCATTCGGGATCGCGCCGCCGAAGCGACCCCGGACGACGCTCTCGCCGCGTTCAAGATGATTCAGATTCAGGCGATCATCTGCACCGCATTGCTCAAAGACGGCAAACTTGTGGCACTGATGGCAGTCCATCAAAAGGAGCCGCGCCGGTGGACAGACGACGAAATTCAACTGGTCGAAATGGTCTCGGAGCGTTCTTGGGCGATCATCGAGCGGGCGAAAGCGCACACGCAGTTGGAGGCACACGCCGCCGAAATTTCCGCCCTCAATGACCGGCTTCAACGCTCGATGACCGAAACCCATCACCGCGTCAAGAACAATCTCCAAGTGATCGCCGCTATGATCGAGATGCAGACTCAAGAGTATGAAGCGGCAAATGCCGTTCCATTAGAGCAGTATCGCCAGCTCAAAGCACACGTTCACACGCTGGCAATCGTCCATGAACTGCTGACAAAAAATATCAAAGAGGACGAAAACACACAGCGCGTCTCCATTAAAGCGGTTTTGGAACAAATCTTGCCGATGCTACAATCTACGGCTTGGAACCAATCCATTGACTACTTCGTAGAAGAAGCACATTTAAGCCCAAAACAGTGCATTGCGCTCTCTTTGATACTCAACGAATTGGTATCCAATGCACTGAAGCACGGCGACAAAAAAGCCCGTGTTGTATTCCGTGCCGATGAGACCCATGCCGTTTTAGAAATTCACGATGACGGCAAAGGATTCGCGCCAAATTTCGACCCGATTCAGGCGGCGAATACCGGTTTGGAGTTGGTGGAAAGTCTGGTACGCACCGATTTAAGAGGTAAATCGCACTATGAAACCCAGAGTGCGGGCGGCGGCAAAGTGACTATTACTTTTGCTCTCCCGCTTTCCGATAATTAACCGAGACGCGGACATAAATCAAATTAACCCGATGAGAAGTGGAGGAATTTATTCTGCCGCCGCCTCATCTCAGGAATTATGTCAATGTCTCAATAGAATCCAATTTTTCGAGGTCAAGACACTTTGATAGTTCCCGATTATGATGCATCGCAAATGTCCTATATCATTTCGCCGATGCAATCGCCCTTATTACAAAATGATGCTCAAACCGTTCCGATGGATTTGACCGGCAAGCGCGTTGTCGTTGTCGAAGATGAAGGCATTACCCAGTTACAAATCCGCAAAATGCTGCGCCGTCAAGGTCTGGAGGTTGTGGGCGACGCCGCCAACGGCAAAGACGCAATTCAGGTTGTTTTGGAGACGCGCCCCGATATCGTCCTGATGGACATCCGAATGCCGATCATGGACGGTTTGGAGGCGTCGCGGCGGATTTTGGCAGAGTATCAGGTCTGTATCGTGATGCTGACCGCGTTTTCCGAAAAGGAATATCAAAAGAAGGCGCAGGAGATCGGGACGTGCGGATATGTGATCAAGCCGATCACTTCCGAAACGCTCATGCCTCAGATAGAAGCCGCGTATCGCAAGCATCACTCTATGTGATCAAGTGAAATGCGTGATATTGCCGCTCGAAGCGTCTCGTTTTCGCGTGCGGCAGGACATTTCAGGCGGAGGTTTTCCAATCTCCGACAAGGGGTAATATCGTGCTGAGAGCGGAAGTGGTTTCTGTTGGAACAGAACTTTTGTTAGGGCAAACTGTAGATACCAATGCGGCATATCTGGCGAAAGTGTTGTCGGAGCAAGGAATCGCAGTGTATCGTCGCACAACAGTTGGCGACAACATGGAGCGGCTTTTGGCGGCGTTGACCAGTGCATTGGACAACGCCGATATTGTGTTTACCGTAGGCGGTTTGGGTCCCACGATGGACGACATCACGCGGGACGGTTTGGCGACGGCGATGGGCGATACGCTTGTGCGTGATGAAGCGGTTGCCGAAAAATTACGAGCGTTTTTTGCACGACGCGGCGTTCCGCTCTTAGAAAGCAACTTGCGTCAGGCGATGGTTCCGGTGCATGGTCGCGCCATTGACAATCCCAACGGCACTGCTCCCGGCGTGCTGTTCGAGAAGGACGGCAAGGCGGCAATCGCTCTGCCGGGACCTCCCAATGAGTTTATCCCGATGGTGGACAATCATGTTGTCCCGTATCTACAGCAAAAAACGGGGCGCGTGGGAACCATTCGCTCCTTGACTCTGCGCGTGGCAGGGATCGGTGAGAGTGCCGCCGAGGATTTGGTCAAGGATTTGATGCAGGACGCGAACCCGACGGTTGCGCCCTACGCCAAAATCGGCGAGGTGCATCTGCGGGTCACTGCGAAAGCCGATACCGCCGAAGAGGCAGACGCTCTGATTGCCGTGCGTGCGGCGTTGGTGCGCGAACGTCTCGGTGACGCGATTTACGGCATCAACGATGATCCCATCGAAAAGGCAGTCGTCACGCTCCTGACGGCAAAAGGGCAGACTGTCGCCACAGCCGAATCGTGTACAGGCGGTTTGGTGGCACAGCGCATCACCGATATTGACGGAAGCTCGGCGATTTTTCTTGGCGGCGTGGTCGCCTATTCCAACGCCGCGAAAACCGATCTGGTCGGCGTCCCTGCGGAGTTGATCGCTGCGGTGGGTGCGGTCAGTTCTGAGGTCGCGCAAGCGTTGGCGGAAGGGGCGCGAAACCGCTTCGGCACAACCTACGGCATCGGTGTAACCGGCGTTGCGGGTCCCGATGGCGGCACACCGGAGAAGCCTGTCGGAACCGTTTGGATCGCCGTCGCCTATCCGGGCGGCTGTGACGTGGACTGCTCTCATCTCATCGGCTCGCGTACCATCGTTCGTACCCGCTCTGCCCAAAACGCCCTCAATATGCTTCGCCTCCGCGCCCTGAAAACAGGATAGGAGAAAAGGATAATGCACTCTGATCCATGAAACACGCGGAGAAAGAACGAAAGAGACACGAGAAACTTTCTCTGCACGGTTCAGCAATATTCACGGTTTTTGTGCAGAAACAATATACTCGAACAACTCTTTTTTGGATGTACGTTTGCGGATAGTACGGATAGCCACTTTCTTGAAGCCGACAGCGGAGAACAGCGCGGCAAATATCTCTTCTACGGGCAGCAGTACGTCATAGAATTTGGAATTGCCCACAATATAATGCACTGAACCGCCCGACTTCACGACGGAAAACAATTCTGAGATGTGTTCCACCATATCGAAAAAATACTTGTGGACATACCGAGACAGGACAGAACTCTGTTCAGCAATGCGTGCCAATAACACTTCGAAACCGGGATGGGGAATGCTTCGATCATCAGTTGGTTCCCACTTTCCCACATTGCTTGTCGCACATCCCCACGTTCCGCCAATCGCTTGCCAGTCCAACTCTCCCGCCTGTCTGCCGTCTTTCAAATAACCGAGCCAATACATATAAGGGCGCAGTTCACGAATGTAACTCATACGGTTTGGATAGGGCGGCGACGTAATCACGCAGGAATAGTGATTATGGGGCAATTCTCGCGTCAAATGGCGTGCGTCCAAAAGCAAAGCACGCGGCGATACCGCGATAGGCGAAGAGGCAGAGCGTTCAATTTCTCGACAGACGATGCGCCAATTTTCTAATATCGCTGCCTCTTCTCCGAATAGTGTCAATGCCTCGTCTGCCTTCTTGAACGACATGGATTGATGCCCAAAACTGACATTTGCCCGCTCAATTAGCACGCGACAGAACGCGATTTGCAGCAAGTCGAAAACGGGTTTGGGAAATATGCCATTGCTTGCTCCTATCCGACGCCTTCCGTTGCTCAGAGCATTCAGCGTTGGCGTATCCCACCATTTCTCAATCTGATGCAGCGGCGGCATCCATCCCTCTGCTTCATCATCGGCAAGAGAATCGGCGACACGGCAAGCCGCTTCCCGAAATGCCTTAATCTCCTCGGAAGTATAAGATGAGGTTTTCGTCTCTGTGAGCCATACCAGAAATGGATTGATGTCGGTGGTATCACAGGGAATGCCGCGCTCCGCACAGACCAATGCTGTCGTTCCTGTCCCGCAAAACGGATCGAGAACGGAACTTGCCGCGTCTTGTTGCGACTCTAAAAGTTCCGAAATGAGATGCACCGAATGTGCCGGAGTCAACCGGAGCCAGCCATAGCGTGTCTGCTTCAAGTTCGCTTTATGTGTCAGATGTTCCGACAACTTATGCGTCTGTATTGTCATAATTTCTCTCAAGCACTCAAAAGCGTTTGCAGAACGTCCTCGACTTCGTTACGGATACGGGCAGAATGTCTCACAAAGAAATCCGCCAAATCATAGCCGACAACGTCGCGGCAAAAAGCGTAGGCACTCCCTGTAGCGGTATCGCCGATTGTCCCTGTCAGCAAAAGCCACAAATTCTCGCGGTATCGGTGTGCGACATCAGAATCGATCTGCGTTGAGAACAAAAGCAACACAGGCAAATAGAGATGAGCATAGGCTTTCGCGGCATTGGCAATATCGGCATTCTGCCGCTTGGAATCTTTGCTTTTGTATCCCTGTCGCACCTCGAAAACCATGCCTTTCAGATTGGCGAGAGTCTCTTGCGGCAAACCCAAAACATCCCCAGCGTCGCGCATCCATTTTTCTATACGCTGCCGTGCATCCGTATCGGAAATATCAGCCAAGTCGATCCTGCCGTCCAATGTCAAAGTGCGTTGGTTGCCCGCAGAATTTTCAATGGTATAACTCCAACCCGCTTGTTCTATTGTCAAACCAAGACAGTCTTGAAGCATCTGAACCAATATCCATAATAATCAAGACGCGGGGACTGTCTCCTTTAGGTGACAGTCCCCGCGTCTTCCTTTTGCGAAACGTTTGTCTCGGCAAAAGGCTTTGCAATCCTGTTGCCCCCGCTTTCCTTTCGTTTGAGGTACAATCTGTGTATGCAAATCTGTATATCGGTCAAACTGCATACTTCTTCCGAACAACACACCGCACTGGTGGAAACCCTGTGGAAGTGCAATGCTGCCTGTGACCGGATGAGCCGTCTCGCTTTTGAGACGCAGACATTCCGAAAATTCGACTTGCATCACCTCACCTACCACGACGTCCGTGCGGAAACACGACTTGCCGCAGGTCACGTCGTCTGCGCGATTGCCAAAGTCGCCAACGCCTACAAATTGGACACCGAGACCCTGCGAACCTTTCAACCGCTCGGCGGTATCGCGTTCAACAAAGATACCGTTGCGTGGCGAATAGAAGAACAGAGCATCAGCCTCAACACCGTCTGCGGGCGTCTCAAAGTGTCGTTCCTGTGTTCCCCCGCTCAGAAGGAACTCCTGCGCGGCAAACGCGGACAGTCCGACCTCCTCTTGCGCGACGGGCAGTTTTACCTCTCCGTTGCTGTCACCGTGCAAGCAGCGGCGGCGTTCCCTCCAACAGGCGTAATCGGCGTGGATATGGGTATCGTCAACGTCGCCGCCGACAGCGAAGGCAATCAGTACACAGGCGAAACCGTGAAGAAGGTCAGGCGCAAGTACCGCCGTCAGCGAAGGCTTCTCGCCCCCATGAAAACTCCTTCGGCGCGAAAACATCGCAAGCAAATGTCGCGCAAAGAAGCACGTTTCGTTAAAGACACCAATCATTGCATCAGCAAGAAACTGGTTCAACTCGCATTTGACCGACAGAAGGCACTCGCAATCGAATGCTTACAAGGCATCAGGCAGCGAGGAAACGGTTTCAATCGGGCGGTCAGAACCGAACTCAACAGTTGGGCATTTCACCAACTTAAACTCTTCCTTGCTTACAAGTCTCAGAGGTTAGGCGTCACTCTCATCGAAGTTGACCCGCGTTATTCCTCTCAGACTTGCTCAAAATGCGGACATTGCGAACGCGCCAACCGCAAGACGCAGGAAGGGTTTCGTTGTATCTGCTGTGGCTTCGAGGCGAACGCGGATTTTAATGCCGCGCTAAACCTCAAGGCACGGGGCGAACTGTCAGCCGCCCTAATGTTCCGAGAAGAAGCAACCGCTTCCAATCTGGGACAAGCCGTCTCCTTTAGGGGACGGTAGTTGACTGACTCCCAATCCCAATCTGACGATAGATCGAAGTCATGCCGCCCGCCGCTTTATGCGCCGCGTACATCAGGGGCGAATCCAAACCCAGCCAGTGATAAAATGGATCGGCTCCGTAAAGCACAGCAAACTCTTCCAGAGAAATACCTGTGCTGCGTCCTTGCCCGAAGCGAGGACGATACTCTTTGCACTTTCGGATTGCCGTGATCAAAAGCAGAAAATACCGCTCATCCTGCGAGAGAGTTGCTGGCAAGACCGGCAATATCTCTGCCGTCAAGTTCGGTTCCTGTGGTTGATCTTCGGTGTCACTCAATGGGCTGCTTCTTGTGAGGGAAATAATAAACAGAATTCTCCAACTGTCGAGAAAAATCCTGCCTGCCTCGCTTTTTTCACAATCACGAAAAATTAAGCAGGAAATTCCCTGCTCGATGGCAAAATTATAGCCCGTCGGTGACGAATCACCGACGGGCTTCAGCAGGCGAACAGGACGGTTCCTGTTCATCACACTTTCGTTAGGACAGAACGGGAGAACAAAGCCTCACCGCTGACCTTGAAAGGTTAAAACAGGCTTAGACCGCCTGCACCCCTTGTTGACTAAAATACATATTTATCAACCACCTCCTTTCATGTCAATACTATTATCGTAAATTTTGCCCCAAATGTCAAGGGGTAGCAGATTTTTTTTTCAAGCAAAGGAAAACAGACCGTGGAAATCCGAATTCTTGCCGACGATGAGTTGGAACTTACCCAGATATTGTGGAGTCAGGCGTTCCGACACGGCGCACGCGATTCCGAACGTCTGGAGAAATGGCGTGCCAATGTCTATCCGGGTTCCTACTGCTGCGGAGCATGGGACGAAGGCGGCTTGCAAAGTGTCCTGCTTGTCAATGATTTTCGCGTTCACTTTGGAGCCGACACGGTCTACGATATGGGCGGCATCGGCGGCGTCGCCACTCTTCCCGCCGCACGCGGCAAAGGCTATGCGGGCAAACTCCTCACCTTCATGCTCGAACAGATGCACGAACACAAGCAGCCCCTCTCCACTCTCTTCCCTTTCAGTTGGAAGTTTTATCAGCAATATGGCTACGAATGGGTCGGCATTCAACGCGAATACACCATCAAAACCGCGTCGCTTCCCAACAGCGACGAAACCCAATATGTCCGTGCCGCCCGCGCCGGAGACACTGCTGCCCTCGTCGGATGCTACACGCACTATGCTCACGGCTATCGCGGACTGCTCAAGCGCAAAGACAACAAATGGAGTGGACTGCTCGAAGATGAACCCGGACAATACACTTTCACCTTCGTTTATGAACGCGATGGCAAAATCGAAGGCTATCTTATATATCGTGATGGCACAGAGAAAAAAACCGACTTACGGGAATTCATTTGTACCTCATTGCGTGCCTATCGCGGACTGCTCGGACTGCTTCGGCGACACGAAATGCAAACCGAAACATTTCAGTGGGAAGCCCCCAACAACGACCCGCTCTGGAACATTTATTATCATTGGGACATCGAAACCAAAACGAAACCCGTCGTGCAAGCCCGTATCGTCAATGTCGAAGCCGCTTTTAATGACTGGAGACCCGTTACGCAGCAGAGTGGTTCCGCGACTTTTCTGCTCCAAGATGCAAATTGTGCATGGAATACAGGAACGTGGCACGTAAACTATGAAGGAGGGCGCACTGCCATACAGCGCACCAACAATGCGCCACAAGTTTCGCTCGATATTCAGGCACTCTCGCAAGCGTTTTATGGCTATCCGACCCTGCCGATTTTGCGCGATGCGGGACGCATCACGGTTCACGATGAAAAAGGAATGAACGCCCTGCATACCCTCTTGGATGGACTGCTTCCGTATACCAATGACGGCTTCTAAAGCCGCATAGGTCAGAAAGTTATTGTCTCTCTTCTGTCGCTCTATAAGGAACGCCTTGAACTCGTCGCTCGAATCACTCGCGCCGTCGTAGGAACTGCGCCACTTCTCGCTAAGGAGGCGGAAGAGTCCACTGCGGGTACAAAAACGTACCCGCCTAAAAAACAGACGTCCTACGGACGAACCAGCAAGAAGTTTATGCCTCTGCATTGGGATTGCCCAACGACCCAACTACCTACCGACCCAATGACCTAATACTATGAACGAACCAAAACATCTGATCCTTTGGGACGGCGAATGTGCTTTTTGCCGCCGAACTGCTGCATGGTTATTGCGGCACGACCAATCCAAAAATCTTGCCGCAACGCCCTATCAGCAAGCCCCGTCGCCGCCGATGACGCCGGAACTCGCGGCAGCGTGTGAAAAGGCAGTTCATGTCCTCAAGGCGGACGGCACGATTCTTCGCGCCGGGCGTGCCGCCTTGTTTCTTTTCGAACAGACAAAATGGAAGCCAGTTGCGCGTCTGCTCGGCTTGCCCCCGCTTGTGTGGCTTGTCGAGATTGGTTATGGAATCGTCGCCCGCAATCGTCCGTTTTTCGCCCGCTTTTTCTTTACCAGAGAGGGATGAGCGTTCGCCGATGACAATTGACCGTATCGCTCCCTCGCGCCGTCCCCAAGGTTATTCCGTGATGCGCCAACGCTGGGCGGAACTGCTGTTTCTGCACTGGGAAGCCGACTCGCACCACCTGCAAAGTCTGCTTCCGCCCGGCTTGGAACTCGATACGTATGACGGCAAAGCGTATATCGGGCTTGTCCCTTTCACCATGACAGGCGTTCGCCCTACGATCTCGCCGCCGTTCCCGCCGCTTTCTAATTTTCACGAGGTCAATGTCCGAACTTATGTGCATCGGGAGGGACGTGATCCCGGCGTTTGGTTTTTCAGTCTGGACGCGGCAAATTCGGTGGCGGTTCGCCTTGCCCGCGCTTGGTATCGCCTGCCCTATTATTTCGCTCGCATGAGCCTCCACACTACGCCGGAACGCTCCGACTACACTTCTCAACGTCTCTGGTCGCCGCCGCTCCCTGCCGAATGCGACATTTCTTATACACCAACAGGAGAGGTTGTACCGGCACAACCCGATACGCTCGATCATTTTCTGTGTGAACGCTATTTTCTCTATGCCTACGCACGCGAACAACTCTATCGCGGTCAGATACATCATTCACCGTATCCACTTCAATCCGCAACGCTGCACCATTGCCGCGAAAATCTGATCGCCGCCGCCGGGATTACGCGCCCCAATACGCCGCCTCTAATCCATTTTGCCCGCGAAGTTCGGACGCAGATTTTTCCGCTCAAGCGTACATAAGGGAACAGAGGACAGGAAAGAGGGAACAGAAAATCCATGCTGTACGATTTGGATTGTTCTCATCTCCCATCCCTAAGAATGGACACGAATGGCACTGCAACGATTGCTCGATACGACACTGAACCCGCCGGAACCCGACCAACTCTATACGATTATGGATTTCCCCGAACCGCCCTCGGATCGCCCGTATCTGTATATCAATATGGTTTCGACGGCAGACGGCAAAATTGTTCTTGGTGAAGTCGGCGGCTCGGCGAAAGGCGTAGGAAATGCAACGGATCAACTGCTGTTTCGGCGATTGCAGCATACCTGCGATGCGGCACTGATCGGCGGCTCGACCCTGCGTGCCAGCCAAGTGATTTATCCGGCAGAAAAGCCGCGCTTTGTAATTACGCGAACCGGCGATGTGCCGCTCGACAATCGCTTTTTTCGAGACGCGCCCGAACAGGCTTACGTTCTTGCACCCGAAACTTTGGCACAAGACGCCGCCAAGCGTATCGAGGCACGGGCAAAACTGATTCGGGTTGGGCGGGAAAGCGTTGATCTGATTGCGGCGATGCGAATTTTGCGTCAGGAGTACGGGATCGGAGTTCTACTTTGTGAAGGCGGGGCGACCTTGAACGATGATTTGATACAGCGCGGACTGGCGGACGAACTGTTCCTCACCTTGACCAACAAGCTCAAAGGCGGCAGTCATTTGCCGACGGTTATCGATGGGCAGGGATTTGCGCCGGGTTCCTACTTGCCCTTGACGCTGCTTTCACTGTATCACGACGGCGGCGAAATTTACCTGCGTTATCGCATTGCCAGTTCACCCGTCATACTTTGATCGGAGAAATGTCAGTTGTTCAGAGCGAAGAGTTGTCGTGCAGCGATTCCAGTGACGTTTGCAGGATCATAATCTCCTCCACCGTGTTATAATAGACTTCTTGCCCTAGTGGGTAGAGATCACGTACCCGCCTGAAAAACAGACGTCCTGCGGACGAAATTCCCCTGCTTTTCGAGTGCGAAGCACGGGGAAACGAGACCTGCACGAGAAATTCCTTTCGCTGGACTCTTGCAAGAGGTCTAATGGAGCAGTCCAAACCGATTGACGCCGTCCGTGCTTGCCGCATTCATACGCTCAAGCAGAGGCGGGCAATAGAAATTGCCTCCCGAACTGCGGATTGAATGCTGTTCCAGAACAATTTCGATGGTAGGCAGACTTTTCTCATTCAGGCAAATTCAGAGTTCCTATTTCTCTTTGTGAAGGAAAACAATGATCATTCGTTTGGGCTATGATATTGCATTCGAGAGTAATGCGCCAACTCCGATGCTGTTGTTGCTGTACACTCATCCCGACGTACAAAACCGACTTGCCGCACCAGAGCAAATTACGCTCACACCTCAAGTGCCGATTGAGACATTTGTTGATGGCTTTGGCAACAAGTGCGGGCGGTTGGTCGCTCCCTCCGGTTCACTCCGCTTGACAAATGAGACTTTGATCGAAGACAGCGGCTCGCCCGATGTGATTGTTTGTAATGCGCGTCAGCATCCTGTCGAGGAGTTGCCTGCCGAGACACTGCAATTCCTGCTTGCAAGCCGCTATTGCGAAGTGGACAAGGTCGGCGAGGTCGCATGGGAATTATTTGGTCATCTGCCGCCGGGTTGGGCATTGGTTCAAGGAATTTGCGACTGGGTTCACTCTCACGTCGAGTACAATTATGCGTTTGCCAATCCATTTAAGACGGCGTTCGATGTGTATACAGATGGCAAAGGAGTCTGCCGTGATTTTCAGCATCTGTGCGTTGCGTTTTGCCGCGCTCTCAATGTCCCGGCGCGTTATGTGGGGGGCTATTTAGGCGACATCCGTATTCCTTATGATCCCACACCAATGGATTTTCATGCGTGGTTCGAGGCGTATTTGGGTGGGCGATGGTATGCGTTCGACGGGCGGCACAACACGCCGCGCATTGGGCGCGTGCCAATGAGTTATGGGCGTGATGCCGCCGATACCGCATTGACCACTTCGTTCGGGGATGCTCGCCTAACTCACTTCCGCGTAATCGCCGAAGAAGTACAAGAGGAATAATGCTTCACTTTACACTTCTGTGAGAACCGAGAAACGAAGAGACCCGGATATGCTTTATGGTTAATTATACGCCTACACCTGTCGAGTTGAGAAAAAATGCGGCTTTGTTTTGGTCTGCTGAACTCACTGCCAAAGAGGCGTCTGCCAGCATTCTACCAATCCTTCTACAGACACAGGACAAATTTATCAGTTTGCTTGATGTCGCTGATGCCAGTCCCACCGCATGGAAAGACGCTCTCACTGCAACAAGTACGCTGTCTGCCAATATCTTTCTCAAGCATCTGATGGTTCTTGCCGATGTTGGAGGCGAACTCTTTAAGCGGCTTCGCCCTCAATGGACTGCCCTTTTCCCGACTGGTATCATGGTCTATTTTTGGCGCGAAACCAGACATGAGTATAGGTTCAAGCGGTTACTCCAAGCCACTGCACTCGATAATAAAACGCTTGGTGTGGACGGCAAAAGTCTTGCGACAGGACGCCCATTGTCAGAGTTGATGGAAGATGCCGCGATAATTTTGCTCTACGGTGGTGCGGCAATTGAAACGGATTTGCCAGAAGTTCTTAAGGAAAAGTGTATCATTGGAGAACTGTTAGGGCGCAAAGCAGAGCTGGAGCGGTTTGTCAAGCAACGATATCTTCTTGTCAGCCGAATCACAGGCGGGGCAACTTCCAATGCCCTTGGTCAGTTGGCGCAGGATTATGTGCGGGACGCTCTCAAGGCGGAACTCACCGATTGGACGATCACGCGCAACGGGCATATTCCGAAAATCAGTCACAATGCCGGAAAAACCGATATGAGTTTTGATCTCGTTGCACAGTCGCCAACTGGAAGAATTGTCGCCATTGAAATCAGTTTTCAAGTGACAACCAACAGCGTCATCGAACGCAAATCCGGTCAAGCAGTAAGCCGCGCCGAGCTTTTGCATAAGGCAAATCATCATATCGCGTATGTTCTCGACGGCGCGGGCAATTTCGAGCGAGTTGCCGCATTGCGTACTCTTTGCGATAACAGTGATTGCACTGTCACTTTGACGACGCAAGGCATGGAAACTCTAATACACTTTCTGCGTTCCGTAGGATAAGAGAGACACGTTCTCAGGAGGAACAACGGCAATGGCACATTGGAGCGAAGGGGCAGTTCCTCTTTCGGTAGAGACGCACGTTATAAGAGACTTGCAACAGATCGCGCCCTCAATTAGCCATGAGACGCCCGAAGTCATTCTGTTTCATCTCAAAAACCGAATACTGTCCGCCGAAACCCAAATTAGAGACGAACTGTTCTGCACGCTCGCCAAAACGTGCGCGACCCTGCCGCAAGAATCGGTTGTCTGTATCCTTACCACGTCGGCGCAAGCGGCGCAGCTGCTGCCCCTCTTAGAATCGCACCTGAAATTTCAACTCTGGATCGCCGTCAAATCGTCCGCGCTCGCTTCTGAAACTCCTGTCGGACAGCTGCCCGAATCTCATACCGCGCTGTTGGTCTTGACACGCTGCCGTTCAGCATTACGGCACACCAAGACGCGCCTCGCCTATACTTATTGTCCGGCGTGCGGCAAAACCACTAAAGATTATGGCGGCAAAAAGCACGTCTATCATGAGTATGGTACGCTGATGTCGGATATCTGGCGCGACATGGACTGCAATCTTTACGGCGAGATTTCTCCCGTTGTTGGGCGGCTTCGTGATATGTTCGGTCTTGCTCCCTATCGGTCTTTGCGCGTTCTTGAGATTGAAGTGGGGCAGAAACCTTCGCGAATCCCTCACGCACCGACGGTTCGCGAGAGTCGGCTGCCGATAGAATGGGAAACGCCGATTTCGTCTGGCAAGTCCCAACTGATCAACGACGACTGCCTGACGGCGTTGGCGCGTGTGCCATCCGAAAGCGTGGATTTCTGTTTTGCCGATCCGCCCTACAATATCCAAAAGCAATACGACCATTGGAATGACGCCCTCGAATCGCAGGAGTATTTCGCATGGTGTGATCGCTGGCTGTCCGAGTTGGCGCGTATTGTAAAGCCGGGGCGCACCGTCGCGGTACTAAACATTCCGCTCTGGGCAGTACGCCACTTTCAGCATTTAGCGACACTGCTCCAATTCCAAAGCTGGATTGCATGGGAAGCGTTGGGGTTTCCTGTCCGAAGGATCATGCCCGCCCACTATGCGATTCTCTGCTTCTCCAAAGGGCAGTCGCGCCCCCTGCCCGGCATCGTTTCCTCTTCGGTTCGTCCCATAGAACAGACCGCGCTCTCTCCACGGGCTGAGGCATATTGTCTCCGTACCGCGTGCCTTAAATCGCGCAATCGCCTTCGGGTCACGGATGCAGGTGAACTCGCCGATCTCTGGTCGGATATTCACCGCCTCAAGCATAACAGCCGTCGGGTCGATCATCCCTGCCAGCTGCCTCCGCAACTGATGCGCCGTCTCTACGCGCTTTTTACTCTGTCTGGTGAAACGATTTTGGACTGCTTCAACGGCGCGGGAACCTCGACACTGGCTGCCGCACAGATGCAGCGCAAGTATATCGGCATCGAACTTTCGCCTCAATATCATCAGTTGGCTGCAGAGCGGCACGCCCAACTCGCATTCGGAGCAGACCCTTTCGCCAAGCAAAAAGGAACGACGCCAAACGCCAAAAACAGCCGCGTAGAACGCTTACCGAAACAGCAGTATGTCGTATCGAAAAAAACATTGCAGCTCGATGTCCGCCGCATCGCTCAAGAGTTGGGGCATTTGCCCTCACGTGAGGAAGTAACGACGTTTAGCTCTTATCCGCTGGAGTATTTTGATCGCTATTTTTTCAGCTGGGGCGAAGTCTGCGCGGCGGCACGCACAACGGGAATGTCGGAGCTGCCTCAAAAGACTCTCTTAGCAGCGAACACTTCGCCCTCTCTTTTCGATGCAGAGGACGAAGTGCCTTTGTAGGTTAGTGTCTTTATTTGTCGCAGTCGTCGGTGTCCATCGGTGGCATGAGAATAGTATTGATCACATGGATCACACCGTTTGTCGCCTTGATGTCTGCTTTGATAACCCGCGAATTGTCGATGTGCAGACGGTTGCACTGATTGCGAATGCGGAGTTTTGCACCGTTGACAGTGACGACGTAACGGTTCAGGGTTGTGGGAGTAAACTACAAAAATCGCTACTTTTGATCATGCTTCGAGATTGAGGCAGAGAGCCACAAGGCGTTTTTGAACGAAAATTCCCA
>Ga0163154_10005450_pt1 | contig 16136 bp, 10 predicted proteins | sample OliLakLV19MP9P1_FD_148649 | JGI IMG/M metagenome (GOLD analysis project Ga0163154, IMG submission 148649) | Freshwater microbial mat bacterial communities from Lake Vanda, McMurdo Dry Valleys, Antarctica - Oligotrophic Lake LV.19.MP9.P1 | ecosystem: Environmental > Aquatic > Freshwater > Lake >... | reverse complement strand
GTGGATGCTCGCACGAGGCGAGGCGCGCCTCGCCTCGTGCGAGCATCCACAGCCCGACGAGCGCACCGAAGCCGACGTGGGCCGAGACTCGAGGTTCGGTTCGCGCCTCGGGGCCATGGCCGTCCCGTGCGCCGCCATCACGGGGCAGCGTCACGGCACGTGCGAGGACCCCGCACACGAGCAAGGTCACGAGCGCGTTCTTGTCGACGAGCCCGTCCAGGAAGATCGAGGTCGGATGGAGCGCGAGCGTCAGCCCCGCGAACCAGCCCGTCGCGCGCCCACTGCGCTCACCGCCGAGCGCGCGAGCGGCCAACGCCAGCAAGACGCAGCCGAGCCCGCCGAGCAACACGTGGAGCGCGCGGAGCGCGGCAAGTGATTCGCCGACCACCATGCGCCAAATGGCCAGGAGATAAGGATAGAGCGGGTCCTGGTAGAACGCCGCTTCGCCGACGACGGCGCCGCTGCGGATGCGGTCCGCCCATTCGAGGTACACCCGCCCATCACCCTGCACGACGGCGGACAACGGATCCGCACCGAGCGCCGCCAAGTGGCCTGCGCGGGCGGCGACGGCGATGGTGAAGACGACAGCCAGCAACGGCCACGCCGAGCCCGATGGCGGTCGATCGGACGCGCTGCGAGCTGCCTGTCCACCACGTCCCATGGCGGACAGGATAAGGCGCGGCGACGCCTGCGTGGGCGGCCTCGTCCCGCCAGCCTCCGCGCCGAGTCACTGCAGCAGCAGCTCGGCATTGGGGTTAGCATGGGCTCCATGCCGCTCGCCTCACTCCTGCTCGTGTCTCGCCTCCGGTCGAGCCTCTTGGTCGCGCTGTTCGCCGCGCTCGACGCCGCGCCCGCCCAGAACAATTTCGTCTCGGTCGAGCCGAACAACACGAAGTTCGAGGCGACCCCGGCGCTCGACTTCCAGAGCGGCGACTCCCTCAGTGTTCCCCTGACGCTCGGGTACGACTCGAACATCTTTCGGCTGCGGCACGCACCAGCGCCGCTCGGGATCTACCGCCACGAGCTTCGTCCGCAGTACACCCTCGCGTCGAGGATCTTCGAGGTGCTCGGGCGCGACGCGGTGACGGAGTTCGTCTACCCTCAGTCGCTGGCCGTTGTGCAGGAGGCCGGCGACGTCGGGACACCGCACCGTTTCCTCGCGTGGTACGGGTTCGGGAAGTCGGACGAGCTGTACGTCGATCTCGCGGTCTCGGGCGCGCCGCGAATTCCGAGCTTTGCCTCGGCGCGCCTGACGACTAGCCCCGTGACGGAGGTCGACGTCGGCGTCGTTGCCGCGGCGCTCACCACTGTTCGCGCGCTGCCCGTCGGCGCGCCGCGCGACCTCGAGTTGCACGCCTTCGACGCGGAGTTCAACGCCATCCCGGGTGCACTCATCGCCGAGTCCTGGGGCTATCCGTACGGCGCGACGACCCAGCTCTCGCTCGCGCCGGGGGTCTATCACTTCGCCGTCGCGGATCACGGCACGACGAGCCACCTTCCACCGACGTACTACGATATTCGAGCGCAGACCGCAGTGCTCGACTACGCCGGGCCCTTCCTCTGCGGCAGCCCCGACGCCGGGTTCGACGTCGAGCTGACGCTCCAGGGCAACGGGGTGCTGACGAGCGCGAACGCGACGAAGCTCCTGCCCTTCGAGGTGCTGTGGTTCCGGGTGCAGGTCGACACGGGACAATCCACCAGCTCGTTCTGCCCGGGCGACGGGACCGCGGGCGCTTGCGGTTGCCTCGGCGCGTCGCCGGTGAACAGCGGTATGGGCTGCCTCAACTCCACTGCGCGAGGCGCGACCGCCATCGCCAGCGACCTCCAGCCATGGATCGGTGGCGGGAGCTTGGATCTCTTCTTCGAGGACCTCCCGCCGAGCACGCTGTTGCTCGCATTCCTGTCGCCTCAGGCCGGCGTCGGGACCCCGGTCTCCGCGGGCCTCTTCTGCCTCGGCCCGGGAGCGTCGCGCGTAGGACCCTTCTCGGCTGACCTCGCCGGGACGGTCCGCGCGCGGGGTCTGACACCCAGCCAGGCAGGGTTTCTGGTCGGGCAGACCGTCTTCGTGCAGGGCGCGTACCGTGACCCTGTTGCAGGCGTCGGCTGCGTGGTCAACTTCACGAGCGGCGCCTCCTTCATCCTGCGCTGAATCGAGCACGCGGCGCACTTGGCGCGAGCTCGCCCGGCACGGAGCGATCCCTATGACCTGTCACCACGATCGTCGCTTCCGCACCAAGTCCGTGCGTGACCTCGCCTGCAGCGCGGTGCCGCTAATCGCGTCGCTCGCGCTCATCGGACCTGCGCGCGCGCAGCTCGGCTCGGTCTATTGCCAATCGACGCCGAATTCGACCATCCAGGTCGGTGCGCTGGACGCCAGCGGATCCCTCGACGTCGCGCAGAACGACCTCACGCTGCACGGCAGCCTGCTGCCGAGCCACACGCTCGGCTACTTGTTGGTGAGCCGTGCGCGCGGAATTACGCCGATGCCGGGGGGTAGCGCCGGCACGCTGTGCCTCGGCGGACCGCTCGGTCGGTATTCGAGCTTCGTTGTCGACACCGGCGCAGCGGGCGTGGTGACGCTGCCGGTCGATCTGACCTCGGTGCCGTCGGCCACGGGTAGCTTCGCGGTGGTGCGCGGGGACTCGCTGCAGTTCCAGTTCTGGTTCCGCGACGTCGCGATCGGCGGCGGGACCACGTCGAACTTCACAGCTGGGCTGTGCGTGACGTTCTGCCCCGATCCGCCCTTCGCGGGCTCGGCGATCACCATGGCTGCAGGCCCGACGCGCGTCCGACTCGCGGACCTCGACGGGGACGGCGCGCTCGACTTGTTCGGCGTCGCTGAGAGCCCCGCGACCTTGGCGGTGCGGCTCGGGCGCGGCGACGGCACGTTCGAGCCGCTCGTGCTGACTTCGACGGAGATCTCCCGCACGTTCGCCGATCCCGTCGACTTCGACGGCGACGGCGACCTGGACCTCGTCGGGCGCCGGAGCAGCTCCAGCTCATCCGGGCAAGCGGTGGTCATGTTCCACACCTCGGGCGGCGCATTCACCGCCCCGGCGGTGCTGAACGTGGGCTACGCCCAGGGCTTCGGAGCCGGCGACCTCGACGGGGATGGCGACAACGACCTGTTGGAGACGGGGCTCGTCGCCAACGGGCTCGCTGTACTCACGAACGATGGCCAGGGCGGGTTCACCCAGACGGGCGCGGTGGACCTCGGGTCCGAGGGCGGGCTCGTCGTCACAGGGGACCTCGACCAGGATGGCGACCTCGACGCGGTCGTACAGCTCATGCCGTACCCGCCGCGCGTCCGCATCATCGAGAACCTTGGTGGCGGCGTGCTGCGGGCCGGAGCCACGGCCCTGACCTCGTATCTGCCCAAGGGCGCGCTGCTGGACGACCTCGACGGTGACGGGGACCTCGATCTCGCTCTTTGGTTTCCCGAGACGAGCAACACGCTCTCGGTGCACCACAACATCGGAGGCCTGACGTTCGGCTGGGAGACCCATACGAGCCTCCCGTTGCCCCCCGTCGGCCTCGCCCATGGCGACGTAGACGGTGACGGCGACACCGACTTCATGGCCGTGAACTCGGGCAGCAACCAGCCCTCGCATCCAGTCGTCCTGCTGCGTAACAACGGCCACGCCCTGTTCGGGTACTCGCCACTCTTCGAGCTGGGCGGCTATGCGACGTCGCTCGCATTGGGCGACGTCGACGCGGACGGCCGCATGGATCTCGCCGCGTCCGGAGGACTCGCCGCGCACCTCGTCTACGGGGGCGTGGCGGCGTTGTTGGATGCCGCGGTCACCTCGATCCCGGTGTCTTTCCCGACGGAGGAAGCATTCCCCTCGCTCGTTGCCGCTGACCTCGATGGCGACCCGTGGCCGGACGTCGTCTGGAGTGGTCGATCGGCGTCCTCGTCGCCGCACGTCTCGGTTCAAGTGGTGCGCTCTTCGGGCAACTGGAGCGCACCCTCGACGTCGGAATTCGCGTTTCCGTTGGGCACGCTCGCGGTCGCGCCGGCGGACTTCGACGGTGACGGACGGGTCGACCTCGCGGTGACATCGAGCGGCGGCAGCCAGCTGACGATCCTCCGCAACATCGGCGGAGGCCAGTTCTCGGCCGTCGCCTCCTCGTCCACGGGCGGGTCCGTGTTTGTCCTAGCGTCCGGTGACCTCGACGGTGATGGCGACGTCGACCTCGTCCACACCCTGGGCAGCAGCTCGCAGGTCGCGGTGCTCCGAAACGTGGGGAATGCCATGTTCCAGCCCGCTCCGGCCGTCCTCGTCGGACCGAACCTGAGGACGCTGTTGCTCGCCGACTTCGATGGTGACTCGGACCTCGACCTCTGTGCGGCGCAGATGAACGGGCCCATCGTTCTGCGCTTCAACGCCGGTGACGGGAGCTTCGCCGGCCTTCCCGTCTCGCTGCCCAGCAGCGCCGCGTCCGCCGTCGAGAGCGCCGACTTCGACGGCGACGGGGACATCGCGGCGCTGACCTTCGCGACTTTTACGACCTACGTTATCGACGTCCACGACAAGCTCGGAGGCGGCACGTTCGGTCCGAAGCGGCAGCATTTCCTGCCGTCGACGGCCCGAGGCTTGGCCTCGATCGACGTCGAGGGCGACGGTGACTCGGACCTCGTCACGGTCACCGACGTGCTGTCGGCGCTGGTGTTCCTCAGGAACCGCGGGGACGGAGTATTCGATGCCCCGGAGCTGTTCTCGGCTGGGTGGTTGCCGCGCGCCTTCGCCTGCGCCGACTTCGACGCGGACGGCGACGTCGACACGCTCACGGTCAGCATGGGCTCGACGGGCTTCGTGCTCGTCCCCGGCAACTGTCGTTGATCGTTTCCGGCGGCGGCGCGCGGCACTCGAACGTCAGCGCGAGCGCGTCGGTGAGGTTCGCGCCGGCGCCCTGCCGGTACCACATCTGGAAGGACCAGGTCTCGCCTGGGATCGCGGAGAAAGCGCCGAACGGCGTCGGCAGCGCGCGTGTAGCTCGCCGCGGTGAGCGCGAGCGTCTTCGTTCCGGACGTAGACGGAGACATTGTGCCGGACCTGGTCGTTCGACGGTTGGATCAAGTCAGCTTGCGCAGGAACAAGCACGCGGGCGCAACGCGCATGCCATCCGCAGAGACAAAGTCCTTGGCGCCGCGCACGCTCCACGCTTGCGACCTCTTCGTGCACGAGCTGAGAACGGTACTCTCGCGACCAGTCGTGCACACGCCCGTAGATCCACTCGACGGCATTCCCGCATCGAGAGCCCCGCGCTCGCGCACCACGCGCGCGGAGGACATCGTGCGTGCGGTGGCGCTCGCCGCGGCCGAGGCTCAAAGGAACGTCACGCGCAAGCCATCCGTAAAGTTCGACGTCGCGACTCCGCCCGCGGTGCTGTCGCGATGCCACGCCTGGAAGTTGCGCGTTTCACCGACCATCACCGACACAAAGCCCACCGGCGTCGGTGTCCGCGTCAGGTCCAGGACCAGGGAGATCGCGCCGGTGAGCCCGCTATTCCGGATCTGTCCCGGACCTACGTAGCGACCGACCTGTCCGCCGAGGCATAACACGCCGGCGCTGCCGCCGGGATTCGGGACCGCCGCTTGGGTGTTGCTCGTGAGAAAATAGCCGAAGGCATTGAGCGGCAAGCGCTCGGCCATGAGCGTGACCGCGTTTGCCGCGGTGAGCGCCGAACCGACTGCGCGCAAGTGGCTCGTCATGCCGGTCGAGTTGGCGTTCGCTTGGCAGTAGTTCGTGCCGACACCGCCGCCGCCCGACGGACAGGTGATGTTGTCCAGTTGGAAGTAGCCCGGGCCGGTGAAGGACTCCCAGATCGTCCACTCGAAGCTCACGTTGACGGTCTGACCGATGAAGAGTGAAAGGTCCACGTTATCGGTCAATGACCCGGTGTCGAAGTTCGACGACAGAGCGAACGCCGTGAGGATCCGCGTCGACTGCAAGACCGTCCCCGTTACGGGGTTGCGCACGACGACGTCGAACGTGCGGTCCAAAGTGGACCATGGCAGAGTCATGTCCCAGCCGGCGCGGTAGTCGAAGCTGAGCGGGGTCAGGCCGGAGTTGACGGTGATGTCTTGGGCCAGGCGGATGACTCCTGGACCATTACCCTCGAAGCCATGAACGGCCGCACGGCTGCCCTCGGTCGGTTCACTGCTGAAGAATCCTAGGCCAAGCGAATGACCTGCGCCCACGACTTGCAGAGGTAGCGACGGCACTTGCAGGTCGGTCACGCTCCAACCCGCCAGGTCCCCAGTCTCGAAGCCCGGGTTCAGGACACAACCCTGGACGGGGGCCTGGCTCTCGGTCACGAGCAACGTCCCGGGCCCCGTCTGGTTCGAGGAGCCTCCGACGCGGATGTAGTAGGTGCTCCCGGCCGTGATGTTCGCGAGCTGGATCTGGCTCTGCAGGAGACACTGGTCATCGTTGCACGCGAGCGAATTCAAGCTGGCGCAGGTCCCGTCGAAGACCTCGAGCGCCGTGTCGAAGTGTGAGCCGCATGTCTCGATTCGCAGCGACCCGCCCTGCGCGACGCCGATGTAGCGGAACCAGATGTCGTTGCCGCCCACAGCGCAGAGCCACGGGAACGACGTCGTCGCGCCGTTGGTGTCGAAGGCCGCGAGGGCGCCGTTTTGGATGGGGATCGCCGTGCTGCACTCGTCGTTGGTCAATGGAGGCGTGTGCGTAGCCATGATCGTGCCGTTGCCGGACAGACCCGTGAAGCCGCCGACACGGACGTAATAAGTCGTGCCCGCGGTGACCGGGAACGACAGCGAGCTCTGGAGGCTGCAGAAGTCGTCGTTGCAGGCGATCGACACGAGCGACGCACAAGTGCCCGAGAAGGCCTCGAGCGCGGTGTCGTAGGCCGAGCCACAGGCGGTTACGAGCAGACCACCCGCCGCGGGCGCGGTGACCTGGAACCAGATGTCGGCGCCGCCCGCCGCGCACGGCCAGACGAACGAAGTCGTCGCGGCGAGCGTGCTGAAGGGCGTCGGTTGACCAAGGGTCAACGCGACGGCGGTGGTGCACTCGTCACTCTGAGCCGTGGCCCGGCCGAGGGAGCAAAGGGAGAGAGTAACCGTGAGGAGGGAGCTGCGTGCGGACATACCTTGGCTCGAATGGGCGCTTCTGGGACGGCGCGCGGCCGCGCGCCGCAGACGAGCATCACCCGCGGCCGCGATTCCCGTAAGGGGCGGAGTTCGAGTTCTCTCGGCTTCATTTCATTCCGGACCCATGGCGGTCGTCCTCGCTCGACGCGACGGCGGCATCAGGCCGCCGTCCGTGACCCGCGCACCGAGGTCAGCGCGACGGCGGGCAAGGTCGCAGCGGCGAAGCCTGCCCCGACGTAGAACGTGCACGCCGACCCACACGCTAACGAGCGTAGGATGCCCACCGCTTTGTCCGGTGAGGAGTGCAAAGCGCATCGTTACCGAGCGGAAACGCGAGACCGAACCTACAACCACGGCTCGTCGCACAAGCACGTCCCCGTGCCTGTTCAGAAGGTGACCGATCGCATCGTCGTCACTTCCGCGCGCGCACAACCATTCGGATGCGCTGCATTGGCTTGCGGGCGACAAGCTGGCGCAGGTTTCGTCTCTGCGGCGACTGCCGCTCGACGAGCAAATCGACCGTACGGAAGCCTGCTGCACGACACATGCCGACGAGCGCCTTCGCGTTGGGCGCCCACCAGTTACTCGGATCGTTGTTGAGTTCGTTCGCTTCAAAGAACTCGCACAGCGCCTGCTCCTCGAATCCCGGAACGAAGATTGCTTCGGTCTCGATCATCGCGAAATCGCGTGTGACCTGCACGAGGCGCTCGAGCGCGAGTAACGGATGCTTGATGTGGTAAAGCACGCCGAGATAGAGTACGATATCGAACTGTCCGAGCGCCTTTATGTCTGCCTGCATGAAGTCGGCCACGACAGTCTCGACTTTGCTCTTCAACGCGGAATGCGCGAGATCGAATCCGCGTTTCCCCGGTAGTTCCGTGAGTTGCGAGCCGTCCGGATCATGATCGGCCAACAGAGAAGAACCGGGCTTCGGCGTCGCAGGAGCCTTCTTTGTGCCCCAATCCCTCGACCACACGTAGTGATCGAGCGAGACTACGCGTGCGGCGCCGAGGCGCTCGGCCTGAAACGAGAACCATCCGTCCCACGCGCCGATGTCCAGCACCGAACGGCCCGTCAAGTCCGGCAGCCTGAGCTGCTCTAGCTCGCGCGCAAGTAGATCGGCGGACTTCCATCCGGGAGTGACGACTCCCTCGCCAAGATCGATCGAATGCCACCAGAACGGGACGTTCGCGACGCAATCGTGGAGCGAGTCGCCCGAGAAATCGCTGGACATGTGCGCATCGTACGGTTGTCAGCCCCGTGCTGGAACCACTAATCAGGCGACTGAGGCTTGGAGTTTGGGGCGTCGACCATCGCGCTCTCGATCGAACGGAGCCCGAGCGCTGCCTGGACGACCAGCACGTCCCCAGTCCGTTCTGCGACATCGAATGCGAACGCTGACGGAGCGCACGACGCCAGATGGCTTCCAACCAATGTCCGCACCGACCTGCTCGTTGCGCGTGTTCTCCGACGTGGGCTTACCGCTCGCAGATGCCAAGGTGCGTTCAACCGGTCCCAAGGGGACGTTTGTGGCCGAGACCGACAAGCGAGGCGAGGCAGAGCTACGTTTGCCCGAGATCACGGTTCCTTGGCGAGTGGAGATCGACGCTGCGGGGGCGCGCGTTCGAGCTCGAACGCGAGCCCGTCACGGCCGCAGCGGCTCGCCCGAGTTGACGTGGAAGTGCAGGTGCTTCGAGTCCTGGTAGCGCCCTAGGTTCGTCAGTACGCGCGCCGCGCCGTGAGTGCGTTCGACATCGGCGGCGACGGTGCGGACAATCTCCAGGAGCCGCGCGAGGAGGCCCGGGTCCGCGTCGCCGAGGTCCGTCAGCGATGGGATGTGGCGCTTCGGGATGACGACGATGTGCACGGGCCAGTACGGGCGCGTGTGGTGGTAGGCGAGGACCTCATCCGTCTCGAGCACGACGCGCACCGGCGTGCGGCCGGACAGCACCTCGTCGCAATAGAAGTCCTCCGTCATCGTGCTCCCAGCATGCCCTGTCGGTCGCTCGGGATGCCCTTTCGGTCGCTCGGGATGCCCTGTCGCATCCTCGGGATGCCCTGTCGGTCGCTCGGGATGCCCTGTCGCATCCTCGGGATGCCCTGTCGGTCGCTCGGGATGCCCTGTCGGTCGCTCGGGATGCCCTGTCGGTCGCTCGGGATGCCCTGTCGGTCGCTCGGGATGCCCTGTCGGACCCTCGGGCTGTCGCCACGTCTTGCCCCGAGGCAGTTTCAGGGCTCCCGGAGCGGGATTCGAGTTCGGCATGGGTCCGATCGCTCGCTGGGTCGAAACAGAAGTCGCGGCTGCACTGCGTCCGCACGCCCCACAATGCAGAAGATCCTGATCGCCGATGGCGACCCTGTGACGCGTGACTGGTACACAGAGCTCGTCCGCGACCTCGGGCACATCCCGCTCGTCTGCGAGGACGCGATCGCCGTCCTCGATTACGCCTCGTCGAACCCGGACCTCGACCTGGTGCTGATGGACCTCGACCTGCCCGGAGCCTGGGGGGAGCAGCTCCTCACCGTTGTCCGGCGGCTCGATAGCCTCGCGGAGGTGCCGATAATCGTCGCTTCCGCGCCGCGCTCGCAGGTCGAGCTGATGCGGCTGCTCGCGAACGGCGCCCGCAGGTGGTTCAAACGTCCGCCCGAGGCGCGCGAGCTGGTCGCGGCGATCCACGAGTGCCTCGAGCGCAGTATCGCGCTCGCGGTGTTCGACATCCCCGAGCCGGTATTGGTGGTCGACGGGGCTTGCTCGAACTGGCTCCTCGGCTGAGCAGAGCCCCGGGTAGGAGCTACTCGGCGGCAGAGGGCTGCCCTCGAGGTCCCGCGCCGGTTCTTGCCGGAATTCCTGGTGCGTGGCCCAGCGGTCGATCGTTCGACGCTGGCCATGAAGAAGCTCCACCCCACACGAACTCCCGCCGCGGCTGCCCTGCTCCTACTCGGCGTCTCTACTCCTGCCCCCGGACTGGCCCAGGAGACCACGCGCATCGCGCTGGAACTCCCTTACGTCGATGTCGACGTCAAGGCCGAGCATTGGGTCGCCCCGCTGAAAGACGGCGTCGCTCCCACGGACCTCTCGCACCTCTCGCTCGAGGAGCGCCGCGCCTACGATGCGGCGGGGCGCCTACGCCCCGAGTCCGCGACTTCGGATGCGAGCGCTGGGAATACGAAATCAGGCGAGGTGGCCGGCGCCGCCGGATACCGCAGCGGCGTCGATCCCCTGCGCATCCACCAGCTCGACATCGACGCCGATGGCACGCTCTGGGTCCACGGCGGGACGTACAAAGCGAGCTTCGGCGCCGCCGGCGCGACCTACATACCATTCTTCGGCTCGCATGCGCCGCGCAACTTCCCTGTGACGTTCACGCCGCTCGTGGCGACGCTCGGTGGCGAGCCGCTGGCGACGAACCGCGCGGCGGCGCCGCGTTTCGAGGGTCACGCCGCAGTCTACGAGCGCGGCGCCTTCGAAGAGCGCTACGAGACCCGCGCCGGCGCGTTGGAGCAGCTCTTCGTCTTCGACACGCTGCCGAGTTCCGGTGAGTTGATCGTGCGCCTCGGTGTGACGACGGAGCTCACGGGCGCAGACCTCGCGGACGGCCTCGCGTGGTCGAACGAGCATGGCACGGTGACCTACTCGGACGCCATTGCGATCGACGCGAACGGGCGCCGCAGCCCGGCCGCCACGACCCTCGTCGACGGTGTGGTCGAGCTGCGAGTCCCCGCGGAGTTCGTCGCGAGCGCGGCGCTGCCGCTGACGATCGACCCGCTGTTCTTCACGTTCCTGCCGAACAATGCAAACAACGTGAACGACTACGAGCCGGACATCGCCTACGACGTCACGTACAACCGCTACCTGATCGTCTGGAACCGCGTCTACAGCGCGGCGGACCACGACACCTGGAGCGAGCTGTTCGACGTGACAAACGGCTTCCCGATCCCGGGCTCGGGCCAGTACATCGACTTCACGGGCGCGAGCTGGACGGGCGCGAAGGTCGCGAACCACCGCTACGACAGCCAGTTCCTCGTCGTCGCCTCGCGCACGTTGGGTTCCTCGGTCGAGATCTGGGGCCGCACCCGCGAGGCCGAGAGCAACACCCAGAGCGCCCAGATCCAGATCAGCTCGGGTTCGGGTCCGAAGGTGGCCCCGGACGTTGGCGGTGACCCGTACAACGCGCCGAACTCGTGGTACTGCGTCGTCTGGGAGCGCGTGTACAGCGTCGGGGTCGACCACGACATCCACGCACAGCTCGTCGCGACCAACGCGACGCTCAACGGCAGCCTCGTCAGCATCGACAACACGGGCTCGACCTACGATCGTTTCCCGAGCGTCTCCAAGTCGAACGGCATCGCTGGCGACGCCCTTTGGAACGTGGCCTGGGAGCGCCAGTTCACCGGCACGGACTGGGACATCCGCGGCGCGCAACTCCGTTACAACGGCGCGATCGTCTCGCCCTCGTTCTCCGTCGACTTCTCCGGCGCGAACGACCTGCGGCCCGACGCATCGTCGCCGTTGGACCCGACGGTTGGGCCCCTCACATACATGATCGCTTACCAGCGCTTCGACGGCGCGGACTGGGACATCTACGCCAGCGTGCTGCGTGGCAATTCGCGGGTCTCGTACGGGAACCTCTCGCACCTCTGGGCGCTCGGCGCCACCTTGGACGAAGGGTCGCCCTCCGTCGACTCGGACGGCAAGCACTTCGCGGTGGCGTACAACCGGATCTTCCACGCGCCTTCGCAGGACTGGGACATCTACGTCGCGAGCACCTATCTCTCCGGCGACCAGCTGCGCGTCGGCGAGCTCCCGGTGACGTTCGCCAACTCCTTCACATTCGAGGCCTACCCCGAGATCTGTGCGCACCATTCCGGCGGCCCGAGCGCGACCAGCAGCTATTGCGGCCTCGCGTGGCTCGACTGGGACGGTACGCAGGGCAACATCGCGGCCGGTGTGTACATCCTCCCGGCTGGCTTCGGCCAGCTCGGGGGAAACTACTGCGCGGCGAACCCGAACTCGACCGGGCAGCTCGGGCGCATCCTCGTCAGCGGCACGACTTATCGCGTTCGCAACGACATCGTGCTCGAGGCGGCCCAGCTCTCGCTCAACTCGACGTGTTTCTTCGTGACGAGCCCGACTCAGGGTTTCGTGGCCAACGCCGGCGGCAGCGCAGGTAACCTCTGCCTAGGCGGCGGGATCGGGCGCTTCGTCGGACCTGGCCAGGTCAAGAACTCCGGCAGCACGGGTACGGCCTCCCTCACGCTGAACCTCTCGCAACACCCGACGGCGACGGGGTCGGTCTCGGTGAGCGCAGGCCAGACCTGGAACTTCCAGGCGTGGCACCGCGACACGACGCCGGCCGGTGGTCTGACCTCGAACTTCACGGATGCCGCGAGCGTGTTGTTCCAATAGCGCGGGGGGATCGGGGCCGGGGTGGTCGATAGACTCCCCGGCCCCGTGCGCGTCCTCGTCACCTCACCTGTCTTCCCGCCCGACCTCGGCGGCCCGGCGGTCTACGTGCCCAGCATCGGGCGCTTCCTGGTCGAGTGTGGGCATACGGTGGAGGTGATCGCGTTCTGTTCGGACCCGGCACCAGCGGGCTATCCGTTCCCGGTCACGGCGATCACGCGTGGCAACCTGCTCGTGCGCTATCTGAAGGCGTTCGGTCAGGTGCTGCGCCGCGCGGGGCGCGCGGACGTCGTCTACGTGCAAGAGCACCTCGCGCTGCTGCATGTGCTCGCCGCGCGCCTGCGCCGCCGCCCGGTGGTGATCCGGATCATGGTCGACGGCGCGTGGGAGATCGCGCACCGCAAGGGTTGGTGCGGCGACGACAACATCGTCACGTTCCAGGCCAAGTCGTACGGCTGGCAGGTGCGCGTCACACGTGCGTTGCAGCGGTGGTGGTGGGGCCGCTGCTCGCGGATCATCTGTTGCTCCGAGTTCTTGCGCGGGATCCTGGTCAACCACCACGGCGTCGACCCCGACAAGGCCGTGACGATCGTCAACGCGTACCACGGCCCGCGCGCGAGCGACGTGCGCGCGACACAGAGCGAGGCGCGCGCGTGGCTCGGTTTGCGCGCCGATCGTCGCTACGTGTTGACGATCTGCCGTCTCATGGGTTGGAAGCGCGTCGACAACATCATCCGAGCGCTCGCCGAATGGCCCGCGGACGTCGAGCTGCTCGTCGCCGGCGACGGCGACATGCAAGCAGCCTGGACGCAGCTCGCGGCCGACCTCGACTTGGCCGAGCGTGTGCGGTTCCTCGGCAACGTGCCGCACAAGGACATCCCACTGTGGATCCGCGCGGCGGATCTATTCGTGCTGAACAGCGAGTACGAAGGGCTCTCGCACACGCTGCTGGAAGTCCAGGCGCTCGGCACGCCGATGATCGCCAGCGGCGTGTGCGGCAACCCCGAGGTCGTCGAGCACGAGGTCAACGGCCTGCTCGTCGACCCCCGTGACCCGGCCGATCTCGCGCGCGCCGGGCGGCGGATCCTGGACGACCCGGCGCTCGGTCGCCGGTTCGCCCTGGCGAGCCTCGCGCGGGCGCCGCGCTTCGACCGCGAGGCGCGCTTCGCGGAGGTCGAGCAAGTGCTGCAGCGCGAGGCCGCCGACTTGTGAGCGCAGTGACGCCCTGCGTGTGATTCGCGGTGGCGGCTGGCTCACTCGTCGCGCCTATCCGCCGAACCGCTCCAAGAACGCATCCCCGCGGCTGGCGTCGTACCACGTCCCACCGACCTCTGCGCCGCCCGAGTAACCGAGCACAGCGAGCGCACGATCGATCGCCGCCGTGAAGTGGTACTCACCCTTGTATCCCTCGGGGTCACCGGAGGCGAGCCACTGCAGGAGTCGCCGGCGCATCTCTCGCGCACGCTCGAGCTCATCGGCGACGAGGTCGCGTTCGGAGCGCGGATCGGCACGACGGTCGAACAGTTCGACCTGTCCTGGGCGCCAGGTGTGCACACCGTCGTCGCTCTTCGTCTCGAGGAGGTGCAGCACGAGCACCCAGCGGCCATCGTCCAGCGACGCTGCGCGCGCGTGGTATCCCAGCGCAAAACGTGGTGATGTCGCGGGCTCACGCTCCAGCGCCCAGCGCAGGTCGCGCCCCTCGAACTCCTCGGCGCCGAGCCCCGCGAGCGTCAGGAGCGTATGCCCGACGTCGGACTGACTGACGGGCACGTCGACCAGCGCCACCGGCGCACCGGGCCACGCCAGCACGAGCGGCACATGGGTCGTCGCGGGGTATACCCCGGCGTGGTTCCAATAGATCCCACGCTCACCAAAACACTCGCCGTGGTCCGCGGTGAACGCCGTGATCCCCGCCGCGACACGCGGCTGCGAGAGGAGTGGCGCCAGGAGGTGGTCGACATAGTCGACGAGCGCGCGGTACTGGCGCCACGGATACTCGGGGTCGCGCACGCCGACGAGGAACGTGGGCACGTTCTCGGGCAGCACCGGCAGCCCCGGTCCGTCGCGTTGCGGATCGAGCCCAGGAGGCTGGTAGCGGCCGTCGAACGCTGCTGGCACGATGTACGGCGCATGGGCGTCGAACAGGTGCACCCAGAGGAACAATGGCGCGCCCTCTGCATCGGCTACCTGGGCCTGAGCGCTCGCCAGCGTGACGGAGCCATCGCGCACGGCCGAGGCGGCGTCGGTGAATGCGTCGACGTCGACGCCAGTCGGCGCTGGTGGTCCGTCGTACCGATCGAACCCTTGCCCGAGCCCACTGGCGGCGTCGCTCAGATGGAATGCGCTGAAAGAGGCCGCCGTGCGATATCCGGCGGCGGAGAACCGTTCGGCGAGCGTGACCGCCCGCAGAGCGACGGGGTCACGGTTCGTCACGACCCGCGAATCACGCGGGTGCAAACCCGTCATCAGCGCGACATGTGAGGGGTTCGTCGAATTCGATGTCGCCATCGCATCGACGAACACGAGCCCGCGCGCGGCGAGGGTGTCCAGCGCAGGGGTGCGCACGAGGCCGCCAGACGTCACACCGAGCAGTTCACCACGGTGGGTGTCGGACGTGATCAGCAGCACGGTCGGCGGCACCGCGTGAGCACGCCCGACGAGCGCCCCCGCGTCGGCGAGGAATGTGAACGCGCCTGTGTGCGCCGCCTCGAGCTCGATGTGGACTTCGCTCCGCAGCGCGCGCTCGAGGGTGTGCTCGAACGTGCGCCATGCGGGCCCGGTCGGATCACCCAGCGTGAGTCGGTGCTCGGTCCGGCTCAGTCCGCGCAGCACGAGCGCCGCGCCATCGAGCGCGGCCTCCGGTCCGACACGGTAGGACAGCTGGAGATGTGCACCCGCCGGCACGTCGAGCCGCAGCGCGAACGGATGCGCTCCATCGAGCGCAACACCCCGCCGAGTATCGCCACCCACCGCCAAGAGCGCGGCGCCGACGTGTGGCGTCGGTAGATCGGCCAGCACCGGCAAACTCGAGAACACGAGCGACTCGACCTGGAGCCGCGAGGACGAGCCCAGTGCTTCAATACGATGCGATCGAAGCCCCCGGCCAGATGGCGCACGTCGGGCAGTTCGAGCTCCACGTGCTCCCGACCGGCGACCCCCTGGACGGTCTGGACGTCCGTGTACGCGCGAGTACGCTCGGAGGTCTTGAACGACAGCCGCAGCGCCTCGGTCTCGCCCTCGGGGACGTCCAGGACGACCGTGACTCGGTGCAGGTCCGCGGCGGTCAGCATCACTAGCAGCGCCGCAAGGCGCGCCCCCTCGCCCGCGAGGACGAGGGCCGTGCGTTTGGAGTCGGACCACTGCAGCGGCTGTTCGACGTACCCCGACGCGCCCACCCGCCACGCGACATCGAACGCCGTCGCGGAGAAGCGGGCCACCTCGCGCGCGTCGCTCGCCGGTCGCTCCCCGATGGGCACCCACGTCGCGCGCATCCATGTGCCCGAACCGGGATCGGAGACTTCCCGCGAGCAGGAGACGAGGTAGAGCGAGAGCAGGACCGAAGCGATGCGCATCGTTGGCGGGGGTGTCGATCGGCGAGCCCTACATTACAGC
>Ga0163154_10005449_pt1 | contig 16137 bp, 13 predicted proteins | sample OliLakLV19MP9P1_FD_148649 | JGI IMG/M metagenome (GOLD analysis project Ga0163154, IMG submission 148649) | Freshwater microbial mat bacterial communities from Lake Vanda, McMurdo Dry Valleys, Antarctica - Oligotrophic Lake LV.19.MP9.P1 | ecosystem: Environmental > Aquatic > Freshwater > Lake >... | reverse complement strand
AAAAAGAGGTGTACGAATTTCAATCGGTAATAATCTGGAATAATGGACACGGGAAATTCACGATGCAACCACTACCTGCCGAAGCACAGTTTTCACCGGTGTATGCATTGCTGGCAGGCGACTTTAGGGGCGATAACAAAACGGCTATTTACCTGGCTGGGAATGAAGCCGGATTTAAGCCTGAGCTTGGTGTTAGCGATGCAAATTTTGGGGTAATGTATTCCATCAATGCCGGTAGAAAATTAGTACCCATTCCGGTAGCTTCAAGTGGTTTATTTTATAATGGTGAGGTAAGAGATGTAATACATATCAACACCGCAGATAACAAACAAACCATCATACTTGGATTAAACAATCAACCGTTAAAAGTTTTTAAAAATAAATAGGGTTAGAAATATTAGTAGTAAATGACGACTCGTTGTGGCCTTTTTATTCAAAGCCCCGTCCGAAGGCGTCAGCCGGGCGGGCTTGATCTTTTTTGTTATCTCGATTTTTATCGGGGTAAATAAAGCCTAACGCAATACCGACGAGGCTTTGCAAACTAAAAACTTAATCTTAAAAATAAATAACAAACAACAGCAGTTGAATGCTGTAAAAAAAAGATTCACCCATTGCCAAATGATTAAAAAACGTCCCATCGTTCTATTGTTTTTAACAGCCACACTAGCTGGCTATTTCAGTTGTACACCTGCTGCTGATAAAAACAAAGAAAATAATAAAGTGGATATGGCTGCGGTAAAAAAAGGCGAAACGCTGTTTATAACCTATTGCCAGGGCTGCCACTTATTGCCTGATCCTAAACGATTACCAAAACAAGTATGGGAAACCAGCATTTTGCCTTTGATGGCAATACGAATGGGTTTAAAAAATCAGCCCTACGACAGGCAGATAACACCGGAAGAAAAAGTGATTGAGGATGCCAATCATCTCATACCTGAAAAACCAATGGTTGGGGAGACTGATTATGAACTCATCAAACAATATGTGCTTTATACAGCACCCGACACATTGGTTTATGCAGCAGAACGAATCAATCGCAATAAACCAATTACTCAGTTTATTAGAAGAAATTTACCATTGGATCCATCAGCGCCATCATTGATAACAGGCATTAAATACAATCCTGCCAACAATGTTTTATGGATCTCAAATATGTACAACAAGGTATTCAACTGGCAATGGGGAAAAGGCCTGCTGTCAAAGGAAAATGTAAGCAGTGCCGTGGTTGATTTTACTTTTCATAACAGCAACACTTACTTTACCGCAATTGGCAGCCTTATGCCAACTGAATTAAGTAACGGCTCATTTACTTTATCAACTGGTAGTGTAACTCAGCCTATTTTAAATAATTTGCACCGGCCGGTATGTTCTTTAATAGAAGATTTGGACAATGATGGAATACCTGAAATTATTGTAGGAAATTTCGGTAAAAATTTAGGCTCCTTATCGCTTTTTAAAAAGACAAAAAATGATGGTAGTTACCAGGAGAAAAAGTTATTGTCGGTTCCGGGATGTGTAAAATGTTTTTTAAAAGATATGGATGGAGATGGACGCAAAGATATTGTGGCTCTATTTTCACAGTCAGATGAAAGTGTTTACATCTTTTTTCAAAAAGATAATTTACAATTTGAAGCAAAAAGAGTGCTTCGGTTTCCTCCCGATTATGGAACTACTGATTTGGTACTAACCGATTTTAACAAGGATGGATTAATGGACATGGTTACCGCCAATGGAGACAATGCAGATTATTCTATTGTACTTAAAAATTATCATGGTATCCGGGTGCATATCAACCAGGGGAATAATGAGTTTAAAGAAACTTTTTTTTACCCGGTGTATGGCGCTACAAGAGTGCTTGCAGAAGACTTTGACCAGGATGGTGATATCGATTTTGCCATCAGTTGTTTTTATCCCGATTTTGGCAGGCTGCTGTCCGAATCTTTTGTGTACCTGCAAAATGACAATTCAGCTAAATACCAATTCACTTCCTTCATCAATCAAAGCGGCTTGCCTGTAAAATCTTTAACACTCGAGAAAGCAGATATAGATGGTGACAGCGATATGGACATCATCCTGGGAAATTTCACAGAATCTCCCATAGCAGTACCTGGGTATCTGAAAAATGAATGGAAGGCAGCAAAGTATGGATTAATCATTTTTGAAAATAAATTTCATCATGGAGCATTTTAAATAAAACGGAAACACTACATTTTTTACATCAATAAACTAAAAACTAAACATGAAGCCTTATAAACGCCACAATGGAAATATACAGAAAGCAATGCTGATTGTTTGTATTGTTATGTGTAATAATTTGGTAGCACTTGCGCAAAATAATAAGCCGGCTATATCAACGGCATTGTTCAATATTAATTTCTCAAAAGCACCCGGCTTTTTATGGACCTATACTTTACAAAATACGGCAGGCCCAATTTCTATAAAAGCTCCGGTATTTGAAATTGATTATAAAACCATTGAGTGTATTGTTAAAAAGTTTAAAGCAGTTGCCGTTGAAAAGTTAGGCAATGGAACCACTGAGCAAACTTTTGTGGGAACTGTTTCGGCCGACACTTCTTTGCAATTGTTCATTACATTCAGATGGGCAGCAACCAATCCTGTTGTACGATTTAAGTACACATTGCAATCAAATAAATTGCACTTGCTCACAAAGAAAAGTGGGAAAGATAACCTGCAATATTTTACCGCTTCATTCGCTGCAAATGCAATTGTAACAGAAATTCGCTTATCAGATTTTGATGAGAAGGAACATGCTAATCACATATCAGAAACGCCGGTTGAGGAACGCTATTTTGAAAACGAAGAAACGGTGATGGGCCCTATCCTTGTTTCGGGAAATGAAAAGCAAACCATGGTGATAGCATACGAACATGGCTCACAATATCCCGATAAGTTTATTGAATTTCAGTTAAAGAAAAATCATGATGTTGCGGTAGCTGCATCCAAAGGCAATTACCTGGGTAACTAGCCGCTTGACAAGCACTATGTTTTTTATAATACTGGTGACTGGCAGCATCAATGATAGTTTTAAGCTCTATTGAATAGATTTAATAAATATAAACTTCGGAGTATTTTCGGCAAGTGAGACCACAGTAAGGTTATATCTGACTTCATTTAAAAAGTAGTTTATTAGATGTCTTATAGAATCAACTTAGAAATATTAAATCTGATAAAATTATTATTTATTATTTAATGAATTAAAATAACGATGTCTCTAATGAAGGCATAGTTATTTTTTAAAAATGTGATTAAGTATGGCTTTAACTAGAAGATTTTTCTTAAAAAACTTAGCTGTTTCCTCAATAGGACTTACAGTTTTACCTTCCTCATTGGTTTCAGGAATTATGTTGCCAAATGACAGAAAACAGAAAGATGGATTCAAGGTGGACTTAAAGTCTCCAATTTGTATTTATAATAATTGGGCGGCCTACGATGAGCTTTCCGATAATGTAAAACTCACCGAACAAATTGCCATGAAGCAATTGGACGAAGTGATTCGACTAAAGAAATTCGGTGTCCAAATTGATGCCTATTTAATGGATATGTTTTGGTTTGATAAAGATGGTGGATTTAGGGAATTTAGAAAGGAATCTTGGCCTAATGGTGCAGACCGATGGTTTGAAAAATGTAAAGAAAATAATATTCTTCCAGGCTTGTGGTTCAGTACCAACGTGGTTTCCTGGGGATCACCTTGGATAAATCCAGCGAACGAATGGAAAGATTCATTTAGTGCAGATGGTAAATATCTCTGCTTGTTTCATGGAGGATATCTTGATCATCTTATGCAGACACTTCAACTATGGTACAACAAGGGCGTACGTGTTTACAAATTTGATTTTGCCAACTTTAATGCAGCCACTCCAGAAATTGAGGCAACGATGCTGCCACAAGACATCGTTGAAAATAATATACAAGCGTGGTTAACTGCCCTTAAAGTATTTAAATTGAAAAATCCTGATGCTATATTTCAGGCTTATAATGGCTATGGTGGAGATCACCTGTCTACGCACTCATCCTTCAAAAAGAATATTGATTTGCGATGGCTTGAAGTTTTTGATAGTTTGTTTTGCGGAGATCCAAGACCCAGCGATGTACCAATGATAAATTTTTGGAGAAGTAAGGATTTATATTCCGATCACATGGTAGCTCAATATAAGTTCAATGGAGTGCCTCTTCAAGCAATAGACAATTGCGGATTTATGATTGGTAATACCGGCACCTGTTATGGAAGAAAAAATACGGCATGGAAAGGAACTTACTTGCTGTCATTGGCAAGGGGAGGATATATAAATAATATTTACGGTGATCTCACCTATCTGTCTGATGAAGACGCTAAATGGATTTCAGCCGTTCAAACCATATTTAACCAAGCTCAGAAATTTGGTAAGACTTCGTTATGGGGAGGACTACCTGGAGCTTCAGTTCCTTATGGATATTATACAGAATTACCCAAAGGGGAAATATTTACCATTATCAATCCAACTCAAACTACCGCTGTAATTTCATTGCCAAAGAAATTGAAAGATGCAAAATTGCTTTTTAAAGACGATGGCTTTATACCAGTAATCGCATCAGATCAAATAACCTTAGGGCCTGAACAGATCGCTTTAATTGGAACTGGAGATTACTCCTCAATTAATGATTTGGGGACAAATAAAGACATTATTATTCCTCAAAAAATTTCCGAACTAAAAGTTGTATGGTCTGGCAGTGCGAAACGCAAAACAAGCAAAATTAAGGTCGATTCTGTAGGACATATTAGAGTAGTTACAATGCAATCAAAAGGCGATGCTCCTTATCGAAGCTCTGGCGGTTGGTTACCTTGGGGGAAACCTGTTTCCGATATCATTAAGATTACTATTATTAATAAAAAAAAGAATTTAGAACTAACTAAAACATATGATCGAATTATTTGGAGTGGTATTTCATGGGGAGTTTGTGAATTGGAAATAAATGAAGAATTGCTCTATAAAGAATTAGAAATTTCTGTCTTTACAGAAGAAAATGAAAATGTTACTATAGATGGAAAAGTTTTCTTCGTTAACTATTGAAAATACTAAAATGAAAGAAAAAAAAACTATTGAGTACATGATCTACTGTGGTAAAATTTCATTTTTGCCAAAATTAAATCTAAGTATAGTTCTACTATTCTTATTCATTGTTAATTTTTCCTTTCTTGGAATAGCAAAAGGAAAGATTAACAGGTATGATTTAGTTAATAGGCACAATCCAGAGGTTAATTCCATTGACTATTATTCACCTTTTACTGTGGGAAATGGTGAGTTTGCATATACTGCTGACGTTACAGGAATGCAGAGTTTTTTTAATGATTATAAGTTTAAAGCTTCCATTATGTTGGGCACTCAAAGTAATTGGGGGTGGCATAACTCCGTAAATCCAACTAATTACGATTTAATTAATTATCCCGTTTCTGAATATGATGTTAATAGACGAAAAGTAAAGATAATGGAGGATAACGGAAGTGATTTTTCCTCTTATCTTTATAAATCTCCTCAACGAATACAATTAGGTTATGTTGGAATGGAGATAGTACTTAAAAGTAAGAAAATAGCTACTATAAGTGATATTAAAAATATACAACAAAAACTCAATTTATGGAAGGGAGAGATTATTAGCTCTTTTGAAGTAGAAGGAGAAAAAGTTACAGTAATAACTTTTTGCGATCCTTATTCTGATCAACTTTTCTTTAAGGTAGAAAGTAATTTAATTCTAAAAGAAAGACTTAAGTTCTTTATCAATTTCCCAGGTGTAATGGATGCAAAAAATAACGAAAAAGAGAGTTGGTATTTTCAGGGAGAATTCGGCAGTGGAGCAGATTGGTCAAACGATAAATTACACCAGACACATTACGGTATTGAACCTACTAATAAATCTTATTTGTTTAAAAGGATTTTGGATGAAAATAACTACAGTGTACAAGTAGGTTTCGAGCAATCAGTAAAATTTATTGATGATGGCTCGTCCTCTCATTTATATTATTTTATTCCAGGCAATAAAGTTAATACAAGTATTTTCAAGGTCAACTATTCGAAAGATATTGAACAGCAATTCACACGTTTTAATTTCCCTAAAAGCAGGAAAAAATCAATTCAATATTGGAAAAATTTCTGGAAAAATGGTGCAGCTATTGACTTTTCAGGCAGCACCGATAGTATGGCTTATGAGCTAGAAAGAAGAATTATTTTATCTCAATATTTAACCGCAATCCAATGTAGTGGATCAATGCCTCCTCAGGAAACAGGCTTGGTTATGAATAGTTGGTTTGGTAAGATTCATACTGAAATGCATTGGTGGCACGGACTACATTTTGTTTTGTGGAATCGAAAAGAACTTTTTGAAAAAAGTATGTCATGGTACAAATCTATCATGCCCTATAACAAGAAGCTTACAAATCAGTTAGGGTATAAAGGTGTACGTTGGCCAAAATCAACTGGACCAGAAGGTATACCACGACCCCAAAATATTGAATCCTATTTAATATGGCAGCAACCACACCTGATTTATTATTCTGAAATGTTATTCAGAAGCAATAATGACAAAAGGATACTTGATAACTATTCAGAAATGGTATTTGAAACTGCTGATTTTATGGCGGATTTTGTTAATTTTGATTCCTCTTCACAGAAGTATTTTTTGGGACCCTACATCATTCCGGCACAGGAAAATCATTCGCCTACTAAGACATTAAACCCTACTTTTGAACTTGTTTATTGGCACTGGGCATTAAACGTGGCAATTGAATGGAAGAAAAGATTAGGAGTCGAAATTGACCCACACTGGATTGAAGTTTCTGAGAATATGGCATTACCCACCGTACTTGATAGTGTTTATATTGCACATCAAAATTGTCCCACCACTTTTTCTGAATTCAATAAAGATCATCCTTCCATGCTGATGGCTTATGGGTTTCTTCCCGAAACGAAAATGATAAATAAAGAAATAATGAATAAGACGTTGACAAAAGTTTTGAATGATTGGAACTGGAGCGAAACCTGGGGATGGGATTATCCACTAGTTGCGATGACAGCAATAAGGTTAGGGCAACATTCCAAGGCTATTGATATATTATTGATGAATACACAAAAAAATACCTATCTCAACAATGGACATAACTATCAGTTGGATATTTTACCTTTATATCTCCCTGGAAATGGAGGGTTGCTTGCTGCCATGGCCTTGCTCGCTAGTTCAACAGATAATAAGAACCAATTAGTTAAGGAAGGATGGAATATGAAATGTGAAGGATTTGAATTTATCTTAAAATAATGTCTGCCAGAAAACACTAAAGCTCATACTGGTTATAGGTTTGGTTATTTTTCACTGTATTGAACAGTGATACACAGGGTGTGCTTTTACTCGTTTTGGTTTAAATTATGCCAGTTATTCGTGACTAAATTCCCACATTTATGCGTCAACGATTTGAACACCAATTAAGCTTGGGAGCATTACCCATCAGCGATATAAAAATTTTAACAAAAAGCCGTGATTAATGCCTCCCACAGTTAGGGCCTTCCAACATATTTTTACTACACCAGCATTAATTGAAAAGATATTTCAGCTTTTTAGAAGAAAAAATATGCAAAGGCAAAAAAAGACAGGGCGTAAAGGGATGGATTTATGGCATATATTGGTACTTGCAGTATTACGCCATGCCATTGGTACAAACTGGGACAGGCTGCATCTGATGGCAAACGGGGATAAATTTGTCAGGGAAATTATGGGGATAGACTGCACCAGATTTGGTTTAGAAGAAATTGAATTTGAATACCAAATTATACTAGATAATGTAAGCCTGATTGATGAAGAGTTGCTGTACCAAATTAATACAATAGGAGTAGAAGCAGGCCATCAATTAATTAAAAAAAAACGAATTGGTTGAACTGCAATTGAAAACAAACAGCTATGCAGTAGAAACAAATGTACATTTTCCTGCTGATTTAAAATTGCTTTGGGACAGTCTGCGCAAATGCCTGGATACTATAGAAGAGCTGCAGGCACCAACACCTTCCTTTGGTATGCCTAAAAAATTTGTGTTTAAAGTACCGTCGTTGTTCTCATCGTGGTAGGCCGCCAATGCATAAGTACCTGGCACTAGATTTAAAAACGTAAACTGCGCCTTACTCCCAGCAATGCCTATCTTTTGGCAGCTAAGAGCTTTGTTTTGCTTGCCGGGAAAGCCATCTTCCTTATTATTCAGACAACACAAAACCAACCCTTTTTGGCTTTTAAAATTTGTGACGTTAACAGTTATTTTACCATTTTGTGCATGAACTTTCATACCCAATAAACAAATTATAAATCCGAATGACAATGCTTTTTTCATTTGTTGAAATTTAATGTTGAGTTTTTTATTTTTTTCTAATGAACAGCACTTATATCAGTTTGCTGACCTTTTTTTATTTTTGCAAAAAACACCAATGGTAATACTGCAAGGCAAATTATTCCAATAAATAAAAACCCTTCAGCATAGCTCATAATTGCCGATTGTAAAGATACGGCACCTTCCATTGCACCTGCTGCCATTTGTTGAGCTTCCTGTATAGATTTCCCCTGACTTTGAAACGTTTTTACCAACCCATAGTACCGTTCGTTTGATTCGGGATTGTACATCGAAATATTACCAATTAAATCGCCTCTGTGTATTGCAAATCTTCTTGTAACAAATGTGTTGGTTACCGCTATTCCTATTGCACCACCCAACAAACGAAGCATATTTGAAAGCCCGGAAGCCTGCGCTAAATCGTTGCCTTTAAGCCCGGACAGCATTAAACCTCAGAACTCCTGACTTGATCGCAAAGTAAAATCATTGAGTTTTGAAAATTAGGGATAAATCTGTTCCGGGGAAAATCGTTTCTGTTTGATTGAGTAGTGTTGCAATGTTGGATGCTATCTCGTTGTACCTTGGTGTGGACAATGTATGTAGCGTTACTGTGAGTGTTTTATTTTTATAATCAGGAAATATATTTACAGGTGTTTGAATGATTTGCTTTATTAGCATTCTTTTTTCATCTTCTGCCCTGTTATAAAAATGTTGCTGGTTGGCTAATGCAGTTTCTGCCCTGTAACAGATCATTTTAATGACACTAATAAACAGGGTACTTTCTGTTTTTAGTTTGTTGTAACGCTTGTTATCGGGCATCTCAGATAGCATTATTGTGCCGGGCATGCTATTTCTTTTGATAATCAATGCATCAATAACTTGCTGCATTTCCTCAATAGTTTCTACAAGGCTCATTTGTTTATCATGCACGGGTGCGATGGTATCGAGTGAATGGTCGAAATTTTTTTCCACTACCGCCATAAAGGAGGCTTGCAGGCGTTGCTTTTTTTCTTTCTCTTTTTTTATCAGTTGGGTTAATTTACGGTATTCGGGATTTACTACTTTCTTTTTCTCATCGATGAGCTCTGTGCCATATGATATAATATGGTCGAAGCTGTAGTCGCTTATCATGTATTTAAAGAAGTTTTCCTGTGTCCACCGGGAAAATATGGCACCGGCTACTGTGGCCATTGGCAATGAGGGATGCGTGGTAATTACAGGGGTTTGGTGGTTGGTTTGGGTTAGGCAGCGGATCTCTCTGAACTGATGTCCGCCCAATGCTGTTTTGCGCTCGCAAAGCTGCATTGTTTTTTTATGGGAACCTGTTGTAACTGAATGCTCTTTAAAGGATTCTTCCTCCCATTTGTCTTTTACATTTTTTCGATAGGTGATTACTGCGATGCGGTATTTGGTCTAAAGGAGCATAAAGAAGCTGGGTTGGTAAGCTTCCCTGTCAAAAACAATGGTACATATGGCAGGTGTTGAGTCGGTAATTTCCTGCGGTATTTCGATAACCTTGCTTTCCACGAGCCGGGTAATAAGGTTGTCCTCAATGGCATTTTGCAGCTTTTCTCTCGGCTCGCCCGTAAATACCAGCAACGGATTGCCTTGTTGGTCATTGAGCCAGAACCCGGTGGTGGCGCTCAGGCAAAGCGTTTGACGGGATACATACTTAGCGGGAAGGTTTGCAAGGTAGCCGTTGTAAATACTTACATGGCCATCGGCATACAGAAATACATTTTCCTCTTCGTCCGGCATCCATTGTTGTAGCAGTTTATCATTAAGTTCTTTACTGTGGTTTTGCCCTACCAGTTCATTTATTTTTTTACGCAGGCATTTTAGTTCCGGCACACGGTCCAGGCCGATAAGACGGCCCAACTCGCCAGGCTTATGTTGTTTGAGCTGCTCTGGATTTTTAATACGGTACAGCGCCATCAATGCAAGGGTAAGGACAATGGAATTGATTCCGTAATATCCTGTTTTAAGTTTATGTGTTTCTTTAATGGTGAGTAGCCCTGCATTAACAAGGCGGGTAATAAAAATAATACGCCGCCATAATCAAGCCCGTTATGGAACTTTGAAGGAGAAAAAAAAGCATCTACTGATTTAGTAACTTGAGCATCTGTTTTATTTAAAAAATAAGAAATAAAATAGAAAGTAATAGTGCAGGTTTCATATTTAAATTGGTTAGATAGGTTGAAATAGGTATATAAATTTAGTGAAGCCTTTACTTCGATAGTTTTACTGCATATCGTTGGTAATTGAGAGGTTCAATCAAGCTATTTAATTATTTGTATATTCTTTGAAAATAAGGTATAGAGTTAAGTGATATGTCTACTTCAAAAGTTTTACCACCTTTAATTACTTTCCCATCAGGAGTTAGCCATTTGCCTTTTGGAAGGACTACTTTTCGTTTAGATACTCCCTTGGATAATATTGGTGCAATTAACAGGTCATTTCCTAACATAAATTGATCCTTAATTAGATGAAGTCCTTGATGAGGGAATACATATTCTAGATTTCTAACTATTGGTTCACCAGAAATAGCCGATTCTTTAGCAGTCTTAATAATATATGGAGTAAATTTCATACGTAAAGTAACAGCTTGTTTTATAGCGTCTAAATGTTTACTGTTTAATACTCTCCACGGTGCAACTGAAAATTGCATCATAGGCATAAATACATGGCATTGAGCCGACCTCACTATTAATTCACTGTCGAATTGTTTACCAGGAAGAAACCAACTATACTCTCCTCCACCAATCATATCCGGACAAGTGAACGGATAACCAAGAATTCCTTGTAAAGTAATATCGGGAATAAGTTTTTGTAAATCTTCCCAATTGTGTGCTTTATCCCTAAGTCTTTGCGCTAAGGGCTGGCCTCCCATTTTCCACGTTGCTCTATATTCATTTAATGGAAAATCCAGACCGATTTTAGCAAAAGCTTCTGTATGGTCATTGGGAGTATAAGAATTATTATAGGCTATTATTCCTGTTGAACAAGCTTCACTGTTCCCTACATAAAATTCTGTATCACCTGCATCTAATTTAAAACCATCAATACCGTATTGTTGCTGTAAGGATTTTAATTGGTTTTTGAACCACTTAACGCTTTCTGGATTTGAGAAGTCTAATTCTGCACTGCTGCCATTCCACCAATTAATAATTGCTGGATTTTTTGCTTGTACCCATTTGGTTTTTAATGAATCGCCAGCCATCAGAAAAAGTCTCTTATCTTTTGCATCTCTGTAAATGTCACAATCAGGGCTCACAAAAGGACAAACCCACAGCATTACTTTAAATCCCATAGCATGCAATTCATCAATCATCCCTCTTGGATTTGGAAATCTACCTGGATGAAAATTCCACTTGCCGTAATCTTCCTGCCAATTATCATCTATCATCAATACGCCAGGAGGAAAGTTGTTTGATTTTATCGCTCTGGCGTACTTTAAAATATCTTCTTGATTTTGATTATAAATTAATTCAATCCACGTGTTGTATTGCGGGGAAGTAAACAAGGTGGTGTCAGGAATTTTTTTGCTAGGAGGAAAAAAGGTGTTACTTAACTCTAAATAAGCACTCTTAAGATTTTTATTTTTTTCAGAAAAAAATATGGAGTCTTCTGAAAAATTTATAATCTTAATTGTTCCATTGGATATTGAAAATTCAAAAGGTTTTTCGCTCCATATATATCTACCTTCGGTAGAAATTAAAATGGGGGATACCTGATTTCCGTAGTTATTATTTTTATATGACCGACTATAAGCAGTACTATCAGGGTTAATTGGTAAAATAGAGCCATCTGTTACGATGCCTGAATACCAGTACTCTTTTTCGAGACCTCTAATGACTGTTGTTTGTTGTGCGTAGATGAGCTTAATGTGTAAAATTAAGCAGAATAAAATAATCAATTCCTTCATTATGTATAGTTAAATAGTTGAATTTATTTTAGAATAAATGTTTAGTATTTTTACTGATATTCAATTGAATTTAGGTCACCATACTTATTTATGAGAATAGTTTAGTAGCTAGTGTTCATTTTCAAGATATATTTTTTCGATCTCTTCTAATGACTTTCCCTTAGTTTCCTTAATAAACTTTAAACAAAACAATCCACTTGCCACACAGAGAATGCCAAATAGGAGGAAAGTAATATAAGCATTAAGATTTTCCATTAAAATGGGAAAAGAAAATGAAACAATGAAACATGAGAACCATAAAAAAGAAGTTGCTATGGATAGATATATATTTCTTAATTTATTTGGAAAAATTTCTGATAAGACTACCCATACTACAGGCCCTAATGTTAAGTCAAAAGCGGCAACATATCCTAAAATAAGATAGATCATTATATATTCTTTGTTTAATTCTGCATAGAAAGAATAGGCAATTCCAAAAAGGAAAATTGCCATTACAAATGAACCACTTACCAAAAGCCATTTTCTTCCAACTTTCTCAATTAGACCAATTGATAAAATTGTAAATACCACATTGACAACTCCGATAATTACTGTTTGAAATAAACTATCATTAGTGGCAAAACCAGACTTTTCAAATATCTCAGGAGCATAAAAGAAAATAATATTTATCCCTGAAAATTGTTGCAATACAGCTAATGTTATTCCAATAATTAATAAGCTAAGGTATTTTCGCTTTTTTAAAAGCGATAAATTGAAAGATTGATCTATAACTAAATTTTTCTTAATCTCCGAATATTCATGAAGGGCATATTCTTTATCGCCGACCTGTTCAAGAACTTTTAAAGCGTTGGAATTCTTCTTTTTAGTTAATAGCCATCTCGGACTTTCTGGTACGAATAAAAGTAAAATGAAAAATAAAACAGCAGGTACTGCACCTGTGGCAAACATCCAACGCCAGTTATTTTCGATATCTGAAAGAATATAATTTGAAAAATAAGCTAATAGCATACCCAATATAATTGTTAGTTGATTAAATGTTACGAATTTGCCTCTATAAGTTGCCGGGGCAATTTCCGCAATGTACATTGGCGCCAACATGGAAGCTGCCCCAACAGCCAAACCTGCAATCATACGCCATAGTATCAATACGCTTAAATCATAAGCAAGAGCAGCTCCCAAAGAAGAAATAGCAAATAAAAGTGAGGCAATAATTAAAGGAATTTTACGTCCTAATTTTTCAGATATTATTCCTGTAAAAATGGTTCCTAAAATGCATCCAACGTGCAAACTACTAACGGTCCACCCAAGCATTAAACCATTTAGTTCAAAATAAGGTTTTATGAATGGTATTGTGCCAGATATAATTGCGATATCAAAACCAAATAATAACCCACCTAATGCTGTTATTAGACTAATAACAGCTACATAGAAAAGTTTAGACTTGCCTGGTGTTTGGATCGCATCATTTTCCTTTATTAATATTTGCATTGGTCGATTGAAAGTTATAGTTTGTTGATAATAATTATATTTAATGGTAGAACCTGGCAGTTGGGTTACCGTAAATTGGAAGTTTTATGCTAAAAACTCCTCCCGTCCCAGGATATTGAATTAGCTTTTCCTTGTCTAGCTAAAATCTACCACTTGTAATATCTAGCGTATCAAAGTTTTTTCCTCCAAACACCATTTTCGTTGGATTATAGAATGGAAGCTGAATTGATTGAATGATTTTTCCGTTTGAATTATAATTGTAAATCGTATTCCCGTTTCACTCGCCAACCGATAGATTTCCATAATTATCCATAATTAATCCATCAGGCGAACTATTTTGAGATGACCAATCTATTATAAATGTTTTATTGGTTAGTTTATTTTCCAGGGTTATATCAAAAGAGTAGATACCCTTTTTTAATATTTTCATTTTGGCCTGTTTCTGCAATAAATAACCGATCACCTGAATTTGAAAATGCAGGTCCGTTAGAAATAATAAATCATTCCGCAACAATTGAACTATTTAGGTCTGTATAATATCTAACTAATTAACCAATGGGGGCTTTCCCCTCTATATCCATTGTGCCTGCCCAAATACATCCATGTTTATCACATGCGCCATCATTAAATCTAATGTTCGCAAAATCTTTATTTATTGAATCAATCCTAGTAAAATTTAGCTTAGTATTAGTACTCGTAAATTCAATTTTAAAAAGTCCGGACTTTAACCCGGCCAATAAATTTCCAAATTTATCCAACACAATGAATCCAATTAATTCGGATGTATTCCATGATTTACATAAGTTTTTTTCTGGTGAATAGCTGTATAATTTCTTATCTGGAATGTCTACCTAATAAAGTATCTCTTGTCTTTCATCCCAAACAGGTGACTCTCCAAGTAAGCACTGGCTATCGACTTCCAGATGAATAGTTAGTTTAGTATTTTCCTTTAGAATAGTAAATTTATTTGTTAAATCATAGGATATAATGAATTACCACCATCAACTAATAAAGTTGAGCCTGTCATATAATTGCTGGCACTGGAGCATAGAAATAAAAACGCATCTGCTACAGATTCTGAAGGTTGCATAAAACCGACTGGAATTGATCTTTTGGTTCTCTCCCTGTAAATTTCATCTGTTTCGAATTGCTTCTTCGCCATTCCTGAATCAACCTGTCCAGGAGCAATTGCATTAATTCTTATATGTTTTGGAGCGTATTCTCTTGCTGCGGTTTTCATTAACATTTCAATGGCAGCTTTTGAACTGTTATACCCTGATAATTGAGGCCAGGGAACTTGTGCTACCCATGAGCTGGTATAGATAATTTTGCCAGGATTGTCAAATGTTTGCTTTCCTAACATCTGTTTTAATCCTTCTCTACTTAAAAGAAAACTACCTTTAACATTTATATCATAAATTTTTTCCCAGTCTTCGGTTGAATAGTTTTCTAATGGAAAATCCTGAACAATTCCAGCGTGACACAATACGATATCAGGATGTGTACCATGATTTTTTTTAATGTTCTTGTAAAGCGAAACAACACTTTCCTCATTTGATACATCGCAATAGTAATAATATGAATCAGACCTTAAATCAAAATTCAACTTATTTTCAGGTATAATATCAGACATAAATACAGTGGCTCCATGGTGTAAGAGTTTTTCTGTAATTATTTTGCCTAACGCACCCAGACTTCCGGAAATCAAAATGTTTTTTCCTTTTAAGCAATCGTTTTTAAAACAAGAGTTATTCGACATTTTTAATTGATTGAATTGGTGGTATATTCGCCGTTAACAATCCGCATAATATTATTAGGGTTTTCATTTTTTAGTTCCTCAGGTAATAAATTATTCGGGAAATTCTGATAACATATCGGCCTCACAAACCTAAGAATTGCACCAGTTCCTACAGATGTTGACCTGGAGTCAGAGGTTGAAGGAAATGGACCACCGTGGACCATTGAATCGCAGACTTCAACTCCTGTAGGATAACCTCCAAATAGAAGCCTGCCAACTTTCTTATTAAGGATTTCAATTATTGATTGCTCATTATTAATCTCTTCTTCTGTAGCATGAATTGTTCCTGTAAGTTGTCCTTCTAATCCATTAAGAGCCTCTGCCATTTCTTTTATAGTTGAACATTCCACGATTAAAGAAGAAGGTCCGAATACTTCAGCAGACAAGTGAGGGTTGTTGATGAATGTGTTGGCTGATACTTTTAAAATTGTTGGTCTGGCTTGTGTTTTTGAGTAATCAGCTTCTTGCTTTGATCTGGATAAAACAGCAACATTTTCAGTCGTTGATAGTTTATTTATTCCTTCTTGATAAGCCTTATGAATTCCTTTATTGAGCATTGTAGAAGGA
>Ga0163154_10005448_pt1 | contig 16137 bp, 19 predicted proteins | sample OliLakLV19MP9P1_FD_148649 | JGI IMG/M metagenome (GOLD analysis project Ga0163154, IMG submission 148649) | Freshwater microbial mat bacterial communities from Lake Vanda, McMurdo Dry Valleys, Antarctica - Oligotrophic Lake LV.19.MP9.P1 | ecosystem: Environmental > Aquatic > Freshwater > Lake >... | reverse complement strand
TATAGAGGCGTGATAATCTGACTACTTAGAAATATCTTTGTTGCGGATTTAATGTGTATCTAAAAAGCTTACATCTCAAGCACTTCCGCAACTATAGCGATCAGGCGGTTGAGTTTACGGCGGCTAAAACGATCATAGTTGGCAATAATGCTCAGGGTAAATCCAACTTACTAGAAGCAGTAAGCTTGCTGGCGACCTTACGATCTCATCGGGTCAGCCGCGATCGAGATTTAGTTCAAGATGGTGCATCGATCGGCGAAATCAGTGCCGTATGCGATCGACATGCCTCACCATTAGAACTCAAAATCCGACTGCGCCATGAAGGTCGGCGCACTTTAGCAATCAATAGCGTTACAGTTAGCCGCCATCTCGACTTTTTGGGGCAAGTCCACGCAGTTTTATTTTCTAGCTTAGATCTAGATCTAGTTAGGGGTGGTCCTGAAGCTCGGCGCAACTGGCTAGATGATATTTTGGTGCAGCTAGAACCGATCTATTCCAACTTGTTGCAGCAGTTTAATCAAGTGTTGCGCCAACGTAATGCTTTGCTCAAAACCGCTCGTCAAAGTTCGATCGCGCCAAACCCTGAGCAGATGTTGCTATGGAATATGCAGTTGGCAGTTAGTGGAACAAGAATTACCAGAAGGCGATCTCGGTTAGTCCAGCGTCTGATCCCGATCGCCCAGCACTGGCACAACAGTATTAGTGGCGGCAGTGAATTGTTGGAAATCACCTATGCCCCGCGTTTTGACTTTATTGAAACCGATCCGCCAGAAGCGATTCAGTTAGCATTTCTTGCCCAAATTCAAACTAAATCGATCGTTGAACAACATCAGGGTACAAGTTTAGTCGGCCCCCATCGCGATGATGTCAACCTCACGATCAACCAAACTCCAGCACGAGAATATGGCTCACAAGGGCAACAGCGCACCTTAGTACTTGCACTCAAACTCGCGGAGTTGGAATTGATTGAATCAGTAGTAGGAGAGCCGCCCCTATTGCTTTTAGATGATGTTCTTGCCGAGCTTGATTTACAGCGACAGGATCAGTTACTTGGCGCGATCGAAGATCGAGTTCAGACAATTATTACAACCACCCACCTCGGTTCATTTGATGCCCATTGGCTAAATTCTGCCCAAGTATTTCAGGTAAAAAACGGTACGGTGCTCAAGGATTAAGGATATTGCCCCCTGCCCCCAATTCTGGGGGTTCTGAAAGTCAAAGTCCCCCAGAATTGGGGGATTTAGGGGGCTCTTTAGGATTGGTAACTTTATTGCCAGAAATCTCCTAAGAGGAACTCACACCTGTTCATAGATCTAGGATTCTGGTAAAGTTTAATTAAGAATTAGTTTTACAAAACTCAATCAAAAATTAAATAAAGAGACTAAAAATTATGGATTCTGTCACCAGCACAACAGCCGTAAAAGCTGAGTCTAAACAACCAGAAAAAAGTAGCTTCGTAAAGCTGGCGATGCGAAATATGGTGAAAAAACGAGCCACTTCCCTATTTCATTTCGCCCTTACTACTGTTGGGGTTTTAGCCGTTCTAGTGGGTCTAGCTGTTGTATTTCACTAATCGATCGTCTTTAGCTCGATTAATTAACCTCACTAAACAATTGCCACAACTAGATAAAACTGCGAAAATAGAGTGCAGAGTTTTTCGGTTGGCAAAGTTTTTAAGAACGGGGGTTTCACAATATTGGGCTTAAAACTAATCTTAGAATTGATTTCAGAGTGTGCAAGAGTTACGGTAAAAAACAGAGTCAAAGCCGTGATATATCCAAACCTTGAGGGTTTTACACTTGATCATCGAACTTAATCTCGAACAGAACTCTGCGATCGAAGCTGAAATTCCTGTCAAATATCAAGATTGGCAGTACTGGTTTGCTACCTGGATCGATCGATTAATCCCAACCGACCTAGGTGAAGGTGCAATCGATCGCGAATTGACCCTGCGACTGACCGATGATGCTGAAATTCAAGCTCTCAATGCTCAGTATCGTCAGCAAGATCGTCCAACTGATGTTCTTGCTTTTGCGGCACTAGAAGCAGATGTGCCATCTATACCTCTAGATCTGCTCCCACCAGAAATGTTGCTAGACCCAATTTATCTGGGCGATATCGTCATATCTGTACCTACCGCCTACGCGCAAGCCTTAGCGAGAGGTCACTCACATCGGTGGGAATTAGCATGGCTGGCAGCACATGGGCTGTTGCACCTGTTGGGTTGGGATCATCCTGATGAAGAAAGTTTAGAGCAGATGCTGGCTGAGCAGGAAGTTTTGCTGCAATCAGTGCATCTAGACCTGAAATTCGATCGGCTTCTATTCGAGCAAGTTACTTCATAATTATTCGGGCAAAAACTATGACAACCAAAGTTTCACAACCCAAACTGTCTGATCTCAATAGCTATTCAAGCTTGGGTGTAGAGGAAAACCCAGATCGAGATCATCGTCGCCCTCAAGCACTCAAGGTTGCACCCACTATTGCTAAGAGCTTTAATTATGCCTGGGCGGGTTTGTCATATACCTTTGTCACACAGCGCAACTTCCGCATTCAAGTCTTTGTGGGGTTAATGGCATTAGGCTTTAGCATCTGGCTACATCTGCCCGCAGTTGACTGTACGATTATCAGCCTCACAACGGCGGCGGTACTGGCACTGGAATTGCTGAATACAGCGCTGGAATCCTTAGTTGATCTGACTGTCGGTCAAACCTTTCACCCCCAAGCTAAAACGGCAAAAGATTGTGCGGCTGGTTCTGTGTTAGTTGCGGCGATTGCGTCTGTGCTAGTAGCTGGATCATTGCTCCTGCCCCGTTTGTATACAAAGCTAGTTGATGCTCTTTAGGCTAGAGTTTGGATCTGATTGTTAACCCAATTTGCTAATCATCCTGCAATTTAGCCTGTACTCAAACTCTGCTATGCTATGCAGCCATGAGAACCGACACACTTTTCTATCAACTATTTCAAACCTTTCGCACCTTGTTGTTTGAGCTAACCGAACAGCCAGTCGCTACAGCCGAAGGCTATGAGTTTGTTTCAGTCGAAGTCAAAGAGAAAGCTTTTCGATTTGATGGTGTTTTTCTGCCAAATGTCGTAGACAAGCCAATTATCTTTACCGAAGTCCAGTTTCAGCGCAAGGATAATTTCTACAGAAGATTTATCGCTGGGATTTTTCTGTACCTCGATCAGTACGAACCTGAAGAAGACTGGCAAGCGGTGGCAATCTTTGCCCGACGTAGTTACGATCCTGGCGTGTTAAATCATGGTCGAGAATTTTTTGCCAGCAATCGAATTACGCGAGTGTATTTGGAGGATTGGCTCGATCGAACAACTGACTCTTTAGGTATTGAGATCATCCAGTTGATTCTAGCTCCAGAGGCAAGAGTGCCAGAAATCGTCAAACATCTAGAAGTTCAAGTAGAACAAGAAACTACGCTACTGCAACGAGAGGAGATAGTAGAATTTATTGAGACAGTTCTGGTATATAAATTTCCGAAACTAAGCAGACAGGAGATTCAGGCAATGTTTACAATCGACGATCTAAAACAAACTCGTTACTATCAGGATGCAAAGCAAGAAGGCAGGCAAGAAGGTAGACAGGAAGGACAGGCAAACCTGATCCTCAGACAACTTTCTCGAAAATTTGGGGGTTTGAGTGAAGAATTACGATCGAATATTTCCCAACTCTCTCCTGCTCAACTTGAGAATCTCGCTGAGGCAGTTCTTGACTTTGCCAGTATTGCCGAACTCGATCGATGGCTCCAAGAAAATAAGTGAATTTTCGGGAATTTTAAAATATTACTAAAGCATTATGCCCAAACTTCAGGCCCTAATTTTTGATGTCGATGGCACTTTAGCCGATACAGAACGAGATGGTCATCGCATTGCCTTTAATCGTACTTTTGCCGAAGCTGGGCTAGATTGGGACTGGAGCGTAGAAATGTATGGTGATCTGCTTCAGGTCACAGGTGGAAAAGAGCGGATGCAGTTCTATCTCGATAAATATCGCCCAGATTGGCAGCGTCCCACTAATCTTAAATCTGTGATTGCCGATCTTCATGCCAATAAGACTAATCATTACACGCAATTATTAGCTGAGGGCACGATTCCACTTCGTCAAGGGGTAAAACGTCTGATCGAGGAAGCACGGGAGCAGGGAGTTCGGATTTCGATCGCCACGACCACAACTCCTGCTAATGTAACAGCCCTGTTAGAAAATGCCCTTGCGCCTGGCTCTTCATCTTGGTTTGAGGTAATTGCGGCTGGAGATATTGTCCCTGCCAAAAAGCCTGCGCCAGATATCTATTTCTATGCGATCGACCAGATGGGATTAACTGCCCAAGATTGTATCGCTTTTGAAGATTCTTATAATGGATTGCGTTCTTCTTTGCAAGCAGGAATCAAAACGATCATTACGCCGAATGATTACACCCACGATCATGATTTTAGTGGGGCAACAGTCGTTTTAGACCATATGGGCGAAGCAGGTCAACCTTTCACCGTGTTGGCTGGACAAGTTGGGTTTACTACCTATCTCGATCTAGAACTTGTCCGTCATCTGCACAATCAGTAAGGTGTTAATCAGATCCGCCGCGCAAATTGATTCCGATCACGCCAATTACGATCAATCCGATCGAAATTAGTTTGGACAATTCTGCCGATTCTTTAAACCAGATAATCCCAATGCTCGAAACCAAAACTGTGCCAACTCCTGCCCAAATTGCATAGGCAACGCTGACAGGAATTTGTTTTAATGCAATGCTAAAGAAAGTAAAACATAGCCCATAACAGATAAATAGCCCGATCGAAGGGATTGGTCTGGTAAATCCGTCAGAGAGCTTCATGAAAGTTGTGCCTGCCACCTCTAAAATGATGGCAAACAGCAAATATATCCATCCCATATTTCTCCTAATTTTAAGCCTAGTGTTTCAGTATGATAAATTCTCTGACGCGCTCGATCGCCAATTGACTTACCTCATGCCCCATATCAAATTCGGCATAAGTTACTTTTGCACCCAACGCCGTCAATCGAGTTTTAGCATCCTGAGCCATATTTAGGGGTACAACCCGATCCTGTCTACCATGCACGATTAGAATTGGGGCGATCGAATTACTTGGAGCTCGATCGATTGGATGTAAATATCCACTGAGCGCAATCAAACTTGCTAAAGGTAAGCTTAACCCCACATCTAATGTCATCGCGCCACCTTGAGAGAACCCCAACAAGACGATTCGATCGAGAGGTACTCCTGTTAGATTGGGTAGCTGGCTTAAAAACTCCTTTAACAATTGCTGGCTTTTTGCCAAGCCTTGAGGGTCGGGACGATCTAAGTCGTACCACATCTTGCCTCCAGGCACTCTAGGATGATCGATCGGAGCATCAGGAAAAAACATCTGATAGTCAGGCAGGTTAAAAGATGGCGCGATCGAAGCTAGATCCTGAGCATTAGAACCCCATCCATGTAATCCCACAATTAGCCCAGTCGGCTTAGCACCCAGTTTAGATGGAACCTCTATTGCCTTTAACGGTAACTTATCTGCCAAAATTTTTGATTCTCCTTGATTTGATTTTGGTTCTGGTATCCGATCTGATTGTCGATCTTTTTTAGGACTCTCTTCAACGTTTGCCATACTGCTACAGCTGATGAGAGTCAAGGAAAAAAGCTGAATTAAGCATAAACGTCGTTGAATTTTTGACATGACTGAATATTCATCTGGCGATTGCTTCACCCAATTCTAGCTAATCCTCATGCTGATATCTAACCAAGTCGATCGAGTCACCATCGCACTGGTGGAGATGTAGTCCATTCCTAGTTGAGCAATATTGCCGATTGTTTCCAAGGTGATATTACCTGAAGCTTCGATCTCGATCTGAGGTCGATGGGAACGGATCAGGTCGATCGCCTCTTGCATGATTTCTCTGGGCATATTATCGAGCATGATCACGTTGACATCCAATTCGATCGCTTCTTTAACCTGTTCGATCGTTTCTGTTTCTACTTCCACTAATGATGTAAACGGCATCACTGCCCGCACGCGCTTTACCGCCTCAGTGATCCCACCCGCCGCCGCAATGTGATTGTCTTTGAGCATCACGGCATCATCTAATCCCAAACGGTGATTCACCGCACCACCAATTCTGGTTGCATACTTTTCGAGTAACCGCAGTCCAGGCGTAGTTTTGCGCGTGTCTACCAGTTGTGGGGGTAAATGCTCGATCGCTCTGACATATTGCTTTGTGAGTGAGCTAATACCAGATAGCCGCATTACCAGATTTAGGGCGACCCGCTCTCCCATTAACAGAGTTGCCAGACTGCTGGTAATTTTGGCAATTTTTTGACCTGACTGGCACGTACTACCTTCATCAACTAGAGGATCGAATTGGGTTGCAGGATCTAGTAAGTGAAATACCCGCGCCGCGATCGATAAACCCGCCACCACACCATCAGCTTTAGCAATCCAAACTGCCTCACCTTGGGGGGATTTGCCATCAGGAAAAAGCCCATCGGTAGTTCGATCGCCACGTCCGATGTCTTCACGTAACCAAGACTCGATCGATGGGTCTAAAACAATATTTGGTAAGAGCATGAATTTTAACTAGAGTTTTGTTCGATCTTTATTCGATCGTGACTTACAAACGGGCACGGCGGATCGCCTCATTATTGACTGCGGCTAAGTTGACACTGAGAGAGTCTTTAAAAATGCTGTAAAAAGTGTCCTGAGGTACACCAGCATTTGCCTGAGCTTCTACGATCTGGGTAAGGAGAACCTGAGTCGTTGGTTTACCAGGCAGCGGCTTGATCGACTCGATTTTCCACGATCCCGTCAGGCTAGCCAGATCGCCATCAATCAGGTGAAAGTCGATTTGCTTTTGGTTGGTTTCCGTAATTGCGATTTTGGTGCGCGATCGAACATTGATAAAAAACATTTGGCGACTATCGACCTGCTCTACAACTTTTCGATCGCCGTTTCTTTCTAGGACTTTGCTAGAAACCATATTAGGAATGAAGTATGGCAGTTTTTCATAGTCAGTCAATACATGCCACACAGTGCTGGGCGAAGCTGTAATCAACACTCTTGCCACATATTTACCGTCTTCCCCTGCGACGATTACCTTACCTTTCCGCAGCGAGTCACGTTCGATCCCTGTTAATCGATCGAGCGGCCCATTAAATAGCTCCGCTTGAGCTGAAGAGATATAGACAGAGAGCGCACAGGAAAAAACAAGGACGCAACCCACACTAATTTGCTTCAATAAACTCAATTTTGTGATGTTCTTATGCATATATACCTTTGAGTTAGAGGATTTGGATTGGTTGCGGTAAGCAAAGTTCTAGATCGGGTGGATCGATCGCTAACTTACCGATTTTACAGCCTGTTAACGGGTGAATCCAGTCAGCAGCGATCTCAGTCAAGGGCAGCAAGACAAAAGCTCGATCGACCATCCGAGGATGTGGAATCGTTAGATGTGGCGTATCCAGAACATAATCTGCATAAAGTAATAAGTCTAGATCGAGCGTACGTGCCCCCCAACGTTCGCGTCGCTCACGACCAAATTGGATCTCCATGTCTAGGAGCAACGTGAGTAAAGCTTGTGGCATCAATGTCGTAGCCAAAATCGCACAACCATTAATATAGTCTGGCTGTGACGATTCAGGATCGAGCGTAATTGCCTTAGTGCGATACCAGCGTGAAACCTTGACAATCTCAACCTCTGGAAAAGTATCTAGCCGTTCGATCGCAGCTTGGACAATTGCCAAAGAGTCACCTAAATTGCTACCTAAAGCGATCGCGCAAAGGCTAGGATTCATCAAAACTTGTTACTAACAGCTAGTCGATCTTAATATGTTCTCTCACCCATTGGCGAAATGCTCTGAGCGCGGGACTAGTTCCTGTAGTTCGGCTCATTTCCGCAAACCGCGAAATACCATCAATTACAGAGATGCTTGAGAATGTCGGACTAGTCTCAGATTCGATATATTTGCCATTGCGATATAAATAAATGCTGAGCCTACGTTTGACATAGCACCATAGCTCAGGCACTTTTAAAGCTTCATAAGCACTGAGTTGAGTTTTTGAGGTAACATCCACTTCAATAACTAGATCGGGGGGTGGATCGATTTTCAAATCCAGCCTTTCCTTCCCAATCACCAAAGCTTGATTTTGAATGTAGAAACAGTTATCAGGTTCAATGCCAAATAGCATGTCTTCGCGCTTGAAAGTAGCCGAGCCATAACACTCTCGATCGATATTCAGTTCATCTAGCAAAATCTTGACCATATCACCAATGATTTCTTTGCTAAACTCATGCTCTGGTAGCGGCATTCTAATTTCCAAAGTATTTTCGCTATAGGCAATTCGAGTTGCACGTTTTTCACCAAGTTCGGTCAAAATTGCCTCAAATTCTCGCCAGCCAACATCATGGAACAACACCCTCTGCCCAGGAGGAACATCTATTTGTCTCAGTTGTAGCATCACCATTGAATTGACCAAGCTAGAATTTGACTGCGTTTTATGTACTTTTATTAAAAAATCGTCTGCCTTACTTGTAGATCTTGCAAAACTTTTAATGTAAGTATATTATGTTTAAAAGGACTATCCTATTCCCCCCGTGTAGTCCTGATATCCCCGAAATGGCAATTGTTTCCGAAAGGGACAAGCGCAAATTAGTGAGCCTAATCCATTCTTTACAAGGGTAAGGTTGTTACTGATGCCGAAGGGATACTTTATCTTCTTACTATCTTTATTAGATTTCAAAGATTCTCGATCTCCATAATCAGTTTGGAAATCAACTTGGAGTCCTCGGCTTCTGGGGTTTTGTCTAGATAAGTTTCTAAATCGAACAGAGCTTCGGTATAACGCTCAAGTTGATAGCAAAGTAGACCTCGATCTCGTAACTGAATTGGGTGATCGGGATAAAGCATCAAGACGCGCTCCACAGCAGCTAAAGCTTTATCAAACTCACTCTGACGAAGATAGATCTGCTTGAGATTCATCAACATCCGCTCTAAAATCCGCCGTGTTCCAACTGGTTGGAGATATTCTGTTTCCAGCTTGATGTTCTGACCATAGACTTGAGCCAACCTGATCGCGCAATCCTCCTCAAATAAGATTTCGCCGCCAGCAAAAGGATCGATAAACACAGAAACATCTTGGCGTTGAGGGCGAATGATGAAATGTCCTGGCAAACTCACACCTTCGAGTGGAAAGCCAATTCGAGCACCTACCGCCATATAGACAACAGAAAGGGTAATCGGAATCCCAGTGCGTCGATCGATCACATCAGTTATGAAACTGTTACGCGGATTGTAGTAGTCATTTTCGTTGCCGCGAAATTTTTGCTCGACAAAAAGATACTGATTAATTTCCTTGATCACTTTAAGCGGATAGATCATGTCCTGAATGCGGAGTTTGAGTTCTGTCCCCATTCGATCGAGTTGATCGCGGTAATGCCCCAGATCGATGCGAGGCTGCTCTTCCCAAGCGATCGCTAGAGCGGCTTCGACCAGATGCTCGGTATTCATCTCAGCTTCAGGGAGCCGAGAAATATGCCAGAATTTTTGCCGCGCAGGTGAAAGGCTGAGTGTGGACATCTAACTATTACTAAATCAAAACAACCGATTCAAATTCATTAACTCAAGTTCACAAGGCAAAAACTCGACCATCAAACAACAGTCTTGTAATTCCTTTGCGTGATAGTCGATCGTGGGTGATGTAGATCAGGTCGCCAGGAAATTTAATCACTCGTTGGTTGTGGCTAGAGAAGCGGCGGGCAATCCGATGGTTGTCAAATATGGCAACTGTGCGCGAATTAGTCTCTTCGGGTGGGATCTTGCCTAATTCCTTGAAATCTTTGAGTGGTCGGGTGATAATTTCCGCAGATTTGTCGATCACCATGTAGCAGGTGTCTGGTAGATGCGCCTCATCTAGGGGCAAAATATCAATGATATATGTGGGATCGGCATTGAATCGATCTCCTGCAAAAGTCAGATCGCTGTCTGAGTCAGCTTCATCTCGATCGTCGTCATCTAGATCGTCGTCATCTAGATCGTCGTCATCTAGATCGTCGTCGTCGTCATCTTCGAGTGAATCATCGGTATCATCAAAGTCTTCGCCAACTATGGCATCTGCTGCTAGTTCATTAGCGATATCTTCGTCATCTACTTGTCCTGAAATATGCTCGCCTAAGATCTCTTCGGCAATATCTTCTAAATCTTTCTGCTCAAGCTCAAACCTTGTGGATTCAGATTTCTTTATGACTTTTTTGGTTACTTTAGATCTTGATGGTCGTGCTGGCATCTCCTGTTCGATATCCAGATTTGTCACAGACAGAGGATCGATCAGGTCTAGTTGATTAATTATGGCAGTGGGTTCACTTACAGATATAGCTGATGATTCTGATTGTCCGATCCTGTCGCCAGTAAAATCATTGCTGACATCAGCGTTGGACTTCCCCAGCTTTTTAGCTTTAGCCTGTTTTTGGCTAACAATTAACCGATATTCTTCTGGCGGGATCAGTTCTTGAAGTAATCTCAGGACTGTACTAGAACTAACACCAAACTGCTGCGCTAACTGCGTTGTAGACACATCAGTCTCGCAGTACAGGCGTAAAATTTCTTTCTTATCTGCGATTACGAGTTTAGAGGCAGCCATTGGGAAAACATCTAGGAACTAAGCTCTATCTTACTCCTAGAAAGTGGTCATTGTGATTTATGTTTTGAGTTTTAAGTTGAGGGTTCAAATCGCTAGCATTACTTCATCCTCACTTCAACGTTTGCGTGATGATGGACGTGAAGACAGATCGAACTCCAGTGCTGCTCCCATGCCAAATAAGACAAATGACAAAATCCAAAAGAATTCTACCCAATCCCCACTTTGGTATGGGTTTGCCTCAGTCGCAACATTAAGCGCAAAGTTATAGGCTAGATCGCCAAAAAACATGGAAATCCCAGCCGCTCCCAGCAATCGCCAAGATTGAGCAAATTTTCCGCCCCAAAATGCCATCAGCAGGATCGTGGCAACGACAAGCATCCAAACATCGCCAAGAGCGTAGAAAGTGTTTAGGAGTTTTGCTGGATCGGTGAAATTAACCGTTTTACCTTCAGAAGTCCCAGCGATAAAAGTGACAAAAACCGCAAAAGCTAGCCCAAACAGGCTGATTGCGCCAACGATGCTCCATTGTTTGGGCAAGAGATTTAACCTTCTACCAATAACTGACATTGCCATGCCCAGTGACAGAGAGATGTAGGCAATCACATAAAAAAGATCGGTAATCGCAGGGGAGGCAGGTGGCTTGCCTTCGATCAGATCCATATAGCCAAAAATCAGGTTGGCAATGCCCCATGAAACTATGCCTACTCCTAGACCTAACCAAACATTACGACCACTGGCAATTTTGGGGCTGCGCCAATTTCGTAGACAGAGTAAGCCTGAAGCTGAGATCGCAACTGTTTGCAATAAATAAGTACCATAGCGGTACCAGAGTGGGCGCGCAAAAACTCCATTACCTGTGGTTTCGATCGGCGCCAACAAATAAAACAGAATAGAAACAAAAGACAAAGCTACCCCCGCCACAATGACTTGCTGAGTAGAAGGAAAAGAGCTAGATACTAATTTGGCTTTACTCATTTTGATCTGACCATATTAATTACATCCAAAAAAATTAGGCAAGTTGAGCATGAAAACATCAAACAACTTCTCCAGAACCTATCGCCACAGCTTACCTTTAGGGGTTACTTTAAGCCAGTCTAAAACCTTAGTGCGATCGTTTGTTGGCATTTCGTTGAGCGATTCTCTAGCACTTTCGAGGAAGCCTGTGTTACCGAAATATGACTGAGCCAATTGATACAGCTCACCTAACAAAATCTGGAGCTTGTTATCATCCCATGACGGAATCTGCATACTGCTGAGTGGATCTAACTTTAGGAGTTGCTCTAGGGCATCGGCATTTTCAACTTGGGGAAATTTCCCCTTTTGCATCACTTTAAGAATGTCTTGCTTAAATAATGCTGCTTGTCTATTACCAAGGAAATCCTCGATCTCTATATATATTGACTGTAAAAGCAGCAGGCAGCCTTGGACTAGCGAGCGCTCCACAATCTGATCGATGATTGTGCTTGCCTCAAGCTGATCCATTTTGACTTTGCCCCAGACACTAAAGCGACGAGCTTCAGGTTCATCAAGGAGAACGCAGGCTTTACCTTTATTGTCGGTCAGATCGCGCCAGAGCGCCAAAGCTTCTTCACGATTATCGCCAAACATATTCAGGAGGCGAAAAGTTTGCCCCTGATATTGCAAGATCGCAATTTGCTGCGTTCGGTTTTGTGGATTTTGGACGTTGCTAATTTCAACGTCTTGACGCTTCAAAATGAACATGGGTCTATGCTTACCTTAACTGATGTTACCAGTCGCAGCCATAAGTAGCTACATAATGCCAGAGTTGGTCAGAAATGCAAGCGAATATTCCTAAATAAGTTACCTTAAAACTGTTCATTTGCCCATTTACTTGCAAAAGTATTTATAGCCTTTCAGAAAACATCCTCGTAAATTTCGGTAAAAGGAACAACAAGAGTCAGGCGCAGTGGAATTTTTTTGGTCGAATTATTCCTTTACCATCCTTGCCGAGCGACTAATTCCACACACAGAAAGTTTACAGCTTCTCGATCGACATCATCGGGTAATTGCGATCGAGCGTGAGTTGATTCTAATCCTTGGTAAAGTCGATCGGCGATCGACATGACTTGCTCGTAAGTATAGTCACCGCGCTTAATTGCTAGGAGTTCTTCGGCATCACCTGCTTCACGTCGATCGATCTGAATCTGTCGATCTGCTAAAATCTCCACGCCAGTCCTTAATAGTCGAATCGCTTGCATGGCAAACTTGCAGTCATAGCCCACCTTAGCTTCCATCAAGGCGCGGGCAGGGTTACGATTTTGCTTCCATTGCTGATAATTCTCATATTCGCGCACAGCGTTGAGATATTGCTGATTTTTTTGTAACAATCGAATGAAGTCAGTTGAACTATGAGTGATCTGCTGGGTATATACCAAAGCCGCATCAGGGATGGCATATTGCCGCAACACGCCCTTAAAGTCGATTTCAGCACTTAATAATTTACCTAATTCCTCAGATTCTTCTAAAAATTGAATTCGATCGCGAATTAGCAAATAGAGATATTCCAAAAACGCATTGACTTCCATTTTTGCCATCAGTTGAGTTGGCTCGATGCCAAAGTTTTGAGCCTGTGGCTTGGCATTGGGTGGATTGAGCAACCAACGCCGATGGGACTCTAATTTCTTAATCTGAGCGTAACCATAACCAGCATAGGTTTTCCGCACTTTTTTGGAAAGAAACATCTGGCGATGCTTGACAAGTTCCTTGCCCACGTCGGTGAGATGGGTGTAGTCTTTATACCAAAGTAACTCTAAAATATTGGGATTATTATCGGCTGAAAGCTCTAAAAACTTCCGCAACTCAAAGATGCAAGTATCTTTCGCGAGATATGGGAATCTGCCGCCATCTAATTCCCAATCCCGATCTTTTTGTTCGATTTTACTCAGTCCGTAATAGTAGGGTTGTGTGGCGATAAAGATGCCGCGATGATCGTAATCTGAGCTGTCGGTCTGGAGTTGATATCCTCTCGATCCTGTGAGCGCGATCAGGATTGTTCTTTGCTCGATTTCGGCACGATTCATACTGCTCTCATTCTTAGTCGGACTAATAGATCGTGTAAAGCTTCTCTGCCTGATGGCGATTCGGGCAGATTGCTGACTTGGCTTGCTTGCTCTAATTTACTACAGAGTCGATCGAATTCTTGGTGATAAAATTCGATCTCTGTCTGATTTAAGCAAGCTTTTTCTTGTCCTTCGCTCTTTTGCGCGATCAAATCAGGTAAATAAGCTAACTGAAACTGCTCGTTCAAATTGAGCAAATTAGCTTCAATCTGCCCCGTTTGCATGAGATGAATGCCTGTGAGCAAAACTCGGTAGACATAGAGCAAAGGCTTAACTCGCTTCGGTTCTGCTTGTTCAAATAACCGCCATTCTGTTTTGGCAAAGCCGAGATAGTGATGCGAGTGATAGCGGGTAATGCAAGAAGTGGCGATCGACTTAAGCTCCTCATGTTCAGACGAAGTTGTGACCACCAGAGGCGAATAGAGTTGCTCCAGCACATAACCATTTTTCTTCAGCAGCATGAGAAAGAATTTTTTGACATCATGGGTGACGAGATCGAGTTCGATATTCTGCTGAAATTCTGCAACCTCGATCGTCTCTCGCCCCAGTTCTAATCCCACGACCTCTCTCACAGGTAAAATATGCACACCCCGCAAGTCATAATCAGAGTCCCTTGATGGAAATCCATACAAATGTGCGCCGCTAATTGTCGCAAATAAAAGCGGATAAGGTTGTTGTGAAGCGATCACCCCTAAATCATGCAATCTATTCATCAAGTTATCGATCGAGTTTTCAGTCAAAAATATCGCTTAACGCTTAATTGCCTCAACATATAAAGACTGACGTTCTCTATCTTTTTTGTCAACTAATAACACCTCCAAAGAGCCCTGCCCAAAAGAGCAGTCGATCGTTTCTGTGAAGCCTGCTCGCTTCATATAGAGGCTCATTGTGTTGAAGTCCCATGCCGATCGATGATCCCAGCCCTGTGTAATATCACTCAGCGCTTCCATTGGTGTTGTTGCGAGAGGAGCTTCACTTTTAATGAAGTCTTGATACGTCTCTGGGGCGACATAGGCTTGAATGTACTTACTCACATCAGGGCAGACAACTCTGATTACACCATCTTTTTTTAAAATGCGATAGCATTCTTTAAAAAACAATTGCACTTCATCATAAGAAAGATGCTCAATCATGTGTTCGGTAAAAATTCCATCTGCTACTTGATCTGCAATTTTTAAAGGATATCTAAAGTCAGATTGATAATCTAGATGTTGATTACCAAAAACAGAATAGAAGTCAACATTAATAAATCCTTGGATTGGCGACTCACCACATCCAAAATTGAACAAAGTTTGCACCCCAGTCGTCACCTTCAAAGGTGGCGTAAATAGCCGACCTAAAGCTGACTTGGTCTCACCAATCACAGGATTGATAATTTGCTTAGGAAATAATTTCCAGATAACGAAAATTAGTTTTTTCTTAATTTCAGATGAAACCATTGTTAGACCTTGTAAGATAATGTCTCATTGAAATTGTACAAGTGATTGCTAAAGAGTTTTAGTTTTTATGCGAGCAATTCATGTTTGTCAACGGGATGACACATCAACAGGCGGTGCGGTGCGGGTGGCAGCGGAGTATGTCAAGCGGCTCGGTCAGTTTGGCATTGATGCGCGTTTGTTGTTTTTATATGGCGATCGAGGTTTTTTTGGTGACCAGTTAGTCGATCGATGCGATTATCTTAGACTCAAGAACTCTGGTGACATCCAGCATATGCCGCGATTGCTCAAGTACTTACGCCAACAACAGCCAAACATTGTGCATCATCACGACGATATGCTGTGGCCGCAGTTGCTCACGCTCAAACATGCTGGCAAACATTTGAGTTACAAAAAAATCGTCCATGCCCACGGTGGCGGCAAGACGAAACCGCAGCCGATTAAAACTGCTTGGCTCTATGCTTGTCAGAGATCTTCTGTCGATGCCGTAGTTTGCATTACCCAAGAGGCAAAAAACAGCCAACAGACTAATGTAGGATTTGCGCCAGAGATTCTACATGTGATCTCTAATGGGGTCGATCTAAACCACTATGTCCCACCTAGTCAGGATCGAAAACATGAAATCCGTCAAAGTCTTGGCTTACCGCAAACTGCCTCTGTTGTCGGATTTGTGGGACGACTGCACAATGTAATGAAAGGGGCGGATGATTTTCTGAATCTGATCGCAGCTCTGCCGCCAAATTATTGGGGCATCGTGGCGGGTGATGGGCCCGATCGATCCAGCCTCAAACACCAAGCTCAAACATTAGGAATTATCGATCGAACCGTGTTTACAGGATTACTCAACGATCCAGTTATGGCATATCAGGCAATGGATGTGTTTTGTATGACCTCGCGACACGAACCATTTGGGCTGACAATAATTGAAGCAATGGCATGCGATCTGCCCGTGATTGGGTTTCGCTGTC
>Ga0163154_10005447_pt1 | contig 16142 bp, 16 predicted proteins | sample OliLakLV19MP9P1_FD_148649 | JGI IMG/M metagenome (GOLD analysis project Ga0163154, IMG submission 148649) | Freshwater microbial mat bacterial communities from Lake Vanda, McMurdo Dry Valleys, Antarctica - Oligotrophic Lake LV.19.MP9.P1 | ecosystem: Environmental > Aquatic > Freshwater > Lake >... | reverse complement strand
CCTTTGATGCCTGGGTCGATGACCTGAAGCCGAAGATCGGCAAGTCAACGCTCCTCGATAAAGCCATCAACTACGCTCACCATCAACGTCCCTTCATCCGACGCTGCTTCTCAGATGGCCGCTTCGAAATCGATAACGGTGCCGTCGAGCGCGCCATCCGAGAGCCCGCTATCGGCCGCAAGAATTACCTCTTCACTGGCAGCGAAGCCGCCGGTCGCCGCCTCGCTGCCGCCTACTCTTTGGTCCAAACTTGCCGTGCCATCGGCGTCCCCACTCGCGACTACCTCGTCGACGTCATCACCAAAATCGAACGCCGCTGGCCCGCCCGACGCCTCACCGAATTGCTCCCCCACCGCTGGTCCCCGGGCCTCACCCTCTAAATTCAAACTCCGTAAATCTCGCCCCCTTGCAGTTTATCTGAGTTTCCAGCCGCTGCGGAGAGGTGGTCCGTAGATGGCTTACGCTAAGGGACCTGTTCACCAAATTGAGTGCGATCTTTAGCTGCGCCAAATTGATGCTGTGCAGTGCCAAAACAACGATTGATGACTCTGCCTGGGGCCTCAAGATCAGCTTGTGGTCTTCATACCGAACGACCACCTGAGCCGCGGCGCCGTCCTGGCTCAGCGTCTCCCGGAGCCGAAGAACTCTGGGACCGACGTCTGCCAACACGTCATTGGAGAACATCTGAGGAAGGTCCCGCAGAACGACATGCTTCACCGACGACATGCGCCATGCGGACGGCGTAGGCCGAGAGCTCAGCGAACTCTTCCTGATCTCCATCTCCGCGTGCGACGACGACTTGCCCTCGAGCGTCCAAACGCGCCGCGCGAATCACGCGACGTCGGACGCGTTCCGATGATGCGCCCGTTTCAGGCTCGCCCGAACTCAGTCATTCAACGTCGTCGAGATCTTCAGGCTCGGGTCTATCATCCTTGCGTTGCTCATCGATGCGTTGAGCTGAACGGAGCACGAGCTCCTGCCAGGTCCTAGTGATCGGGGGATGTTCTGAAGCTGTAGCCGACACGGCTCAACGCTGCCGTGCTGCCAACTTAGAATCTCAAGAGCAGCGGCTTCCCCCCGCAAGGTTCGAGTCATCGCGTGCACCACCTGACCACCAGAAAACATCAGGTACCCCGAGCTCTGCCCTGAGCTTACCCGGAGGGAGCGATCCGACCCCGCTAGGCACTCCATCTGGACAAGGTCGGGCAATGTTACGTGTTGAAGCTGCGCCTTGAACCCGATCGGACGCACACCCGATTCTTGCGGCAAAGCTTCGGAGTTGGCGGGTAGATGCCCGAGAGTCTTGATCGCCATGATCTGAACTAATCTCCGCTCAGAAGCTGGTTAGATCAGGCAGATTGTGAGTGTTTGGGCTAACGATGCTTTGCTATTCGAAAGCCCTCGCGATGGCCTCGCGTCGAAAGTCAAAGATTTGTTTTAGAGATCGTTTGACGAAGACGTGGCCAAGAGGTGCTAAGGGTCCCCCGGGCAGCTCGTAGTTCACGGTGTCCCGCACCAGAGTACCTCCCTCAGCATCGGCAAACTCGTGAAGATGACGCCAGTACCGGTACGGCCCGCTGAGTTGCGTGTCGACGAAGCTCTCAAACCTGACAAAGGATTCAATCTTGGTGCGCCATCCGATCGGAATTCCGTATAATCGAATCTGGTAATCGATCAGGGTGCCTGGCGCCATGAAAATGGGCGGGGGGGAAATGATCTTGAAATTGAGGAACGGCGGAGTGAGCACCTCCAGGTTAGCGGCTTCCGAGAAAAAGCTGAAAACCAGCTTCTTTTCGGCCGGGACTAGTTGCGTGCACTGAAGCTGATAACGCTTGCCCATGTTCACGTCTCTATACGCGAGATAAGGTAAACCGCTCCGACCACAAGGGTCGTGATAAACACCCCAAGCGCAAACAGAATTACATCTCCATTACTCACGGGAACCTCCCTTGGCTGCTACCAACAGGGCTCCGAGGCTCAGAATGGAGGGTACCCAAAGACCGACAAAGAGCCCACGTTCTCGGTCGCCAGAAAACCAAAGACCGACCGACAATAAGAACGAAAGAAATGCCGCAATGCCAAATAGGAGCACGGATCTGTGTTTGAGCATGGGAACTCCAGAGTTGACTCAGAAGTGTCTGAAACTGAGAAGTGTCTGAATTGAGCTATTGAGCACTTAGAACCCGCGTTGCATTTTGCAAGGGCCGCGGGGAGCATGAGGTGCTCAGGCCTGCTTCATCGAGCCTCGACTCTTCGTCACTCGCAGGTGCGCTTCTGCTGTGTGAAGGAAGCGGTCGCGTGCGAAAGCGTGATTGACGCAGGGCAGGGGATACGTGGTGCCGAGCACAACATTGGCGCGCTTCAAGACCTCCTTCGGCGCCTCTGACGGGCAGTGAATGAACTTTGCGGGCATTTTGGCGAGCTCGGGAACCCAGCGTTTCACGTAGGCTCCCTCCGGATCAAAGCGCTGCCCTTGGAGGGTTGGATTGAAGACTCGAAAGTAAGGTTGAGCGTCACATCCGGTGCCTGCGGACCACTGCCATCCCATGTTGTTGTTCGCCCAGTCACCGTCGACAAGGTACTTCATGTAGTGGGCCTCCCCGCGACGAAAGTCGATCAGCAGATGCTTTGCTAGAAAACTCGCTGCGACCATCCTGGCGCGATTGTGGACGAATCCTTCTGCGTAGAGTTGTCGAGCCGCTGCGTCAACGAGTGGATAACCTGTAAGGCCATCGATCCAGGCACGCCAGCCCAGCGGATCGTCACGCCAGGGAAATCCACGAAATTCCGACCGAAAAGGCTGTTTGAGGAGGTCCGGCCTGTGCCAAAGCGTGGCGTGTGCGAATTCGCGCCACAACAGTTGTTTCTGAAACACCGAATGCGACTCCTGCGCCGAGCTGGACGCGTGACGTTTCAGGATGGCGCTCCAGATAGTGCGAGGGGACATGGTTCCGAACTTGAGATCGGGAGAAAGGCCACTCGTTGCAGCGAGTGACGGAATGTCGCGAGAGGTAGCGTAGTTATCCAAGGGGCCGCGCAGAAAAGCGCGGAGCCGATCGCGTGCCGCTGCCTCACCACCGCGAGGGAGGAGTGCGTTGTGAGGGATGCCTAGATCGGCCAAACAGGGAATCGCGACGGCGTCCGATAGCGTCATGTCGACTGGCAAAGGGGGGAGAACACGCGGTGCTGGGATGGGTTTGCCGATCTGATTGGCCTTCAGTGCAAACGTTCGGGCGAAGGGGGTGAAGACCGAATAGGGGGCGCCAGCGCCGTTTCGACAATCTGCGGGGGCCAGGAGCGTCTCTCCCTCAAAGAGGTCAAACGGGACACGCAAGGCTAGAGCTATCTGCCGATCGCGCTCGCGCGCAAAAGGCTCCGTCCAGCGCTGGGAAACGACGCGATCTACTCGCCATTGTTCACAAAGGCGAGGAATGACCTCCACGCTTTTGCCAGGCACAACGAGCAGCTGCGATCCAAGGCGGGACAGATTCTTCGCGAGCGCCACCAGCGATTCGAGTAAGAACTGCATCCGATGTGGCAACTCGCGCGCGCGATGCGGCGCAAAGAAATACGGATCGAGTACAAACACAGGAATCACCTCGTCGTCCCCGAGCGCGGCAGCAAGTGGTGCGTGGTCGGCAATGCGCAGCTCCTTGCCTCGAAACCAAACGAGCGTTCGCACGTCGCTGGTCTAGGTCTGAGGCCTGGGTGCGCAAGCTTCTAAGAGGCGTTTCCTCGTTGCGGGTGTCGGTAGGCCCGACGAGGATTCGTCGGCCAGGGCGAAGAGCATAGCCACATCGAGCGCGAGCGGTTGTCGGCCAGGAAAGAGATCCCAAAAAAGTGACTCTGTGGGTTCAAGATCGCTCACCAACCCTTCCACGAGTTCGCGCGCAACGCTTGTTTCCACGGTAGTGACCCAGCCAATCCAATAGCTGGAAAGGCGGGGGGTAAGTACCGGTACGCCGATCATCGCTGGATTCGGGAGGCCGATTGCCCGGGCCGCACGCAACAACATGTCACGGTGGCTGATTCGCTCGGGGCCAGGAAGGTCGTAACAGACGCTCTTTCCCCGCGAAGGAAGCGAGAGCGCCTCAACCAGCGCCCAAGTGATATCATCAATGCTCACCGGCCAGCTGTGCCGCAGAAGCCACTTGGGTAGCAGCATCGCCGGTAACCTGCGCGCCAGATCTCTGACCATCTGCCAGCTGACGCTCCCCTTGCCGACGATCATGGCCGCTCGCAACTCAACAACTTCAACGGTGCCGGCGCGTAGCACGTCGCCGGTAGCAAGCCGACTCGCCAAATGCCGGGATACCTTGCCAGAAGGCGCGACTCCCCCCAGGTAGATGACACGAGAAACACCGGCAGCTGCGGCTGCTTGCGCGAACAGCTGAGCCGCGCGCCGCTCTTCTTCGGGATAGTGTTCGCCCGTGCCAAGACGGTGAACCAGATAGAAAGCTACGTTGCAACCCGCAACAGCGTTCTTGAAGGACTCCGGATCGCGCACGTCGAAGTGCACCCAGTGCGAGAGCGGCTCCGCGTTCCTCGCGCGATCCACATCGCGGGCACAACAGATGACTTCATATCCCCGCGCCTCGAGCCCGACGCGCAAATGCCGACCTACGAAACCAGTGGCCCCCGTGACGAGGACGCGAAGCCCGGGCTCAGGCACGGTGACGCCACCAGTAAACAGGCTCCTTTTCGCGCCGCATTCGCGCACGCTAGCATGGGGTGCCCCCAGCCGTCACCTTGACAAGTCCGAGTGGCGTTCGCGTGAGCTTGGGAAGCTCGCCTAGTATGACGAGCCGGTCGTAAGCCAAGAACACCAGTAGGTGGTAAAAGCCAAGAGCAACCAGAACGTGCCAAACGCTATGGAGTTCGAGGTAAGGTATGCCGTTTTGCGGCAGAATGATGCTGACTAGATGGCAATAGCGTAGGTCCACTAACCAAACCACGATACCAATCAGGTAAGAACACATGCCAAACCAAAAGACGCCACGTGCTTTGGCCGCTGCATGGGTTCGGCTGATCTGAAATACGCGAACCAGCGCGAACAGTTCAAGGGTGCCAAAGCTGATGTGGAATGAGTAAAACTGCACCGGACCCTGGGTGAGGGATGTGAGCAGGGTGATGAGCAGTCCGTGCCCGCAGAGCAGCCACGGAAACCAGACACCAAAGCGTCGCTTAGGTCGCCTCTCGGTCAAGATGTAAACCATGATTAAGGCCGAATAGAGCATTGGCAGCTCATCCAGCATTTGGAGGCCAAAGCGCAACGTCGCGTGGAACGCGGCACTCCCTGCTCCCACCACCGCGACAGCCGCGAAGGCTGCGAGAAATCGGCGTTCAAGGAGCCGAATGTGCAAAACAATACCTGCCACGGCAACAGCCACGATCGCCAAACTGGAAACTGTATTGAAGAACTCCGCTACGTAAGGAGTGATCGTGTAGTTGGACTCGCACCAATCTATCGTGGACGTGGGTGCTCCCCAGAAGCCGTTGGGTTGGCGAGGCATTGTATCACTCCACGCGCAAAGAGAGCCGCGCGTCACGTTTTAAGGTAACGCTCGACTTTGTCCCATACGATCGCTGGATCGAGCTGTGTGTTGGATTGCACGACGACAAACCAGGGCGGGCCTTGGCCTTCGAAGCATGGCGCCGGATCCCACTCGCCAAAGTTATCCTTATCGTTTTGCCAGCAAGAGCGCTCAATATCGTAGATCGCTTGCGCCGTTTCCACGTGGAAATTGCGAATGTGGCCCGTGGCCTCAAGGTACGTGTAGTAAAGCGCATATTCCGTCCAGGGTGCGCCCGCCGCGAGCATGAGCCGCCAGCGCGCAAATTTGACCTTTTTTCCGAACCGGGAGCGCCCGAGCGCGATCGCTTGCTTGACGCCGCGAACGCTCAGGATTAACGGCTTGTGTTCAAAATAGTCCCGGATTTCAAGCACGGCGTCTCGCACCAAAATGGCGGGGGTGACATTGTGCACCACGCCTTTCCGAATCGCTTTCATCCCGAGCGCCGCTTCGGTGTGCCGATACCAGCGCGGATGCCGATCTTCGGGGATCACGAAGTAAGGCACGAGGTCTGGAGCGGCCTCGGCGACGGTGAAGGGACGCGTGCAAATCACGTCGGCGTCCAGCGTGAGGTAAGCTCGCGACGCTACGTGCTCCGCGATGGCCAACTTGATGACCTGTTGCTTGTACCAGCCGCGGAGCGTTGGCGTGAGCCGAAACTCCGGAACAATTTCGGTTTCGGGCACGAGTCTTAGGTCTTGAGCTTCCACCTTCTGCTTGCGAAGCGCTTCGCGGATTGCAGGGAGTTGGGGATCCGGGACCACGATCCAAAGCGTACCAAGTTCGGGAAAGTACTTCGACAGCGAAGAACGCAGGATCTCCGCACGTTCGACGTCGCGAAGTGTGAGTGGAAGGACTGCGTCCAATCTAGGCATGGCGCGGAGGCTAATCGTGCGAGAAGAGGGAGGCAACCAAGCGAAAGGCGAGCGGGAGAATTGTCGTGGGTCGGTTACTGTCGCATCCAACCATTCTCACCGTACAAGTGCACGGCGTGCTCAGCCGAATCGATTTGAAACAGCGTGAGCCAGCCGAGCGTTACTAGATCTTTCACCTTCTGATGCTTGCGCAAGATGGACTCCAACGCCGCACGCGGTGCCTCAATGAACACGCTTAAGCGAAGCGGGGTGTGCACCCATGTGTTCCCATCGTGCAGTGACTGCAGCGGCAGCCCGATGCGCAGATCGCCCGTGTTCCCTTCGAACACACCCAGGTGTCCACCGACCACATTGTGTAATACCTTGTTGCCACTGCCATAGCGAAGATTATCCACGGTGGAGGCGTAGTACTGAAAATTTATCCAATGCGTTACCAACATCGGAGCCGTCATGATGAACTCCAGAATCGCAAATTCTTCATCTTCCTCATGCCGGTACTCGTGGAGAAACGAACGCCCGTTCAGCTTGAGATGCCGGCAATGTTCGCGTGGCGCCACAATCAATGCGGCATTGTTGGCTAGTCCCCATTCGGGGCGCACCTCGGCCCAATCGCGTGTTCGCTGGCGCACGCTGGCGAGGAGTGCACTTTCATCCAAGCCTGAAAGACCTAACGAGGCTGAACGTTCGCGGCGCGCGCTGGCTCCCGCGTGCGCTAACCACACGCGAAGTTCCTCCGAGGCATTGGCGTGCGAGGCTGGAAGCTCGTCCAGATCGTACATCACGATCTCGTCGGTGGTCGTGTTGTGAAGCCCAGCGACAAACCGCGTGCTTTCCTCGATCGAAATGCCCCGGTCGGCAAGCCCAGCGCGCACTTCGGGATCGTTCAGGAGGGCTGCCGCGGCGCGGGCATTCACTTCACCCGTCTGCCCACAGCAAGCACCACAGTCGAGCCCGGAAGCGTGAGGATTGTTCTTCGTTTCGCTCCCGTGCCCAACTAGGAAAACGAGTGGAGCGAAGTCATGCGTGAGGCTCATGCCGCGCAGTATTCCAGCGGCCAGATCACAGCGCGTGTTCCGATCGAGCGCAGTCCCGTCCACTAACTCGGTGAGCCGCGGTTTGCGAAGCACTCGTTCGTCGCGATTGAGGCCGACGGTGTCGACGTCCAGCTGGGGGCTTTTGGCCAAGCTGTCGGAGAGCAAACGCACGGCGTAAGGAAGGCCCATCGCTTCAACGAAGGCAAATGTCGAAAGCCCGCCCGTCTTGAAAGATTTCCAAGACTTGCTCAGGCTCAGCCGGAAGGTTCGCTGTGCTTGGGTGCTTTCATTCAGCCCTGAATCGGTCATGCGGTAGCGCGCAGGGAGTAAGCCCGGGAGTTGCGGTCGAGCGTGCTCCGCACCGAGTGCCTGGTACTCCACCGGCAGCCCGAAAAATCCAGCGAACCCGAGTGTTTGTACGGAAGCCGATTGCGATTCAAGCGCGCGGCGGAAAACTTCCGAACGAACGTCGATGCAGAATACCGCCTGCACGCGCACTTCCTTCGGCCTGCGTTGGTCTAGGCCTCGGGGCAACTCGGCGATGATGGTTTCTTGAAAGGCGATTTCAAGGGCTTCTTGGAACAACCAATCTTGGGCCCGCGATGTGCGTGACAATGCGTCAATTGTTGACCAGCTCGCTCGCGCCAGCTGCCAGCGCAACGCTAGGCTCCCTCCCCCTGAGCGGTGAAGGAGCCATTCCCAGGCTGCTCGAATGGCGAGCAAGTCGATGATGTGGTGGTCGTCTCCGCCGGCGAGTCGAGCAGTCCAGCGACGGTACATGCAGAGAGCAGCCCAGCCGTTGACATCGAGCAGCAGGCTCGTCAGATAGCTTTCATACTCGGCCGGCGGCACCTCCAGATCCAAGAGCGTACGTTGCAGAAGCTCTCCGGCCGTGTCCGGCAATTCCCTCACGACGCCTAAATATTGAGAAAATCCCATTAGAAGCGCAGGCGCACGGTCCTTCTGTGCTTGCTTGTGCCAACTCCCGTAGAGCCCCAACGTGCGGTTGGGCCCGAGCGATGCCTGCCCATCATCGAAGTACGCGGCGCAATACTGGCTGATGCCGTTGGTGACAAACTCGCGCCAGCGTGGGTTGTGCGTACCATCGGGTTCGGCATCCAGCACGTCCGTCACCTTCGATCGCTTCGGGATCGCAGGCGCATCGCGCTCCAAGAGTTCTAGGAGCTGAGCGCAAGTGATTGAGGCATCGTGACGCGCTATCGCCGATTCAAGGTGCTCGTGCCGGAGGAGCCCCTTTGCCAGTGCCTCACGATACCAAGCTCGCGGCATCAGCAGCTGCGCGCCAGAGAGTGCGTGAAGCTCCGCGGACGCCTCTTTTAGCGGCCGATCCGTGAGGCTCCACAGTGGATTGACCGCAATGAAGCGATCGAGCGGCCAGCTGGGCGCAATGCGCGAGCATGCTTGCTCAATGGCTCGTTCGATGATTGGATCCGGTGCGCCGTCGTCGATCTGGATAGCTGTGGCGCTGCTTGCTGGTGTCTTGGTGTTCATGGTCATGTCTCCAATGACTCGGCGAGGGCAGGGAAGTTAAGCGAACGGGGCGTTAATCTAACGCGCGGTGGCCAAAGCGCGAACGTCCAACGCGTGAAGCGTTCATCGAGGAAGAATCCGGCGAAAAGCTGAGGATGGAGCCACGTGGCGAAGCGGCCGTGGGGGCTCAATTGCAAGCTCACCTGGACCAAGAAGAGCCCGGTTGTTCCCAGGGCTAAGAGACTCCACCCCCATTCGGTGTGCTCCACCTCAGGCACTGGCAAGAGCCAAATCGCGCTAGCATGCCAACCAACATAGAGCAGCGTGACGCCCAGGCCTCGCGTTAGCACGCTCTTCCAGCCGAGCAGGCTTGCCGCCGAGCTTTGCGCCAAGAGCGGGACTAAAGACAGCGTCATCAGCAAAGCGAGTACCGCCGAGGACACAGTGTGTCCCGGCAGGAACCTTGAGATACCCAAAACGCCGGCTCCTAGGATCACTCCTGCTCCCAGGACGCTCACTGCCAAGCGCTGGATGGTCAGAGGCTGAGCCTTCGCAAGCAGCGACAGCGCACGCCACTCGGCCACCGTGTTTCCAGAACTTAGGAAGGCATGTGCTTTGTAGCAAGAATGCGCTACCAAGTGGACTAGCGCGAGCTGCCAGGCGCCCAAACCGCACTCGACCAGCATGAACCCCATCTGGGCGGCCGTGGACCAGGCCAGGCTAACCTTGATACTCACCCGGGTGGTCATGACCAACGCAGCCAGCACAGCCGTTGTGAGCCCCACCGCCACTAAGAGTAGTTGAGCTGCTGGTGCAGCTGCCATGAGTGGCGCCAAACGAATCATCAGAAATCCGCCGATATTGACCACGCCGGCATGCAGCAATGCCGAGACGGGCGTCGGCGCTTCCATCACTTGAATCAACCACCCATGAAACGGCAACTGTGCCGACTTGAGGCAAACAGCAGCGGCAAACAGCAGCGCCGCGACGTGCATGGGGAGTGGCAGGCTCTGGTGTTGACGCACCCAAGCCTCGACCTCTTCTAGCTGTAGACTTCCGACATTCAATTGCACGAGCACCAACGCGCCAACCATGCAGAGATCAGCCAGGCGGCTTACGAGAAACTTCTTGTGCGCCGCCAAAAGCGCGGCCGGGCGCTCACTGTAGAAAGTGAGCAGTTGGTGCAACGCCACACTGGTCGTGGTCCAAGCCAGGGCGATGATGAGCAGATCGTTACTCATGACTAGCATGGTGACCGCCCCCAACGTAACCAACAGCCAGCGCACATAGCGCGCTTGTTCAGGCTCAGCTTGGAGGTACGTTCGCGAATAGCGAACGATAACCCAACCGAGTGTGCAGACGAGTGGAAGCATCACCGCCGTCAACACGTTGAGCTGCACCCCCCAGCCACGGAGCTGCCCGGGTGCGACCAGGGGAGCGACCGCAATCGCTAAGCTCACGAGCGCGGAGAGCAGCCATGCGGCACTGGCAACGCCCGCCGCACGGTAAAAGGGGGTCCGGGCATTCACGCACGCTGCGGCGATTCCAAAAATAGCTGGAATGGCTAGAGAAATAAGGCTGATCCAGAAAGACCAGGGGCCTTCGATATCCATGAATGGAAGGTGTAGCTCTAGACATCGTTCTAATAAAAGACATAATTCAGATTAATTTAATCTCTAATAAAGAACATTGTATGAGCCTCGGAAGACTCAATTTTCACCACCTCCACTATTTTTGGGCCGTCGCAAAAGACGGCAACCTCACTCGCACGGCGCAGCGTCTGCGCGTTGCCCAGTCGGCGCTCTCCGCGCAGATCCAAAGCTTGGAAGCTCAACTCGGTGAGCAGCTGTTCGCACGCGAAGGACGCAGGCTCGTTCTGACTGAAGCTGGCCGCATCGCACTCGACTACGCGGAGGACATCTTTGCGACGGGAGGAGAGCTGGTGGCTACGCTTGAGCAGGGCCGGCAGCGGGAGCACCTGTTCCGAGTCGGCGCGGTTGCCACGCTTTCGCGCAACTTTCAAGAGTCGTTCATTAAGCCGCTGCTGCTGCAGGATGAGGTGAAATTGAGCTTGCAGTCAGGAAGCTTCGACGAGCTATTGAGCAAGCTCGGAAGCCACAGCTTGGATCTCGTGCTTTCCAACCGTCCGAGTGCGCGTGGTTCGGAGACGGGCTGGCGCTGTCGCAGGCTTGCCAGTCAACCCGTCAGTTTGATCGGCCGCAAGCGGCGGCGTGCCTTTCGTTTCCCTCAGGATTTGCGCGACATTCCGTTGATTGTTCCCGGGCCTGATAGCGACATTCGCACAGAGTTCGATGCGCTCTGCCAGCAGCTCGGTGTTCCGTTGCGAATTCTTGCCGAAGTCGACGATATGGCCACGATGCGGCTCTTGGCGCGGGACGCAGAGGCTATCGCGCTCATGCCACGAGTGGTCGTGCGCGATGAGTTGCTGGCGCATACTCTCCACGAATACTGCGTGGTGCCTGGGCTTCTTGAGACTTTCTACGCCATCACAGCGGAGCGCCACTATCAGCACCCGCTGTTGCAACAGCTCTTCTCGCGCGACGAGGCCGACATTCTTGCGATGCGGCGCTAGCTTCAGACTGTCGCGCGATATGTCGCATAAGCCGACATGTCATGTAGTTATTCTGTTATTGCCGACACCAAGCCCAGGCCGTAAACGTACAGGAAGACACTATCTGGAACGAAAACCCTCCACTCTCTAACAAGGACGTTGACGATGCGTGTGCAAATCCGTTTTCGAGGTCTTCGAGGCACCCAAGAGCTTCGCGAGTATGTGATGCGCAGGATCGGTTTTCAATTGAGCCGTTTTGGAGACAAGCTAAGTGGGGTGGTGGTGCGGATTGCCGACATTAATGGACCCAAAGGCGGCGTTGACAAAGAGTGTCAGGTGACCGTGCATGGAGCACAGATTGGCACTTCGACCCTGACAGAACTCGGAACCACTAGTTTCGGCGCGGTGGACGCGGCCGTGGAAAGAATGGGGCGCTCCGTCAGCCGCAGCATTGAGCGAACTCAGAACTGGAACCGAGGGCGTTTGTGGCGAGGAGTCTGACCGCAAACGCGCGCTCCTATTTGGATGACTTGGAGGCGGGAAGCATCCACATCTTGAGGGAGACGGCTGCGCAATTCTCCAATCCAGTACTCATGTATTCGGTCGGGAAGGATTCGACGGCACTGCTACACCTGGCCAGGAAGGCATTCCACCCGGGCCCCATTCCCTTTCCACTCCTGCACGTGGACACGACCTGGGAGTTCCAGGAACTCTACGAATTCCGCGACCAAACCGCCGCTAGCCTAGGTGTAAACCTGATCCGACACATCAATCACCAAGGTGTGAAGGATGGGCTAAATCCCTTTGATTCTGGCGGCGCCTACACGGACGTCATGAAGACGCAAGCGCTCCTCGACGCTCTACGAGAACACAAGTTCGATGCAGCGATTGGTGGGGCTCGCCGCGATGAAGAACGCTCACGGGCCAAGGAACGCGTTTTCTCATTTCGTGATGAGCACTTCCAATGGGAACCCAAAACTCAAAGACCAGAGTTGTGGCGCCTCTTCAACGGCAAGATAGCAAAAGGCGAATCGGTCCGCGTGTTTCCCCTCTCGGATTGGACTGAAGCCGACGTCTGGCTTTACATCCTGCGCGAGAATATCCCGGTCGTTCCCCTGTATTTTGCTCGTGAACGGCCCGTGGTGGATCGGCAGGGAACGCTCATCGTTCCCGATCAGCCCGAACGCATGCGCTTCCTCCCCGGCGAGACGCCTCGCACGGAAAAGGTGCGGTTCCGCACGCTGGGTTGCTGGCCCAACACAGGCGCGATTCGCTCCTCCGCAGCCAGTGTCCAAGACATCGTTCGTGAAATCTTAGACACACGAACTTCCGAACGCCAAGGGCGCCTGATTGACAGTGATGAAGACGCAGCCATGGAGAAACGCAAGCGCGAGGGCTACTTCTGAACGAAGCCGAGGAGCGGGAACCGGGAGCACAGCCTTACCGCCGGCTACCAACTTACCTGGTGACGAGCACCAGTGCGTCGTCGTTCGAGCGGCCGAACTTCTCGAGCAGGTGCGCTGCGATCACGATTGGGTGTCGGCGTAGGAGCTGCAGCTCACCCGAGATGTCCACGCGAGTCGTGAGGCCATCGCTGAACATCACGATCACGTCGTGGTTCTGCATGGGCTCACGCTCGATAACCCATTTCCGACCTCGCTGCTCCGCCGCACCGAGCACGCCCGGGACTTGCGAGAAGCGGTGGCACTCGCGCGGTCGGTAGAGATGAGTGCGCACGTCGCCGACGCCAGCGTGCTCGAACTGCGCGAGCATCCGATCCACGCGTGCCACAGCCATCACGGCGCCACGAGCTCCGCTGAGCGCTTCGTCGACCGCGCGGAGGATCTCGACAGGCGAAAGCTCGGCACGGCTTCGGAGGAGCGCTGCCGCCGGCGCCGCGACGTCGCGCGCCAGGATCCCGTGTCCTAGACCGTCGACGACGCCTATTGTCAACGAATCGTCGTGCCGCACGAAGGCGGCATCGTCGCCGCTCTCGCGTTCTCCCTCGCAGGGTCGCCCGAGGATTGCGACCTGCGAGCCATACGGAACCGGGGCGGCGAACTTACGGGCCCAAATGCAGGTTCCTTCGTCGAGCCGGATGTCGAAGTCGAGCTCGTCCATGAAGCGTTGAACGCCTGCGAGTCCACTGCCGAGCCCACCGCCGGTCGAGATCGTGCCATCGAGGGCACCCGTCGGATCGGAAAGACCCGGTCCGCGATCGGCCGCGATCAGCTCGAGACCCCTCACGCCGCAACGTTCGATCGGCCTGGCTGCAAACCGTCCCCCACGCGCGTGAAGAAGATGGTTGCGCGCGAGCTCACTCGCGGCCACCGCGATGCTCTCGATGACCTCCCGGGGGAGTCCATACTCGCCGCCGAGCTTGCGTACGTACTCGCGCGCGACCGAAATCGAAGCATCGTCGAGAATCGGGATGGTTTCGGCATCACCGATCCATGCGGTCAGGTGGGTCGTTTCCACTTCACCACCGTGACCACGGTTCCGCGCCCTACGATCGTCTCGATGCGAAACTCGTCTGCCAAACGCCGGCTTCCCGATAAACCGAGGCCGAGTGATCCTACGCTGCGCTGACCCGCGGAGAGCACGCGATCGATATCGGGAATTCCGGGACCTTCATCCCGGACCTCCAAGCGGATGCCGGTCCGGCCGCCGCTGCCGATCTGCTCCAAGCGGGCGGTACCTTTCACGGCATGGACACACACATTGCGACACAGTTCCGAGGTCGCCGTCGTGATCGCGGCGGTCGCGAACGGGTCGAAGCCGAGGGTCTCGGCGAGCAGCCGTACCTTGCGACGCGCGAGCATCACATCGTCTTCGGACGCGAGGATCAGGTTCTCACTAGACAGGACTGTCATGGGTGATTACCGGCCGGCGCCGTGACGGCGCGCGATCAGCTCCGAGACGAGCGCGAGCCCAGCGTCCACGTTGAGCGCCGTCAAGACTCCTTCCATCCGAAACCCCATCCGCACGAGCGTGGCGGCGACCACCGGTCGCATCCCCACGACGACCGCATGGGTGCCCATGAGCGTTGCCATGCGGCCCGTGTTCGTCAGCACGCGCCCGACGTAGCTATCGACCATCTCGAGGCCGGTGATGTCGATCACGAGCCCGGTTGCACCCGTCTTGGCGATCGTCTGGAGGATATCCTCCTGGAACGCGTCCGCGATGGTGTCACGAAGCTCGACTTGGATCGACGCCAGCAGCGTGGAGCCGATGCGAAGTACAGGGATGGATCCGTGAGCGCTCACGATTTCTCCGTGGCTTCCGCGGGCGCCGAAGGGTGGTTCCTGGCGCTCGACGTGACACGCTTCCCGATGATCTCGAATGCGAGCTCCAGCGCGTCCGCGAGTCGACTCTTCGTATGCATCGCCGAGATATTCATGCCGAGGTTCACGATCGTCTTGGCGATGATCGGTGAGATCCCAGACAGAATCGTCTGCGCTCCGAGTAAGCGCACGGCTTCGGTGGTCTTGAGCAGGTGATCGGCGACCTTGGTGTCGACGAGCGGAACGCCGGCAATGTCGATGATGATGACGTGGGCCTGCTCCTCGACCACCTTTAGCAGCACCGCTTCCATCAGCTGGTCCGCGCGATGCGTGTCGATCGTTCCGATCAACGGGAGCAGGAGCACCTGCTGATAGAGCCGGATGATCGGCGTCGAGAGCTCGCGAATCGCGGCTTGATGGCGCTCAAGCGCGCCGAGTTGCGCAGCGATGTAGGTGTCCATCGCGAGTGCCGTGTCGAACGCGACGAGCTTCTCGATGCTCTGGTACGCAGCGCGTGCCTGGGCGGGATCCGGGAGCTCGACCACGAGCCGGTCGAAGATCGATCGCAGGTAGCGCGCGTACGCGCCGAGGTACCACTTCGGAGGCACGCCGACGCGCTCGTGGGCGATCCCGATGCGAAGCCGGTCCTGAGCGTACGCCAGATCGCAGCGGCCAGAGAACAGCCCGAGGAAGTAGTCGCGCTGCGCTCGTTTCACGCGCACCAGGGTCGCGTGCTCGGTGAACTGCTTCTTCGCTTCGGGATGCCCGAGGATCAGGCGGTAGAGGTCTTCCACGATGTCGTCGGTATGCTTCTCGGCAAAGGTTTTCAGACCGGCCAGCGTTGTCAGATCATCGGCAGTGATCTCGAAGAAGTCGCGACGACTCTGCAGCTCCGCCTCGTCGAGATTAAGTTTTTCTATGTAGTATTGCAGTGGCATGACTTAGCGTTCCTTTTCGAGTGCGCGGTCGATTGCCGAGACCAGCTCGGCGACTTCGATGGGTTTGCGGATGTGGCTAGCTCGGAGCTCCATCTGGGCGGTAGTGATCACGTGGTCGCCGTGTCCGGTCATCAGGATCACCGGAAGCTCTGGTCGGTCTTCGCGCACCTTTCGTACGAGGTCCGGGCCCTTGAGCCCCGGCATCTCGACGTCGACGATCAGAACATCCGGCCTGAACTCAAGCACTTTGGGTAAGGCGTGACACCCGTCAGTCGCGGTCTCGACGACGAAACCCTCTTCCTTGAGCAAGAAGGCCAACGCGGCCAAGGCGTTGGGCTCGTCGTCGACCACCAGCACGCGATGACCCGTCCGATG
>Ga0163154_10005445_pt1 | contig 16144 bp, 13 predicted proteins | sample OliLakLV19MP9P1_FD_148649 | JGI IMG/M metagenome (GOLD analysis project Ga0163154, IMG submission 148649) | Freshwater microbial mat bacterial communities from Lake Vanda, McMurdo Dry Valleys, Antarctica - Oligotrophic Lake LV.19.MP9.P1 | ecosystem: Environmental > Aquatic > Freshwater > Lake >... | reverse complement strand
TATTCAAATAGCTGATGATACAAACTATCAAACACTATCTCTGTGGGAGTTTATTAGGTCGATATTCTTGAACATTATGAACTTCATCAAACAGTTTCCTCAGAGAGTGGGGAGGTAGATTATCCACTATGTTAATTATAAAAAAGAAGAGTATAATTAAGCCAAGTTTAATAAATCACAAAATATATAACATGAATCCAAGGATAAACAATTTATTTTTATTTGCGTTTATTGCAATTTTGGTTATTCCAATATGCATATTTACTTTAAATAACAATATTTTTGATTCAACTACGCAGGTCGCTCAGGCCTCTGGTTATGATGTCGAGGCTCCAAAAATGTTGGATTTCTCAACATTTTCAGTATCAAATTCGCTTGATGTTTCCATAAATTCAATGTCTGCCACAGATGTAAATGGTGTGACGGGGTATTATGTTAGCGAGAGTCCTGTTAAACCAACAGTGAATACACCTGGGTGGAGTGTCTCGCAACCTAAAACAATAAAAGTGTCTGAGGCAGGTCTTAGTAGTACATTATTAATTGTGGTAGCAAGTAATTTGGTGACTCACCCAGATTTCATTGCATGGAAAAATCAGATAACAATTGAAGGTTGGAATATTGTTCAAAAAGTCATGGAACCTATTCGCTGGAATGATTCTCGGAGAGAAGTAATGGCACGTGAAATTTTAGGTTATTTGCACGAGATAAAGCCAAAATCAGTTTTGTTTGTGGGCGGCGTTGCTCGAGTTGTTACAGGAAGAAATTCACCTGATGGACACACCCCAAGAGCTCAATGGGCTGATTTTACGTACAACGGTGCTCTGGAACCATCAGAAATTACAGATAATGAGACATTGCTTTTTGGAGATCCTCATAAACAGTGGAATAACATTCCTGGTGATGGTAGATGGGATCATGCGTATATAGAAGGCCCAGCTAAATGGTCAGTTGGAAGAGTTGATTTTTATGATTTAGGTGGAATGCCAAGAAAAGGCTTAATTAATAATCCCAATTCATTTTTAAATGGTACACCAATTATCCCTGCTATTAATGAGTGGGATGCGACAGGTGATTATTTTAGAAGAAACATTGCATACAGAACCGGCACACAATTGTATGATAATAAATTTATATATAATAGTGCACCATTGCAACCAGGTTGGTTAAATAATGTAAAAACTACTGCACCTTGGTTAAATTTTACACTTTTTCCTACAACAAATCATAATCTAGGGACACAGGAAGGTGCAGGTCAAAATATTTATGGTATGTATCCATTTTTTACACTGTATCGATACCATCATTTGTGGAGCACTAAAGAAGCGATGGTCAAAGCTGTGTGGATTGCTGATTACAAGAGTTATGAACAAGATCCATATTACGAAGAATTGTACCTTGGCGAACAGGGTGTACGTCGCTGGTTACAACACGCATTATTTGTTACTTACGGAGAGCCAAGTTCAAGTATGTTTACCGGTGTAAATGTTGGAGATTCTTACTTGAAATCATATTCAGAGAAATTACCGTATGAAGTGTATATAGAAATTAACGGTGATCCAACCTTACCAATTAAGTACGACGTAAATAAAGTGTATCCATCTGGGGTAAAAACTTTATATGCCTACGCAAAGGATGAGGCGGGTAATATTTCATCAGTTGCTACAACAACTGTGATGATTATTCTATCTAACACTCAATCAACAACTCCTTTACCTTCAACAACTCCTTTACCTTCAACAACTCCTTTACCTTCAACAACTCCTTTACCTTCAACAACTCCTTTACCTTCAACAACTCCTTTACCTTCAACAACTCCTTTACCTTCAACAACTCCTTTACCTATTGACACTCAAGCACCTTCAATAACATCTTTTATTGTTCCATCGACTAGTGTTTCTTTAACAACACCAGTGACTGTCACGGCAACTGATAATGTGGGAGTGACTGGATACATACTTAAAGAAACAAGTATCTCACCCTTAGTCAGTGATTTGGGGTGGAGCACGATTGCACCAATATCCTATAAATTCGCTACTTCAGGATCAAAAACTTTGTATCTTTTTGCAAAAGATGCATCGGGGAACATTTCTCCTGCGCAAAATCGTTCAGTAATTGTTACTGTGACATCAGCAACACCTCCGCCAAATAATACAGTTGATACTACAGCCCCTATTGTTACATTTTTCTTAATTCCTAATCTGAATTCAACGCTTACGGTACCTGTGACAACTTTTACCGCAACAGATAATGTCTCGGTAACTGGGTATTATATTTCCACTAAGGCTCTAAAACCTAGTGTATCCGCAACTGGATGGAGTGGCGCTGTTCCGAATAGTTATTTTTTCTCGAGTGATGGGAGTAAAACACTATACGCATTTGCAAAGGATGCGGCAGGTAATGTTTCTATTGTTGGACCGAAACAAACATTTCTTGTTGATCATATAGCACCCTCACAAATTTTTGGTTTGTCTGCAAATTCTATTACTGATAAGTCGGTAAATATATATTGGTCACTTAGTTCTGATAATTTGGGTGTTATTAATTATTATGCTATATATCGCAATGGTTTATTGCGTGCTACCACAACTAAAACAGCATTTATAGATCTCGGTTTACAGCCTAGTACGCAATACACATATACTATAGCTGCTTTTGATTCTGTCGGTAATAAATCAGTTCCTGCGTATATTGTGATAAATACAAATATCCCCGCTGGAACAGTTCCTACTGATAAAACAGAGCCTGTAGTTGTTGATTTCTCAATGTCTGCTATTAGTAAATCATTGAACGTGCCTGTTCTAAAATTTGTTGCACAGGATAATGTTGGTGTGACTGGTTACTTTATGTACAACGGTTCAATCAAACCCAATGTAAATTTAAGCAACTGGAGTGCAAATCCACCGAAATTATTCCCATTTTCGACGTCGGGGGCAAAAGTTATGTATGGATATGTAAAGGACGCATCGGGAAATGTTTCGGTCGGGTTTAAACAAAATATATTTATCGATAATGTTTTGCCGACAGTGCCTACGAGTCTGACTGTGGGGTTGGTGGGTAAAAACGATATTTCTCTCTATTGGACTCCTTCAACTGATGATTCAGGAAAAATTGACGCTTACACAATTGCTCGTAACGGATTATCGGTAGCCACCACAACCTCATCGAGTTATACTGATTTAAATCTTGTTACTGCAACGCAATATATATATACGGTTCGCTCAATTGACGGTGCTGGTAATCGATCTCAGCCAGCAACGATATCAATCACTACAAATTAACCCTCATATAAACTTGCTTCCGGTCCATTTACTGTTGAAGATTTAGGTAACCCTTTGCGCACAGCAACTCAAGAGCATCAAGTAATGTATCGTACTAATAATGGTGAACGACGTTTTCAAACGTACTTCAATACGTTTGGTAAGTTCCCAATGGATATTGTCGATATTAATTTTGATACAAATGTTGTTTTTAAAGCTCAATTTCAAAATAATTTTGGTCGCCCAGGACCTCAATGTCATGTATTTTATCCTGGTAACAACAAGGAGGGATTTGTCACAGTATACAACCACGCTGTAAGGTGTCGGTATATGATTACCGAACAAGCAAAACAAAGGTACAAGATATTAATATACTGGAGTAAACATGGCCTAGAATCAACCATGGATGCATTTCAGGTCAAAAGAAGAACTCTCTTCAATTGGAAGAGTGCATTAAACAATGTTAGAGGCAAAATTGAAACCTTGAATTCAAGCAAAAGAACACCTCAAACAAAGAGAAAAAGATCATGGGATTACCGCCTTCTAGAAGAGATCAAAAGACTAAGAGGATCTGATGTACACCTGAACCTAGGTAAGGAAAAGTTGTACCCGTTACTTCTTGATTTTGTAGATGTTTTTGGTATACCTGCATGTCCCAAACCAACAACCATCGAAAGATTGATTGTTGATATGGGTGGTCTTAGAATCGCACCCCAAAAGGTATCTCACTTTGGTAAAATCAAAAAAGCTAACCGTCAGAAAGTACTCAGAAAGCCCAAGGATTTGATTGCTTTGTACCCTGGGCATGTTGTGGCACTCGACAGCATTGAGAAGCAAAGAAATGGACGTAGGATGTATATATTGACCGCAATTGATATCTACAGCCGGACAACTTTTGCAATAGCTACTAAATCACACTCATCAAAAACATTCGCTCACTTCTTTTTCCTAATCAGACAACTGTTTCCATACGATATTAAAAATGTCTTGACCGACAATGGTAGCGAGTTCAAAAAGAATCTTGATCAATTACTGAAGAAAAACAACATCACTCACTACCACACGTATCCGAAGACTCCCAAGATGAACGCCCACTGTGAGAGCTTCAATGGCACCATTCAAGAAGAATTTGTTGATTACCATGTGAACTTACTCTTCGATGACACAACTAAATTTAATGAAAAACTGAATGAATATTCGATATTCTACAATACCAAGAGAGTACATTATGCATTCAAGAACAAACTATGCCCGCTTGAGTTCCTTGGAAGGTCGGAGTACTATGTTAAGCAATTACCAGAAAAGTGCAAAGATGGGTGGGGTTATTCAGCCGCTTTACTTCTAAACAAAGACATGCTATACTTGCTTGTGTGTAAGTATTCTCGTCACTTACGCGTTAGCAATTAATGTACGAGAGTTCCGCTAGCGCGTTGCTGTAAGGTGATACGTTGCGGGTATTAAAAGAAGATGTCAAAGAGACTTTTCGTAGGCAGTATTGCCTGGGGTACAACTGATCAGACCCTGAAATCACATTTCGAACAGGTTGGTCAAGTTGAGTCGGCTAATGTTATTATGGACAAGATGTCCGGCCGATCAAAGGGTTTTGGTTTCGTAGAAATGGCTTCCGATGCTGAAGCTGTTGATGCAGTTGCCAAGCTCAATGGTTCTGATCTCGATGGTCGCAAGATCGTTGTTTCAGAAGCAAGACCAAAGGCATAAGCCTAGGTTCCTCGCAAGAAAAAACCCCTGAGTTTATCGAAGGGGTTTTTTCTTGGAAAAGATACAGGAGATGTAGAGTATCGCCGCAGATGTCTCTTCGACCCTTCGACCCTTCGACCCTTCGACCCTTCGACAAGCTCAGGGCAAGCAAGCTCCTTCGATAGAACTCAGGATAAATCAGGGCAAGCAAGCTCCTTCGATAGAACTCAGGATAAATCAGGGCAAGTCACACACCTGTATCGCTAGTTGAGCCTTTTTTTTCGCACAGAGGTCACACATCTGCTATACTATTTGCATGTCAAATAATAACGAAAATTTTAATAAGAGTGATATTCATGGGGAAGAAATCGTCGCTCATTTGGAACATATAAATCGTGAGTTCGGTGATGGTTTCGAATTTCTAAAAAAATATCCGAAATCAGTTACAATATTCGGGTCTTCACAAACCAAAACAACAGATAGTGATTATGCTAAAGCAGTAGAACTAACCGGTCGTATAGTCAAAGAAACTAAATACGCAGTTATTTCTGGTGGTGGTCCAGGTATTATGGAAGCGGCAAATAAAGGAGCCTATGAAGCGGGTGGTGTTTCTTTAGGACTTAATGTTAGTTTGCCACACGAAAGAACAACCAATGCCTACACAACCCAAGCGATCAAATTCTCTTACTTCTTTTCTAGAAAAACAATGTTAGTTTTTGCTGCCGAGACCTATATATTTTTTCCTGGTGGATATGGAACTTTAGATGAATTATTCAATGTTTTGACTTTGATTCAGACTGGTAAAATTCCACGTGTACCTATAGTATTATTCGATTCAAATTATTGGAATCCACTCAAACAGTTTTTATTCGATCATACATATAAGAAATTTAATGCTATAAGTGAGAGTGATTTGAATTATTTTGAAATCACTGATTCATTGGATCGAATAATTGAGGTTATCAAAAGCGCTCCTGTTAGTGAATGGTGGAGAAATATAAACTGATACAGAGGTGTGACATCTGTATCACCAGTTGAGCCACTTGCGGACTACAGAGGTGTGACATCTGCGAATCATGAATATTATGAAATTTACTATCACTGCGAAAATTCTGAATGGTCGTGGTAGAGCGGGTGTTATAGAAACTGCTCACGGTAATATTCCCACACCAGCTTTTATACCTGTTGGAACAAAAGCGACAATAAAATCTCTAACTCCAGAACAAGTACGTGATTATGTTGGGGCAGATGCGATACTTGCCAATACCTACCATCTTTATTTACAACCCGGTTCGGAAATTTTGAAAAAAGCTGGGGGTCTCAGTAAATTTATGAACTGGTCTCTGCCAACATTTACTGATTCTGGTGGTTTCCAAGCTTTTTCTTTGGGGTCGGGAATAGGTAAACAAGGAGGGAAGATCGCGGAACGCAGAGGTCACACATCTGTATCTCCAGTTGAGCCATCCGCGGACTACAGAGGTGTGACATCTGTAGGAGACGAGGTAGTTCAGTTAGCAAAAATGGATGATGATGGTGTGGAATTCAAATCTATAATTGATGGTTCAAAGCACGTTTTTACCCCTGAAAAATCAATAGAAATACAACATGATATCGGTGCTGATATTATTTTCGCTTTTGATGAATGTATATCACCCCACGAATCTTTCGATAGACAAAAGAAGGCAATAGAAAGAACGGCAGAGTGGGCGAAAAGATGTTTAGATTTTCATAAAAGCAGAGGCGGGAGCGGGAACAGATGTCACACATCTGTATCACCAGTTGAGCCGTCCGCGGACTACAGAGGTGTGACATCTGTATCGATATCGGCGCCTGCACTTTTCGGAATAGTTCAAGGTGGGCGCTATGAGGAATTACGACGTTTGAGTGCAAAAACTATTGGTGCAATGGATTTTGATGGTTTTGGTATCGGAGGTTCTTTTGATAAAGACGATATTGGAACAGCGGTTGGTTGGGTTGCAGATGAATTGCCAGAAAATAAACCTAGACATTTGCTTGGAATTGGTGATCCGACTGATCTAATCCTTGGTATAGAAAATGGTATGGACACTTTTGATTGTGTCGCTCCAACTAGAATTGCCCGGAACGGTACAGCTTATTGTAGCAGCAGAGGTGTGACATCTGTATTACCAACTGAGCCATCCGCGGACTACAGAGGTGTGACATCTGCGAAATCTGCTCAAACCATCAATCTCCTGAACGCGCGTTTTGTTTCTGATTTCTCACCAATAGATTCGGCCTGCGATTGTTATACTTGTAAAAATTATTCTCGAGCCTACCTCTCTCATCTTTTTCGAGCAAAAGAGATGTTGGCTGCGACGTTGACTTCAATTCACAACCTTTATTTTGTTGTTAACTTAGTCAAAAGGGCAAGACAAGCGATAATTGATGGGAAGTGGGAAGAGTTTAAGGCAGAGGTGTGACATCTGTATCACCAGTTGAGCCACTTGCGGACTACAGAGGTGTGACATCTGCGAAAAATCTTCATCACTTTTTGAAACTATCTTCATTGTTTCTTGAACCTTTTTTTATCAGGATTTTATCTTCATTTGATATTGTTCATGTACAGATGTCACACATCTGTAAATATGAAATATTTTCACATCTACAATCGAGGTGCGCACAAAGCTCAAATTTTTCATGAAGGAGGTGATTATGAGCGAATGTTAAAACTGTTATATATTGCGAATTGCTCTCAACCTTTTCTGTTGCGTGATTTTGAAAATAAAAACGTCTTTGAATATGAACGGAAGGATATTTTAGTGAACATTACAGCTTATTGTTTGATGCCAAATCACGTTCATCTAAAACTTGAAGAAGATGATCAGGTATCACACCTCCGTATAACAAAATTCATGCGCAAACTTTGCACAGCTTATTCCCAATATTACAATTTGAAATATGACCATTCAGGCACTATATGGCAGGGATCTTTCAAGGAAAAATCTTCGGGAGATGAGCGTTACTCAGATATTATTACTTCGTATATTCACCTCAATCCTTATGGAATAGAAGAGCCAGAAATGACAAAAGAAGCTAAGTTTGAGAATATTGCTGAAGCTGTGAAATGTGCCGAAAATTATGAATATTCAAGTATGAAAGATTATCTTGGGGAAAATAGAAAGCAATCGACGATAATCAACCGCAGAGACAGAGGTGTGACATCTGTATCACCAGTTGAGCCATCCGCGAACTACAGAGGTGAGACATCTGCGAAAGACAAAGACAAAGACAAAGAGCCTGTGAATCCTGAGAATATTACCAAATCACCATACGAGCCACCAGACGAGAGCAGACAACCTCCAGAAAATGGCTAATTGCAGATGTCTCTCGACAAGCTCGAGGCAAGTCACACCTCTGCATCCGCGATCACCGACCAGCTAAAGTATGTCTCGCTATCCCTTCGGCGTAAATGTTTTGGATAGCATCAGCGGTAAGGACACTGTTGTAGATTGCGAGTTCATCCATGAGGCCTTTTATAAAATGTAAAGAACTTGCACCTTCATTTCCAATTGTAACTTGTTGGGCTGTAGTTCCAAGTATTGCCGCACCCACAACTACTGTTTGATTCAATTTACCATCAATATAAATTCTTAAATTATTACTACCATCATATGAAATTGAAAAATGAATCCACTTAGCAATTGGAGTTGCGTAAGACAATAGATAACCTGTTAAATGTGAAGAGGTTCTAGGTCCTATATAAATCTGTGAAGGTGTGCCAAAGCCAGCTGCGGCAAAATTCATGAAAGCAAGTCTAGGATATACCACATACGCCATACCCGCAGCAGTTTTGTCAGATAAATAAATCCAAACACTTGTAGTGTATCCGCCACTTAAGTTTTGATTTATCGATCCAGAATCCAAATAATTAGTATCAGATCCTTGATTTATTTCGGTACTAAAATCTAAAGAACTCCCTGACGATGTTGGTCTAATATTTGAATTTCTTGTACATGTGCCCACGCAAGACAAATTAAGGCTTTTTGCACCACCATCAAGTGCAGCACCACTCTCTTCATCAAAATTCCAAATCCCCAAAGCATCAGCACCCCAGACGCGATACATGTTTGTTGAAAAAATTATACCCGAAGCAACACGTCCTTTATCTCGAGCACTTTGTAGAGAAACTAAAACAACTGAGGCCAACATCCCAATTACACTGATAACAGTTAAAAGTTCGATTAAAGTAAACCCTCTATTATTTCTTTTCATTATAATAAACTATACAAAATTAAATAAATGTAATTAAATTACACTATTAGTTTAGCATAATTTTTACAGAGGTGTGACTCGTTACGATTTATCCTGAGTCCTATCGAAGGAGCTTGTTTGCCCTGATTTACCCTGAGTTCTATCGAAGGGTCGAAAGGTCGAGAGACATCTGCAATACTATTTCTTTTCTTCTTTTTTACCACCAGACGTACCAGCTTCACCTGCTCCAACAGGAGCTTCTTCACCTTCCTTAACTTCCTTACCCTTTGTTTCAACTTCAATAGCAGACATATCAATAGCAGTTGGAGCTTCTTCAACTTCTTCTTTGGCTACAGCAATAGAGGCAATAACTTCATCTGGACCGATCTTTATATCGACACCAGTTGGAACAGGTAGATCTTTGACCAAAATAACATCACTGAGTAAAGCGAGTTTGGAAATATTTACGATAATGTTTTGTGGTAGATCACGAGGTGCGGCTTCTACATCAATATCACGTCTAACTTTGACTAGAATACCAGCCAAATCTTTGACCGCAGGAGAAACACCTTCGAAAATAAGAGGGATGGCGACTTTGACCTTTTTACCTTTTTCAATTACATAGAAATCAGCGTGTCTAGGTTCGTCTGTAAGGGGATGAATGTCTACATCGTGAATCAGAGATTCGTGCTCATTACCAGATTCATCTTTGAGAATAATAACGGAAGAAGAACCCGCCTTTTTCCAGATTTTCTTGAACTGGATAGTATCAACTAAAACAGATGTTGATGATTCTTTTGGACCATAAAAAACAGCAGGAATAAAGCCGGTTGTTCTAACTTTGTCGACATTAACTTTCATGTCTCGCTTTTTTATATCTAATGACAGCATGGGAGCTATTATACATGGCTAAAGAAATTTGGCAACATACAGAAGTCTCTCGACAAGCTCGAGGCAAGTCACACCTCTGTAGGTCTATAGTCTATTGGCGCTTTCTCCAACCACCATTTCATTTGATCTAATTTAAGTAGACCCTGTTGTGCACCTACATATTGAGCAACTGACATAGGATTTATTGGAGCCAACATCAAAGCCTCAAGTGGAGTTTTACCCAATGCTAAAGCCGCAACAAAAGTAGAAGCCCAAGCATCTCCACAACCAGTTCTTTCGAGAGGAGGACGCGGATCAGGGTAAATTGGCATAAGATAATAGTGTTCACCATCAAACATATAAGCTCCTTTTGGTCCGTCAGTAATAATAATTAATTTAGGTCCCAGTTTGCTAAAATATTTGAGCATTGATTTTGGATCATTCTTGAAATTAGGTCCAACCAACTTGATGTTAATTAGTATTTTCTCTGCTTCTTCTAGATTAACAACTAACACTTCAGTTTTCTTATAGAAGGCTTGTAGCTCGTGGTATCCAAGTTTGATCTGTTGTGATCCTGGTTGGAACGCCAGTTTAACTTTTGGATTTGTGTTCAAATAGTCAAGAATTTCTTTGTAATAAGATGTCGGATTATTTCCAATCGAGGTTAGATATAACCATTTTGGGGCACGAAACTCGGGTAGCCTATAATCGTAATCAACATGATTGACTAATATAGTTCGATCAACATCGTACCAAAGAACAAAGTGATAGTTTGTTGATTTGTTTTTATTAACTTTCACATAAGATATATCGATTTTATTTTTTTCTAATTCCATTCTACAATCACGACCGTTTTCATCGTCACCAACGTTAGAAATAAGGGCAGTATGTAAACCCATTCTAGCGCTAGCAACAGATGCATTTGCTGCATTACCAACTCCTTTGACGACTTTTACGTATTCAAACGGAACTTTGTCACCAAAACGAAGACAAAGTTCGCAATCATGATTATTAATTTTACAATTTATACGCGCATCTTTTAGGCGAATAAAAGCGTCTGATGTGACATCACCAATGCAAATTATGTCATATTGTTTATTAAACATGTTAATATTATATCATGTTGTGTGATATAATATTAACAACAATGAAAACATTACGTGAATATCTCATAGAAGCCGATCAAAAAAAGATAGCAGTCGGTCATTTTAATGTTTCTACGTTGGATGGTATTTGGGCAGTTGCTGATGCTGGTAAAAAATTAAACGTTCCAGTTATAGTTGGGGTATCTGAAGGTGAAAGAGATTATATTGGTCTAAATCAAGCAGTTGCCATAATAAAAAGTATTAGAGAAGAGAGACAGCAACCAATATTTTTAAATGCAGATCACACTTACTCTTTTGATCGAGTTAAAGAAGCAATTTTGGTTGGTGTAGATTCGGTAATTTTTGATGGAGCCAGCTTATCTTTTCAAGAAAATCTAGAAATAACAAAAAAATGTGTCGATTTTGCAAAAAACCATAAATCTACAAGCGGAGAAAAGATTTTAATTGAAGGTGAACTAGGTTTTATTGGAAAATCATCAAAAATTTTAGAGGAAATTCCAAGTGGTGCTGTAGTTGATGAAGATGCCATGACCAAACCTGAAGATGCTAAACATTTTGTTTCTGAGACAGGTGTTGATTTGTTAGCTCCTGCTATAGGCAATATTCACGGCATGATCCGTAGTGGAGACCCAGCATTAAATACAAATAGAGCTAAAGAAATTAGACAAGCTATATCGATTCCACTTGTATTACACGGAGCTTCGGGCAACACATCTTCCGATATAAGAAAAACTATAGATGCTGGAGCAGTTATAGTGCATGTTAGTACCGAATTACGTGTTGCTTATCATGCGGGATTATTGAGATCAGTCTCAGTTGATGAAGATGAAGTCTCCCCTTATAAATATTTGAAACCAGCCAAGCAGGCAATGCAAAGAGTTATAGAAGAGAAAATTAATATATTTGGCTTATTTCATTAATTAATATATAATATGGCAACAGGAATAGAATTTGAAGAAGATAATTTTAGTAGAAATTATGGACAGAACATATCTACTCAAACAAGTACCAATCGCAATACTTATGCAAATCCAGAGGAGAGTGGTATGATTGGGTGGCTAATCAAGCATAATTTAGTAAAATCAAAACAGGGTGCCCAATATTATCTACTTGGAATTATAGCAATAAATTTATCAATAACATTAATAGCTATCATATATTTTTTATGAATATTTCAAATAACAAAATTTCAAAATCAACCCAGTTTATCTATGTTTGTGTAATTTTCTCAAATCTATTTGTAATCTACGCAGTTTTAACTGGTTTGGTTTAAACAGATTTGTGACATCTGGTTTAGTCATTTTATAGAGGTTATCTGCTCTCTTTTGGCTTTTGTCTTGATTGTGTCGCGGGAAATTTACAGATCAAGTGATACAGAGGTGTGACCTCTGTGTAGCTCACAAGTCACACATCTATATGACTCCGCATCTCCCACTCCATGTTATAATATCTTTATGAAACCTAGATTTTTCACCGTAATCTTAGCTGTAACACCCATTTATTTGGGTTTTTTTCCTGTTTTGTCTCATGCCCAGTCTCCACTTACTCCAGAACAACGTACACAGCTTCAACAAGAGCTTGCGCAGGTAGAGGCAGAACAAAAACAGGCTGCTATAGAGTTATCTAATGCTCAAAATAAGAGCGTGTCATTAGCTAGAGATATTGCAGTACTTGACGCTAAGATCCGTTCAGCTCAGTTGGAAATTAAAGCAAAAAATATTCTAATTCAAAGTTTGGGTAATGACATTTCAAAAAAAGTTACAGAAATAGGGAAATTAGAAGATAGAATAGATAAAGGAAGAGATACTCTCGCTCAAATTTTACGTAAAACAAATGAAGTTGGAGAACTTTCTATCCCAGAACTTATTTTATCTCGAAATAGTATAACCAAATTAGTAAATGATCTTGATACTTTCGAAGCTGTTCAACAGGGTCTAAAAGATACATTTGAACAATTAAAATCTGATAAAACTTCAACTACTGTAGAAAAAGAGTCACTCGATAATCGTAGAAGTGCTGAACTTGATGCAAAATATGTTATTCAACAGCAACAAAAAAACATAGAAAATAATCAGTTAGAACAAAAACAACTTTTATCTTTAAGTAAAGGTACAGAGCAGTCATATAAAAAACTTATTGCTGATAAACAAGCTAGAGCAGCACAGATTCGTTCAGCTCTATTTTCTTTGCGAGATGCTGCCTCTATTCCTTTTGGACAAGCCTTACAATATGCAACATTAGCTTCACAGAAAACTGGTATTAGGCCGGCTTTTATTCTGGCAATCATTACTCAAGAGTCAAATTTGGGAAGTAATGTTGGGAAGTGTTATGTGACAAATATGCAAACCGGTGCTGGTATCAACGCCAAAACAGGAGTCACTATATCAAATGTTATGAATCCAAGACGTGATATACCACCATTTGCACAAATTTTGCAAGAAATAGGTGGTGAACCTTCCAAACAGGTTGTCTCTTGTCCACTCAATATTGGTTGGGGTGGGGCAATGGGACCTTCGCAGTTTATAGCTTCAACATGGATTCTGGTAAAAGACCGAGTTGCTTCTGCCGTTGGCATTTCTGGTATGCCGGATCCATGGAATCCATCTCACGCTTTTATGGCTTCAGCTATTTATCTTAGTGACTTAGGTGCCGGCGCCAAAACTTATTCTACGGAAAGGAATGCGGCCTGTAAGTATTATTCAGGCAGATCTTGCGGTTTAGTTAAAGGTAATACTGCTTATGGTAATAGCGTTGTTGCTACAGCTGATACTATTCAGAGAACCATGATAGATCCTTTGCAAGGGATTTAGCTACAGAGGTGTGACATCTGTACAAAGATTTCTAGAGTTTTTCTGTTGGAATTACGCATTTTGACTGTACAGATGTCACACCTCTGTAGCGCTACCTCTGCCTAAATCGTCAAAATAACCGGTATCACCATCGGACGTTTTGCTGTTTTAGTTAACAAAAACTTTGAAACCGCATCGGTTATATTATCTTTTACAAAATCAACGTTGATTGGATTTTGACCACGAGTTGATTTTTCTATCGTGTCTTTGATTAACAAACGAACTTCGTGTAACAGTTCTTGCGATTCACGTAGATAGACGAAACCACGAGAAATAATATCAGGAGACTTTTTGAGTTTACCATTTGAAATGTTAATTATTCCAAAGACTATGAATATACCATCTTGTGCAAGCATTTGTCTATCACGAATAACTACGTCCTGAACGTCGCCAACCGAGAATCCGTCAACGAGAACCAATCCCGAAGCAGCTTTTTCTTTGAGCTTAACAATTTTTGCTCCGCTAGCTTGAATTTCAATTATTGAACTGTTATCCGGAATGATAACAGCATCTTCTTTGAGACCATTGGCTTCTTTGGCTATGTCACCATGAACACGAAGCATATAATGATATCCGTGTAGAGGAATAAAGAATTTTGGATGAATCTTGCGGTGTATCCAAGCAGTTTCATCACGATTGGCGTGGCCAGATGAGTGAACATCGGCGATACGATAGTGGATAATTTTTGCACCTTGTCTCGATAGATTGTCTTTTAGTTTTTGCACCGCTCTTTCATTACCTGGTATAACTGAAGAAGATAGCATGATTGTGTCGCGAGGCGTTATGCGAATCTTGGCGTGGGTCTTATTTGACATACGCATCATAGCGGCAAACTCATCACCTTGTGCTCCAGTAGCGAGGATAACGATCCGGTCTGGAGGATAATTTTCCAATTCATCATTAGAAATCATTGTTTCATTCTTTGCTTTCATCAAACCCAAATGTTTACAAATTTCGATATTTGATTTCATACTCCTACCCTCAACTACTACTTTTTTGCCATACTTTTCTGCGAAGTCTATAATTTTCAAAAGACGTTCTAAAAGAGAAGAGAATGTAGCAATAATAAGTCTACCTTGAACATTCTTTATTATTTCTTCAATGTTCTTATGGACGACCTTTTCTGGAATAGAGAATCCTGGATTTTCAACGTTTGTTGAATCGGCCATCAAAAGAAGGACATTTTCATTTTTGAAAGCCCGATCATACTCAGCTTCTTCTTCTACTGTTGGGATACCATCGACGTGATCTAGTTTGAGGTCTCCGGTGTGTACTATAGAGCCGTATGGTGTCTGGACTATGATACCCATAGCGTCAGGGATCGTATGTGTTACAGCGAAGAATTTGATCTTGAGCTTGCCCAAGGTCAATGTCTCTTCTTTTTCTACGACTCTAATATCAAGTTTTGGAATATGCTGGAACTCTTCTTGTCTTTTTTGGATCAAAATAGAAGTTAAAAGACGAGTGTATAATGGTGGGTTGCCGATTCTTGGCATGATATATGGTATACCACCGATATGGTCAAGGTGACCGTGGGTAATAAGAACAGCGCGGATTTTACTTTGCCTTTCCTCTAAATATTTTGTATTTGGAAGAATGTAATCAATTCCAGGAGTATTCTCATCTTTGAATTGAAAACCAATATCAATAACAACAATATCATCCCCATATTCAATCGCGGTCATATTGCGACCAATTTCTTCGACGCCACCTAGTGGAATAATACGAATAGAATCTACAGCTAAGGCTGGGATAGTATCCTCACCTTTTGAATGAGTTAATGGTCGGGCAGGAGAAGGTCTTCTAGCATTACCTCTAGATTCTTTACGCATAACATTCATTCTTGCGCCCGCAATATGTTTGAGCATTTCTGGATTTTTTCGAAGCCCTTTACCAAGAACAATGCGGTGTTGGTTGGGAACAATGGCGGGAGTTATTTTTGGTGAATTATAATTTTTTGGCATGTTATCGAAAGTTACGGAAATTGGTTCACTATTTTTATTTGTTTGTTGATCGTTGTTCATAATTATTTTGGGGCAAAAATTTTCCAGACCTGCTCGGTATCGATATACCATTTGTTTATTGAATTCCAGCGATCTGAAGGGTTATTAATATTCATATCACCTTGTGAATTATTTTTAATGTTTTTTGG
>Ga0163154_10005444_pt1 | contig 16145 bp, 15 predicted proteins | sample OliLakLV19MP9P1_FD_148649 | JGI IMG/M metagenome (GOLD analysis project Ga0163154, IMG submission 148649) | Freshwater microbial mat bacterial communities from Lake Vanda, McMurdo Dry Valleys, Antarctica - Oligotrophic Lake LV.19.MP9.P1 | ecosystem: Environmental > Aquatic > Freshwater > Lake >... | reverse complement strand
GACTAAGGCTGACTTTGAACTTATGAAAAAAAATAACGGAGTATTTTTGTTCTAAAAATATGGAAAAAACAGCAAAAATTTACGTTGCCGGCCACCGAGGTTTAGTTGGCTCAGCATTAGTGAGGTCTTTAAAAAATAATGATTTTGACAATACAATTACCAAAATCAGAGCCGAGCTTGATCTCTTAGATCAAAAATCAGTCGCTGATTTCTTTGCGTCAGAAAAACCTGAGTATGTCTTTTTGGCAGCAGCTAAGGTGGGGGGCATTATGGCCAACAAAACCTACCCCGCTGATTTCATTCGTGAAAATTTAGAAATACAAAATAATATTATTCATAACTCATATTTAAATAAGGTTACAAAGCTATTATTTTTAGGCAGTTCTTGTATCTATCCAAAGCTGTGTCCACAACCAATCAAAGAAGAATACCTACTCAGTAGTGCTCTCGAAGAATCCAATGATGCTTATGCCATCGCTAAAATTGCCGGCATAAAAATGTGTCAGTCATACAACAAACAATATGGTACAAATTTTATTTCAATTATGCCGACCAATCTTTATGGTGAAAACGACAACTTTGATCTAGAGACTTCACACGTCCTCCCGGCGCTGATACGCCGTTTTCATGAAGCTAAAGTAGCCAAATCACCCAATGTCACTCTTTGGGGTACTGGTTCACCAAAGAGAGAGTTCCTTCATGTGGATGATCTAGCCGAAGCTAGCGTTCATCTTATGGAGACACACAATGATTCTGATATTGTAAACATCGGTACTGGAGAAGACGTTACTATTAAAGCACTAGCCGAAACTATCAAAGGTATTGTCGGCTATGAAGGAGAAATAAATTGGGACGCCACCAAACCAGACGGCACCCCACGTAAGCTCTTAGATGTATCAAAACTAAACAGTCTGGGCTTTAAGCATAAAGTCTCCCTGGAGGAAGGTATTAAAATGACGTATGATTGGTACCAAAGTAACAAAACTTAACTATTCATATGTCGCATTCTGTAATTTTTAATTTTACTAACCTCACTCTTGATCCTCATATAAAAACGCTATTGTTGGATCTCGATAACACCTGCTATGAATACCTACCATGTCACCAAGAAGCTCTCAATTTAGCTCACACTGCGATTGAGCAAATAGTTGGTCCCCTACCCTTGTTTTCAAAGCAATATTCCGAGGCTCAACTTCAAGTAAAATCAAGAATTCCAACACACTCAGCTAGTCATAGTCGGGTTCTTTACTTTCAAACACTTTTTGAATTACTTGGAAGAAAAGACGGACATATACATGCAGTTAATCTAGAAAACACATATTGGGGGAAATTTATTTCTACTATGCAGATTAGCCCTGGATTAGACACTTTTCTTGCAGAAACCAAGGGAAATGGTACAACCATTGTAGTTGTATCAGATCTTACTACTGCTCTCCAATGTAAAAAAATAGCTACGCTTGGTATTGCCGACAAAGTTGACTATCTAGTCACTTCAGAAGAAGTCGGTGCTGACAAACCAAAATCAGCCCCTTTTCAAGTCGCTCTTAAAAAAGCTGCGGGCATAGCGGCAGAAACAGTAATGATCGGTGACAGCCACGAAAAAGACATTCTAGGTGCAAAAGCTCTTGGAATTTCGACCATTCACTTCTGCTATGATAAAAAAAATAATATCCCATCTCTATGATAAGACAGGCGTGTTTAAGCTTGCCATTCTTACTTCCCCGCTTTTTATTCTAGGTCTCGTTGGTAAACTTTACGCGGCAGCTATATTTTCAGCTGAAAATTTTACCACCCTCTTTGTCCCATTCTTAAAATATTTTTCACTAAGCGGACTCCAAGATCCATACAGTTATTTTTATAACCTGGGGACAATTCAAGTTTTTCCCTATCCTCAATTAATGTTATATGTAATGTCCTTACCCGGATTGTTACTTCAAGCTTTACTACAGACCGACATCTTTTCAATTAGTCACGGAGAGCTACTCCTATACCACCTACCTATAATAGTTGCTGACATAACTATCTTGATCGTCCTGTCACGCTGGTTAAAAAACAAACAGCGTGAGCTACTTATATTTTATTGGCTTTCTCCCATTTTAATATATATAAATTATATCCATAGCCAACTGGACGCTATTCCAATTGCACTGACCTTTGTATTTCTTTACTTTCTTTTTAAGGAACGTTGGATTATCGCTCTCGCCTTTCTTGGGGCAGCGATTGCTACTAAGTTCCACATTATTATTCTGCTGCCTTTCACAATTATTTACCTCTGGCGTAAACGAATACTGACACCTTTAATCGCTCTGTATACCGGAGCGACGGTGGGTATTTTTTTACTAATAAATAATATTCAATTATTCTCTAGTACCTTTTTTACAATTGTTTTCGCCAATCGTGAACAAGGCAAAGTTTTTGATTTACAAATCCCCTTAGGTGGAGAACATATTATTTATATAACTCCCTTAGCCTATACCTTACTGTTTTTACATGCGTTAACGTTTAAGAGATTAAACCGAGACACCTTTGTGATGTTTATTGGATTTAGCTTCGGCATACTCATACTTACTATTCCACCAATCCAAGGCTGGTATTACTGGATTATTCCTTTCTTTCTATACTTTTACATTAAAAACGAACGTCATTCAAAATTACCCCTAATCGTCCTTACTCTTACTTACTTTATATATTTTGCTCTCACTCCAAATTCAGACTACTTGAAAGTTCTAAGTTTTATTGCACCCAACCTTGCGGCCCTACCCAACCTATACACCCTACTAATTTCATATGGCTTTAATGCGGAGTTAATTAGCAATCTAGCTCTCAGCGTTCTACAGGCAACACTCTTAGTAAATGTATTTTGGATTTACCGGCGCGGTATAGAAGAAAGTAAAAAACAAAAACTTTATAGTATGCCCTACTTGATTGGCTTGGCTGGAGATTCCGGTAGCGGAAAAAGCACTTTAGCCTCTTTGCTCAATGACCTTTTTAGTCAGAAACACACAGCTCTAGTTGCTGGTGACGCTATGCACAAATGGGAAAGAGGTGACGCTATGTGGCAAAAATTTACCCACCTAGATCCCAGGGCTAATCAACTTCATGGCGATCTAGAATACGCCCTAGCACTACAAGAAGGTGAAGATGTTTACCGTCGCCAGTATGACCATCACGTTGGTAAATTTACGGCGCCAGAAAAACTTGAATCAAAAACCTTGGTTATTTTTGAAGGCCTCCATTCTTTTTTTCTGACTCACATGCAAAAAGCTCTTGACCTAAAAGTGTTTATAAGACCAGAAGAGCAACTCCGTACTCACTGGAAACTAAAGCGCGATATGTTAGAACGTGGTTACACCAGAGCGAAAGTGTTATCCCAACTGCAATCCAGAAAAAAAGACGCTGAGGAGTACGTTACTATACAAGAAAAATATGCTGATATTACTTTTTCATTAAAATCACTCGCTTCTCTGACAGATGATGTTATTGGTACTGATTTTGAACCCGCTGTGTATCTCGAGATAAGATGCAACAATACGGTTTACTTGGACCCTCTGCTCGAGAGCCTAGCAACTTATGTAAACATAGAACATACTTTTACTGACCAACATCAAATATTAAGTTTTTCTGGAACAATATCTGATTCTGTGATTGAACACCTCTCATTCTCACTCGCACCAGAGCTCTACGACGTAGTCTCAAACACCCCCAAATGGTCACGCGACCACAGCGGAATCATGCAACTCTTTACCTGTTATTACATATTAGAGTCACTTCACTACAACAACCGCACTCACTCACCACAAAAAAACATACACGAAGGGACTCCCCTTACAGACATTGCTAAAGTAGCCAAAGAACTTGGTGGTCACAAAACATACGTACAGGGAGGAGGTGGCAATGTTTCAGTAAAAATCGACCCTACTACTATGGCAGTAAAAGCCTCTGGTTTACGTCTAGCTGAATTGGAAGATACCGCTGGTTTTGTTGGTATTAATTTCAACAACATGCGAAGATTCTTTAACACTCCTAGACCCACCGAAGCTCTTTTAGATTCAATATCCGCTTACGAAGCGACGATTGCCAATAGTCGTACCAAAATTCCTAATATTCCAAATACTACTTTACGCCCCTCTATTGAAACCGGTTTCCATGCAATCCTAGACACGGCAGTTATCCACACCCATTCAGTCTACGTAAATATCCTGACTTGCAGTGTAGAAGGTAGAAAAATCCTCAATGAACTTTATCCTGAGGCTGCTTATATTCCCTACTACACACCTGGGGTACCTCTGACTTTTGCTATCAGTAACGCTCTTAAAACTCAGCCGTACGATACATTCTTTCTAGAGAATCATGGAATTATAGTCACAGGTAAAACTGTAGACGACACTATACGCAAACACCGTGAGGTAAATCACCGTATTAAAAAATGGCTGCGCACCAATCCGCCTTTTCCTGATACTAATATCTCTACCCAACCCAATGGCAGCTTGATCAGTTCTGAAGAATCATTAAAAAACTTTATCAAAGAACACGCCGGCTTACTTACATCATTTAACGAAATAATTCTATTCCCTGATCAAGTTGTATATTGTAAGAAATTTGGTTTTGAAAAAGAAAATAAACCAATCACCATTGATTTATCAACTGGCATAATTACATACAAAGTTTCGTTCAAAGAAGCCCAAGCCTTTGTCGAGACCCTTGTTGCTTGGGTTTATATTCTAAAGGGCATAAACCAGCACAAACTAACCTATCGTACCCTGCCGGTAGCAGAAGGTGATTTAATTGCTAATCTAGATAGCGAAAAGTATCGTCAACGGCTAATTCAATAACCACTACAAGAACCTAGGTTGCAAAAAACAAGGTAACTTACTATATTAAAGTAAAATTATGAGACTTATCGTTCCCATGTCCGGAGAAGGAAATCGCTTTAAAGCGGCTGGTTATGAAACCCCCAAGCCGCTACTAATAATTGAAGGCAGACCCCTTATTGCTCATGTGCTAGATATGTTCCCAGGGTTAACCGATACTATTTTTATTTGTAATGAAAACCACCTAGCGTCCGGTCCCATGCGTGAGATCCTAGGAACACTGATTCCTGACAGCACCATCATAGGTATTCCGAGCCATAAACTTGGACCTGTTCACGCTCTGACGTACGCCTTCCCTTACTTGAATGACGAAGAAGATGTCATCATTAGTTACTGTGACTTTACGCAAAACTGGGACTTTAAGTCTTTTTTCGAAACAACAAAAACAAGAACGTCAGGCGGTGCTGTTCCAGCCTATACTGGATTTCACCCTCACCTACTCAAAAAAAACCTTTACGCTGGCATTCTTACCAGCGAAGACGGTCTGATGCAAAGTATTCAAGAAAAACATTCGTTTACTAAAAACCCTGAGGAATCTTATCATTCTAGCGGCGTATATTATTTTAATTCAGCACGTTTACTTAAAGACTACACAGCCGAGATGTTGAAAGAAAAAGATACTTTAAACGGAGAGTACTATGTCAGTATGCTCTACCCAAGACTTCTTAGAGACAATGTAAAAGTAGCAGTACCCTCAATTAAACACTTCATGCAGTGGGGTACTCCAGAAGATTTGGAAGAGTACGAGGCTTGGTCGCGAAAAATTCATAGTGATTTAACTTTGCCCAAAGAACATACTGACACACCAAAAGACCGTGAAAAATTTGTCACCATTCCATATCCCAGCGACACTGTTGAATTTAAAAAAAGTTATCAATACTGGAAAGACTATTTTCTATGTAACCAATAACTTGTGTTTTTTAAAAGAAAAAGTTATGAATAGTATTCCTGATCACATGATCAGGAATCTAATAAGAAAGTTCTTATGCTATTCATCGCTCATCGAATCAACGACATCGTAAGACTAAATGCCTTGCCAACTAAATACGGCGTGGAAATTGATGTCCGTGGCAACAACGGTGAGTTGCTGCTCACCCATGACCCAGTTGACAAAACAAAGACGTACACCAATCTGGAAAAGTACCTGAAACATTTCAGACACACTTTCATTGTCTTCAACATGAAAGAAGCGGGATACGAAAAAAGAATAATTGATCTTGCTAGAAAATACAAAATTCGCAAAGATCAATATTTTTTGCTTGACGTCGAATTTCCCTATCTCTACCGCGCCACACGCAAGGAAGGAGTGAGAGAGATTGCGGTTCGCTTCAGCGAAGCTGAGCCAATTGAAGCTGTGGAAGCGCAAATACAAGATGGGGCAACTCTGCTTGACTGGGTCTGGATTGATACCAACACTAAGCTACCGCTAGACACGGACGTTGTTGAGCGACTAAAGCCTTTCAAGACCTGTATTGTCTGCCCTGGCCGTTGGGGTCGTAAGGAGGACATCAAGCCATACATCGTGGAGATGAAAAAGCTCAACTTTCAACCCGACGCCGTTATGACTTCAGTGTCCGAAATCCCCTTATGGGAAGAGGCTTACCGAGAATAAGACATTGATGGTTTTGACTTAATGGCCGCCAGCTTTCATCTGGTGGTCTTTTATGCTTAAATTAAACAAATATGATAAACATTATTCCCATGGCCGGTCTGGGCTCCCGCTTTTCTAAAGAAGGTTACTTACTACCAAAACCACTGATTCCGGTCTCAGGCAAACCAATGATTACGCAAGTCATCAATAGACTTCCACCGGCTGACAAATGGATTTTTATTCTTCTTGAAGAGCATATTGAAAAATACAAAATCGATAAGCATATACTCTCTATAATACCAGAAGGAATAATAATTGTGGACCCTGATCCAAAGGGACAAGCCGCCACTGCAATGCTTGCACTCACACAGGTTGATGATAATGAAGAACTATTTTTCTCTGCCTGTGACAACGGCTTTCTTTACAATGAGACAAAATTCAATAAACTTCGTGCTGATGATAGTATTGATTCAATTGTTTGGACCTTCACTCAAGATGAGTTACTTAATGCCAAACCAGAAGCTTGGGGATGGATAAAATTAGAAGAAGACAACGAAACAATTGCTGACATGTCCATAAAGGTTCCGGTTTCGGACAACCCCTTTTATGACCACGCTGTAGTAGCAACTTTTTGGTTTCGCCGAGCTGGTGATTTCAAAGCAGCTTACGCTAAAATGTTCGAGGAGGACCACCGTGTCAACGGTGAATTTTACATAGACTCTATGCCTATCTTTATGAGAAAAATTGGTAAAAAAAGTGTCATCTTTCCCGTTGACCTTTATGTAAGTTGGGGCAAACCGGCTGACCTCCACCTTTACAATTTACGAGAGTACGAATATAAAACAAAACAAGGCAAAGGCTACTCTGACCAGAACTGGAACAAATTCTTTAACTCCTGATACAAAAAAACCCGCTAGTTATCTAGCGGGTTTACTTTGAAAAAACTGATTATTGTGTAGCTTTACGAACCAGACAAGAGGTCGTAAGTGGTGCTCTGCTTCACTGTCGACAAATCGAGAGTGAGCGGATTTTCCTTAATCTCCGCCCGCCAAGCGGTCACAAATTCCTGGTATTTGGCCAGAGCTTGTGCTGGACTTATCGGCAAGCGGACAATGCGCAGTAAAGTGCTGTGCAAAATTGGCAAAGGCGAAGGCTCCAAACCTTGATCTGACATTTCACCATCAAGTCGCTTGCGCAGACTGACAATCTTTTCTGGCACCACACTGGCCGCCAAAATGAGATTACAACCATCGAGGATTAAGGTATCAAATTCAACCGACAACATTCCATCAATTTCTTCGGGGTAAATACACAGAGACGGGTGACTGACTCCTTTCGGAATAGACGCCTGCTTCAAAGTAACGTGTGCGGGAAATTCGGAACCAGCCGTGATGAAACCTAGACTGAATCCTTTCGAGTCCAAGAGCTTCCGAAACAAGGTCTGCAAAGTCAGCGACAGACGAAACATACTGGCCACGACGAAACGCTTCTTGAGCGAATCATCGATGCCCGGAAACACCGTAAGTGTGCCGGCGGCGATTTGAGCGAGACCCTTTCCATGCATTGCTGCATAATGGGCGTTGAGATCTATCATTTGAAACTCCTTGGTAATATCAACGAACAAAGTAAGGTTTAAGCGGAAATGAGCATAACCTCACAAGAAACACCTAAAGAATAACCGGCTGATAATTTACCCTAAAAAAAAGCTTATGTCAATAGTTATCGGCCATACATATACTTGTATAATGAGGTTATAATGAAAATTGTACAGTGACATTTAAAGAGAATTACTTATACAAAAAAATTTCAATTATCTTTTTTACAAGGAATTTTTTACTATTCTTAATTTTCGGAACGTCAACTTTCCTACTTGATTACATCCTTTATTTTTATTTCCTAGATCAAGGATTTTCTCTGAACACCGCAAAGGCCAGTTCTTCTTTTGTGGCCGTTTTATTCAATTACCTTCTCAATTCAAAATATAATTTTAATGCTCAAATAGTGTTCTCTCTTAGATATATTTTTTTATACCTATGTATCTATGGGATATTAATTCTGCTTCACGTTATAATAAATTCGTCACTTTTTACATTATTGCAAAACGCAAAAATTGCTGTACTTTTAGCTATGTCGGCTTCTGTTGTTATAAATTATCTCTGTATTAAAACCTTCTTTGCTTATATAAAAAAATAATATGTTGTACGAAATAGTAAAAAATTCAAGTTTAATTCAAAATCTAGTAGTAAATTTACTTACTTCACTTCATCCTTCTTTGATGCATAACTTAGGTAAAATTGAAATGCTAAAAAAAGCTATCTGGCACTGCGAACTAGAAAAGTTGGAGGGTAGTTATTTTGAGTTTGGCATATATGAAGGAACATCCTTATATGCGGCTGTAAAAACCCACCAAAAAATAAAATCAAAGATCCCGAGAAATTTTTATGGTTTCGATTCTTTTGATGAAGGTTTTAAATACTTTGACACGAAGGATAACCATCCTTTTTTTAAAGAAGGAGATTTTGTGAGCTCCTACTCAAAGGCTGAAAAGCGTTTTGCTAAATTTAAAAATGTAAAATTAATTAAAGGTTATTTTGAAGAAACCGCAAAGCCTGAATTACTTTCAGTTCGGCACGGAAATGATAAGTGTTCAATTATATTCATAGACTGCGATTTAATGAATCCAGCATATGTAGCTCTTGACTACGTACAACCAATTTTGCAAAAAGGTTCTATCATCATTCTTGATGACTATTTTGCATATCTTGGTGATGAAAATTTAGGTACCTGTGGAGCCCTAAATAAATTCCTGCTAAAGTTTCCTCAAATAAAAGTTAGAGAATACGCGGACTATGGCTATGGTGGAAAATCTTTTGTAGTAACTAACATTTAGTATTAAACTCCACTTAATTAAAATTATGAAGTTATGAAGTTATCAATAGTAGTACCTTGCCACAATGAAGCTGAAAATTTACCAATGCTAGTTGAGGCATATGCAGAGGCTATTACCAGAGACGATATTGAGGTGATTATTGTAAATGACGCATCGACCGATACTTCTTCAGAGGTTCTTTCCACTCTTTCTGCTAAACATTCTTTTCTGAAAATTGTAACTAATGAAGTTAGTAAGGGTTACGGTAACGCCATTATTACTGGACTAAAAGAAGCTAACGGTGAATTTTTAGGGTGGACACATGGTGATCTACAAACACCTCCGGGCGATGTTTTGACGGCCCTGCAAATTATCGAATCAAAAGGTAGCCCTACTGATCTTTATGTTAAAGGAAATCGTTACGGACGACCGCTTTTTGATCTTTTTTTTACATGGGGAATGAGTGTATTTGAAACTATTTACATGGGAGTAGCGTTATATGACGTGAACGCACAACCCAACGTTTTTCATCGGAGTTTTGTTCAAGGCTGGACAAACCCACCAAACGACTTTGCCCTTGATTTATATGCTCTTTATATGGCCAAGAAAAAAGGCATTAAAATCGTTCGCTACGGCGTCCCGTTTCTTAAGAGACAACACGGCACTTCAAAATGGAATACCGGACTTCAATCAAAGTGGAAATTTATCAAGAGAACAATCTCGTTCAGTATTATATTGAAAAAACAACTTCGTACAAAATAAACTATTGTCACCATGACTAATCAAATTTTTTCAAAAAACACCCTGACTTATTTATTTATAGTCATTGTTTTTGTTAGCTTTTTACTACACCTTAATTTTAGACAAGTCCACTTTCAAGAACTGGATTCATTCGGTGTCTATTATGTCTTGAATAATTTCCCAATCAGCGCAATGAATTTTATAAAGATGTCTTATGAAAGTGATGGTTTTAAAGTTTTTAAGACCAGAGAAGACGCAGACAACTTTTTCAATAAAGAGATAGTCGATAAAAATTTAAGAGCGGTACTAGGAGAAAAATATAATGAAAATAATAAAGACATCATAATTTCACAGATACATGAGGGAAAATCGTTGTTCTTTTACATCAGAGCGGCAGAAATACTAGTTTTGAATAAAATCGCCCACCTGCTCCCAGCGCCATTATTAATGAGCGTTGTACAACCGCTTTCGTCGACGTACTCCCCTGGTCCCGGTTTTTTCTACGGGTTTATGGGGATACGCAGCTCTTACGAGGACTTTATGAAAGTTGCTGGTACTTTTCATCTTTTGATATTTCATTTAGGCGTCTTAACTATGTTCTTCACGGTCCTATTTTTGAGCAAAAATCGATTCACAGCTCTAACGGTGGGTTCGTTGATGCTCTTCTCATATTCTTTGTATTCCTACGCTCACCATATGGGGAGCGTAACTTGGAATATATTTGTACCTACTATCTTTATAGGGCTACTGCTTTATTACTATCAGAAAGAAAAAGAGGATATTTTGCGCAGAGTCTCGTTGCTGTCTTCTTGGCTTCTACTTTTTAGTTACTTAGTTCCCTATCTTTGGTTTGCCACCATCACAGCATTGGTGATGATTGATAAAAATAGTGGTATCAGTATATTCAACTTAGAGTACCTAAAAAAGATTATCAAAAGCCAAAAGTGGTTCCTGATATCTTCTGTAGTTTGTTTATTATTGATACTGCCTCCAAGTCAGGGTTTTCGGGGTTCTGCAGATACGCTGATGGAATTCTTCCAATTTTTCTATTACGGGATATTAAACTACTTTTACATATATGGAAACTTTACCTATCTTGCGTTTATCGAATTCTGGATGTTCTTTGTCTTATTGGTAAGCGGTTTATATATTGGTCATAAAAAGGTCCGAATATCAGAAAAAAAACTCATTTGGTATTTTATAACGACTTTACTGGCACTCTATATCGTATCGGTTACGTTTCATGTTCTCAGCTTCATACCCTCTCGTCATATACTGTTTTTGACACCGATATTATTTATAATAATTTCGTTTGCCATTGATTATTTATATGAAAAATTAAATCATAAAGTATTGGTGTCTTTTAATATTCTGCTAATTTTGATTGGTTTTTATTCGCTGGCCGCCAGCCGTGAAGCAACTTTCGATCAGACGCTTTATGCTAAAGTGCCTTCGTATATTGATACAGTAGTGGTCTACGGTGAAAATCATCCTTTAAAATACAGATTTGAGGATTCTAATAATGCGTTCATTAAAAAAGGAAATATTTTATTGAGTGAACAAATAGAACCCAATATCAGATACCTCTACGTGAGTCAACTAAATTGTTTTGAGGACCTACTCAATGATGCAAAAAATGAAGGAATGAATATTGTTATAAATAATGAAAAGAGGTACGTGACCAATCAAAAATTTGTTGCTTTTGATCCAGCCAACTTTGTATTCAATAGCCCAAATAACTACTGTCAGGGGGAATTCATCTGGAAAGAATAATGCTCAATTTGATAACCTTTGCTAATTAAATACCCAAATACAGAGCAAACATGAAAAAAATAATACTCAGATTACTTTATACTCTTTTTCCCAAATGGGTCTATGCACGACTTACTGAAAACTGGGACAGTGCTGGAATAAAAAAATACACAGCGAATACTGCCTGGGCACTCATCGCTCGCGTCTCAAGTATCCTCATTTCTTTTCTTGTCACTATATATCTAGTTCGTTATCTTGGACCTGAAAACTATGGAAACTTAAGCTACGCTCTAAGTTTCGTCGGTATATTTTCAGTTATTAGCACATTAGGAATCGATAATGTCTTGTACCGCGAACTTATTGTTTATCCTGAAAAACGCAACACTTATCTAGGGTCAGCTTTTATCTTAAAACTTATCGCTGGATGTATTGCTTGTATCCTGACCATCGCTGGTGGTTTCTTGCTGGCAATCGATGACGTCTCGCAACTTATCATCATCATTTTGGCATTCACTTTCATATTTAATTCATTTAATGTTGTTGTATATGAATTCCAGGCTAACGTACAACAAAAATATCCCTCCCTGGTTTCTCTTTATGTGGTTATCATCCTAAATATATTGAAAATAAACATTATATTCTTTGACCAAGGTATTTTATACATAGGCTTCATTCTTCTTTTGGAATCAATCCTTTACGCAATGTTATTTGCGTATATTAGATTTCGCCACTACGGAACATTTCGTCACTGGAACTTTGACAAATCTACTGCTCTTTCTATCCTCCGTGACTCTTGGCCCTTTATTTTTATTGCCTTATTTGTATCAATCTACTCCCGGATTGATCAAGTGATGCTAAAACATTTAATTGATAGCTCGGCAGTAGGTATCTATGACGCTGCCGTCAGGATTGCAGAAGTGTGGCTTTTTGTACCAGGAATTATTGCTTCATCACTTTTCCCGGCCATATTGAATGGTAAAAAAACTAATGTCCATGAATATAAAAAACGCCTAATTACTTTACTTGGTTTACTCGTAGCCTTCGCATTAGTACCAGCGTTACTAGCTTTACTGGTCGCCCAGCCTTTAATGACAGCTATTTACGGCCCAGCTTTTTCTACCAGTGCTGGTGTATTTTCAATCTATGTCTGGTCAGGAGTTTTTGTCTCAATCAGTGTGGTTTTGCAATATTTCTTACTAGCTGAGAACAAGCGTAAAATAATTTTCTTTAGTGCATTTGGAACAATGATTCTAAATGTGATTCTAAATATATTACTTATTCCTACTTTTGGAGTGGCTGGGGCAGCCTGGGCAACACTAATATCCTATATAGTTTTAGTATTTCCAGTTATACTAATATTTAAAATCAAGTAATTATGTCTACTACCCCTTACAGCATTGGAATAGTCACTTATCACGCTCGGTTTGAAACTTATTTCAAACCTCTAATTAAAAAACTCATTCGCATATTTCCAGACAGAGACATAATCTGTATTATTAATGGTCATCCTGATCGAACACTGCAAATGAAGTACCTCAAAAAAGCCGTATCATTTTTAAAAACTTTTCAGAACGTTCGCTACCTGACCTACGACTCAAACCAATCACTTGCCAAGTGCTGGAATCAAACTATTATCTTTTCACAAACAGAGAAGGTGTTACTACTTAATGACGACACCCAAGTTAGTGAATTATTTAGAACCGAGTTAGAAGAACACATCGATAGCGATGAAATATTTACAGTTAATCGAAGCTGGAGTCACTTTGTTATTTCCAAGGCCACAGTTAAAAAAGTTGGTTGGTTTGAGGAACGTCTTCTCGGCATCGGTCAAGAAGACGGCGATTATACCTATCGTCTGGCTATACAAAATATGGAGATGAAGAATATTGATTGTGCTGGCATAAGAAATTTCGTAGCTGAACAAGAAAACCCTGGATGGTCTACTATTTCCACTAACTCTACCGGAAATAGATACGCAAATATCAATCAAGAATTCTTCAACACAAAGTGGTTAACCCCCCTTAATTCAACTGATATCAAAGATTTTACCTACACCTGTCAATTCAATGCTTCTAAATCTCCATTTACCCTTGTACCAGGAATGGAAACCCCAAATTTTTATGATTTCTCTGTCTTGGAAAATAAAGAAAATACCCACACCTTTACTTATACTTATCCATCAAAACTACTGTTTACTGTACAAAAAATATACTTTATTTTGGGACGACAAACTGCCAGATTATTGCGTAAAATAAAATTTTATTAGTCTGCGCATACCGACCCACGCCAGTTAATGTTATATTAGTTTTGAATCACTCAAATTTCATATGCCACACATATCCATCACCAGTTCACTTTATCAAACCGAACAATTTTTACCTGAGTGGAAACAGCGTCTATTTACTTTTAATAAGCAAGCAAACAAAATAGGTCTAGATTTTGAAATAAACGCTATTGCCAACGAACCCTCTGAAGCAGAGCTGGAAATATTGAACGACCTTGCTAAAGAATCCTGGTTTAAGTTACATATCGTACCCAGAGAATCAATCTATGCCTCTTGGAATCGCGGCGTCGGCCTCGCTACGGCACCTGTGTGTACTTTCTGGAACGTGGATGACAATCGAAATCCAGAAGCCATACTTGATGGTCTAAAACTCACAGAAACTGATGCTGATGTTGTCTACTTCCCTTTTACTTACAAGCGATATCTGCCAATTCTGGGATATGATGTTTTAGTCAAAAAGGTAGTCTTTACCCCACCACTTTTTGATCCTGTTCAATTTTCTAAAGAAATGCACTGCGGACCATTCTTTCTGTTTACCAAAGATTTCTATCAGAAAATTGGACCATTTAATGAGAGTTTTCGCATTGCTGGAGACTTTGATTGGTGTGTACGGGCCGCCAAAGAAGGAAATATTATGAGATCAGAGATAGTAGCTGGAGTATTTGAAAAGAGACCCGGGACATTGTCTGGCGGCCGTAATCCACTTCAAGCAGAAGAAAATGCCCGTATAATGAAAAAATGAAAATAATTGCCTTGTTACCAGTTAAAAATGAAGCCTGGGTTTTACCTTCTTATCTTTCTAGCGTCAGTAAGATAGCTGGAAAGAATGGGGTCAGCCACCATTTATGCTAGGATAAAAACATGCCAAGAATTAAAAGAGTAGACGTTGGTGGGGAAGTGTATCATGTACTCAATCGGGCTAATGCTCGAGTCCAAATTTTCGATAATAAAAAAGACTACCAGCAATTTGAAGAGATCCTCGAAGAAGCGGTCGAAAAATTTGATATGCGGCTCTTAGCCTACTCCGTGATGCCGAATCATTGGCACTTAGTGCTTCATCCGAAAGCTGACGGAGACCTGCAGCACTTCATGAGCTGGCTGAGTAATACCCATACTAGACGTTGGCATACTGCTAAAGCTACTATTGGACAGGGACATTTATATCAAGGTCGATACAAATCGTTTATATGTGAACAAGACCAGCACTTACTGACTCTACTCAGATACGTAGAGAGAAACGCAAAGCGAGCAAATTTAGTTAAAAAAGCTGAAGCGTGGCAATGGTCAAGTGTGTGGCGGAGAGTATCAGGGACTTCACAACAACAAAGGATGCTTAGTGACTGGCCAACTCTTATACCCCGAGATTATCTTTTATTATTAAATCAGCCACTCACCAATGCTGAAGACGAGTATTTAGAAAGAGCGGAAGCAAAGAGTATTCCATTTGGGAAAGATGGGTGGGTCGATAGAATGGTGAAGAAATATGGGATTGAACAAGTGTTGCGTGGAGTAGGTAGACCGAAGAATGGTGGCTGACCCCATTCTCTATGGTGGCTGACCCCATTCTCTAAGCAGCGAAAATATAAACTCAAAAAGGGGTCCGCGCAAGCGAACCCCATCCTCGGTCATCCTCACTCCTTCAGCGCAAACAACTGAGAGAGCGCCGTTGTGGCGTATTGTCCCGACTTGAGATCGAACATGAAACGCCATCCGTTAGACGCCTGCTTGATCTGCAAATTGGAAGCCTGCGCCATGGTTTGTCGATCAAAAGTACGCATTCTCTGCAGGATGTCTTGATCCAATTGTGGCGGGTTCCAAAGCCCCTTGTATATGGACTGGTGTTGTGGAGACCACATCGGCAGTTTTGCCGTTATTTGGCCACCAATAAGCTGTTTTACTAGCTCATTCCAAAGCTGACTTTGCCATTTTTGCAATTGAAAGCCCAATTCGAAACTGAATGACGGATCTAGCCAGGCTTTTTTCCAGTCTTTCTTTTCTTTGTACGCATTGTTTAATTTCACCTGGTTTGCATACGCG
>Ga0163154_10005441_pt1 | contig 16150 bp, 35 predicted proteins | sample OliLakLV19MP9P1_FD_148649 | JGI IMG/M metagenome (GOLD analysis project Ga0163154, IMG submission 148649) | Freshwater microbial mat bacterial communities from Lake Vanda, McMurdo Dry Valleys, Antarctica - Oligotrophic Lake LV.19.MP9.P1 | ecosystem: Environmental > Aquatic > Freshwater > Lake >... | reverse complement strand
GTAATATACACACCCACCCCGGGCTAAAGTATGGTTCATACCCCCCCTCAACACACTCCGCCTAAACACCGCCTTGTTTAGTAAACAGATATCCTTTATACCTATTTTAAACAGATAGTGCTTATAACTCGCTCCGCTCGTGCTATGCGTATAACCTTAAGACAATCTTAAGACCTCAAGACAACCTTAAGATTAGGCATACTCTATGCGCTAGCGTTATGCGTATAAACTAATATAGTGTATATGCATCGTGACTGCGCATAACACTAGACGCATATTGTTTATGTATAGTGTTAGGATGACGCAGACAATACCTGAAAATTACCCTATCTGACACAATGAAAAAGGGAGATGCGTAAATGTTGTGCGTTGTTTTAATGCTTTGAAGTATGTTATCGAATAGTCGTTGTCTGTCAACGTTTCACATACAGCCATGTGTGGAAGATTTAGACTTTTAATTTCACATCGGCATGCTGTCAACGATTATACGGATAACAAATTTAATAAGATTGACCTAAATCTATTTTCTTTATAATCCAATGGTTTCGATGTATTTTTAAATAGTCATTTTCTTCCACACATTGGTGTATGGTTTTTGTTGACATAGTATCTATTGATGAATATAGTTAAAGCAGGAGATATAGAAAATGGAATTAAAGCAATTTACACTAAAGGCAGAAAATGGAGATAAGTATCCCATTAGATACTCGTTGCTTGGGGATGGTCAATATCATATTGAGATAGTTTATCAAGGACACACTGAGTTCGAATACGTAGACATATATGGTCTTGTCTATAATAAAGACATTAGAAAATGTGATGACCCGAGCAGAATGGAATATGAGTTCTACAATGCCGTCATTGCTAACGAACGCACAGAGATCATGAGAAGTGCCGCTAATGCGAATAGAGGCGCAAGTGCTATCAACACTGGCAAGTCTAATTTCACACTAAGTCTAGACAATAGGCTAAAATCTATCATGATAGAGCGAAACATTAAAATATCCCCATTTATTAATGACTTACTGACAGATAAATTGTTGTTGACAGAACAAAACGACTAGATTAAATTAACCGAACAAAGCAAAAAATTGCAAAGGAGACAAACTATGAAACTACTAATGCTATTACTCATTTCAAGCTGTGCTAGTCAGAATCCATTTAAGCTAGGAACCACTCAATCATTTCAAACAACGCGTTATGAAACTAGGATTGGGCTAATGTGTCCACTTAACTATTACCTATCCTCAGACGGTTTGTGCCACTATTTAAAGCCAGTAGGTAGGGATATAGCCGTACCATCATTTAAACCAGCCAAAAAGGCTAATAAACAGGTTAAACAAGCCGTTAATTGCTCGATTGCGGTGAAACAATGAATACATTAATCGTTAAATATGAATTTAGCGCATGTTGTTGCGAAATGGTTTATAGAATATATCTCAATGAAGTATTTATAGACTCATTTAAAGACGAAGTGGATGCGCTGGTTAAATTTGAAAGCTTTAAGAAAGAAGTGAAATCGACTAGGTATATACGCAGGGAGACTTTTTAAAATGAAAACATTAAAATGCATTAAAGAGATAATCCAAATAGCAATAGACCGTGATGGTGAAAATGAATATTTCGAATGCGAGATTGAACTAAAAGAAGAGGGTAAGACGTTTAAGGCGCATGAAGTATCGATATGCAAACGCGACTTAGTGTTTTTCACTGATAAAGGCGCATTAAACTATGATGTGAATACTATAGGTTCTAATGATTCGCTATTATTAGTGTATATGGATGAGGATAATTAACATGAAAAAAGTATTTATTAAACTAGAAATTGAAATAGTTAATTATGATGTAAACAAAGAGCATGGTTTTTTTCACATAGAATTTACTTTTGAGCAAGAGACGTATTTCTTACAATTATGTCTCGGTGAATCTAAGGAAGGAAAATTTACGAAAAACATTACAGAAAATGGTGGTTATGATGATGGAATTTGCGGTGATGCTAACAAAATTTCTTTTGAAAAATTTGGTAAAGAAGCTTGTTTAAATCTTTTACTGCGAGAATTAAAAACCACTGTTTAAAAAAAAAGGGCCTTAAACTGCAATATATAAAAGGAACTAGGGATGAAAGTTTTAGAATTAAACGAGATCAACATAAAAATATTAACTGATCGAGCAAATACTGTCACTGTAGAGGAATGGGACATGGAGGAATTGATAAATGAGATTAATGAGCGCGATTTAGACACTGGCAGCGATCTTGAGTATGAAGTCTCGGCAAGTGATACGAAAAGCGGACATGTCGAATTTATCAGATTTAGAGACCTGCTCGTAGATAGTACCGATTTATTAAAAGGCGAGGTGTAGCATGAAAACTTATAAGATATTCCATTGGTATTACTTATGCGGTGGTGAACCCGATTGTATTTATAAAACCAGATTTAGATTTCTAGCAGAATTAAGATTCCTATATTACAGAAAATGTTTAAAATATCCTGTCGATTTTAGGACATATAAAGGTGAATGTTAAAATGAAAACTAACTCTATGACAGAATCACAATGCATCCGAATCATTGCTAACGGCTATCTGGGCGAACATGACAAAAAAGGCAAGCAAGTAGATTACAGTGACTATAAAGACGCTATAAACGCGCAACTATGGTCATTGCAAAATAAGCGTCTGGGAAGACTAATAGTTGAGCAGTCTTCACCTGAATATGAGTTTCTTCGTAACGCCATTGCCGGTTACGATGTCCTGGTATCGAATGAATTATTTAATAGAACTTTTAACAAGTGGCGATATATCGCTGGGAGAATGTAATGAACGAAGAATTATTAAAAACCATTATAAAAAATTCAAACTTAAAAGATAAGACTATCTATAATAGTGAATTTTTTCCCGACATTGTCCAATGTCTTTATCAAGTTTCGAGGTTGTCAAATTGTTTAAGTATTATAGCCGAAGAACTCGAAGACCGACTTGAACTTGAGCAGTTAGAAATTGATCTTTCAGAGAAGATAGCTTTAAAGCTTCCAACGATGAAGAGATACGCTAAAAAATCAAAAAAGAGATTACTACTAGAAAGCATTTAACATTTAACATACAGGAGATATACAACAATGAAAACTTACGAAATGTTACGAGATTCGGGATTTAGAGAGTATTTAATCATGCATCATAGTAAAGATAAGCTAGTCAGTGAGTATGAGATGGATTGGCGCTTCAATGAAATACTAAACCAAACACTGGAAAAATGGGAACTCGGAACTATTGAGTATGAACCGAGTGACATTTTAAAATCAGTTGATCCAGTTTGCTATAGACAAGAATTTCTAAACTATGTCGATTCAGAAGGGTATGAAGAGTGCGATGATTATTATATTTTACAGAGCGATATAGAAGATCTTTATGAAGAATATTTAGAAAGTAAAGAATAATGGGAGAATTAAAATGGAAGATAAATTAGAAGTGGGGCAAGTTAGAATTTGGAATAGTCGTAGCGGTATTCTCACAATTAAATATATTGGCACAAATGTTTGTGTTGGCGTTCCAGATCTAGAGCATAATGAAAGCAGTTATCCTATTTCTTATGTTTTAAAAAACTCAAAACCTGTTAAATTAGAGCCAAAAGAGATTAAGGTTAAGTGGTACAGGGATAACGGAAGTATTTTTTGCACCGATACCAATTCTCGGAATTCAATAAATTGGAAAGAAGTAGATTTTAAAGACGGTAAATTTTACGAGAAAGGTGTGTAATGACAACATTTGAGCAAGCAGAGCGTGAATATTTAGAACCACCAGACGATGGCGAGGAAACAGAGTGTCGTGCGTGTAGTGAGTTATATGAGTACGATGAAGACGATGAAGACGACATGGGACTATGTTCTGAGTGTGAGTGCGGAATGGACTATAACAGTAGGGAGGGATATTAAATGGATAATTTTGACATAAAACTAGAAAATGCGACTAGAAGAGGTGATAAGTTCCTTGATCTATATCAGCAAGAACGTAAAGCATTTTATCAATTGCAGAGTGCCATTGACAATCTTACAAATAGATTGCGAGATGCACACGACGAAAGCGCGAGACTAAGATGCATATTGCTTAAGCTTAAGCATAACTTTAATATGGAGTCAGAAGAGTGAAGCAAAAAAGATCAGACGTTTCAGCATTGTGCGATTACTACTTAAGTGAGAATCATCATCGTGATGAGTTGATAATTGACATTAAATTCGAAGGTATTGGAGGCAGGCGCAATCAACGTAAGTATATTGAAGCATCGTTGTGGTATGGGGCTTATAAAATTAGGTATAGTCGTGCTTGCGCAAAAATAGCTGTAACGACTTTAATAGATGAGATAGGTAAAAAGTGAGGGCGTATGAGTAAGTTTAAAAAAGTGTGTCGAGTTTTACGAGAGAGGGACGTAATGCAATTTGAAAATGAGCTACATGAAACATTGTTTAATTTATTTGTGATAAATTTTAGTCGTTACAAATCCCTCAACCTGAATCGTGAGGAAATCTATACACTATGGTACAATCATCGCTCAGCACTGATAAAAGATTTTAAAAAAGAAATATTTATTGAAGTCAGTGAAGAAAAAAGATTAGAGGCATTAGAGTGTTTAAATAGTATCACAACGGACATAGCCTACCCTCTCAACAAAGAGAGAGTTCGCTATGTCGTAACAATACGAGCATTTCTAGAATCATTAAAAAGGGAGGGTGTATGAGTTTTGACATTGATCCAAAAGATAACTACAAAAGGTATTTGATTAATCACTCTGAAAGCGACTCGCTCTTTGAAGTGTTTAGTCAAGGTGAAGCGGAGTATTTAATGTCACAAGAACCATGTGATGATGTAACCGATATTCCTGAGTGGGAAGCTAAATTTAAAGCAATGTCATTAAAAAGTGAGGGTGCATGAGTCCAGAAGAAAGAAGTAATGCCGAATTGGCAAGGGAAGAGTTTGATGCTTCTCAAGTAGACAGAATCGAACAACTAGAAGCTGATAATAAATTTCACAAAGATCAAGCCGATATTGCAGTTAAAGACTTTTACAAACTAGAAGCTGAGAATATTAAGCTAAAAGAGTGTGTGCAGTTTTATGCTGACAAATCAAGCTACAAGACGCTGATTGATGAAGAACATACTCTTTGTCTCATTGTAAGTAGCGACACTGGGAAAAGTGGAGAGTCTTTGCTTGTTGGCGGGAAGCTAGCACGACAAACATTGTCAGAAATAAAGGAGAACAGGAAATGAGTGATTATAAATTTATAGAATGGTTTAAAAATAAAAACATGCTCATGATCGAACAAGTGGCAAAAGAGTATCAAGCCGAATATTATTGTAGATTAGCCTATTTTTCAAGAGATGAAGAAATCGAAAAACTAGAAGTTGATAATCTAAGGTTAAAAAAGTGCTTGGAATACATTTCAAAAACAGCCATAACGAGCGATGTTGATATCCTATGGTTAAATAGCTGGAGAAATAAGACATCTGAGGTTTTCTCAAAGTATGTAAAAAGAAAGGTGAAGAAATGACGAACGAAGAAATGGAAAAAAGATGGCCCACGCTACCGCCTTTCAAAGCAACCTTTGTAAATGTTTTTGATGAAAACAACAACAAGTACGCTGGGCATTGTCTTACTCAAGACACCATTGACGATATTATCGCTTATTTTGAAGCAGCAAGGGAGAGCATGAATGAATAACACGGCAATAAATATAAGAATTTTCTTTTGGCACTGGCAGGTGACATTTAGCGGTGATTGGTCTTTTAGGACTAATTACTCTCGTATTGAGAAAGATCAATGGAGTTCAATATTTTCTCCTGTTAGTGTTTATGATTTTAAACCTTGGAAGATCGGAAAGGGAAGAACATGAATGAATAAGAAACTAGAACAGTGGTACAAGTATAAAGTTGAGCACGATGAATCATGGTTTCACTTTTGGGAGTATGTAAAACTCGAAGAACGGTAGTTAACAGAATAATCAAGAGGGACGAATGAACATTATAATTATTGAAAGAATTGTAGAGTTATCAGAAATTCAAAGCAGACACAAAAAGCTTAAAAGGTTCTTATCGAACTGGAGGCATGTTGCATACTTAAGCGTTGGATTGTTAACTATGAAAATAGCGTGTGAGCAATTAGCAATGATTTTTATAAGGAATTAAATATGAATAAAATAACGCTAGGAATAGCAAGAGGCAAAACTCATTTGGATATTTATCACAAGGGCGAACTTATTGGAACCATTAGGGTTAGCGAACAAAACAGAACCAACCAGGTCAGTTTAGAGTTGACTAGCGATAAAGAAGTGACAAGATATAATATAAACAGAATCGAGCAAATTGTACCTACAGATTCATCTTACAATAAAGAAGAATTTAACAAGTAACATTTAAAGGAAATTATGAATCCGTTTAATTATATTCAAGAATATCTTGAGAAGTCTACTTCACTCCAGTGCGTACCTGTCCAGGGTAAAGCACCATTTATAAATGAATGGCAGAGCATAGATGTGACTTCCGAGGTAGTATCTGCATGGGAAGAGCATTACATAGGAAGAGCTACTGGCCTTGGTTTTCGTGCTGGACAATGGAACATTGGATATATGGATGTTGACACTGACGATATTCAACATATTCATAGCATTGATGAGGTTATGGATCTCTCCAATATTTGTGCAAAAAAAGGACTAAAAGGTAAGACTGTTTTCTTTAGATTCGAAGGTACTCCAAAGAGATCAAAACATAATGTCTATTTAAAAACAGATAAGAGAAGACCGATTGTGGAGTTTAACTTTACAAGCGGTCAGACGGTGCTACCGCCATCTATTCATCCCGATACTGGCGCACCTTATATTTGGTTATCACAATCATTGCTTGACATAGATATAGAAGACTTACCTATTATTGATGAAAGCAAGATTGAATATCTTGAGATCATTTTAAATGCCACTTCATTGCAAGAGGGTTTAAAGCTAGTTCCGACTGGAGTCGTTGGAGATGGATCTGGTAAGTGGAAAACTATTACAAGTGAAGCATCAAGATTACTTCATTTGGGCATTGATGATTCCGGCATTGCCAAGACACTTATCGGTATGGACAGAAGACTTCACGAAGGTAATCAGTTTTTCTTTTCGAAGAAGATAGGAAAGGATTTAATATCTCAAACTGATGATTTCCAAAACGCTATTTTATGGATAGCTACCTATAAATCTTCTATATTAAGAACCGATCCGCAGCTTAGAGAAACTATGTCTAAGATTGCCAGGGTAACAGAAGCGGTTACTATTCATGGGGCATGGGACGCACCTAAACCACTACTTAATTCTAAGAAGGTACTGGAATTTCCATCTCATTTATTTCCTGATGCACTTAAGTCATATTGTTATGACCTGGCAGAAAGATCAGCACTTCCACCGGAAGCCTATCTAACAGGCCTATTCACGACCTTATCAGCGACTTGTCAGGCAAACGTGACTATTCATGCAAAGTCTGATTTTAGAGTTCATCCATCAATATCATCAATGATAGTGGCACCATCTGGATCAAGAAAGGATGCTGTATTTGATGGAGTGACTGCGCCACTTAATAAGTGTGTTGATGCTCAACTTGACAAAGTAGATTCAAGCTTCATTGAGAATGAAAAGAATATTTGTGGCGCAATCGAAGCACTATCATCGAAAAGAAAAAAAGCACAACATGACAATGATAAAGAATCGGTTGATTCATTAACTAAAGAAATAATCATTGCTCAAGGGACTTTGCACACACTAAAAGAACAAAGACCTGATTTTATCTTTGAATCCGGTACACAAGAAAAGCTGTATGAAATGTCATATAAAAATCAAAAAAGAGGAATCTTTTTAAGATCCAGCGAATATGTCCAGCTTTTAGGTGGTCTTAATAAGAAAGGAAACGAGTCATTGCGTGGTTTTTACCTGAAGCTCTTAAACGGTTCAACGACTGAAAAGTTTAATCATGCTACCAAGACCGGAACCAATGTAAATATCAGAAAGGTAGTTGGCTGTGCCCTTGTTGGTGCTCAAACGGACGTACTCGGAAGGGATATAAAGGAATTGGAATCAGGCAGACAATCTGATGGATTGCTACAAAGATTTATCATTATCAACATTGATCCAGTCGTTAAGAGAATGGTTGATTACGATACTCCTGTCGATTCTTCTCGTGTAGATAATTTATTCCATTTATTGTATCACAATAATAATCCCATAGACGTCTATTGGGATAGTGAAGAAACGAAAGATTGCTTCATTGATTATGACGTAATGATTAGGACCAAGATTGAGCATGAGAGATCTGCACTTAAATCATTTAAGTCTAAATATGTTGGACAAGTTGTTAGACTTGCATTTTGGTATCAGCAAGCTAATTCTAAACCTGGAACCATTGCCACCAAGATATCCAAGAAAAATCTATTACTTGCCATTGAGTTCTTAGAGTGGGTATCTGTAAATCTCGATATTGCTTGGTCAAATGCCAGTTATAGCACGACACTAATAGCTGCGGAAGCTATCCTTGATTGCATTAGAAATGGTGGCGTGAAAGGGACCTCACTTCAAAAAGATATTCTTCACATGGTTAAGATGCCACATGGGGATTTTACCAATGGGATCAATCTACTCATTGCGAGCAATTACTTAAGACGCACAGGTGATAGCTATGAGGTTAATCCCACATGCATATAACCTTAAGAGACTATCAAGACGATGGGATAGCTAGTATTTATCACAAATGGCGTACCAATAAGCGAATCATCCTATGGGCGCAAATGGGTTCTGGTAAATCTGAGATGGCCGCTTATATTGCTAACGATGCCATGAAGGATGGGATGCCAGTCGTGATGGTGGTTCGTGGTCGTGAGCTAGTAAAGAACCTTTCACAACGCTTAGACAAGTACAAGATAGACCACTCTGTTTTTATGGCCGGACACCATAGGATTGACAAATCAAAATTGATTCAAATATGTAGTTTAGACACAATGATTAGCCGCAATGCTTTTCCATTTAGCGATAGGGATTGTATATTGATAGCTGACGAGTCACATAAAGATTACAAAGTATTATTCAAGAACTACCCTCATCAGTATCATCTCGGACTAACGGCCACTCCATTTAGCGATATGTCTGATTATGATGACTATACTCAACCTATTGAACCATTCGAATTAAGAGATCAAGGTGTTTTGGTTCCAGATAGAATCTATTGCCCTCATGTTATCGACACTTCATCCCTAAAGATGGTTGCCGGAGACTTTAAAAGGGATCAAGTAGAAAAACTTGTCACTGATGGAGGGATAGTTGGGGACGTAATCCAAGACTATATTGATCTAGGACAAAATAGACCTGCGGTGTGTTTTGGTGTGACGATTGAGCACTCTAAACAATTAAGGGACGCTTTTTTAAAAGCAGGAATTTCAGCAATTCATTGTGATGCTAAATCAGATGAAGAAGAAAGGAATAAAGCAAAAAAGGGACTAGAAAATGGAACTATTAAGGTTGTCTGTAATGTTGATATTTTTAGTGTTGGTTGGGATTGCCCTATTGTATCTTGTATTATCCTTGCTAGACCTACTTGGTCGCTTATCTGGTATCTTCAAGCGGTTGGACGTGGACTAAGATCGTTCCCAGGGAAAAAAGACTGCATTATTCTTGATAACGCTGGAAATGTTTATCGTCATGGCACTCCCTATCGTCCTCGCGAAATATCTTTAGAAAAACCAGAAAAGAAGAAGAAAAAAGAAAAGGGAGAAATCCAAGTAAGAACCTGTGGCGATTGTATGTCAGTTTACGAACTACCAGCACCATCATGTCCTTTTTGTGGATACATAAACCCAATAAGAGAAGTTAAAAGAATTGATGGGATACTTAGCGAGTACACTGAGTCGGATCAAGAGTCAAAGACCAGAAGAATCAAAGAAGCACAATCTCATTACTATAAGCTCCAATGGATTGCTAGGCAGAAAAAACTTCCCGACACATGGATTAGGGATCAAATTCTTAAGAAATACGGTTCAGACACACTTCCTTATATAGACCATCTATTTAAGATAAGGCGGCAGTAATGAGATCATTAAACTCTGTAATTACATCTTTAGATGCTTTCTTTATCTTGATAGCTGTATCAAGTGGAACCTTACGAGATCCATTAACATACCTTGAAAAGGCAGATCTCTTTAAGCCTATGGAAAGTGCAAACTTTGTATGGTTTAAACACTTTTTTTCTAAATATTCTTTTAAAGTCATAATTACCTTGTTGACAATGGTTGACAGTAAGATTAACATCTATGTCAACAGAAGACAATAGGAGATATATGAAAGAATTAATGAGAATGTGGCTAGATTTAAAAAACCAAGAAGCTGTGCTTAAAGAAGCTCGTGAGAAAGTAGAGCTAGAAATGTATGAAGGTGCTCAGGAGCAAATGAAGGATGATAAGCAGATTAGCATTATTGCCGATGAGTTTAAGCTTACCATTAAACCTAATTTCTCAGTAAAGGTTGATCAGGAAATGGCATCAGGTTGTCCAGGATATTTTAAAACTAAATATGAACTAAGTTATTCTGAATATAAAAAATCAGAACACAAAGGCACTATCGATGAGATCGTGACTATCAATATGATTAAACCAAGCTTTAAAGTGGAAGTGAAATAATGTATATGTGTGAATGTGGCACGATAGATGAAAAACTAAATGAGGATATTCTTAAACTTTTAGATAAGATAAAGCGACTAGAAGAGTCTCTAGCTCTGCTAAATAGCAATAGTTTTCATAGGAAAACAACAGAGCACTGGATGAAGGAATATAGCAAATTACATGAGAGGCATCTAATTGTGGTATCTAACAAGAAAAAGCAATTTGATAAAATGAAGGAGGCTTGTCGATTTGAGATATCTAAGAACGAGGAGTATACATCAGATCTACAGCACAAGTATTTATACTATAGAGCATTGTCCGAACATAAAAACGGAACAATTCTAGATGAAAAGGAGAATTCAAATGATTAACATAGATCACCTAGAACACAAGGTATCTGAAGAAGTTTTTAAGGAAATAAAGAGACTTACAATGGATCAATATGCGGCCTATAAAATGATATTGGATGATATAAATATTGAAAAGATGCGATTGGATGGTCAAGAAAGGACTAGACGTATGGAATATAAAATAGCCCATGGGAAGCAGTCGCAAAAAAATGCTACTGAAAAGAAATTATTAGCCGCATTTGCGGTATTTGTTAAGGAGTACAGTAAGTGAAAAGTGAACAATACAGGAGAACGTTATGAAAATTACAAGCACACTAAATATTGCATCAGAAAGATTTTACGGACTAATCGTTGGAGAATCTGGAATTGGAAAAACTTCACTCGTCAAGACATTACCATCACCAATGGCCAGGGTTCTTATCGGATCAGCAGAGTCGGGACTACTATGCCTCGCAGGAACAGATATCCCGGTCTACGAATTCGACAATGATATGACGTGGGATTCGGTGTGCGAACTTGTAGCCTATCTAAAAAAGGACAATGGCAAGACGTTTGACTATATTTACATTGACTCATTGACTGAGATTGTAGAGAAGCTACTTGCTGAACTGAAGAGAGATCCGAAATTATCAGACCCCAAAAACACCTTTCTTTTGTGGGGTAAATTAAAAGAACAGATGAAAATCTTTTTAATTGCGATGAGGGATTTAAAAGAATGTTCAGTCATTTTCACTTGTTTACCAGCAACAGAAAAAGACGGACTCGAACTTAAAGACATATTTAAAATGCCTGGTGGGACAAAGGACGATGTAAAGCCTTTATTTGACATTGTTCTCCATTACAAACTATTTAAGGATGATGATGGATCAACAGTTAGAAAGCTAGTTACTTGTACAGAGGAGTCGAGGCTTGCAAAGGACAGATCAGGTCGTCTTGAAAAGTACGAAGACCCATGCCTTGCCACAATTATCAATAAGATTTTAAAAAAATAAGGTCTCATACCGAGACCTACCAATAGGAGTTTTTATGAAGTTAAACTTATCACTAGTAGACGTTGAGATTAAAACCGGATTAGGATCTGGATACGCAATCGTGCCATCTGGAACTTATCTTGCAGTTGTTGGAAGCGCAGAAATTAAAGACACTAAGAATGGATCAGCATTAATCCTCGGATACAAAATCGTAGGAGGAGAGTACGAAGGGAAGTTAATTAAAGACTTTTTAAACGTAGTAAATCCATCTACGGAAGCAGTAAGAATTTCTACAGAAAGAGTTGCAACAGTAGTATGGGCAACAGATGCACCATTAACTAAAGGTGTCCTTGCTGATACAGATGATTTATTAGATAAGGAAGCATTCGAAATCGTGCTTGAGCAAACTGACGATGGCGAGTATAAAAACATGAGAGTAAAGGCAGTTATCTGTGTACGTTCATTGGAAGAAAAAAAGCCAGTAGCAGAAACTAAAAAGGCAGCACCTTGGAAAAAGTAATTGATCAGATTAAGTCACGCATAGATGAAGCAATTATGGCGATTGCTAATACAAAGCCCCAGAGGACATATCTCGGGGCCTCTTCTATCGGAGAAGAGTGCGACAGAAAGATATGGTATGCCTTTCACACACCGATTAGAATTAGTGACCCTAGAGTCCATAGAATTATGGATTACGGGCACTTTTCCGAATCTTATGTTTTATCAATGCTAAAGCATTCCGGATTCACTGTTTACCAAGATGAGTCCGATCAGTTTGGCTTTACAGATGAAGAGGTCGCAGGTCATTGTGATGGCGTTATTATGCTTAATGATGAACCATACTTATTAGAGATTAAATCTGCTAATGATAAACGATTCGCAGAAATGAAGAAAGATGGAGTACAGAAGAGTAATCCGACCTACTTTATTCAGATGCAGGTTTACATGAAGTATATGGAGCTATCTCAGGCTTTGTATTTTGTAATCAATAAGAATACATGCGAAATCCACATGGAGATAATTAAGTATGAAGCAATCAAAGCCGACTATGCCGTTAGCAGAGGTAAAGAAATCATCCGCGGTGAAAAAGAAGCTGCCCAAAGGAAGTATAAAAGTTCTGCCTTCTTTAAGTGCAAATTCTGCGACCATAGAGAAAAGTGCTGGGACGATGGCGCACCAAAACCTCCTGAAGAGGTGCTTAGTTCGTTTAAGCTCGGAGGGGATTTTCTGCTACCAAAACACGACAGGGGCGACAAAAGTAAGTAGTAGGTTCATCAGATTTGGATTCCCAGGAAGTCCAGATATATTAGGAATCATGCCAGATGGTACATATTTGGGAATTGAAGTTAAGACAGGAAACGCAGTACAAAACAAAAACCAAAAGAAGTTCATGAATAAAATTAGATCTAATTTTGGTTTGTACTTGGTCGTAAGAAGGATTGAAGATTTAGAGGAGCTTTTTAAATGATTGATTTAGATATTACTGATAAAGAACACTATATTTTAGTTAAGAGGTGCGTGGACTGGCTTCGCTCCAATAGAGACTGGATGCTATGGACTAATTCATCGGGAATGATGAAGACCATTATCGGTAGTTACGTCAGAGTCGGTGTCAATCGTGCCACCGATATCATTGGCATAACGGAGAAGGGGCAATTTGTTGCCATAGAGGTAAAATCTGGTAAGAGGAAGCAAAGTCGTCAGCAAAAATCATTTGGAAGAACAATCTTAAACAAGGGCGGCTTGCATTTTATAGTGAGACCTGGAAGCTCTTTCGAGGAGGCTTTTAAATGAGTTCGCAGTTATGGATTGACCTAGAGACCAGCGGTCTTGGAGACAATGCCGCTGTACTTGAGATAGCTTGCATTGTCATTATTGATGGCGAGCAAAAGCATCATTTCCAAAGCTACGTTAGACCTCATAAAGGTGCCACACTGGACGAAAAAGCCTTTGAAGTTAATAAGATAAATATAAATGATATATGGGAGTTTCCTGATGCCAAGACTGTTATTCGTGATCTTTTGGATTATATTGATTCATTTCAACGTAGCTTTACACTCAGTGGTCATAATGTTGGGTTTGATACTAAAAAGCTTTTTAGGTTTTTTTGTCGCAACGGCCATTATGGCAATTACCTTACTAGATTCCGTCCAGGAGGGATTGATACCTTCACACTCGCTAAGAAGGTTTTCAAGAATTCTAGGAATAAGCCGGAGGGATTCAGCTTACAGAAGCTTTGTAAATATTTTGAAATCGAACTACTCAATAGTCATTCGGCCCTTCCTGACATTACGGCAACTATTTTACTATACAACACACTATCATCTAAATATCCCAATGTGGAAATTGCGAAGATCGAAACACTTCCGTACCTACAAAAGAAAAGAAAGTACATGGATATGAAGTATGTCCAACTTAATCCTGAAGGTGATATATTTATCACTAAAGATGCCACTAGTAATCCAGCAATAATGGAATTTATACTTATAGAGCTATTTGACCTATATGGAGAGAGATTCCTATCGTGATGTCCACCACAAGAATATGCATCCGATGCAAAAAAGCAAAAGAGCTTCGAGCATTTGTTGGCGGCAGAGAAGTGTGTCGAGTGTGTTGGATAAGTGTTCCTGAAACAGATAAACCTCGCTATATCATGTTTGAGATTAGAAGAAGGGGCGGTTTTAATGCCCCTAATGTGATCTCCTAGGATACTAGGATCATATCGCTCATCCTTGAGCGGCTACTTGATATTATCTATCTTAAAATTTTCTAACAACGCCTTCGTTATCATATCTACTAACACTTCCTCGGCAGGGTAAGATACAACTGCCTCTAAAGAACATCGAGCTATTACCGAGTGTAAAAACTCATGTATAATAACGTGGTCTAACCTCTCTTTTGCAACCGATTTGTCAATGACAATCAGATCCTTTAAGGTGTAAAACATACCATCATAATTTGCCCCCAAGTTTCCCACCTTAACGGTTATCTTTTTACCAAAAACATTGAACCTTTTAGGTATTTTCATACTCTTGTACCTATCCATCTATTGTTTTCATCTACGGCCATTGGGATTAGTCTAGGTTCAGAGTTTTCTATTAGTGTAACGCCCATTAGGGGTCTTTTTACTTGCAGTTTATTGTAAGCGAACGCCAAGGAAGTATCATCAATCAAGCATCCACTTGTGATTCCGAAATGGAGTCCATTTCCTGCTGACCAATATCGTAGTTCGAAAAGTGAATGATGATGGCCTTGGACCAGGGACATTCCGATTGCCTGACTAGCGGCAAGTATATTTGACGAAATCCCATGTACAAATTTACATTTTGTTCCGTTTGGTAGCTTAAGTATGATCTCTCCATGCCAACTCCAGTCATCGCTTGGTACTCCTAAAACGTCATTGTATGACTTAAGTAAGTGGCGAGGCATACCAGCATGTTTAGCCTTTCTGTACGCCATGCTTCCATGGTTAGAATGAAGTAATTGCATTTTTGGGAATAGTTCGTGGAGTGTATCTATGTAACCTAGTCCTAGTGCCAGCTCTCTGCTAGAGCTATCTAGATCGGGGTCACTGTCATGGAAACTTAGACTGTGATAATCTAGCTCATCACCCAAGCAAATGATACGAGTAGGAGTCAGTGTTTTTTTGATTTTGTAGAGGAAATCTAGCGCATCTTTGTGGCAGTACGGAAAGTGAAGATCTGGAACGATCAGTATCCTAGAGTTATCCATTAGACCTTCCGTGGTACATAGTGATAATACTAATTCTAATTGAATCTAGAAAAGAAGCAACAGATTATTCTATTACTTCTTGTTTTACCTGAGCATCAACTTGCTTTTGTAAGCTAGAGATCAGAAGGGCCACTTGCTCGAACGATCCCTTAAACGATGTATGCAACAGAGATCAAGTCGATCCCTTTGGTGCCAGACGATGTAAACGCTGTATTAGCAATATCACGTTGAAGCGTAATGCTCCCGTCGGATAAAATGGCGCAGATAGACAGCGTTCGGACACCGCTATCCAGCACAGTTAAGACGCATGACACTGTGCTTGCTGGCCTAAGAGCAGAAGGTACGCCAGTCAGTGTAAACGCAGAAGTGTTAGACGTACCAGTGATTGATGGTAATGTCATCGTCACCATATTGCCCGTCTTGACAGCCTTAGCCGTCC
>Ga0163154_10005440_pt1 | contig 16152 bp, 17 predicted proteins | sample OliLakLV19MP9P1_FD_148649 | JGI IMG/M metagenome (GOLD analysis project Ga0163154, IMG submission 148649) | Freshwater microbial mat bacterial communities from Lake Vanda, McMurdo Dry Valleys, Antarctica - Oligotrophic Lake LV.19.MP9.P1 | ecosystem: Environmental > Aquatic > Freshwater > Lake >... | reverse complement strand
TAGCAGCCCAGTCAAAACTTTTTTCATATAGCACTTCCGCGCCTTTTTCGTTTATGATTTTCAAGTTTTTATCATCAATCAAAGAGTTGCCTGCTTTGATATTATCGCTCAAATCATTGAGTTTTTTGCGGTGTTGAGCAGTGCGAAGCCAGAGCGAAAGTTTGGTTATTTGGATACTGTCAGCATTCAAATCCACGCCAAAAATATTATTTTCCAAAATGGGGTGTATGAAGTTAGGCTCTACTTCGGGTACAGGCAAGGCATCAAAGAAGCCTGTTTTTTCAGGTTCGGCTGTAGGCAAGGCTAAAGACTTTTTCAAATCGCCCAGCCACGTGTATTCGCCTATCAAAAAACCGAGTACCTGATTCAAAAATGCGCCTGAACCACACGCGGGGTCGAGTATCCGCAAACCAAGCAACCAATTTTCATATTGGAGTACACGCGCCAAAATGACCTCTGCTTCTGTATTTTCAAAATCGATCAAAATCAAATCAAAGGCTATTTTTTTATCTTTGCATAGTTCGCCAAGCGTGTTTTTTACCATATATTGCGTGATATAGCGCGGTGTATAAAAAACGCCATCTTTTTTGCGCAAGCTTATGGCAGTCATATCCGTATCGCCTTTTTCCAAAGCCTTTCGCTGTTCGTCGAGTGTACTCAAACTATACTCAAAAATATGCCCCAATACATTCACATCAACATCTGAGTCAAAGTCATAATTGTTCAATGTTTTGCAAACATTTTCCAAAACTACGTCTTCTATTTCTAAAGTATCCAAAGTATTATCAAAGGCAAAAAGTCCGCCATTGTAACCAAAGATATAGTAAGGGTCGCCTATATTGCCCTTGTTTACATATTCAAAATATTGCTTAAAAAAATCGTACAAAGGGATAGTTTTGTAAATTTTCTTCAATGTTATCCAATTTTCCAACATTTGCCCTACCAAATTGGCAGGCAAGAGGCGTTTATGTTGCGCAAAAAGCATAAAAATAAGGCGGTCTAACAGCTTTTGTGTTTTTTCAAACAATACAAATTTATTGATATGTGGGTTTCTGCCCCACATACTGTTAAACAATTCGTCTCTGCTAAGTTGGTATTTTTCATAAAAGGCTTTCGTTATTTCGTCTTCGCGGGCTGTCGATTCCTTTTTGATTTGGGTAGGCAAGTCATTCAAAATACTGTCTTTGTGTAAGATAGTATAAAGTTGCGCAAAGGCTTCTTCGGTCATATTGAATAAATCGAACTCCAAAAACTCGTTGTTGTCATCAATATAAAACCGCAGTTTGGTAAAATTAGCCGTAATGACATATTTGCAACCTTTGTGGCTACTTTTATAGCTAAAGGCTTGAATCCAAACATTATACAAATTGGTTTCTTTGGAAGATTTCAATTCAATAACGGCTTTTACCTGCTGGCCATCGACTATCGCGCCGTCAACTTTTTGGCTGCTGTTTGGGCTTTTCAGCTCTGTAATAAGGTTATGGTTATCTTGTGGCGGGAGCGTATAATCCAACACATTTACAAACAAGTCTTTGAAAAAACCTTCTTGGTATTGTTCCTCTTTGAAGGCGAGAATATTTTTTTGTATTTTGGCATCGCCAAAGTGCGCCTGCAAACGCTTGTAGGCATCTTGGCAGGCAGGTAAGGTGCGGGTTCGCTCCCAATAAGTACGAAATACGTTTTTCTGAAAAAGAGGCATACAAAATAGTGCAATTTATAGCTTTATAAATGAAGCACAAAGTTACACTTTTTTGTGTAATATGTAGTACGAGTTGTGTTTTTTGGTGAATTTTTAATATTTTACCAAAATAATAACTGTGTCAACCCTTATTTTCCATCTTAACCAAAGGGAAGTGGGGCGTGAAACAAATGAGCCTTGAAATTTAGTTCAAGGCTTATTTTTGTTAAACGTGTAAGAATTGACTGTATTCTTCAGCACTCAACAAGCCGTCCAAGTCGCCAAGATTGTCCAATTCTACACGTACAAGCCAGCCTTGCTCATACGGGGCAGAGTTTAGTAAAGCAGGCTCGCCGTTCAGGTCGTTGTTTACCTCTAATATCTTGCCTGCGATAGGCAAGTAAAGGTCAGCTACAGTTTTGACAGCTTCCACAGTGCCAAAAACGGCGTTTTTGTCCAACGTTTCGCCTACTGTTTCTATTTCTACATAGACGATGTCGCCAAGTTCGCCTTGTGCGTGGTCAGTAATACCTACAAGGGCGATGTTGCCTTGTTCTACTTTTATCCATTCATGCTCCTTGGTATAACGGAGTTCTGCGGGAATATTCATACGTTTAAGCGTGCGTTTTAAAAAATTTGCTCAAAATTACACTTTTTTTTAGCGTTTACAAGCTATAAAAATAATATCTTGTTTTTATAAATGCTAAACGCTTGTTTTTGAGTATTTTAGCACTTGGTGGCTTAGAATTATTTTTAATAGACTTCTTGCGAAAGCCCTTTTTCCTCTCTCCAAATTGGAGAGCCCGCAGTGTGTGAGGTCTTAAGAACATTTTCGCAAGAAGTCTAATGTCGTGTATATTTCGGCTTCTTGCCTGCCTTAGAAAAGATTTATCACAAAAAAACTTGAAAAAACACTATAATTCTAAGAAAACGTGTATTTTGCACCTCGTTTTATAGCCCTACTTTAAAATTTCTTGTATTTTCTCATGGAAATTCCATCATTACTCCTCAAAAACCTCTACACCAACGGTAGTCTGAAGAATACCGAACACGGCGTTGCTTTTAGTCTTAAGAACCGTCTGACTGATGCCAAATTACACCGTATCGTAGGTGTAAAAATCAATGGGCAAGCCATTGATTTAGCGCATATTAGCATAGACACAGGCGATGGCAATTTGCATCCGCAAAGCCAAATAGTACCTCAAAACCCGCTTGAATTTGCCCTCAAGAAAGTGCTTACTTTGTATCTGAAAACAGATGCCTTGCCTATCGGCAAGCATACACTCACTATCGCATTTGAGGCAGATCCATTTGGCAAATTGGAGTTTAGTATTGATGATACAATACAACAAGAGAACCAAAACCGTGTGAAAATTCCTCGCAATGATGAAGATGATTACAGCGAAGCAGCTATTCAGGCACGCCAAAAATTCATCAAAGAATATACGGGTGCGCAACTTGAACACGTAACCAAATATTCGTTTGACCCGCACATTACACAAGGCAACTGCGAACACTTTATAGGTGTAGCGCAAGTTCCAATAGGCATTGCGGGTCCACTTTTAGTGAATGGTGAGTATGCGCAAGGCGAATTCCTGATTCCTATGGCGACTGCTGAAGGCACGCTTATCGCCTCTTACAATCGCGGCATGCAAGTAATCAACCTGAGCGGAGGCGTAAAATGTACCGTAGTAGGCGACGATATGCAACGCGCACCTGTATTTGTATTCGAAGATGCACGCGGAGCGCGTGAGTTTTGCGAATGGACAAAAGCGAACATTGCCCAAATAACCAAGCATGCAGAATCAACTTCAAGCATCGCAAAACTGCACTACATAGACTATTATTTGTCTAATAAGTTTGCTTTCCTACGCTTCAACTTTACTACAGGTGATGCCGCAGGGCAGAACATGGTAGGAAGGGCTACTTTTGCGGCATGCAGTTGGATACTCGACCATTATCATGAGTACAAGATAACCAATTTCTACCTCGAATCGAACTTTGCTACTGATAAAAAAGCCTCGCAAGTGAATATCATGCGCACACGGGGCAAGCGCGTTGTTGCCGAATGTGTCATAAAACGCGAAGTTTTGATTGAGCGTATGCGTGTTGAGCCTGAGCAGCTTGCCTACCACGCAGGCATAGCGAATGTTGGTGCAATGCTTTCAGGTGCGAACAACAATGGTTGCCACTCTGCAAACGGCATTACCGCACTTTTTATAGCCACAGGGCAAGATGTAGCCAACGTTTCAGAATCTTCTGCCGCTGTCCTTTATTCTGAAATAACACCCGAAAAAGACTTGTATATTTCTATTACTATTCCATCGCTTATCGTAGCAACGTACGGCGGAGGCGTAGGATTAGCAACCCAAAAAGAATGTCTTGAGATTATGGATTGTTATGGACGCGATAGGGTAAAAAAATTCGCCGAAATTGTAGCAGGTGTGGTGCTTGCAGGCGAGATTTCGCTCGCTTCAGCTATCTCGTCTTCCGATTGGGTATCAAGCCACGAAAAATATGGTAGAAATAGATAACCTCTTAGCCCGAAACTTTCTAATCTGTATGTATAGATTAGAAAGTTTTGTTTTAAATATGGTGCTAATTCGTTTTCAAATTCTGTACATAGTGCATCATTTGTTGCATTAAAAATGCCTCGCTGTCATTGGCAGACATGGCTATCATGAGTTCAAAATCGGCTTCTTGCCCTTCATGGAATAGTCCAATCCTACATTTGGCTTGGCTATGCAACAAGATATAATCAAAGGGCGGAAAGTTGATGATATTGATGCAAAATAGGTAGTCAAATGTTTCGTTTTTGAAGCGTTCGACAGCAGGCGATTTGATGCTACCAAAAGCAGAAATATCTTTCTTTCTGAAAAAGTCAAAGGCGAAATTATACGGATTGCTACTATCGCGCTCAAAGTAGGCAAGGGCGGTTACGTTTTTATTGTCTTTGCGTAAGGAGGTAACAAAATCATTCAATACTTGGTGGTTAGCGTCTTCGCGCATGTTGAAAAGTATCCCTACTTCACGTACATCTGCATAATTCATAGCTTGGCGTGATACTTCTAGCGTATTTTTTTGGAAGCGATTGCGAAGTTTTAGAATATAGTCCCCTATTTTGCTCATAAATTTAGATAATTGGTGTATGTTGTATGCGTTAAAAAATATTGCAATCCGCATCAAGTATAAATAAAGTGCAAAGATAGCTTTTTAAAAGACTTTTTGCAAAAACACTCGCATAAAACAATGTTTCCAAAAATAGCTTCGTTATATAGCGTATGAAAAAAATGTTATTAATGTTCGCCTTGTCAGCTGTATTCCAAGTGGCGCAAGCCCAGAAGAAAGTGCTGGCTATTTATGAAAGTTGTACGGTTTATACAGGTATGACACAGTACAACTTTAAAGATGCTAAAACAAACGCGCCTATCCAAGTTATCGTATCAAATATGCCTGAAAAGGGCATGCTTGTACCCGAAGTACCCAAAAACTTGATAGACCCAAGCAAGAATTTAGAAGGCATACCGGGCGAAAACCCTCGAATGGTAGGCAAGAAGTTTAACATTTCTTACAATGCGAAAGCGGAGATTTTAAAAGTAACGCCCATAAAATAAACGGGTATTGCTCAAACTTGTATTTTGTATAAAAAAAAATAACCTTACTATATGAAAACCATCAACCCAAAAGAAGTAAGCACTGTAGAGTTTCACGCGCTGATATTAGGAGCGGTAGCCCCGCGCCCCATCGCATTCGCAAGTACTATAGATGCTCAAGGCAATGTGAATCTTAGCCCGTTTAGTTTCTTCAATGCTTTTGGAGCAAATCCGCCTATGTTAATATTCTCGCCTGCCCGCCGAGTGCGCGACAATACCATCAAACACACGCTTGAAAATGTGCGCGAAGTACCCGAAGTGGTTATCAATGTAGTGAATTACGCCCTCGTGGAGCAGATGTCGCTCTCAAGCACTGAATACGAAAAAGGCGTAAATGAATTTGTAAAAGCAGGACTGACCGAAGTCCCTTCTACATTTGTAAAACCGCCACGCGTATTGGAGTCGCCTGTTTCGTTTGAATGTAAAGTTTTGCAAGTGATAGAAACGGGTTCGCAAGGTGGCGCAGGCAATTTGATAGTATGCGAAATCGTATTGGCGCATGTGCAGGAAGCTGTTTTAAATGAAAAAGGCATTATTGACCCACACAAAATCGACCTTGTGGCGCGTTTGGGTGGCGACTGGTATTGCCGCGCAAGTGGCAACGCTTTGTTTGAAGTAGCCAAACCGCTTGCCAAAAAAGGAATTGGTTTTGACCACATACCCGCTAAAATCCGTTACAGCACTGTTTTGACAGGCAACGACTTAGGCAAGCTGGGCAATGTTGAGCAACTTCCTACCCCTGAAGCATTGGAAGCATTTAAAACGAGCGTCGCTTTCCAAGAAATACTACAGCAAGCAAATGGTTTGTTGTTTGAAGCACACGCACCCAAAGAAGATTTGGCCCATGTGATAGCACAACGATGTTTACAAAAAAATGAAATAGATTTGGCGTGGCTGGTCTTGCTATGTGTAGAAATAAAAACAAAGTAAAAAATGATGCATCGCCTTACGATTAACAACACTTCCGATTTTACGGAAATCCTCATGGCAGAACTCTCCGAACTTGACTACGAGGCTTTTGAAGAGCTGGAGGAAGGTTTGCTTGCCTACGTGCCAAGCGAGCTTTATAACGAAGAAGCCATAGATGAACTCCAAGAACGTTATGCCGAGTTCCCATTCACTTATGAAGTGGAAGTAGTTGAACAACAAAATTGGAACGCGCTCTGGGAGTCTAATTATGAGCCTGTCGTTGTGGCAGATAGCTGTTTGATAAAAAGTAGTTTTCACCAAATAGACAAACAATATCCTTACGAAATATTGATAAACCCAAAAATGTCTTTCGGTACAGGGCATCATGAAACGACTACGCTCATGATTGAGCATATCCTTGAGCTGGACGTGGTAGGCAAGGAGGTACTCGATGCAGGCTGTGGAACAGGCATTTTAGCTATCCTTGCCTACAAACGGGGCGCAGGCAAGGTGCAGGGTTTTGATATTGAGGAGTGGGCGGTTACGAATGCACAAGAAAATATTGCTTTGAACGACTGCCCATCCATAGAGATTTGGCAAGGGACAATAGAAAGCACCTTGCCTACCGCACAATACGACCTGCTTATCATCAACATACAACGCAACGTGTTGCTTGCTGAAATGTCGCTTTATGCCCAGCATTTACGCAAAGGCGGAACTATTTTGTTAAGCGGTTTTTATGAGCAAGACGTAGAAGATTTGTGTGCCTGTGCCGCTGAATTTGGGCTTACTTATTTAGGCAAAAAAACTAAAAATAATTGGGTAGCAATGCGGCTTGCTTAAACCGTTTTTATGTATAGACTTCTTGCGAAAGTTCTTTTCTTTTTATAAAAAAAGAAACACATTCGCAAGAAGTCTATTTCATATTTTTTGCAATACTTCATTGATAAGTTCATTTTTTCGAAAAGTAGCCGATAGTTTTCTTAGCTCAGTAGTTGTATAATTTATACCATATTGAGCTTTTAATATATCGGAAATGATTTAATTAGCTGTTTGAAATAAAGTTTCTTTATGCTGTTCAAAATATACTTTTATGTTATCAAAATTTTTATGATTAAGTTGTTGCAACGTTATACGACAATATTTTAATAACAATTTACCTATCAATATTGCCATAAAATAATTACTGTAGGGTAAATGTGAAAATTGATAAATTAAATCTTCCCGTCTTCTTTGGTTATCGCAATATCTAAATACCAAAACAGCTATAATTAGTTGACTTGCAGTAAGGTCTTGAAATATTTTCTCATAAAATTTGCCAAACAAATCTTCTCGTTTGTATTTAGCGATGCGTGGACGTTCGCGCCAAATAGTCAGTACTGCTTCTGCCGCTGTAGAGGAGGCAATACCGTCAGATTGTTGAAGTACGTTATCTTTTTTTCGTTTATATACATATCCTAAGTCAGCAATAGCCGTTTCTAATTTTTTTTTGTATTATATCGTTCGCCTTTAAATCTCTCAAATCTATCAGACTTTGACTATTAGTAGAGATGACATTAATAAATGCTTTGAGAAAAAAACTGGGTAGCCAATTCCCAATATTAGTTTTTGGTTTTGCAAAAGTACTTTCTTGCAATGTATCAAGGGCAAAAAAATCTATTAACGTTATTTGTTGCTCTGTATTCCTTATAGAATCCAGAAAATATGCCATATATTCAGTAACGTGTGTTGCCCTTGTTTCAAGGGTAGCAGAAATGAGAGTTGTGCCTATTTCACCAAACATATATTTAGCAGAGGCTACCATAAAACCTATGACAAGGCATTTATTGAAAAAAAACTATTTGAATATTCTAAACCTTCCACTTTTGGTAGTTTTTTTAAAGCAATCATTGCATCAATTTTTTGGAGATATAATAAAATTTGCCCAAACCTGTCGACAATATTTTGGTCTTTACGCAATATTTCAATCATATCCAACAAGGCAAAATTTTCAGCTAATTGCTGTTTTTTATCTATAGAAATTTTGCGTATGTTAAACAAAAGTAAAAGTTCTATATAAAAAGATTCCTCTTTCTCTTCTAATTCTAAGTTAAAATTACCTTTCAAATATGATACAATATCTTTGAATATTACCGCAAGTTGTTTTCCTACTTCCCATGGTGTCTGACCACTGTTAAGAATAAGCATACGATAAAGAAGGTATTGTGGCTTCTGTGCTATCCAAAATTCTGCACGCACAAAGTTAGAAGCTATTTCAGGTGAAGCGTTCAAAGCCTTTTTCAAGGCTTCTGTGCGTTGCATACCATCGACAATGCTTATATCTTGTTGCTTTTCTGTATATATTTTTTTAAGAAATTCATCATCAATATTTTGAACTTGAGCCACAACTCCTAAAACGATAGGTGGAATTACCTCTCCTTTTTGAATATCTGCAATCATTTGATTGCGTATCGTTTTAGCACTTTTTGTTTGAACGATATCTCGTTGTTCAGCAATGTTTCCTTTGTTTTCATGTATATCTTTGATGTAATCGATAAAATCACCGATAGAAATTTTGGTAAGTACAGAAAAACACTGCAAATTTTTACCTTCTTGTATATCAATAAGTTAAAACATATCTTAGCATATTTTAATGGTAAAATAAAAGCAAATATGACAAATATTTTGAAAAGCCTTGCCTTTATAGGTGTTCGGAAAATACCGTCGAGTATAAGCACGCAATACACATTTCCCTTTCAGCACCATTTTCAAACTTCATTGCTCTAAAATAAACAGCTGAAATTGTGTTTTAAGTTTAGTAACAAGGCAAAGTTGCATCTTGGGTTTTGCTTCACAAAATTACTTGCTTTGCTATAGTTGAATGGGGCGCATTTCAAAACCTTTTCTTAAGACCTCACCCTTGCCCTCTCCAATTATATGGGCCGTTTTTGAAATGCACCCATTGAATAACCACGCAAACATAAGCAAAAGCTTTCAAAAAGCCTCAAGTTCTTGAGGCTTTTTGAAAGTTTTGTCAATTAGGTTTCCATAAAATCCGAGTCTGCGCCTTTCTTTTTCTTATCCCATGGCTTACCGCGTTCAGGCTCTGCCATACGCACTATTTTTGGATAAAATGTAGCGAGGATTTCTACCAAATCTTGTTGAAACGCCATTACTTGCCTGATGTCTTTGTATGCCATGGGTGCTTCGTCGAGGTCGCCGCCAATCAACTGCACACCTTCTTCCACTAGGGCGCGTGTCCACGCTTCTTTTGTAAAACTTTGTTTTGCTTTTGTGCGCGACATCATGCGTCCTGCGCCATGCGAAGCAGAGGCGATGGAGGCAGGCAAGCCTTTCCCACGCACCACAAAGCCAGGTTTGGTCATAGAGCCAGGAATAATGCCTATTTCAGTTGAGTTGGCAGGTGTCGCCCCTTTGCGGTGAACCATTACCTCTGTGCCATCTATCAAAGTTTCTTTCCAAGCAAAGTTATGGTGGTTTTCAATCATTTTTATAGGCTGTAGGGCTAAATCAGTAGCCATACGGCGGTGTATATGGTGGTGATTGGCGGAGGCATAGTCGCCTGCGAGGTTCATGCTTATCCAATATTCTTGCCCCTCTTGCGTGTTCATGTCCAGCCAAGCGAGGTGTTTGGCTTCAGTTGGGAGTTTGGTTTTTTCCATTGCCAATTTGGAATAATGCCCTGCAATACCTGCGCCAAAACCACGCGAACCAGAGTGGGACAACAAAGCAAGGTACTTGCCTACCGCCAGCCCAAATTCGTTTGGTTCGTTTGTTATTTCTACAATGCCCCATTCTACGAAGTGATTGCCTGTACCTGATGAGCCGATTTGTTTTGTGGCTTTATCGCGCAAATCTCTGATAAGTTTGGTTTCTCTCCACTCAGATTTTTCCCAAATCTCATCTTCCAAAGGCTTATCAAATCCTACGCCTGTGCCAAAACAAGTGTTTTTCAGCAACATGTTTTTGAGTTTGTTCGCGTTTTTATCCAAATAACTTGCCTCCAATTCAAATACAGACAGACACATACGGCATGCAATATCTACACCTACAGCAAAAGGAATGATTTTATCTACTTCAGTAGCCAATACCCCCCCGATGGGCAAGCCGTAGCCATGGTGAGCATCGGGCATCAATGCACCCGCGATAGAAACAGGCAGGCGCATAGCAATATTCATTTGGCTAAGTGCGGAGTCGTCTATGTTTTCTCGACCAAAGATAGCATAAGGAGGCACTTCTTTTTTTAGTTCGAATATGCTTTCCTTTTGTACGGGTTTTCGGTCTTCGGCAGGCAAGGTTGCATATACTTGGGCAATAAGCGCGAACGTGTCGTCTTGTAGGTAAGCTTCAGGGTTTTCACGGATAGCTTCTATTTTGGCGAGCAGTTCCTCTTTCGTATGTGTTTTTGTGTTGATAAGGTTTTTTGTAACCTTGCCAATCGTTTTTATCAAATCTATATGACGGATACCCAACTTATGGAAGTCGGTCGTGTTAATTTTTTCGTTTCGTTTCATGGTAGGAAAGGTGTTTTTTTAAGTACATGCAAATATACATACAACACTACGCAATCAACTTGCGTACTTTAATATATTTTTAAAAAATAAAAAAAATATAGCTTCGGCCAAGTTTTAGAACTTTACTGAAGCTATCATGTAATATCATTTTTTCAACTACGCCCATTTTTGGTTGGCTACATACTCGGCTATTTGGATAGCGTTTGTGGCAGCACCTTTGCGAAGGTTATCAGCTACTATCCACATATTGAGGGTGTTAGGTTGGCTTTCATCTCGTCTTAATCTACCTACCCAAACTTCATCGCGCCCGTGTGCGTCTATTGGCATGGGATATTGGAGCTTGCCTACGTCATCTTTTAAAATGACACCTGCCGCTTTTTGCAATATATCGCGTACTTCATTGATGTCAAAGTCTTGTTCAAATTCAACATTCACGGCTTCCGAATGTCCGCCCATTACAGGTACGCGCACGGCAGTTGCAGTGATGCGCAGGGTATTATCGCCCATAATTTTGCGCGTTTCGTGTACCATTTTCATTTCTTCTTTGGTATAGCCATTTTCAAGAAAAACGTCTATATGTGGCAATACATTGAGGTCTATCGTGTATGGGTAGGCTTTTTTGCCCTCTATCCCTTGTCTTTCGTTCATAAGTTGGTCGACTGCTTTTTTGCCAGTACCTGTTACGCTTTGATAGGTAGAAATAACGAGGCGTTTGATGCCGTATCGTTTGCGCAGAGGCTCAAGCGCGACTACCATTTGGATAGTTGAGCAGTTTGGGTTGGCTATTATCTTGTCAGTAGCTTCCAATACATGTGCATTTACTTCTGGCACGATAAGTTTGCAATGCTCGTGCATACGCCAAGCGGAGGAATTGTCTATCACTATACTACCTACTTCGGCAAAGCGTGGGGCATATTCGAGTGATACGCTTCCGCCTGCTGAAAACAAAGCGATGGCAGGTCGCTTATTGATAGCGTCTTCCATACTTACTATGGCATAACTTTTCTCGTTAAATTCAACGAATTTGCCTATCGACTGCTCAGAAGCTACAGGTATGAGTTCTGTTACAGGGAAATTACGTGTTGCCAATGTGCGCAACATTTCACTTCCTACCAAGCCTGTTGCGCCAACTACTGCTACTTTCATGTGTTTTATTCTTGAATAATTGTTTTTTGTCCTTGTGTATTGAGGGAGTAATTTTTTCCTTTTAGCATTACACGTGCCTTCCCTTTTTCAAAGTCTAGGGCTTGTTCAAATTGAGGTGAAATTACTATTTTGCCTTCTAGATTAAGGTATCCCCACTGATAGTCTATCCAAACAGCGGCGAGTCCTTCGTGAAAATCGCGTGCGGCATCATATTTCAGTGGTGCAATTTCTTTGCCTTTTTCGTTGATGAAAGTCCACTTGCCTTTGAGCATTACTTTGGCACGCTTTTCTACAAAATTGCCTGCCCATTCATATTTTGGCTCGACTATTTCCTTGCCTTTTTTATTTAAGAAGCCGTATAATTTTCCTTTTTGCATGGCTATTCTGTCTTCTTTGAGCTGCCCGAGTTGGTCATATTCAAAAGGTATGATTTCCTTTCCTTCCAAATCGATAAGCCCAAATTTATTGTCTTTTTTTACTTTTGCTATGCTGTCTTGAAAGCGAGTGGCTTCTTGGAAAGCAGGTTTGATGATTTCGAAGCTATCGCGGTCTATATAGCCGTATTCTTTGCCCAATTTTACGCGCGCCCTGCCTTGCCTATAAATATCTATTTCCGTATATTTGTGGGTGCGTTTGATAAGCGTATCATTTATGGTTGGTGCAGTTTCTTTTTCTGTTGGTTGTTTCTTTTTTTTTGATATTTTAAAATTTTGTGTGTCGGGTTCGTCTTTTGCGTGTGGGTTTGGCTGGCAGGCAAGGAGCAATACAAAAAACAGGGAGTATGTCCTGCTTTTGAGATAAAGCAGGGCAGGCAAGTGCGCAGGGCGATTCAGTTTCACGCAGGTTAAGTCTGGTAAGGTATTTTTTCTACACTGATGTGTTTGATAGAAGCGGCTATGTCATCTCCGCTTTTGCTCATGTCCTCATCATCTTCTTCATAATACCATTTCAGCTGTACTTGATGCCCTTTAGAAGCAAATTTGTCCATTTTTTTTAATATATCGACAAAGCATTTGCCTGATGAAGTATTAAAGTATTCCAATTTGATGCTGATAGTGGTATTACGTCTATCGCTTAAAATGACATACTGCTCTACCCATTCCATAGCGGATTCGTAGAATTTCGTAGAAACTTCGGGCATAGACCTGTAGCCTATAATTTCCAACGCGCCAAGTTCGTAATCAAAGTGGATGGTTGGAGTGCGTTGTGTTTCTTCAATATAAAGTGCAGTTAACATAGCACGCGAGGGTTTTTGTTATTTGTGCAAATATACCAGTTTTTTAAAAAAAATGCTACCTTTGCATTAAAATTTATTAAAATATATATGTATCCTCTTTTACTTGCCGTCCACTCTTGGTTGCGATGGTTTTTGTTGATTGTATTGGTAATTGTGTTGATACGCTCTTTCTTAGGGTGGTTTTCGCAAAGTAAGTACACCAAATTGGACAATCTTTTTGGAGTGCTGTTGATTGCATTTGCGCATACGCAACTCGTTCTGGGCTTGGTTTTGTATTTCATTAGCCCGAATGCTTACCCTGCCATACAGCGCGAGGGCATGAAAGTAATGAAAGATGCAAACTTGCGCGTTTGGTCTGTGGAACACCTTATCATGATGATAGTCGCGGTTGCACTGATACAAATCGGGCGCAGCGTCAGCAAAGCGCAAGCTACTGACACAGGCAAGCATCAGCGCATGGCTATTTTTGTAGTTATGGCGTTGGCGGTTATTTTCTTGGGTATTCCCAAAGACAGATTGATGCTGTTTAGATTCTAAACTTTGCGTTATATGAAAATACCTTGTAAAAGCCTCTGTTTTTATAAGGTGTTTTTGTATAACATTAAAACGTCTTATCTCAATAATATCGCCTTGCGTTTTTCAAATTCTTCAAAAGTAATAACGCCATTTTTGAAAAGCGTGTCTAATTTAAGAATTTCATCAGCTACATTGATGATAGCAGGCCAGCTTCTGCCCTCTTCATTCCGTTCAAAGAGTTTGGGGTTGTATCTCCTGTCGAAGTCGTCTTGCGACCTTGTAAGTAAGGTTACGCCATCTATCCATGAAGGTATAAACGAAATGAAAAAAGTTACAAGGTGCAATATACCCAACCCGGTGTTCCCAAGATAGAAATGATGAACACCAAAATGTCCTAAAAAAAATGCTAAAATTGCGGCAATATTTTTGTCTTTTTTGTTACTGTTATTACTCATAAACGTTTTTTAGTTAAAATTTTCACAATTAGTTCAATAGTTTTGCTTTACGCCTCTCAAACTCCTCGAAAGTGATGATTCCAGCTTTGAAGAGTGTATTCAATTTTAAAATCTCGTCGGCTACGTTGATATTATTACCAAAATTCTTCTGCTCGTATCGAGGGAGATAGCTATATTTGTTATACACTCTGTCAAAGTCTTGCTGCGACCTCGAAAAAAGTTGCACAGCGTCTATTATGCCTACTATCCAAGTAACAGGAAACCAGCAAAAGCACAAATGCAATAGACCCATCACGCCGTTTCCGAGATAGAAGTGATGAATACCAAATGACCCAAAAAAAATTGCCAATATGCCTGCAATAGTTTTGTCTTTCTTGTTGTCGCTCATGTTCGTTATTTTGGTAAGTTTAAATCATTATACGTTGAAAATGTGTGTGAGGTTAAGTTTTTTTAAACTATTATTATACCATACTATTCATTAGACTTCTTGCGAAAGTTTTTTTTTCTTTTCTCTATTTTGATTTGTCTTTTAAATTTCCCCAAAGTTAAGACATATATTCGTATATTTCAAAAATAATACTTAATTTTACACGTGAAAAGCACAATTTTAGCACTCTTTTTTAGCAGTAGTTTGTTTCTTGCCTGCCATATTAAGAAAAAAACAAATTAAAAATTTTCCTTATCAAATCATGCGACTCCACTATTTAGATACAGGCGGTTTGAAGCCTCCCTTGTTGCTTATGCATGGCTTGACTGCCAATGCACACGCCTTTGACGGACTCCTCGAAGCGGGATTAGCAAATTATTTTCGTATTATCTCGCCTGATTTACGAGGCAGAGGGAAAAGCCCGAAACCTGAAAGCGATTATTCTTTTGCCGCACATGCCGAAGATGTTATAACGCTTTTAGATGAATTGGGTTTGGATAAGCCTATAGCTGTGGGTGGACATTCGTTTGGTGGTTTTTTGGCATTTTATATAGCTAAAAACTTTCCTGAAAGGGTAGCGAGGCTGGTTATTCTTGATGCCGCTGCCAAAATGCCTATCGAAACACGTGATAGACTCTTGCCTGCCCTGAGCCGCCTGGGGCAAGTTTTTGATTCCTTTGAAGTGTATTTGGACAAAATCAAAACCGCGCCATATCTTACGTTTTGGGAGGCAAGCATGTTGTCTTATTTTGAAGCGGATGTGACCGCAGTAGGGGCAGGCAAGGTTACACCTACTCCGCAAATAAGCCATATCATGCTATGCGCACAAGCTGTGTTGAGCGAGCCGTTAGACACTTATATCGAGGCTATACACCACCCTGTCGCGCTCTTTTTTGCTACTGATGTTTACACTTTTGGCGCGCCACTTATACCCAACGAATATGCGTTAGACACCATTCAACGCCTACCACAAGCCGAACATACTTTTGTAGCAGGCAATCACCAAACTATGTTGTATGGCGAAGGCGCAAAAACTATAGTAACCCAACTGCAGTAGCCTTCTTTGATGCCCGTATCAAACAAAGCTAATCGGCACATTTCAAAATCGTTCCACATACCCTCTCCAAATTGGAGAGGGCAAGGGTGAAGTCTTAAGAAAAGGTTTTGAAATGCACCCAAGTTAATGGTACTCTGACAAATCTTGTGTTGAACCACATAGAAACATAGCGAACATAGCCCGAAACACTGTGTGCCATATCTTTCTATGTGGTTTATAACTTGCTCCACCAAAATTGTCGGAGCACCAAGTTAATTCCGTCATTTCCCAGCACAGATTCGAAAATTCGTATTTATTGAAATTTATTAGGTTGGGCATGTTATATTTTGAAAGTCAAGGAGTTATGTTGTTTCTTTTATATTTCTCACGCTTGAAAAACAGGATTTTTTAAAAAGCGGGTGGGAAATGATGGTAAAAGGCATTTAGAGGCGGTTTATGCGTAAATAAGGCGTTGTGGCACTTTATTGAGATTGGCAACATGTGTAAAAATCCTTGCCTGCATTGAAAATTTGCAAGTTTATAAGACAACCGACTTGTTTACCCGCTTAAATGCCTCTACC
>Ga0163154_10005439_pt1 | contig 16152 bp, 17 predicted proteins | sample OliLakLV19MP9P1_FD_148649 | JGI IMG/M metagenome (GOLD analysis project Ga0163154, IMG submission 148649) | Freshwater microbial mat bacterial communities from Lake Vanda, McMurdo Dry Valleys, Antarctica - Oligotrophic Lake LV.19.MP9.P1 | ecosystem: Environmental > Aquatic > Freshwater > Lake >... | reverse complement strand
CAATTTATCAAAAACGCTGGAAAGTTGAAGAATTTCATAAGTCCTTAAAGTCTAATCTTGCCCTCGCTAAATCTCCTACTCGTCTTGTTAATACTCAAAGCAATCATATTTTTGCCTGTTTCTATGCCTTTGTTAAGTTGGAGCGTATTTCTATAGGCTCTAAGCTTAATCATTTTGCGCTTAAGGTAAAGCTTTACTTTAATGCGATTAGAGCTAGCTTATCTCAACTTCAGTCCCTCTCTTATCCTTCTGCGTAACATCAGTTAAAAGATACAATCATTACGATCAATGGGAAGAGGAAGTTCGGATCAAAATTGATGTTGCGGCTATACAATTAGATCGTGGCGAAGGAATAGATGGAGAAATAGCGATCGCCCTACTTAGGCGAATTAGGCAAAAACTTGATGAAACTCTTAAAGCCTAATGTTCAGATATATCATACCGCCGCCATTAATGACCTTCAAGAAATTATTGACTATTTTACTGATAGAAATGTAGAAGCAGGCGATCGCTTACTTACTGAATTTGGCAAAAAATATAAATATTTAACCCAATTTCCTCTAATAGGTCGCAGTTACTCTAACATCCGACCTTATCTACGCGGAATCCTCATGCAAAACTACATAATTTTTTATCGGACTATTTAGGAGATGGGATAGAAATTATGAGAGTGATCGGAGGCGATCGCAATTTAGAAGCTATTTTTGCCGACAACTAACTGATTATATTATCGACTTTTGCCTTATTTCAAAGCTACGAAAAATGTCATAGCAGAAAAGTGATGATTTTGAAGGCATAATAGTTAAAAAATATAAACTTAAAAAATTAAAGAAACCTACTAATGGCTGTATTAGATAAGCGATCGCCCAATCAACAACTTTTACCCCTCACGGCTAAAACCAATCAACACGATCGTCTCGAAATCGGTGGTTGTGATGTGGTCGAGCTATTAAAACAATACGGTTCGCCCTTATATATTCTGGATGAAGTGAGCTTGCGGACTGCCTGTCAACAATATCGCGATGCCTTTAAAACCTATTACCAAGGGGAATCTCAAGTAATTTACGCCTCTAAAGCTTGGAATTGTCTGGCAGTATGTGCGATCGTGTTCTCAGAAGGTTTAGGTATAGACGTAGTTTCGGGTGGCGAGTTATTTACAGCCCTCCAAGCAGGAGTTAGTTCAGATTTACTTTATTTGCACGGTAATAATAAATCTCAAATCGAATTAGAAGAGGCGATCGCCTGTGGTTGCACGATTGTTATTGATAATTGGCTAGAGCTTAAAAACGTTACTAATCTGGCTAAATCGCTTGGCAAATCACCCAGGGTTATGCTGAGAATTACCCCTGGGATTGAATGTCATACCCATGAGTATATTCAAACTGGGCATCTAGATAGTAAGTTTGGCTTTGACCCCACAGAGGTAGAATCCGTATTCGCCTTCTTATCCAATCAACAAGCATCCAATCAACCAGCGCTTAACTGCATCGGTATTCACGCCCATATTGGCTCCCAAATCTTTGAACTGCAACCTCACCAAGATCTAGGTAAAGTAATGATGACTTGGTTTAAGGTGGCGGAAAAATACAATTTAAATCTGACCGAGCTTAATATTGGTGGCGGTTTGGGCATTAGTTATACCGAATCTGACGATCCACCTAGTATTACCGAGTGGGTAAAAACAGTGTCCAACAGTGTGGTATCGGCTTGTCAAGATCTTGGTTTAGCGTTACCTAAGTTAATTTCCGAGCCAGGGCGATCGCTTATTGGTACAGCCTGCGTGACTGCATATACTATTGGTAGCAGCAAAACCGTTCCCCAAGGACGGACTTATATTACGATTGATGGTGGGATGTCTGATAATCCTCGACCTATTACCTATCAATCTCAATACCTCGCTGTGGTAGCAAATCGCATGAGTGCTGAACATAATCAAGTGATCGCGATCGCAGGCAAACATTGCGAATCAGGCGATATTTTAATCAAAGATATTAAACTGCCAAAAACTGAAACAGGAGATACTTTAGTAGTACTAGGAACGGGAGCTTACAATTACAGTATGGCTTCCAATTACAATCGTATTCCCAAATTAGCTGCGGTTTTAGTTGATGCGGGCGAGGCAAACTTGATTTTAAAGCGTGAAACATATCAAGACTTGATTCGTCAAGACATACTGCCATATAAACTGCAATAGTTTTGCATAGTTTTGCCCAATTGGTAAAATTTTGACGATACTCAAAAATATAGCCAGAAAAGGAAGTGTATAGAAAAAGATTGTTTAAAGGCATTGTTTGAAGAGGGGTTTGGATGCAGTGGTTAATCAATATGGTCTCAGACCCGATCGTCTCGATCTTAAGGACGATCGATTTGTTGGCTGTATTGATCGTGGTATACCTGATCTTGGCACTCACTGCCGATCGCCGCACTTTGCTGATGGTCAGAGGCTTTGTCGTAATTTTATTTATCAATATTATTAGCAGCCGTTCGGGGTTACAACTACTAACCTTTGTTTTAGATAAGCTTCTAATCGGGGCAGCAGTGTCGATGGCAGTGCTTTTACAGGCTGAGTTAAGACGATTCCTAGAACAATTGGGGCGCGGCAATCTAGTTGGATTACTAAAACCATCGCGGCGCAGTCCGATTAAATCTGACAGTATCATTGAAAAACTCCATGAAGCAGTACAAGAGCTTTCTCAAAATCGCACGGGTGCATTAATTTTGATTGAGACTGGCGAACCAATCGAAGAGCATGAATTTTCCGTATTAGGAGTAAGCTTGAATGCAGCCTTATCCAAGGAGTTACTTCAAACTATTTTTCAAACCTCAACCTTGCTTCACGATGGGGCAGTGTGGGTGCGAGAAGAACGGATTGTCGCCGCAGGAGTACTTTTACCGATATCCGATCGCCATGCTTCTAGAGAAATTGGTACCCGCCACCGAGCCGCAATGGGAATTACCGAACGCGTTAGTACGTGCTTTTGTATAGTTGTATCCGAAGAAACTGGATCGATTGCGATCGCCGACCAGGGTAGTTTAGATCGTCCAATTACCAGTAGTAAACTTAGAGAGATCTTAGAGGTAAAATTAGCATCTAAGCGACCTGTAACTCTAATTGGAAAACCCAGATTCAATAGTCTGCGTAAGATCCTAAGTTGGAAATTCAACTTTAATAATCACACGAATAATCAAAACAATCAAAAATCCTCAAGAAAAAATGACCGCTAAGTTAATGCAAGCCCTACCTCCAGATTTAGACCGAGTGAGTTTACCTCAACACGTCGCAGTAATTATGGATGGTAACGGACGGTGGGCAAAACAAAAAGGATTTCCGCGCATTATCGGACATCGTCAAGGCGTAGATACCCTTAAAGACCTACTAAGCTGCTGCAAAGATTGGGGCATCAGTGCCTTAACTGCGTATGCTTTCTCGACTGAAAATTGGGGCAGACCGCTTGAAGAAGTGGATTTTTTGATGGTTTTATTTGAACGGATTTTACGGCGTGAACTCGCGGAAATGTGTAATGAAGGAGTAAGGATTACTTTTGTAGGCGATCTAGAGGCATTACCTTTAAGCCTACAGGCAGAAATTCAAGAATCAATGACAGCTACTGCCCAAAATAAGGACATTCACTTTACAGTTGCCATTAACTATGGGAGCCGTCACGAAATTATTAAAGTTTGCCGCCAAGTCGCAGAATCAGTGCAAAAAGGTGAAATTAAATTAGATCAAGTCGATGAAAGCTTATTTAATCAGTATCTCTATACTGCGGGCGAATCCGACCCAGATTTACTGATCCGTACCAGTGGCGAAATGCGATTGAGTAACTTTTTGTTGTGGCAAATCGCCTACACCGAAATTTACTTTACCCAGACTCTGTGGCCCGATTTTAATCGAACTGAGTTTCACCAAGCTTTACTCGAATATCAAAAACGCGATCGCAGATTCGGCAAAACCTAATAAGTATTAGGAGTTCTGAATGTGAGATTTCACCCTCGAACCCCGTTTACCTTATTCTTCTTTTCCGCCTTGGAGCTTTAATAGAAAATAACCAAACCCAATCCCTACAGGGATCAAAACCATAGATAGGACGATCGCATTTACTAATTCACCCATATTTTTTATTTACCTCTTAAGACTTTAAATAATGACTCTAACTAAAATTAATGACTTTAATTAAACGATTAAAATTAAACAAACCGTTGAAATTCAGTCTATATTAAATCAGCCTTTGCCTGATAGGTCTTTGCCAAATAATTAATGCTAAATAATTGATATCTATGCAAACGTATAACTTATATAAACTTCTCAAATTTAGCTTAATTGGGATGATGGTATGCTCTCCTTTGGCACTTGCCGAACCTATCCCAGCTAATTTACCTTCTCCTCTCACTTCTAAGCGATCGCAAACCATGTTTCAAAATCTCGCGATCGCGCCCAAATTAAAGACCGATCCGCAAATACTTCAAGGAATTAGTGGCGGTGGCGAAGAAACCACAAAAATATCGGGTAGAGAGAAAACCGAAACAGGTGAATGTATTGGCTTTGTTGATGCTTTACCCGATCATCAAATTACGTTAACCTCTGGCTTTAAATTTTTGAACATAAAAGTCTTAAGCCCCGGCGATACCGTTCTGCTGATTAAAGGACCTGGGGGGAGTTGGTGTAGTGATGATATCAATGGTAGGAACCCCGCGATCGCTGGCGAATGGCTAAAAGGAACTTACAATGTTTGGATTGGTTCTTATGAAGTTAACTCTTCCTATCCTTATCTGGTTGAGATCTCGGAAAAGCCCTAATCCTCTGTATCCTCAATGCTCAGGATTACATCTAGTAATTCGGGAAATCTTCGATCTAAATCTTGTTTGCGTAAAGAATTAATGCCTTGAGTACCTTCAGGTCGGGTATAAATCACACCTGCATCTCTGAGTACCTTAAAATGGTGGGAGAGCGTAGATTTAGCGATCGCCGATTTAAATACAAAGGCACAGCAGGTCATTTCCGCTTTTGCTGCCAAGCTTTTAACAATTTGTAATCGGGTCGGGTCGCTCAGAGCATAGAGTACAGAAGTTAAAGATATTTGCTCTAGATTTGGAAATGTCATTTTACGCATAGTTAAATTATTCCATAAAACTATTTCATCCCGTCCCGTTAATTTTTTAGAGTAAAAGTATAGATATAGGTATGCTGGAATCGCGCGCAGTTAACTTGATAAGATATTAAAATTGCAAGTTGTAATTAGTGACCTATGGCTAATAAGGGATCGTTTAAATCTCCAGAAAAGTCGCAACATAAATCCCAAAAGATTAATTTGCAACAATCTTATCCATGTCCCCTCTGCCGCGGTAAGTTAGACCCCATTACCTTAACTGATGCTGCGGGCTGCGATCGCTGTCATTCGATCTTTGAAGTTGAAAAAGATGGTTATGGCATGACTCAAGTGGAGGCTGCTAGAATTTGGTATTGGTGGGGCGATCGGTGGAAGCAGTCTAGTAAGATATTTAAGGAGAATCAGACAGAGCCCCAAAGAGGCAATGAGAGCCAGCATTATCAAGAGTTTGCTTTTTTCAGGATTATATTAATTTTAAGTTCGGCGATCTTGCTATGCTTATTAGTTAAAGCCCCAGAGTTTATTCTAGGTTTTACGATTTTAATCTTACTCCTGTTGATTATTTGGCGATTTCTGCCCCACAACTTCTGAAATTCTGCATGAATAAGTTGCCCGAAGATTTAACTAACTTTGTCTATCAGTCCTATACTGCTGGTTTAAATTTGGCATCTTTGCCCGAAGAAAAGCGAAATTATCTAATCTTAAAAATTGCCGAGGCGATCAAACGAGAGCGTAATCTAATTCTTGAGGCAAATACCTCCGATTTAGAGGCAAGCCGAGAAATGGCAATCCCCGAATTACTTTTAGAGTGGATGAAGCTAACTCCCGATCGCCTGCACCGTACAATCGATCACCTCAAACATCTGGCTCATTTACCCAATCCTTTATCGCGAAATTCTGTTATTTATAATTGCAATCACAGAACAGTCCCGCTAGTAGGATCGGTGGCATTTATCTATGAAGCTCTACCCCATTTGTCCGTAATTATGTCAGGTATGTGCCTAAAGTCTGGCAACAGCTTGATCTTGCGGGGAGGCAGTGAAATTAGTCATTCTCAAGCAGCAATTGTGGACGTGATCCAAATCGCCATAAAAGATAGCGGCTTAAATCTATCTGACTTTACAATAGCGATCGCGCCAAAGGGTACGGGAATTAAAGATTTAGTCACCCAAGATAAATATTTACGCTTAATTATTCCCTACGGCCGACCGAGTTTTGTCCAACAAATTGCCAAGCAATCAACGCTATCAATTCTCCCTGCGGCAATGGGTAACTGCTATATGTATTTGGCTCCAACTGGAAATTTAGCACTAGCATTAGAGATTATTAACGCCAGTCGTCAAGGCGATCCCGATCCCGTAAATGCGATCGAAAAAGTTGCAATACATAGTTCTTGGCTACACCATAATTTAGAAACTAATCTAGAAATTAATTTAGAAGCTAATTTAAGAACTGGCTTAAAAAACGATCTAGAAAGTTATGATATCGTAAAATTTTTAGACCAACTAAAGTTACAGGGGTTGACCATTAGGGGCTGCGATCGCTTTGTCAGTCATTGGCGCAACTATCCTGAAATATATACATCAGATATCGAAACCGAAACTCAATGGGGGCAAGCACATCTCGATCACACTATAGCAATCAAAATTGTAGACAATCCCGAAGAGGCGATCGCTTGGATCGATCAATACAGTAGCGGTCATGCCGATGTAATTATGTCTGACTCCGTAATCGAAACCCAAAAATTTGTCAGCCAAGTTAAAACCAGTAATATATTTATCAATACTCATTCTAAATTTAACCGTTTCGATGGCGATCGCCTAGCTTTGGGGATGGCAAGCCTAAAAACCAGAGGGTCATCCCAAGGTATAATTGACGTTCAGGCTCTGACAACTACTAAAAGAGTTATAACTCCATAACAATTTTTCCTCCCATCAATTTACGCTCGAAACTTAACCCCGAATCTACTATGAAAATCTTACACACCATGCTTAGAGTTGGGAATCTCGACCGAGCTATCAGTTTTTACTGTGATGTCTTAGGCATGAGCTTAAATAGTCGTAAAGATTATCCAGATGGGAAGTTTACTTTAGCGTTTGTTGGTTATGGGGGCGAAAGCGGTCAAGCTGTAATTGAGCTTACTTACAACTGGGATACAAACAAGTACGACTTGGGTAACGGTTTTGGTCATATTGCATTAGGCGTAGAAGATATTTATACTACCTGCGAGAAGATCGAATCTTTGGGCGGTAAAGTAACCAGAGCACCCGGAGCAATGAAGCATGGCACCACTGTAATTGCCTTTGTCGAAGATCCAGATGGTTACAAAATTGAGTTAATTCAGCTTAAATAATTTAATTTGCCGACAAACTCGCTATATTTTCTGCCTTCTATATTTTTTGATTGATGTTGGATTGATGTCGGATTGATTCAAGCTAGCGCGCATTTTTTAATTTTAGTTGAGATTTTGACTGCAAGTTTAATTGGAAGTTTAATTGAAAGCTTATCAGTAACAAATTTATGTGCCGATTTTGTCAAGCTGTTCTAAATTAATAAGAACTTAATTCACAAACTTAATTTAAAGCAGTAGGTAAACTTAGTGACACATTTAGTAACTTTGATTAGAGGCGATGGGATTGGACCCGAAGTAGCGAAAGCCACACAAATAGCTATAGATGCCACAGGAGTAAAAATTGACTGGGTAGTTGTTGATGCTGGGGTTGATGTCATGGAGCAATATGGAACTCCCCTTCCAGATAGCGTGCTTGAATCGATCCGTACTACTAAAACCGCAATTAAAGGACCAATTACAACGCCAATCGGTTCGGGGTTTCGATCTGTAAATGTGGCAATTCGGAAAGAACTAGATCTTTATGCCAATCTTCGTCCCGCTAAGTCTATAGCTGGGGTAAAAAGTGCCTTTAAAGATGTGGACTTAATTATTGTGCGGGAAAATACTGAGGATTTATATGCAGGGATCGAATTTCAAACAGGTACGCCTGAAGCCGAACAAGCACTAGAGTTTTTAGCTAATTTATCGAAAAAGAAAATCGTGCCTAATTCGGCGATCGGAGTGAAGCCCATTTCCGATATGGGTAGTCGCCGTATTGTTAAGTTTGCCTTTGATTATGCTCGAGCAAATGGACGTAAAAAAGTTACAGCTGTTCACAAAGCCAACATTATGAAATTTACCGATGGACTGTTTTTAGAGGTGGCTCAAGACGTAGCTAAAGACTATCCTGATATCGAATTTAACGATCGCATTGTCGATAATATGTGTATGCAACTCATGCAAAAACCCGAACTTTACGATGTTTTAGTATTACCAAATTTGTATGGAGATATTGTTTCCGATCTTTGTGCGGGCATGATTGGCGGCTTGGGAGTGGCACCGGGCGGCAACTTTGGTACGGATATTGCCGTATTTGAAGCAATTCATGGCTCTGCCCCTAAGTATGCAGGTCAAAATAAGGTCAACCCCACTGCTCTAATTCTTTCGGGGGTGATGATGCTCAGACATCTCAACGAAAATGAGGCTGCCGATCGCTTACAACAAGCTGTAGAAGATGTAATTAATGAAGGCACTCAAGTTACCTACGACTTAGCTAAAGCTGGAGTTATACCCCTTGGTACTCAAGAAATGGCAGAGGCGATCGCGCAAAAACTACTTTAAGTAGAGATTCTCGATCTAAAGGAATGGGGGAGTTGGCATTTATATTAATACTCACCTTACGTGGAAGAGTTTAAGACCCTCACCCTAGCCCTCTCCCAAAACGGGAGAGGGAACAAGAAAAACCTGTATTACTCTCCTTCTCTCTACTTGGGAGAATGGGTTGGGGGATGAGGGACAGTTGATTTCTGCGTAACATTAGTTAATAGTTGCTTTAATACTTGGTTTAAAAACAATGACTTTTGTTGCCGTCTAAGATTTTATGTACCCAATCAAGGTAGAGTAAAGCAATAATTGGTATCTTCTAAAATAACCAAGCAATAACCAAGCGTGTGGATCTGAACCAAATATTTGATAACTCCCAACCCGTAATCGGGGTCGTACATCTTCTGCCTTTACCCACTTCGCCCCGTTGGGGAGGTAGCCTCAAACAGATACTCGATCGCGCCGAGCAAGAGGCAACTGCTTTAGCATCAGGGGGAGTCCAAGGAATTATTATAGAAAATTTTTTTGATGCTCCCTTTACCAGTGGGCGGGTCGATTCGGCTGTGGTTAGTGCCATGACTCTGGTGGTCGAGAGGGTAATGCAAATGGTAGATTTGCCCGTTGGCATAAATGTTTTACGCAATGATGCTTTATCCGCAATGGCGATCGCTGCCTGTGTTGGAGCCAAGTTTATCCGAGTCAATGTCCTGACTGGGGTTATGGCAACCGATCAAGGTATTATCGAAGGCAACGCCTATGAGCTTCTACGTTATCGGCGCGAATTGGGTTGTGATGTCAAAATTTTTGCCGATGTTTTAGTCAAGCACGCCCATCCAATTTCAGTTCCCAACTTAACTTTAGCCATCCATGACGCTATTTATCGAGGTTTAGCTGACGGAATTATTTTATCTGGATTTGCCACTGGAGATGCTCCGACGCATCAGGATTTACAAGAAGCGGCGATCGCCTGTCGGGATGTGCCATTTTTAATCGGTTCGGGAGCAACTGCCCAAAATATAGCTCAATTACTTAAATATGCCAACGGTGTGATTGTTTCTAGCTCGCTCAAGCGCAACGGACAAATACATCACCCGATCGACCCCAATCGTGTCAGCCAATTTATGGAAGCTACTCACTTATTAAAACCCGACTTAAAACCCGATATTTCACCTAATATTTCTAAAGTGATTAGAGAACTACGTCCAAAATAATCCCATAGATTTAATTTCTTAATTTACTTTTTAGTCAATCTTCAGCCGATTTTAAGACTGATAAGTTTTAATTTAAAAATTAATTCAAACTATCTGGCTCAAAACCTATAACATCGTCGTCTTAATTTTATACAGATAAATCTACCAATCAATACATGTGAAATTAAACCTCGCGATCGAATAATTAGCCTAAGTCGTTAACTCAAATCTGAGTGACTAAAAATTGATTAAGTAAGTGTAAATACTCATAGATAAATGACGGAAACTACTATGAAATCTAATGTTAAGTTTCCTAATAAATCTGTAATAATAATTAATATAAAAATGTCGATATTTACAAATAGTTAGTTATTATATTTCATTACCTTAGTGCAATTAATAATCGAACTGTTAGACCGTACAAAACTAAACAAAGTTTTAAGAAGTTCTCAATTCTTTAATCTGCTGGATCTAAATAAAGAGTTCAGTAAGGAGTTAACACAATGCCCAAACAAAAGCTGACACAAACAACCAAGTCACCCGCTAAGACCAAACAGGTAAGTTTATCTGCCGACATGGTGCGTACTTACCTACATGAGATCGGAAAGATTCCTTTATTAACCAATGAGGAAGAAATCATATATGGCAAACAGGTTCAGCATTTAATGGGATTTATTAATACCCAAGAAACCCTATCTAATCGATTCGATCGCTTGCCAACCGAGCAAGAATGGGCAGATGCTGTAGGAGTCGAACCAACTGCGTTAAATGACGCTCTCAAGCAGGGTACGAGGGCAAAGCGTAAGATGATTGAGGCTAATTTGAGATTAGTAGTCTCTGTTGCTAAGAAGTATCAAAAGCGTAACTTAGAACTACTAGATTTAGTTCAAGAGGGAACTTTAGGCTTAGAACGGGCGGTAGATAAATTCGACCCCACTAAAGGATTTAAGTTTTCAACTTACGCTTATTGGTGGATCAGACAAGCAATTACCCGCGCGATCGCCCAACAAGCACGAACAATCCGTCTGCCAGTTCATATTACCGAAAAGCTTAATAAAATCAAAAAGGCACAGCGTCAATTAGCGCAAGATCTAGGTAGAGTGGCGACGGCGGCTGAAGTTGCTGAAGCTCTGGAAATTAAAACCGAACAAGTCCGAGAATGTCTGTCTTTGGCACGTCAGCCCATATCTTTAGATTTGCGCATTGGCGATAACCAAGATACAGAGCTTGCCGATCTGCTTGAAGATCAAGGACATTCTCCAGAGACCTACGCTCTAAACGAATCGTTACGCGATGGCGTACAGTCACTGCTATCAGAGCTTACTCCAAAGCAAAGACAGGTGATGGTATTGCGATATGGCTTGGAAGATGGACAAGAACTATCTCTGGCTAGTATTAGTAAACGGATGGACTTAAGCCGCGAACAAGTACGTCAATTAGAGCGACAAGCTATGGATGCCCTGCGTAAGCGTCGTCAAAGAGTTCAAGAATATATCATTGCCAGTTAAAGGTTAGTTGAGGGTTGCAAATTAATAATGTGAGTAGGAGGTAGCAATACCTCTTTTTTATTAATTTTTTTATTGGTTTTTTACAGGAATTAGTATTTAAAGGCTTATTTGACACAGTGCGATCGCAGCTTATTTTTGACACTAAATTTCACCTATAACAATTCTTGCCAATCAAAAGCCACATCTGGAAACGTCTGAATTGATAAGCAATCGCCTCGATCGTACCGTTGTAATTGCTTATATCCCAAACTTGAAGGCTGGGAAAACCCTGAGATCATTTTGCTATTCACATCAAATAACCACATTTCAGGAATTCCTGCTTCCGCATAGAGTAGTGCCTTAATATCGCGATCGTATTCAAGAGAACTATCAGCAACCTCAATAATTAACAAAATATCGGCAGCGATCGGCAAGGCATCCTCATAAAAATCATCACGGGGTTTCAGTATTGCCAAATCGGGCTGCGGTTCAGAATTATCTTCTAAACGAATGGGATTTTGCACCGAAATTAAAATGCGATCGCCTAGTCTTTGCTCTAAGAGCTTAGTTAGTCGAATAATACAGGCTGCATGCTTTCTCCCAATCGGCGATATGGTTTTAATTTCTCCGTTAATCAACTCAAGGCGATCGCTCTCTGCAAAAATTCCCATCTCATACATGAGGTGATATTGGATTACGGTGAACTTAAAGTCTCTCTTAGACTCAGCTTTAGGAGTTAGTAATTGCGCTGTCATAGTGCTTTAAATGATTATTCGTCCCTACTAAATCGTAGCCCATTTAAAGAATTAAATAAAAATCAAATAAAAATTAAAGTTTATCAACGAAGTATATATCCGAATTAATATCCGTAATTCCCATTTGAGGCAAACCAATTAAGGTTTTAAGTTCTTTCCTAACAACTTCAATTAGTCCATTTCCAAAAAGTTAGTCTGAAGCCAATTGTCCTGCCATTGATCGATCCAGTATCTGCTACATAAAAAATTTCAGATGAGCCTATAATCTTACCAATCTCCAAACAAATTATCCGCATAGATTAATTAGTTAGTTGATAGGAAGCTAATCCTCTCCATCTAATCCAACTTCCGATCTCCGTAATTCTGTAGTTAAAGCAAATCCATATTTCATCGCTACCCGTTAAATAGATAATGCCCTCTTCCTTAAGGGATTTCATCAAACCACTTTCCAAAATCTTCTTCACTCTCGAATGTTCTATCCCATATCCAAGAAACTGAACTCAAATTTAATAACTTAAACAAGCTACCTATTTCAACACTTAATTTGTCTAGGCGATCGGGAAGAGCAATTAATTGCTTTAGATCGAGTGAGCGATCTAGCACCGCACGAAAGTCTTTGCCCATGATAATTATCTCAATATAAAACTCGATACTTCTTCTCAAAATCAATGAATTAGTAACTTAAATAAGTTTGAAAAACAAATAAAATGAATAAATTTCAGCCCCAATTTCATGTAGTTTCTGATACAATTAGCCGAATATAGATTAAAAATTAGTTCAAATTTACTTCTAGTTTTTAGTTTTGTAAATTAGACCAAAGTTTGCTCAAATTCATTGTTATCGAGAGTTTGACGTTTAAAGTCTGGTCTAAGATTTCAAATGATTTCAAGTTTTCGTTTATTTTTATTAATTTCAATAGCTACAAAAATCTCAGGAGTCTGCCTTGCTTAAATCTGGTGCTTTTGCTCTTATAGACAGTATAAAAAGACACGGTGTAAAACACCTATTTGGCTACCCTGGTGGTGCCATTTTACCCGTTTATGATGAAATTTATAAAGCTGAGGCTAGAGGCGATCTAAGACATATTTTAGTACGTCACGAGCAGGCTGCGGTTCATGCGGCGGATGGTTATGCCCGTGCGACAGGACAAGTAGGAGTGTGTGTGGCGACATCAGGTCCAGGTGCTACTAATTTAGTGACTGGCATTGCCACTGCCCAAATGGATTCTATTCCCTTAGTTGTGATTACAGGACAAGTTCCTTCCTATGCGATCGGTACCGATGCTTTTCAAGAAACTGATATATTTGGTATTACCCTGCCCATTGTCAAGCATTCCTATGTCGTCCGCCGTCCCGAAGATATTGCCCGAATTGTGGCAGAAGCATTTCACATCGCTGGAACTGGTCGCCCCGGTCCCGTACTGATCGATATACCAAAGGACATTGCCCAACAAGAATTTGAATACCTTCCTAAATTGGAAGTCCATCTGAGAGGATACCAAAATCAGATATTACCTCCTAATATTGATACAGCAGTTAGAGAATCCATCGATTTAATCCGTAGGGCACATCGTCCGTTACTGTATGTGGGTGGTGGGGCAATCATTGCCAATGCTTTTGCCGAAATTAAAGAGTTAGCCGAAAGATTTCAAATCCCTGTCACCACCACCCTGATGGGTAAAGGCATATTTGACGAAAATCATCCTCTATCTTTAGGAATGCTGGGAATGCACGGTTCCGCCTACGCCAACTATGGAGTGCAAGGTTGCGACCTCTTAATTGCCGTAGGTGCTAGATTTGACGATCGCGTGACTGGACGACTAGATAAATTTGCCCCCGACGCTAAAGTTATTCATATTGATATCGATCCTGCTGAAGTCGGAAAGAACCGCTTACCCGAAGTGCCAATTGTCGGCGATGTGCGCTTAGTAATAGCGGAAATCCTCAATGCCACTGCTTATAAAGAAGAAATCATGACCAAAACATGGCTAGATCAAATTAGCCTGTGGAAAGAAGATTATCCTCTACTTGCTCCTCACTATCCCGATACGCTCTCACCCCAAGAAGTTATCTACGAATTTGGTAAACAAGCTCCCAATGCTTTCTTTACAACCGATGTCGGACAGCATCAAATGTGGTCGGCGCAGTTTCTAAAAAATACCCCCAGACATTGGATTTCGAGCGCAGGCTTGGGAACTATGGGTTATGGAATGCCAGCCGCGATGGGCGTTAAGATTGCATTCCCAGACGATCAAGTAATCTGTATCAGTGGTGATGCCAGTTTTCAGATGAACCTACAGGAATTAGCTACTCTCGCTCAGTACGATATTAAGATTAAGGTTGTAATTATCAATAACGGCTGGCAAGGCATGGTACGACAGTGGCAAGAAGCATTTTATGCCGAACGCTATTCTTCTTCAAATATGGAAGTAGGGATGCCCGACTTTGTGAAATTAGCTGATGCCTTCGGCGTGCAGGGAATGTTAGTTACATCTCAAGATGATTTACAATCTGTAGTGGCGGAAATTTTAGCGTGCGATCGCCCTGTTTTAGCCGATTTTAGAGTTAAGAGAAATGAGAACTGTTATCCAATGGTGGCTCCGGGCAAGAGCAACTCCGAAATGGTGGGTTTACCCGAACCCAAACGCATTCGCTCTGCTTTAGAACGGGAACTAGGCTTGGGAACTAGAGCTTAGACTGGCTTAATTTTAGGAAAGCTAGGAAACAAAAGCGAGATCGACTAAGATAAGCGGCAGATAACTATTACAACCCTGCCAAAATCTCTCAACTGTCCGCTTTATCCATTTGTTATGCATCCGCCTACGGAAACCATCTCAAAAAACATTGATTACCATGCTGCTCCATAAAATCGAAGCCCACTGGCATTTCGAGCATCATCCTTCCAAGCAAGATGAGTACAGTCATTTTAGTGGTCAATTGTAACTACTCAGCCCGAAAGGAATCTTGGTCAATCTATAGTTAAAACCTTATCCAGAGACAGTTGTAGGAGTTTGAATCAATATTTTAATTCTCAATATTTTATCCTTATTGGGTAAATATAACTCCATTTTTGAGATAAAAATGCAATCAGAAACCATATTTAGTGATTAGTATATTGATAAACTCTACATATAGCGTTCGGTTTGACCTGAGTAGTTACGGTCAATTTGGATTGATGTGTAAATTTTTAGAAAAAGCTATAGCCAATTCCTACAGCTATGCCTACATCAGCTTTACCCGTATTTGGGAATGCTGTTTCTACTCTGACAGTGCCAGTCAAAGATTTGCTAATGGGAATATCCACTCCTCCTACAACCAACGGAGAAACAAAAGTACCTCCGTCATTACGAATTTGAATGCCACCACCAATAAATGGCGAAATCATAATGTCCTGACTATTACTGCCTCGAATTGGAAAGTTTAGAGTTAATGCGTTAGATGATGATGCAGTTGCACTTCCAAATACAACATTATTACCGTGAATAGCTAGAAAATCGTTCAACACCGTTTTAGAGAGAATAGAAAATCCACCCGTTCCCAAAGAACTGGTATTGCCAGTTAAACCGATGGTTCCACCGATGCCCAAATAGCTTTTGGCAGGCGGCATATTCTGTTTTTCGGTCGTAGCACTTGGGGAATCTTGCTTTGATTCTGGTTGGGCGGAGCCTACTTCGGGCGACAAGACGTTAACGATCGCGATCGCTCCAAAAAATACAAAAAGTATACGGCAGTTAATTGCGGCAGCAGAATCTTTAGAAAGTTGTGGGAACATAGTGATTACCTTATAAGGAATTGATAGATTAAGTTTGAACTGGGTGCATCCCAACTTTACAATGAGTATAAATACGCAGAGTAAATATGAGAATAAAAATGGATAATCATATAGATAGAAATTAAGGATAATCGATATGACAGAAGAAAAGAGACTTGAACTACAGAATTATGCAAAAGCCATAGC
>Ga0163154_10005428_pt1 | contig 16180 bp, 19 predicted proteins | sample OliLakLV19MP9P1_FD_148649 | JGI IMG/M metagenome (GOLD analysis project Ga0163154, IMG submission 148649) | Freshwater microbial mat bacterial communities from Lake Vanda, McMurdo Dry Valleys, Antarctica - Oligotrophic Lake LV.19.MP9.P1 | ecosystem: Environmental > Aquatic > Freshwater > Lake >... | reverse complement strand
GCTTGGTCGCCATCAGCACCACGTCGTCATAGCGTTCAAGGTCAATCAGCAGCAGGCCGTACTCGTTCATCAGGTCAACCGAGTCTGGGCGTAGCGCGATGGCGCGTTCATAAGCGGCGGCGGCGTTGGGGAAATCACCGCTGGATTGGCTTGCACGCGCTTGGGTCAGCCAATCAGACGCGCTGGCGGTGGGCGTTGGGGCTTGGCCGATCAAGTTTAGGGCGATTCCGCGCACGGTGTCACGTTGAGTCAGCCCGACAAATACCACCCCGGCGATGAACAGGAGCAAGATGAAGCGCATCGCACAGCCACCTCCCCTGCGCTTGCGGCGGCGTGAGGAGGTATAAGACGGCTGCGAATAATCACGACGAATCTGCACGGTTAGAGGCCGCCGATAGGCGTGGGCGGGATGAGCGTGGGCGGCGGCAAGGTCGGGACGATGGCATCTCGGTAATCTGGGCAATTGGCCTTGACGTTACCAATCCCGATTTCAATTTGTCCGATGATGGAGCTTTCTTGTTCTTGAGTTGTCGCCATTTCCATCGCCTGATTTAAGACCGTCCATGCGTCGTCGCATTGCGCCAGCCAATAGTGCGCCAGCCCGCGATACATCCAACAGGCCACTTCCTCTGAACCGAGTTTGACGCAATGTTCAAACGTCTCAATTGAGCCTTCATAATTACGGCGAAGGTACTGCATCCGTCCCAATTCACGCCACGCAGGGGCGTAATCTGGTAGGATTTCGATGGCGAGGCTGCAATACGGTTCAGCCAGATTAAAGTTGGCGTTTTCGGCGGTAGAGTAGGTTTCGCAAATGCGAAGGTTGGCTTTGGCCGCATCGCCCGGTGACGGGTTAAGGTCGGTCAGGATGCGTTGATAAATCGCAATCGCCATTTTGGGTTGGTCAAGGCGGCTTTTATACTCGAAGGCCAATTGGAAGTACGGCCCCGGCAATTGTGGGCTGAGTGAGATCGAGGTCTCCAGATTTTCAATCGCCTCAACCGATTGCCCGACGAAAATCAACGCCCATGCGTAGGCACGATAGACGGTGGAATCGGCGGGGTCAAGTTCGATGGCTCGCCGACCCGCCGCTAACGCTTGGCTATAGCGGTAAATCCCAGTATTGGCGATGGCTTGGGCGGCATATAGCGGCGCGAAATTGGGGTCAAATTCCTCGCCTTGCAGCGCCAAGATGATGGCCGTGGTCGGGTCGGAATAGGCGAGGGCGTTGGCCTTTAGCGAGTATCCCCGCACGTCAAGCGGCGCGGCCACGATGGCGAGGTCGCCGATTTCAGCGGCGCGGGTCGATTGGTCGGCCTCAATCAGGACTTTGCCGTATTCGTACAAATAGGCGACGTTGTTGGGCTGTTGCGCGATGGCGCGTTCATAGGCGGTCAAGGCGACGGTCAAATCCCCGCGTGCGAAGGCGTTGGCGGCGTCGGTGGCCCATTGGGATGCAAACGGAGTCGGGGCGGGCGGGCGATTGAGCGCGGTCAGCACCATGACCTCGACCTGTGTGGGGTTATTCTGCACCCACCAATAAACGCCCAACATCAGGATGGTCGTCAGCAGCAGAATCGAACGTAACGGGCTGCGGCGTTTACGCCCGTGCATGTAATTCCGGGGGTCTTCACGGCGAATGATCATCAGTAAGCACCTCTCATCCTGCGAGTATACGGCGCTATGCCGCGCATTTCGAGTGGCGCTTGCCTGACGGTTTGGCGGCGCTTACGACTCGTTCAAGGTCATTTATTCGGTTGCTGATAATGATGAATATCATTCTCGCTGGCGTATGTTGCAGCCTCAACGCGATTGGTTACGGTCAATTTGTCCAGAATGAGGCTAATATGATTTCGCACGGTTTTATCGCTCAAGAATAAGGCTTGCGCGATGTCTGCGTTGCTCTTACCCGCGGCCAACAGACGCAGTACATCGACTTCGCGTGCGGTCAACATCCTAAACGGGTCGGGCTTGTTTTCCCCGTGGTGGCGCATCATCGCCAACACCCGCCGCGTCACAGCGGGGTCGAGCAACGCTGCCCCGTGACGTACCGCATCTAGCGCCCGCACTAATTCACCCGTTCCCACCTGTTTGAGGACATACCCCACAGCACCCGCTTTAATCGCTTCAGCAATCAACTCGTCATCGACGTATGAGGTCAACATAATCACTTGAATATGAGGCCAACGCTCAACGATGGTTTTACAAGCGGTGATTCCGCTGTGGCCGGGTGGCATCCGAATGTCCATAATCACGACATCGGGTTGATGCAGGCCGCACAGCACAATAGCTTCTTCGGCGGAGCCGCCTTCAGCCCTCACCTCGACATCTGGCATTTGGTCAAAAAGCAATCTTAACCCCATCCGCACAATTTCATGGTCATCGATTAAGATAAGTTTTAAGACGGTCATCATAAGTTCTCCTCAGGTACTGATATCTTCACAGTTGTCCCTTTGTTTGGCGCGCTTTCAACGTCTACCAGCCCCCCAATTAATCGCGCTCGGTCACGAATAGAGCGCAATCCATACCCCGATGAGGTGGTTTTGGGCGAGAATCCACGCCCATTGTCCTCCACCGTTAACACCATTAAACCATGATTTTGTGTCAGGGTGATTTTGGCGCGGCGGGCGCGGGCGTGCCTGAGGGTATTGGAGAGACATTCTTGCACAATGGCGAGGAGATGATGCACTTGCATTGGCTTGAGGGTCGGCTCAGTTTCATACGCTAAATCAATGTCCAATAGACCTTGAAAGCGCGGATTCGCAATCAACTGTTCAAGGCTTAGGATGAGTGGGTCACGAGGCGACTCGGTACGTAATGAGACCATATAACTACGCAAGTCCAGATTGACTGCGTTCAAGACATTTTTGGCTTGTAAAAGGCGGCGCGAGGCTTCTGTTCCCGTTTCGATGAGTGATTCTAGTGATTCTAAAATTAAGCTGGCCGAATATACGCTTTGAATCGCACCATCATGAATTTCTTGCCCAATTCGCTCGCGTTCAGCCGATTGGATACGCTCAATCTCCATTTGCTCAATCAAACGGTCAAGCTCTATCTCGAAAATCTCTAGGGCGCGGATGATGGTCACAGCCAAAACCAACCCAATCAGGGAACGAAAGACTTGGACAGGTATCCCAAGCGTATCGGTGAATAAAGCGTTATTGAAGGTATTGGCGGGGAAGAAGTCGGCTTTAGGGGTGGTCAGTCCACCGATAAAGGCATAGATGAGCAGCGCGGCACCTGCTACGCGCAGTGTTTGATAAACATTACCAACTTTTAATGGGGCGATATTGTATAGCGCCTGATAACGCAACCCATAAGCCGCCAAGATACTGCCCGGTAAGCCCAACAAATAACGCGCCCAAACATTGGATAGGATGTGCCAAGACTCAAAACTTGGGAGCAGATGAAACAATAACACACAGCCCACTCCCCATGCGAAGCCCCATATCAAGACGATTTTTTTCAAACGGGGATAGCGGCGCTCTAACGTGACAGCGCCGAACATTAACAAGGCTAAATAGGAGATGACCAATAAAAAAATCTGTATAGTCTGTAAAAACTGCACCAATACTGGCGGCGTATGGGTCACTTGAATGGGGATGAATATATCCCCCCATTCCCGAATTCCATGTAAGATGCCAAAAGCCGCCAGCCAATATAAATCTCGCGCCAAGCGCAACTGACTGCGGCGGCGGGATTGCAGAAAAACCGCAAATCCCATCAGGAAAAAGGTCAGGCCATACACAAATAAAACGATAGGTTGATTGATGCTGAAGAACTCGCGTAGAGAGACTATCACCCTGTTGCTCCAAGCGGGAAAGTCCGCCTGATGGCGGACTTTCCCGTGATTTAATGGTAGTAGCTGGCAATTATATCAAGCGCCGAAGGACAGGAAGACTGGCGGGAAGGTGAGCAAGATGCCGAGTGCAACCAAGACGAGGGTGATGATGAACGAGGTCATTAAGCTGAGGGGCTTGGTCTTGAAAACGTAGTGCAGAGCGACCCAACTCACGACGAAGGCGATGACCGACAGGCCGCTTTTACCACTCAGCGCCCCAACACCCGCATTCCATGTCACAAAGGTCTTAAAACCGGCGCTGGCTTCCGAGAGGATGATGGCGAGGCCGAGAACCAGTGACCCGATACCGCTGGCAATCATTGCAGCGCCTACTGCACGGTCTGCCGTGCTGATTTCGCGCTCTGTTGTTTGTGTAGCCATAATGATTTCTCCTTGAACGACTATCGCGTAATTATGGTGTGGATGGGTGATATACCATGGTTCAGGTTAGCGGCGAGGCTTTGGTAATCAGCGCACCCAATACCCCCGCTATCCCAGCAACAGCGAACGAGAGGAAGAACATGGCGATGATAATGGCGCGAGCTTGTGGTTTGGCGGCCAATTCTTTACCGTAGACGAAGATGGCGTAAGCGACAACCGTGGCAAGCAGTGGGGAAATCCAAGCGACGTGTTCTTTCCATTCCATACCAAAGTGGTGATATTCGGCGGTTTCTTCACTGGCGAGCAACCAATACCGTGGGTATTGCGATAGAGATTCTGATTGGACTGCGCGATCAATACCCTCTGGCGGTGCGGCGCGGTACCACGGGTAGACGACGAATGTCCCGACGATGACGGTCAGCCAGACGCACACAGCCATGACAATGGTTCCCCAACGCAAGCGGCTAACGCGCTCACTGATGCCTTCGGCGGTGACGAGTTGCGGGCGCAAACTATAAATGCCTGCCAACCCACCCGCAAAGGCGACTAAGAAAAGTGCGCCGAATCCCATCCCATGAATGAGCGTCCAAAGTTCCCGATCTGTGATATTCATCATAGTTCTCCCGGTCATTTTTCCGAAGTTCAGTTGAACTTCACCTTAACTTGAGTGTATGCCAAGCTCAAGCCGACCAGAAGGGATGTATGTCCCGATTTTGCCGGGACAATGCGGCGGACAACTCTGGGGATTACGCGCGTACTTGCGCCGTCACAGCGCTATCACTGATATGGAAAGTTGCGCCACTTTCTGCGCTGTCCGGCTTGACGAACCCGATGCCATAATGCGCCCCGTCTGGTGTGGTCACACTGCTGGTCAACGTGCCGACTCGTTTGCCGTTGGTGGTCAAATCGGTGGGCGACTCGGCGGCGGCGCTCAGGCGGAGTTTGACCAACGTTTTCGCCAACTTGCCACGGCTTTCCATTCGGGCGATGATTTCTTGCCCGGTATAGCACCCTTTGGCGAAGCTGACCTCATCCCACAGCCCAACTTCCAACGGGATATAGTCCGCGCTGAGTTCCCGACCCAGCCCCGGCGTGCCGGATTCAATCCGCAACAGGTTGTACAGCAGCGAGCCGCCGGCCTGTAATCCGTGTGGTTGACCAGCATCCAGAATCGCCGTCCACAGCGCGGCGGCATCAGACTGGGGGCAAATCAGGCGGAAATGGGCGCCAATCAGTGGTTTTGCCCGTCCGATGCTGAACGTCACGCCGCCCAATATCCCGTTCAAAGTGTGGAATACCGGCAGGCCAGCCGCGCCGGGGATGAGCGCCTCGGCGATGGAGTCGGCTTGTGCGCCGTGCAACGCGAATTGCGCGGTTTCCGCTGTCACATCGGCTGGTATGACCTTATCGCGGAAGAAAATATTCTGCTGGATATACGCCCGCACCGCCTCACTACGCCCCGGCGCAGCGATGAGCAAGATGCTGTCGGCCTCATGCCAGACCTCTACTCGGTCTAGGATTCGCGCCACTGGGGAGATAAAGACTGTCGCGCAACCTTGCCCCGGCGTCAGCTTGAGGACATCGTTGGTACTGGTGCGCTGAATCAGCGCCAGCGAATCTGCCCCGTTCAGACGCACTCGCCCGTCGTGACTCCGGTCAAGCAGGACGGCGGCGGTTTGCGCGGCCTGATATTCGGCGGCCAGCGTCGTATAGGTTTGGGGGATGCCGTCTGGGGCGACGGTTGCGCCAGCGGCGCGGTGGCGGTCTGCGAGAGTCATCATGGTGCGGGTTACTCCGACTGCATAGCTAGGCGGGCGTGGCGTTCATAGTCAATCATCTGTTTCAGTTCAGCCGAGGCACGCCCGATTTCATCATTGGTGATGCGATAGGCACACTGGCCGGAAAAATCCATCTCACGCTGGGCGCGTGCCATGCGTGAGATGATGCCGTCCTCTTTTTCGCCGCGCGCGCGCATCCGTTGCTCTAGGACTTGAAGCGGGTCTTTGTCGCCTTGGGCGGGCGGCGCGATGAAGATAAGGATAGTGTTGTCTGGGTAGGCGACCTTGACCTTCTGCGCCCCTGCGATTTCGACATCGGCGATGAGAAATGTGCCGTCGCGGAAAGCGTTTTCCAGCGGGTCACGCACGACGCCATACCATTTGCCGGGGTGGACTTGTTCCCATTCAGCCAATTTGCCGCCATCGCGCCATGTGATGAAGGTCGGCTGGTCGATGAAATAATGTTCACGTCCTTCCGCTTCACCGGGGCGGATGGCACGGGTGGTCGCGGTTGGGACTTGATGGAGGTCGTCAAATTGGGGGAGGATTTCTTGCATCAGCGTGTTTTTGCCGACGCCGCCGGGACCGACCAAGAGAAAAATCGCGCCTGAGCCGTATGTGTTGGGGGAGGTCATGGGGGATTGCCCTTACAAGCATTAGGAGGAGTCATTATCCCAAAGTGTACCAGCAATCCCGCACCGATTAACGGGTGGAATTACTTTTGTTTTAGCAGCAAAATGCGCGTGATTTGCTCGGTATGGTCGGTGTCGTGGTGGCCGACTTGTTGCATCAGGTCATATAAGGTTTGCAGGCCGTACTCGGCATGGACGCCCGTGCGCTCAAGTTGTTCTGGGGTGAGCGCCTCATAAAACGCGACCAGATTGGCACGCGCCGCCGCCAATTCCCCGACCACTGCGATGGGGTCTTGTCCATTATAGTTGCCGTCAATCACCATCTGGAGGTGGTTACGACGGATGAAGGCCGGATTTTCTTGCTCGATGACCGACAAGCCGCGTTCGTGGAAGATCGTGTTGAAGTCGCGCACATGGCATAGGGCTTCCAGCGCAGTCCAGCCACCTTCGCCGCCGTCGCGCCAAGTGGTCATATCCTCACGCGAGGTCGCACGCACGATATGGTCAATGGTTTTCAAGGTGCGCTGCATCAAGGTGATGTGACGATTGCGGAGGCGGAGCAAAACATCGGCGAGGTTTTCCATAACGGGGCATTCCTTCGGCTAGGGAAATAAAAATTGGGCGTACAAAACTTTAGACTACGCCGTCGGGCGCGGCCTTACGGTGTGGCGACCCAGCGGGTCGCCCCTACCTTATTCGCGTTCGGCCAATAGCCAACTCCATGCTCGCCAAGACATCGCCGCACCGATTCCGCACCCTATCGCCATCAATGCGCCGTAGAGAATTGCCCAATCCGGCAGGAAAACCACTGGCAGTCGGAGCAACGCCGCCCCGCCGACCAGCGCCGCCGCGAGATAGTAGCCGTAGTAATACGAGCGCCCCTGTAGGACATGGTGCATCCGGTGGCTAAAACGCCCTAACGCCCACAGCAATAGCGCCACCCCTATTGGGCCGAGGACTCCCAAGACTGTCGCGCCGAGGACGGGTAAGGTGAGCATGGCGGCTGGTGAAATAGGGGCGTCCATCATCCAACGGTAGAGGCGCAGGACGAAAAACAAAATCCCCACGCCCGCCGCCGCCTGCAAAAGGTCGGCCAGCGGGTCGCCGGGGAATCCGATACGGGCTTCGCGCACGGTGGCGAGGGCATACAGTACCATCGGGATGACGAGGTACGGCCAATCGGTACGTCGCCCAGAAAATCGGGCGTAGAACCGGCCAATCAACATCATCACCACGATGGTGAAAGACAGTGGAAACCACGAAAACAGGATGAGGGCTTGATAGATGGTGATTTCGCGCAAGGTCTCCTCTCCCTGTAATTGAGTCTACCGTCCGGCCTTCTGGTCTTCACGCATGTGACAGACTTTGTACTTTTTACCGCTACCGCAGTAACACAATTCGTTGGGGCCGGGGCGCTTGATGGCGCGGGCTGGCTGGATTTTCTCCGGCGCGTTGCCTCCAGCGCTGGCTTGAGTCGCGCCAGTTGTGGCAGACATGGCGGGGACGGTTGCCCGTCCCAATTGGAGGTTGCGACGGACGGGGGCGGCTTGCGCCTGTGCAATCTGTACGCGGAAGATGTTGTTAATCGCCAACGTGCGGATACGCGCTTCCATCTCATCGAACATATTGAACGATTCGCGCTTATATTCGACCAGCGGGTCACGTTGAGCGATGCTGACGAGGCCGATGCCTTCACGCAACACATCGAGGTCGGTCAGGTGGCGCTGCCATTGGCTGTCGATAGAGGACAACAGCATCCGGCGCTCCGCCAGCGGCATAATCGGGCCGAGGGCTTGAGTCTTGTGGTCGTAGGCGCGGCTACCCGCGTCTTTCAACAGCGTCTTGAGCTTATCGCGGTCTTCGCCGATGTCGATGAAGGTATCCTCGGTGATATCTTCCGGCACGGGGAAAATGGTGAGCAAACGACGGTAGAGTTGATCCTCATCCATTACGCTGCCCTGCTCGAAGTAATCATTCAGGACTTCCTCAAGCGCTTCACCCAGCATTTCGAGATAATCCTCGCGCAGGGTTTCACTGCTCACCAAGACTTCACGGCGGCGGGTGTAAATCAGGTCGCGCTGGCGATTCACCACGTCGTCGTACTCTTTGACGCGCTTACGAGTATCGAAATGGTAGCCTTCGACGCGCACTTGGGCTTGTTGAATCATGCGCGAAATCAGCGGGTGTTCAATCGGCTCATCTTCCGGAAGTTTCGCCCAGTTCATCACGCCGCGCATCCGTTCACCGCCGAAACGCTTCACGAGGTCGTCGTCTAAGCTGAGGAAGAAGCGCGATTCGCCGGGGTCGCCTTGGCGTCCCGAACGACCACGCAACTGATTGTCGATGCGGCGTGCTTCGTGGCGTTCGGTGCCGACAACATACAAGCCGCCCGCTTCGAGAACCGTTTCACGCTCCCCACGGGTGATGGCGCGGGCTTCCTCTAATACGGTCTGCCATTGGTCGGGGGTAATATTCGCCATATCGATGCCGCGCTCTTGCAACAGTTTACGGGCGATACCGTCCGGGTTGCCGCCCAGCAAAATGTCAACACCACGGCCTGCCATATTGGTGGCGATGGTGACGGCGGAGGCGCGGCCTGCCTGTGCGATGATGCTGGCCTCGCGCTCGTGCTGCTTGGCGTTGAGGACTTGATGCGGGATTTTGGCGCGGGTGAGTTCTTTCGAGAGGCGTTCGCTGGTTTCAATCGCCACCGTACCGACCAGTATCGGCTGCTTGGTCTCGTGACGTTCCTTAATTTCGGCGACGATGGCCTCAAACTTGGCCTTCTCGTTGAGGAAAATCTGGTCTTCGCCGTCGATGCGCCCAACCTCTTGATTGGTGGGGATAGACACCACGTCGAGGTTGTAGATTTTCATGAACTCTTCGGCCTCGGTCATGGCCGTACCGGTCATACCGGCGAGTTTTTTGTACATCAAGAAGAAGTTCTGGAAGGTGATGGTCGCCAAAGTCAGGTTTTCGCGGCGGATTTCGACGCCTTCCTTCGCTTCGATGGCTTGGTGTAACCCTTCGCTGAAGCGGCGACCATACATCAAACGCCCCGTGAACTCGTCCACGATGATGATTTGGTCATCTTGGACGACGTACTCTTTGTCTTTGTGATAGAGGGCATGGGCGCGCAGGCAGTTGTCCAGATACGGAACCATATCCGCGTGGTCAGGATGATAGATTTCATCGACCCCAACCATACGCTGGATTTTCTCTGTGCCTTCGTCGGTCAGGTAGGCGATACGGTCTTTCTCATCGACCACATAATCGGAGTCCGGCGCTTCATCAAGGATGGATTGTTGGCTGCTGGGCTTGAGTTTCTTGACCATCCCGGCGAATTTACTATACAAATCGCTGGGCGACTCGGCCTGACCGCTGATGATGAGCGGGGTACGGGCTTCGTCGATGAGGATGTTGTCCACCTCGTCCACGATGGCATAGTACAAGCCACGCTGCTGCACCAACTGGTTTTCTTCAATCGCCATGTTGTCACGGAGATAGTCAAAACCGAACTCGTTGTTCGTGCCGTAGGTGATGTCGGCGCTATAGGCCTCTACGCGGCGGCACGGGCGCAGGTTCTGATAGCGGGCATCGGTGCTGCCAAAGGCCGTATCGTACATGAATGAGGCCATCGCGGGGTCGTTGCCCATATTCTGGATGACGCCGCTGGACAGCCCCAAGAACGCATAAATCGGCCCCATTGTTTGCAGCCCGACTTTGCTCAGGTAATCGTTGGGGGTGATGAGATGGACGCCCTTGCCCGCTAATGCGTTCAAGTAGATGGCGAGGGTAGCGGTGAGAGTCTTACCTTCACCGGTTTTCATCTCTGCGATACGGCCTTCATGTAGCACCATGCCGCCAATCAACTGCACATCGAAATGGCGCTGACCGTTGACGCGACGTGCGGTCTCACGCACGACGGCGAAGGCTTCTTCGAGCAAGTCGTCGATTTTCGTGCCTTTGGCGACGCGCTGTTTGAACTCGGCGGTTTTGGCGCGTAGGGCGTCATCGTTGAGCGCTTGCATCTGCGGTTCTAGCGCGGTGATACGCGCAACACGCTCACGGTACAGATTGAGTGTTCGTTCGGTTGGGTTCCCGAAAACTTTGTTCATTAGGTTGCGAAACATGCGACCTTCTTTAATCAGCTGATGAATGACATATAGGTCGCATTATACCATGCTCATTTGCCAGACTTTGTAAGCGCCGTATCAGCGTCGTATTTGCGTTGTGTCTGCAAACCCTTCGCCAATTTGACCATGAAGCACAATGCAGGCGTTGTCCCTACGGCATTTCCTCTGTGATATGTGACATCGTAGGGACGTGACCCGCCGCGTCCGAGGATTTGGCGAAGGTATAGGTCTGCAAACTTGCTGCGATATATATAAGCAAACCGCCTCAATCATTATTGATTGAGGCGACTGCATTGTGGAGGTGGCGGGGTCTGCCCCCCGCGTCCAACAGATTCGAGCACGAGCATCTACACAAGCTTTATCCCCTGTTGTAGTTCACCAACCATGACCTCAGCGGACGCAGTATATGGATGGCTAGCCGATGATTGTCTTTGACCCCGTTTATCGGTGTAGCGGGTGTCGCACGCTCATCCTTTATGACACCGTATCCGCTTGGTGATGGCGACGCACGCGGAGGGTGGATGCCCACATAGGGGCAACTACTTACGCTTTAACCTTAGGCGGCGAGGGCGTAAGCAGGGCGAGTGTTATTGGCACTCAATTTTCTGCCTATTTTAACGTGGCTGTAGGCTCCACGGCTTGCAACCCGTACACAACCTCCGCTGTCGAGTCTATTTCACCCCCGAAGCAAGGTAGATGTACCTTGTAGATAGTATACGCCGATTACGGCTGTGTGTAAACACTTCCCCCTAAAACCCATCAGAGATGAAGTTGTTCTTGATTGTTTTAATGGAGCAGGTACAACTAGTCTCTCAGCACATCAACTCGGACGCCGGTATATTGGTATAGAACTTGAAGAACAATATCACCAAACAACTTTTGAGCGTCATGAGGAAATCAATCATGGTCTTGATCCATTCCGTAAACAAGAACGAGAACTGACTGCGAAAAATAGCCCTATCGCACGGCTCAAAAAACAAAAGTACCAGATTCCCAAAAAAACACTTCAATTAGAAGTTAGACGAGTTGCACAATTTCTCGGATATATCCCAAATCGTGATGAGATAATCCAGTATGGGCAGTACCCCATACAATATTATGATGATTACTTTACAAGTTGGGGAGAAGTATGTGCAGCAGCACGAACCACAGGGATGCAGGAAACAAAAGAAATACGAGAAGATATTCTGCAACCTGTCTTAAAAAACAGACAACCTAGGTTGTTATAATAATACGTTCGCCCGCCAGAAAAGAGTTAACACCTAATGTCCCTACTCTCACACGTCAGAATCATGTACGACTACACCTACTGGGCGCATAGGCTGGTCTGGGACAAATCCATCCTCGCCCTGACCGATGAGCAATTCACGCGCCCGCTAGACTATTCGATGGGGTCAATTCATCACCAGATTGTAACTACTCAGCTATCATTTCTTCCCTCAATTTGATGATGTGGGGCGTCAAATTGACTGAGGGATAGGGAAATCCCTCCCTCAGATAATTGGGCTGAGTGCAGGTCAAAACCTCATTTTCCCCCCAAATAGGGGCTGAATAGTTACAATTTTTTAATCAGATGATGGAGGAAGTTGTGGAGATTTATTTCCGCTAATAATTCTCTTGACAGCATCAGCAACTTTTTCTGGATCGTTACCACTCACTTCTATAGTACGTTCAGCGTGTTTAGTTGTGATGAAAAGCCCACGTTTTTCCTCTGTTTTTTCTACTATAGTTATTTTTACGTCGTCAGGCATATATTACCTTCCTTGTTATATCTTACCCAGTAAATTAACGATTGTTATAATAGAAAATATCCTATGGAATATTTTCTTCTTTACCTTTATTCAAGCCCCCCTTATGAGATTTCATCTGATTATTATCTGAAATCTCATCAAGATTTTTATTAATACTCAAATCACCTAATTTAACTTCAATATCTTTTTCATCCCCCTCCAACGATATACTACGTGTTTCAAAGAAACGATTGAAAATGCCAAATATCCCTTTGAAAGAGGTTTTCGTCGAGCTTTGAGAAAATACGACACGATCTTTATCTGAAGGGATAATTTCTTCCCGTTTAACATGTTTATGTGTTTTTATAATATCTTCACCTGAAGATGTTTCAGTTAAGGTAACACGTACATGTTTGTTTTTGGGTTTGTCCATCTGGTTTATATCCATATCCTAAATCGAATCATGCATTATCATTTACATCTAGGGATTTCGGATTTTAAAACTACTCCCCTATTTAGAACTATCTGGGTTAAGTAGTTTTGTGTCTTGAGACAATTTTTGGATTTCAGATGGTGTTACATCGCCACTAGCTTCAACTGTGAGCTTTTCTTGCGATATTTTTAATTTAGCTGGAGGAACAGATATACTAAATTGAAAATCTACTTTTGTGTGTGTAATTTTAATGTTTTTCTTTTCGTCAGACATATTCCCCTCCATATAGCAGAATTAATTGTTAAAAATACACTTATAAAGACATAATATCCGTATTTAAGTTTTTTGTCAACTTATTTAACTAAAACTTAATCAGTAACAACATATGTAAACAAAATGTAACTACTCAGCCATCATTTCTTCCCTCAATTCGGTATGTGTCAAGGATAATGAGACAACTTCGTAAAACCGGTTAAGAGAGATTCTCTGGCTAGTCGGGTGGGTTGAGATAGACCTCCGTTGGAGGCTCTTGACCACATACCCTGTTATAAATCGACACACCCACCCCCGCATCCGCCTCGTTATTGGGCGAGAAAATCAAAGGGATGAGCATGGCTGACGCCCTGACTCTCACCCGCGACGACATCTTGGCGATGATTGGCCTGCCGCTGATGCCGACCCGTCAGAAATGCGCGCTGCTCTCGCTCAAAACGCTGATCCTCGGCGCAGCAGACCGCGAGACATGGGAAAGGGTTGAGGGGTAAAGATTTGCTTATGGAACCCAGCCCAAAAACTGTTGGTCATTCTCCGTCAGCGGCAGCGAGTAGATGGCAGCCTCTTGCGTATCCATCACCACCAAGACATGACGAGTATCTTCAAAATAGCCAACATAGCGCTCATCTGGAGACCAGAAGGTTTGGATGAAATTACTTTCCGGGCGTTGATTATCGCAAACTGCGACCACCTGCCGCGTGGTTAAATCATAGCTTACCAAATAATCGGTGAAGTAATCGCCCACCCGCCAGACTTTGAAAGCAATCTTGTCACCGGATGGGGAAAGCGTCGGTCGTGAAAGACTATTAGAAACCTGAACCTGTCCTCCGAATGCGGCTTCTATATCATCCCACATCTGGGTATTGAGTTGTGGTGGCGAAATCCTGAAGTCAATTTGATGGAGAACAGTAAGTGTAATATCTGTCAATGGATCACGTCTTCGTTCCTTAACGATCAAAGTTTGTTCATCCTTCGTCCAGAGGTAATTCGCTGAATACTCTAAATCACCTGTTGGCATTAAAGTGATTAAAGTTTCTAGTGTATCCAAATCGATAACCTGAATTAGAGTAAATAACGGGTCTACTAACTGGGAATACCCGAACTGTAAAAGGTGTTTTCCAGATGAGGAGTAAAAGTTATAAGTTGAAGGGCTATCTGGAATAACGGGCAGCCCTTTCAAGAAGTCGATGCGTTCCCCGCGAACAATCCCTAACGGACTTTCTGCGAACGCGAAAGATTGCTGAAACAGAAAAATCGGCCCGATTCGACTGGGAAGATCAAGCCTACGGAGGACGAACTCGGTCGGTGAAACCCACTCAAGTCGTTGCTCGTTGTAGTACAAATTAATGTCTTGGGGGCGAGAATCTTGCTCATTAAGCGCGGTTAACTCCTCTTCTGTCAAAGAAATGAAGGTTGACTCATCAGTGGCAATATCCCAGACTATCAGTGAGGCAGGATCATTGCGAGAGAGGGAGACGATATATCTTCCATCGGGTGAGAGTTTGGCATAATACCCGCTGGGGACAATTGCCCTCAATTCGGAGCGTTCAACCCGCGTCTGACCATCTAGAAACGTCAAGCGCATGGCATTATTAACCGATCCTGAAAAAACGATACTTCCCTCAAAAGAAGTCGCTAGAACGTCTTGTGTTACCAGCGGATCAAAAACGGGATCACAATTTATCTGTGACGATTGGGCAATGCTTTTTGACATCACTAGACCAAATAGAAATGTGACAAGTAAGAGGCGTGGAACAATATTCATGATTAGAACCTCAATTACAATGAGAGGTAGTCGTGTGAGATTATCTCCCCAAAAAGGAGGTCGTTGGGTAAAGTAGAGGTATGCCAAAACCAAACGCCACCCCAACACGACCTCCACTCGCGACTTTAGCCTGTGTCAACCCAGATTGCAAGCACTATATGCAAGCGGGGTTGGACAATTTGCTCATCCGCAAGACCTATGGACAAGATGCAATCCGCTATCTGCGGTGTCGAAGCTGTCAAAGTGAGTTCAGCGAGCGCAAAGGAAGCGCGCTGTGGAACAGCAAAGTTAGCGAAGAAAAAGCCGAAGCAGTGGCGGCGCATCTGGCTGAAGGGTGTTCGCAGGCGGCCACCACGCGCTTGGTGAAGGTAGACCCCAGCGTGGTCAGACGCCTAAACCAACGACTAGGCAGACATGGGCAAGTCTTTCATGCCATCCATGCCCAACAGATTAAAGTGAAAGCCCTGCAAGCCGATGTCGGATTCCACGCACAGCGGCGCATGTCCAAATTGTTAAACGGCGCGAAGGCGGGCGAGTGGTCTCGGTGGAGGTACGCTTGGCTCACGGGTCGCAAAAATTCGCCCAACAGCGCCTGAGTGACCTCGGCTACGCGCAGTTCAACACCTCAGCGATTGAACGACGCAATGGGACTGCCCGACGGATGAGCGCGTACCAAGTACGACGCAGTAGTGCATTTGCCCATCGCCCTGAGCGTAAAATCGCCCTCGGTTGGTGGGGGGTAACGGTCTACAACTGGAGCCGAGCGCATCGCTCCCTTCGCCTAGCCTTACCCGATGCCGAGGGTAAAAAAATTCTCCCCCTGTACTCCTGCTATGGCGATTGGACTCACACAACACATTTGGACGCTACGCCAACTCTTGCTCACCCAACTTCCACTCCCACCACCTCGGAGATAATCTCACACGACTACCGAGCGCCTCAATAGCGTCGATAAATGGGTCTAAAACAGGGCTATTGAGCATGTGATATGAGAGTGATTCGTACTCATAAAGGGTATAGTCCATACTATTTCCTAATTGCTTTACCCATTTTTTGTAAATTATACCGTATTAGACAAAAAAGGTGGGCGCGTACTGCCGCCCACCTTTCATCCGTCAGACTCGCCACTCGGCTAGAAGTTAATCATGTGGCCTTCCAACCCGTGCGCGGCTTCTTTAATCGCCTCGCTGAGGGTCGGGTGGGCATGGACG
>Ga0163154_10005427_pt1 | contig 16180 bp, 19 predicted proteins | sample OliLakLV19MP9P1_FD_148649 | JGI IMG/M metagenome (GOLD analysis project Ga0163154, IMG submission 148649) | Freshwater microbial mat bacterial communities from Lake Vanda, McMurdo Dry Valleys, Antarctica - Oligotrophic Lake LV.19.MP9.P1 | ecosystem: Environmental > Aquatic > Freshwater > Lake >... | reverse complement strand
CTCAAAAAATTCCTCTCTGCTTGCAAACCCCTCTGCAAGCGCATCTTCATTACTAATATCGCAAAGGCGTTCATTACGAATTCCCGTGATGTGGATTCGAGCAACGGCTGTCCCACCACGTTTAACGCAAACGGCATAATTGCCCCAGACTTCCCACTTTTTTCGCATACTGTTAGTATAAACGGTGTGAATACGACCGCCCAATATCTGCCCGTAGTCGCGCTTATCCATACGGCGCGTTTGCGTTTTCTTCAATGCCCCTTCTGGTCGAAGGTCGTCTATGATTAACTTTGCTAAGTCTTTTCCGAATAAAAATCCCATGTGTGCCATCCTCTCTTTCTAGTATTTGACTGAATTCCACACGTCCATAAATTCTTCGTACCATTTGAATGATTCTTTTTTGGTTCTGCCTGTATCAAACAACATGTTTTTGTGGAATGCCTCTTTTTCATCGTTTTCAGAGACAGGATTATCAAACAGGTGTTCAGGTTCTGAGTCCAAGACCTTCAATTGCCCCATTTCTCCATTGCGGGGGAACAATCGCACAACGTACTGATAATGAAGAAACTGATACCCGCGCAGGCGAGCGGATACCCAAAGCCCGACATAAGCAGTATTGAGTTTCGTTAGGTCTACTTTCAGTGTTGCATATTCAAGAACGTCTTGTGGCGAGAAATTATTTTCGTTATCGTTCATTTTTTCTACTCCGAATAGAAATCCCATGTGCGCCGTCCTTTCTTTATTGTGTAATTTCTGCCAAATAAGTAGCTAAGAATCTCACCGCTGGCGGGGTATCCCGAAAGCGTTTTTTTACACGGTTGTACCCATCTGGTGAAATTTCTACAGAGTAGTTTGTTGTGCCAAATATCTTATTTCTGGATGCCTCGACATTAACAAATACATCTGCACTACCCAGTTCCAAGCAAATTGTGTAGGGAGCGCCCTCAAGAACAGAAGCGCTAAACACAATTTCACTAGCCATTTTCTTTATTTGACTATCTACGTTTTCGTATCTCATCGTAAGATAAACACCGTTCCTATGTTCCCGTTCCAAATATAAGCGCCCATTTTTTCTCGCCAGTTGGGATAAGGTGCAATAGCAAATTCATCCCAATTGGCGAATCCGTGCTTATACGTATACGCCGTTGTTACGGCTACATACGTTTCAATGAGGCTGTTCACTTTATAAGCACTGCCACTCAGTAGGCATCCTCGCAATTTCATTACATCGCGCCATTTGCCCGTGTGCTTTGTTAAATCTCTAAAGTAGTCCTCTTCATTGAGTTCATTGTACCACTCACTATCGGGGTCGTCTAGGTTAATTACAACCCGATTATTGTCGTCAGGTTCAGCGATAGGCGCAGACATGGCTATCCATGTCTCCCAATTGTGTATCACGCGATTGCGAAATTCTCTCGCGTTATTTATTTTATTGAAGACTTCCTCTACGGTTGTCATCCCAAAAACTTGAGGGTTTGGATTAATCTCGCCACTGTTGAGACCATCAAGGTATTCTGTATCGCGCTGGATACTAGATTTAAGTGATTTGATGTAAGGCGTAATGTTCTCAACACTGGTTGGGATTCTTTTCGGTACTGTTGATTTGTTATTTTTTTTCTTACTCATCGTCATCCACCCAATCTGTTTCGCCAATCTCTTTACTGACATATCCTAAGTCTTGTGTATTATTTGACTGCCCATAACTGTTATGGGATTGCGATGGACTTGCTACTTCCAAGTCTGCTATCATCCTTCGGGTAGCTGTACCTTCCTCGCGGATTAGTTTGCGTATAATCTTAAACCCCGCGCTTATGTCAGCATCCGCAGGTGAAATGGGGGAACTAACTATCATCGAATCCTGCAGATTAAGGAATAGCGCCTTAAGCATAGAGTTATTCGTCCATCCGCCTGCAGGTTGGTCAATTGAAGCGTGGCAAAACTCAAACCACGCCATTAAATTCCTTAACGCCTGTTCGTCTTTTAACGGGTCAAGCGCAAATGCGTACCGATGAGGTTTCTGACTTTCTGGCTTTCGGCTTCTAGGCATTAGGTGTAAATCCCCCAGTACCAGCTGTAGCGAGCATCTGGTTGCGGATACCCTCAAGATTGGCGAATCGCAACGAATCTCCCTCTGAAATCAGCTTAGAGTTATTGCCCCAAATAAAACCCTTGCTAAACGCCGTAATGGTGGCTTCTCGTGCGAAATAACGGCTACTACCGCCACTCCATAGAATCACATCAGCGCTGGCTTTGCTGTATATCCGATTGTCTCTAATATGTCGGAGTTCTATCGCGGCAGACTTTTTTATCTCCGCCACAAACTCAGTAACGTCAAATCGCAAATTCCCATACGCCCGATAACACCCCGTATCCATTGACTCGAATAAGCGATTGTCAGACGGTACGCGGTCAGCAATAATTGCCAGTTCTGACTTATATGTAACGGCGATGTGTTGTGATAGCCTGTCAATATAATTGCGACCGCCCACATCATAAGTACGTGCGTTATCGTAATCAGGAATCAATTCGTTTGAGCGACTGATGGAAAAGTTAATCTCATGCGATGTGCCGTGTCCCCAATCAAACACCTTAACTACCTCGACATCCAGTTCCTTTGTTAAAGACCGCAAGCGTGTAGACAGAAAGTTGATAGTGCCTTCCGTTTCAGGAAAACTCAAAACTTTTTTAACCACAAATTTAACTTTTTTACCATCACGCGTTGTTACCTTATAAGAACCAATAACCCGCGAGCGAATCTTTTCGGCATATTCTTTGTTGTAACTAAATGGGTGAGTCACCCCTAACACAAGGTTGTTGTGACCATCAGGGTAATTCTCTAACATTGCCACCACCATTAGAGCCGATAGATAGGCGCAATCATCATACTTTGCTGTGTCCACAAAGGTATGACCTTGCCGTAACTGTTGCGCTTTACTACCTACAACGAAATAACCTCCACAAGTAGTCTCTCGGCTTTTGTGTTCAAAATTAAACAGAAAGCTATTCGCAGATTCATAACCATCATCATTTCCTCGTACATCTGGAAACGATTCTAACTTGGCTACCCAATTCGGTACATTAAGTGTACTAGTTCTATAAACGTGCGGATTTACATTAATCGCACGAAGCGTAGAGTTGGCGGGTTCTACCGCCAACACACCAACACCGTCCATTTGCCAATTTAGTCCGCGCATATCAAAAATCCTGCTCTTCCATTTCTTTTATTTGCGCTGGTGTCAAACCCAAGTCTCCACCCCATTCGGAGTCGTTCTGTTGCTGAGCAACTGGCTTTTTGCTAACTGGTGCTGAATCTTCGTTGCCTTCGCCTTTGCCGCCCAAAAGAATGATGTTGTCGGCTTTCATTTCGAGCGATGCAACGTGTTCACCAGCGGCATTTTTATAGACACGGGCTTCGGCTTTGCCTACTACACAGACTTCAGCGCCCACACGAACATATTGGCTTGCGATACTGGCAAGCCCGCCCCATGCCGAAACATTGTACCATGTTGTTTTTTCGCGCTTTTCGTTTGTGCCTTTTTCTTTCCATCTATCGGTTACTGCAACCGAAAAGTTGCAAACTGCAGTTCCTTTAACATCTCGAATTTCCGATGGTTGTTTACCTACATGACCAATAACTGTTGTTTGTTGGAATCCCATTTTGTTTTTTCCTTTTTTTAGTTAAGAGTATCTATCTGACAATAATAAACGCCTTGCGTCTTTCCGTCAATCCCCAAAATAAATTTGAGTTGAATTCGTTTTAATTCCGTTTTAATTTATTGGGAATCAATTAAAACGCTTTCAGAGAGGGGTCGTTTACTCCCCTCTCTGAAGAAATCAAAAAGTATGTGCAATAATTTTCGATGGATGCTTGCCCTGAATTAAATTACTCAGGCGATGCGTCCATCGGCTAACCACTTGTTCATTAGCTCGCGGATGCTAAAACTTTCGTGAGGCGCATCGTTAAACTCAAACGATTCAAAGAACGGCGCGATATGATTCTTGTAAACAACATCGCCCTTAAATGTTTGACCGTAGTCGTATGCGATGATTTGATGTTGATTGATTTCCTGTGCGGACATCCCCGCAAATTTAACCCACTTACTTACAATGGGCTGTATGTCCCAGTTTGACCACCAGCGCCGTGCATCGTGCATTGGGGCAATATCGTCATACCCATTATGGTAGCGTACCAGTAAGCCCTTCTGGGTGTGTTCGGTGATGGATGAGTGTTCAAGTCCAATCACTGGGATACCGCAAGCCTGTGCCTCTTTAAGGGGCAGTCCATCACCTTCGCCCCAACTGGTCGTTACAAGCACATCAAGCGCCGACATGATTAGAGCTAAGTCGTCCGTTGTATACATATTGTGGTCGTACATTTCTGGACGTGGGCTTATGACGCGATGCGCCACTCCCAAACGAGATGCTAATTTCCACCATTCTTCGCCCTGAGTAGATGATGTATGCAAGTACAAGTATGCGTTGGGTACGCGCTTTAATACTTGTGCGAATACCTCAATTGCCTTGTAGAAACCTTTACGGGATGGGTCTTTGGTATTTGCTCCCACCATCCCATAAATAATAGCGCCCGCTAGTTCAGTTGCCGTAACGCGCATCTTTTTGGATTCAGGCGAATCCAACTTTATTGATTCGCCAATGTGAATCGCGTTCATAGACAGTGTTGCAAGGGCAGTCCTCGCAACGTCTCTCCGATAAGGACGGAACGCATCATTAATGATGCAGGGCATATAATAGATGTTGGTTTTGTGTGGCATAGCCCGCTTGATGGACTCTGTAACAAACTTACTCATTCCCCAAATCGCGGTAGCCTTTTCAATCACCTCAACATCAGAGTCCATCATATCATCCGTCTCTGATGGAGTCCACGCTATCCAGTTGCGATAACGGGCGAATATATCAACTTCCAGCAAGCGGGGATTGATGATACTTATGTTGAGGTGTGGGTTTTCTTTATTTACGACCATCTGTGAAGACGGTGAGGATAGCGCCGCGCTCATTTGCTGGCGTTGTGGATATACGGTAAGCCCTTTCGTATAAGTGGGTTTGTGACCACCCATAAGTGAGGCAATGACCACGTTGGTATGTCCGTTTGAGTTTAAGGCAGTTGCAAAATCCCTGCCCACTACGGAATAGCTACTTGGGAAATCTGGATGAATAGTATCTAGCTGAATTTTTTTATTCTTATCAATCTTCATCAGAAAAAGCATCCTCTGCATCGTCAACATTGTCTATGTCTTCAAAGCTGTTGGGGATTCCAACAACTGATATTTTATTACCCTTTGCGATTTCACTCCGCACGAGGTTAAACAATTCCTCAGCCAAGTTTGGATTATCATTTATTGCAAGGCGGGCTTGTTGATAATTACCTAATTGCACGTTCTTGTAAAATCGGATACTTAACGCGTTTACATTCCCAATAAGAACCTTTCCGTCCTTGCCCGTGAATATGCCATACTGGTCGCCAACCTCCAGAATCTCGACACCCATATCAATCTTGGGGATGCTATCGGTGACTAAAATAACAGGAGCGGCGAATGAGCCACCATAACAACCCGTGCTACTTGAACGCGCAACGTTAATATCCATAGTGTACGCAAACCGAATATTCTTCAAATCTATTGGCGCGTCCTTCAGTGCGACAGTTGCCGCACGTTTTGTTTGCAATTCGATTGAACACGCATGACCCATTGCCAACTTACCGCCTGGAGTAGTGTAATAGACTCCCTTCGCGTTATTGGCAGTCATGTCCATCCTAACTTGCCCTGTAAAAATAAACGGGATATTTTGGATTGAACATATTTTGGGTATACGGCGCAACATCTGATTATTCGTTTTTGCCGCCGCTCCAAAAGCTGGGTCGCCAATATCGTAAGCATACTCATCTCCGACAAACGCGCTTATGCTATCAAGAATAATCGCATCAACATTAAAATATTCATCATGGCAATACTGTGCGACTTTCAGCATGAAATCAATCGTTGTTTCTTGACCATACCCTGAATAAATCCAGATGTATTTGAGCAATTCTTCTTCGCTAATGTCGTGGGGCAACCCAAGCGCATTAAGTAAGTATCGCTTATCCCACTTTTCGGTAGGAACGTATAATGGGCGCTTACCCTCTCTCACCATTTGCGCCATAATCAAATAAAGCAAGGTGGTCTTTCCACTATTAGGTAAGCCCCACATAAAAATCGTGCCATTGTTTGGGATACCACCACCTAATAATTGGTCAACAATCAGACTTGATGTTGACCAATGCTCACTTAATTGCGTAGGTGGTGTATTCTTCAAGAGTCCTTCTGCTATTTCTCTTGGTGTTAATTTTGCTATCGGTTTCTTAGCCACAAATTCTCCTTTTGCTTATACTAAAACAGACGATTCAAAGTCGAAAGCCCGTCCCAAAAGTTCTGCCATCATAACATTTTCGGGTTTTACATTCATGTCGTTACAACATTCAACAAACGCAGGATACAAAAGCGTTGCGTCTGTAACTGTTATGGGATACACACCATCGTGGAATAAATACACATTATTGACCTTTTCAAACACCTTGCCCCCTATACTTAGAGGGCTAAAGGTGATTCGATGAACAAACCAATTAATCGCCATAACAAGCCACACCGCCTTTATCGCGGTCTAGGTTTGGACATATCCCAGCTTCCTGAGTTCCAACAACTACAATAGGTTGGGTTAAACTTGATGGTTCTGGCTTCTCGCTATTAAAATAAGCTATTGCGAACAAAGTGACTACAAATACGGCGATAAATCTTTTCGTGGTTTTCATTTTATTACTCCTAAATAGTGGTTCTCTCTTGGAAAGAAGTGTTGATTCCTGATGCACGCATTTCTTGGATGTGGTTATTAACAATGTCATATCCCCACAACTCGCGGTTAAACTCTAATAGTTCACGGTTGGCTTGCGCGTCATTCTGAATAGTCGAATGACACTTCATGCACAACATTGAAATGACGTACTTGCTTAAGCATAAATCGCGTTTATACGTTCCCTCTTTCGTTAGCCCTCTTGGAAAGATTTCATGTTGAGTTGCCCCAAGATTACTAAAACATCTGTCGCAACGACACCCAGTTCTCTTTCGCCGATTTGCCCTAATGCGCCTAGCAATTGCACTGGCGCGTTCATCTTCACGGTAATCAATCTCCATCATTTGCCTCCTCTGTTGTCTCCTCTAAAAGTCTATTAATTTCAGCATCAATCTTTGCTGACTCGTTAGCGTAGTTCTTTTTAATTAATTTATAGTTTGTCTTTTCATGAGCAAGCATGTCTATTAGCTCTGATAGCATTGCGGTTTTTTCTTCACTCAGTTCCGCAATCCTATCCCAAATCAGTTTATGATTCATTAGCCCTTTTAATCCTTTCTAACTCTGTCGGGATGTCATAGAACTTGTTACCCATCGGTCTTTCCACCTTACACCTAACCGAACCGCCACCAAGATTATTTGCCTTCTCAATCTTGATGGTGACTTCACTCCCGTAAGTGTTGCCTGTCATTTGAAAGAATCGTTGCCGACCCAAATAATCCGCCATTGGGCGAGCAAATGAATCAACAGCCAACTCATCATTAGTAGCGCCGCCTTCGGGCTTTTCTGCCTCAAGTACCAATACCAATTGGGCGGCTTTATTCCCGTAGGTTGCGCCGAACAACTTGCCTGATTGCCCCACATGTCCCACAAATAAAACGTGAGAATTAATGCTATTGCAAGCGTTGCTGATTTGAATAATGACATTGGTGATTTTATTCGCATCACTTGACCCGTTTCCATCAGGCAGTTCAATACGCCCAATGTGGTCTATGATAACCATCAGCTTGCGACCAGCCGCCGATGTAACAAAGTAAGCCTTGTTAATTGCATCAATGATTCCCGATGCGGACTTATCTTGAGGCATGGCGTAGCGCACGTAACCGCTTATTGCTTCCGCCTTTAGGCGTTCCTTTAAGTAGTGGTTGTAGACCTCTAAGAACGCTTTCTCAGTTTCGTCTACGCGATACATCATGAAATCCCGAAAGGGGATACCGCACGCTTGTGACAGACGGCGATAACCCAAAACCTGTTTCGATGTCTCTAACGACACATAAAGCACATCATAGTTAATGCCTTGTTCAAGTGCCACGTAATGAGCTAGTTGCTGGGCAAATGATGATTTACCCGCCCCTTCGTTGCCCAAAAGCAGTGAGAACTCGCCCTCAGAAAACGAAACGCCCAACTCCGCAAGTGAAGAAAGGTGAGGGACTGGCGTGGGGAATGTACCCTTTTCAAGTAGAATGCGCCGTTTTTCGTTATAGTCCTTCATGACTTCCTCAATGAGTTGCTTGTCATCAAGTATCTTTAACGTGTCGTTGGTTGGCGAAGCTAAGACCGCTAACTTATACGCCTTATCGTACAAATCGGCGTAGCTACCACCAGCAGGGTCGTTCATGATGTCAGATGCCTCTTTCCACAAAGCAACTCCATCTGTTTCAAAGCGCCACTGCCTGATAACCAAACTCGCCAAGCGCAATGAATTAACAACGTCTGCACGCCACGCAATACCAACGGACTTCTCAATTTCGGTTACAGCATTTGGAGTAACGTACAAGTCATTAACCGCCAGCTTTGCTTCTATAAAGTGAGCCTTAGCGGGTAGCCCTTCCGCTACGCACATTTCAATGGCGCGTAATATATTCTTTTCATCCTGCATCTCTGCAGGTATTTCCTCTGACTTAATAGTTTTACAGGCGTAAACACTTAAATTGTGGTCGCCTATAAGCAATCCTACATAAGTCTTAATTAGGGATTTGATATTATCTGGGATTGTCTGTGCTACCGAACCCATTCGTACCTCTTTCTGACTGGCTATCTGGTATGCCGTTATGGTAACTCACATCTAACGAAAGTGCAAGGGTGGGAATTAGTTGGCACAGGCGGTCATTTTCTTGAATGGTGTAAGGCTCGCCGCCAATATTCCACAAAACGATTTTGATTAAACCGCGATACCCATTATCAATAATGCCGTGCGTTAATAACCCCTGCTTGAAACGACTAGAGCGAGGTTCAACACGCAAATAAACAAGGGGTGGGAGAACAACCGATAGCCCTGTGTCTATTAGAATAAAGGTTTGAGGCTGAATGATTTTGCCCACATAAAAAACAGGGGCTTCTATATCGAAGCCCACATCGCCCTCATGAACAGGTGGAAACATCTTACTTGAACTATCTGTCGCTCGAAATATCTGCATCTACCTTGCCCCAATCGCGTGTACTTGAAAAAAATCCCGCAGTTTGCCCTGCTGTTGCATCTCACCGAAGTCCTTAAAACCACTTGGTGTATATAAGTAATTAACCACATATTTCGACTTGTTGTAATTTTCTTTAGAGTAAGCAAGCCACCCGCTAAGTTGCCTCGCAAAAGTGCGACTTGCTTCGTCATTTTGCACTGCCAAATAAACGGCGATAGGCGCTTGACCCAATACCATCCATAATGGCACGCTGAGTTTATTACCATCCTTATAGGCGATATTAGCGGTGTATTCGTCTGTTTCAGAGTCGCAAGCCAGCGCATCGGTTTCTGATTCGTGAATAATGATGCACCGCGCCGACCAAGTATAAACTCCATTCACAATTTTGCAATAGCGGTCAACATTGTATAACGACCGCCGACCCATTTGATGCCAGCGCAATAACGCGGTAAAATTGAATTTGTCTTGTTTGTCTTTCGGAGTCCACATATTTTTGTGGATAGCTTCAATGACATCAACATCTGAAACATTCCGCAAGTCGGCATCACTGTTGGTTTTTAGTTGCCCTTGCCACACAAGGTTTCGTGTGTGTTCGACAATCCCCTGAAATTCAAAATCTAACCTTTCCAAAAAGGCTGGGTCATCTCGCCGAGAGACCCAACCATGAACATTCCCGTTAAAGTAGTACGGGAATGTGGCACGGTTAACAGGTATGCGCTCCGTTTTGCCGTTATATTCTATAAGTTTTGACCAAGTGACTGCGCCCAAGTGTGATTTATGAGCGATTTCGCCACTTATTTTGCGTTTTGTTTCAATGTAAGACCTGACGTGCGGATAGTGCAATTCAGTGCGATTTACATCACTCCACGTCATTTCTCTGTAATAAGGCTTTGGTTCATTATCCAAGCGCTTGGGGATGATGCGGGCTACAGGGCTACCATTAGCCCACTCATTTAGAGACTGAACAGCCTCTGGAAAAGTTACCCCGTCAAGTGCTTGGATAAACCCATATATATCGTAAGTCTCATTCCCCCCGAAATCCTTAGCCCGCCCAGGACCGCCCTTGTAACTATCCCATACGGTAAAGGATGGTGAATTCCCCGTTGTTGTGCGAAATGGGCTACTCCAAACCCACGCCCTACCATTCTTTTTGTAGGGAGCGCCCACTCGTGCCTCAACATAGTCCCTTAGGGACACGCTACGGGCTAATGTGTCTTTGTCAATTCTGTCCATCACATATACCTCTGTTTACTAAAACCGAAAGGATAACTAAATTTGTTATCCGAGTTTGCTCAGGCTTACACTATATTTTTTCATTACAGCGGTTTGTAACCAGTCGTAAGCATCTAGCGATAAGGAAAGCGCAACGAACATATCCTCACCGTCAATGCTAACTTCTATAACAGTTACAGGAGTGCTGTCGGATTCACTTTTGACTATTTCCGCTTTAATCTCATCGCGGTACGCTTTAATGTCATCACGGCTTGATGTCAAGAACATGGTCAATAGCGTGTGGCGAATATTGTAGCCCGTTTCAAAGTCAATAATCTCAGCCTCTTCGCGCTTAAGAGTGTCTTTGTACAAACCCTTAAAGGTGTATGCGTGGGTGAGGGCTTTCGGGTTAAATATAATCATCTCAATGCTGATAGGTTTGCCGTCTTCGTCTAGGTATGGCGTTTCAGCTTGATACATTTGCCACATGTCGGCAAAAATAATATCAACAACGCCAGCAAGTGAAACAATATAGTCTTTGTTCTCACTAACTCCGCCTAAGATGTTTGTCATATTATCTTTGACGTATGCCATAGCTCCGCCAATGGGAATCAATTGCTTGTAGACGGCACGCCACAGCGCGTAACATAGCATCCCTCGCCACACCACCATATTACCACGATATTCCGCAAGTCTAATGGTGAAGCCGTCCAAGTCGGACGGCTCTGCTTGATTGTATTCTTGTATCTTTTTTGTATAATCAATAATAAGCATGTTATACCGCAATATCCTTTAGTAGACGGACGCGCAATTCATTGAATCGTGATTGAGTGACCAGATGGTCTTTTGGCATGTTGTATGATGCAATAGCCTCTTTAACTGCCTCTGCATCCTTATAGCCTGCGTTAATCATCATAGCAACCAATTTCAGCTTCAATTCTTTTATTTTGATGTCATCCAGTGGCATTTCAGGGTGATTAATTTCCACCGATGGAGTATCGTCTATATCTGGTTCGCCGTCTGAGATACCCGTGCCGAAGAGAAAGTGATTTTTCCAGAGGTATCGCGCCGCGCTACCAATGGCTTTGTCGTTAAAGATTACCTTGCCTGATGAATTTGTTTGGACTGGCATTAGGATATGTGAGCCTGAATACACAAGGATGCGGGCGATACCGCGCAACCCATAAATATAACCTGTGATGGAATACATGCCATCACCAATCGGAACTGGTGAGGTAAACTCATACGAGAAAACTAGATGGCGACTACCGAAAAATCCAAGCAGTTCGCTAACTTGTTGCCAGCTACGTGTAGGGTAGCCCGCAGTACCTTTCTTCGCCTGAATACCCTCCTTGCGAAACTCCTCGCAAGCGGCGGCGTAATCTACTCCAAAGTTATTCACATCATTAAGAAACGCGATACGTTCCTCTGGTGTTAATTGTAGTGCCTGTTCAGCAGTGAACATTTTATTTCTCCTATTTTAGCTTCTATTTTACCATACTGTGAATGTTTGGTACATCATAGCACGCAAAGATTAAGCCGACAAGTGCGAGAACTCAAATCTCCTCATCTTCATCGAAATTCAAATATTCTTCGCGTAGCGTTGGTCGGTGTTCGCGGTATTGCTTGCGCGAAAATGGCGTGTTGAAAACACTGTTTTCGTACCCAAATGTTTTCTGTCCCTCATCGAAGGCTTTTTGTACGTCCGCAGGGTTAATTGCATACGCAAACTCTCTCCCCAATGCGCCATATCCATCCGTACCACTTGTTTCTAAATCCATGTCGCTCGCCAAAATACCCTGAAAGGAACGCATATAGGCGCTTTTTTCAGCCACGCGCATGAGACGCTTGACCTGTGGGGTATTGTTGTACGCTAAATAATGGACGGTGACAACGGGGGATTTGTTAGACATGCGCCAAGTTCGCTTACTTGACTGAACCATAATCGTTGTACTGGTGTCCACGTCAAAGTAAACAATGTCCGTAAACATGACCAAGTTAATCCCCTCTGCCACTATTTTGGGGTTAGCTATCAAAACATTGTGACCGCTATTGACATGCGACATAATATAATCATGGCGTTCTAGTGGGCGAGTGGATGCTTCCATCACAAAGGGCTTAGCCCCATGCGCCTCAAGTAAGGTTGCCAGCCTGTATAAGATAGACCGTGTATCTGATTGGGTTGTAAACACAATGGCGCGTTCACCGCGCTTTAGTGTATCCATAACCAATTCGACCATTTTTATTTCTTTGGGCGTAACTTCATCCCCCAATCCATTGAACACAAACGACCTTAGAATGTCATAAGCGCCTGTTAAATTGCGTTGGCGATGGTTGTATTTTATTTCCTCCAAGTGAACTTGGTCAAGAATTGTGGATTGACACCACCACAACAAAGCCCTAACTGGTAAGTCATTGCCCATGATACTCGCACTATAAGCCTCAATCTCTTTTGTCGCTTGATTATATAATTCAAGCTGACGCTCGCTCATCTCGACATTGGCTATCAATTCTTGAAACACGGGCATGGCAGTTGCTAGGTCGGGAATATCTACAAAAACAGTAGCATCAATGATAAAGCGCAAAGCACCATCTGTAATGCCAGCCTGCACCTTGCCATTCGCGTCTATAGTGCCATATTCTCGCGCAAATTCAGCTTCGCCGTGATATGGGTACTTTTGGCGCAACAAACTTGAAAATGGATACACCAAGTGGAAAAAGCTATCAGCCGTGCCACTAGAAAATGTTGCCGTTACTAGCATTACTTTTTGAGCCATGCTAAATGTTTTACGTACCGCTATGCCCGCCAATGACTCTCGTGATTTAATGCGATGTGCTTCGTCTACCACAATCATACCCACGTTTTTAAGGCGCTTGACTGCATCACACATTGCCAACTTGTAAGAACGTGTGGGAGTCAATCCCTTTTTAGAAAACACTTTGCCACCAACAAGGGGCAATCCACCATCTCGCAACACGCTTGTTTTAGTGCGCTTCATTTGCCACAAGGCATGACCATGACTCTGTGTCACTGGGCGAGTTGCAATTTGTAGTTCAGGCACGCCTAAATTCTTGATAACGTCACCATTGCCATCCCGCGCAAACGTCAATCCCACATATTCCCCTGTTGAATATTGCCCTTTGTAGTAACGGCGTGTTGATTTACCCGCGAATCGGTTAGCGCCCGTGCGGTTGCCCTGATAATCCCGAACAATTAATCCCGTAACGGGGTCGCAGGCATACCGCATAATTTCGCCTTCAGTTTTAACGGGCTTCATTTTCGGCTTTTTTCCACCAGTAGCTTCGACATCGTGTCGAATCATAATGGCGTTTTCGATTCCGTCTGACAACTTTAGAGTCTCATAGGTCAAAACAACAACGTGCATGACCAATGGATTACTCTTGGCACGCTCTGCCATTTCCTGTAGCTCGCTTGGCTTGGTGACTATCTTGATATGAACGTTTTCACCAAGTGCTTTTTGGAACTCACCAACCCATTGTTGGGGTAGGATAGCAGGTGTATATACAATGTTTATACATCCAGCCCTTAAGCCCTTAAGGTCAGATGCACGCACTCCATAACGGTTACAGAGTGATTCTACAAGTTCAGGGTGCTGGTGTTTGTAAATACCAAACAGGTGTAGCACATACATGATGGTGATGGAGCAGATGGTTTTACCTGTGCTAGGACTGCCCAAAAGGAATCCGTAATTATGTCGCAATAAGCGTTCAATCATGGCTGTAATAACGAGTTCCTGAGTCTTTAACAACTCTTGGTCGTTAATCACAATGGTATCATACACCTTGCCCCAAGCAGGCTCAATGTGCATATCGTATTGAGGTTGCATTGCCCCGCTAATTGCATCCCGTAACGCTGTGGGGTTTGCAATAACCCAATCCGCTAATTCCATAGGGCTGTTAAGCCGATTCGCCTCGCCTTTTTCAGCCACGACTGTAAATTGCGTTTGATTGGTAACTCCCTTGCCATTGACAACTTGAGTAGATATTCCTCGCACAAGATAACCAGTGTCTCCTAAAAGAATCTCGCGGTTGTCTAGTGCGCCCATGCCGATAAACTGCACCAGATGCCCGATGGATGCAGGCATAAGCGGGCGAGGTAAGTCTGTTTTTGATTGCGATTTGCCATAATTGAAGATGCGAATAGCATGATTTGTGACATCTGGTAAATCTTGACCCGTGTAAAATTCTGGGATGCGCTTGCCCGCACGCACAAAATGTCGCTTTTCGCACTGGGCGATTGTAAGGTAATTTCTGTCATGATTCGCAAATTCTTTTTTATAAAAATCTATTTTTGAATCGTACTCAATATCCAAGTGCCACTTGCGCCGAGCGATAATAACCAGCAACTTTTTGTGTTGGTAAATGTCAAAGTCGGAAAAGTTTCTCCGATATAGTAGCCAAGTTCTTTCAGTTAGTTCGTGCGAGATACACACCAAGTAGCCGTCATTGGCAAGCATGTTGGTGGCGGTGTTGACAATTACACCTTCAATGGCAAAGGCAAGTTGAAACCCCTGCCGAGTGTAGTTCATACTGGCATGGTCTGTTTGCACAAATGCTACATCTGTGGGCGCATCACCGTTAGATTCAATATGGCAGGCAAATGCCCGTCCAACTCCAATAAACTTCTTGAAGTCGGCAGGATTCGCACACGTCAAATGAACGCAATTAGCGTCTTTAGCAATATCGAACACTCTTGATAAATCGTTGTATAGCGACATCAATTCTCCGTGTGGGTATCTGGTTTGGGCTTATAATCCGCCTCGATTAAACCTGCATCAACTTCTATGTTTTCCACTTTTGAAAAACTCCTCAATTATTTTATTCCAACGTTTTAAGTCTCTCTTGATGTACCAAATAGGGGTTGCCCATTCTAGGGATGCCCTAAAGGACACAAGCCCATTATGCTTTGCCCGCATTGTTATTTCAGGCACATGTACATCTAAGTAGGGCAGGTCTGTCTGATGTTTCAATATTTTGTTCATCGCAATAAACAACGTTGCCTCGTCACCAATGACAACTCGCGCATGTGGATTTCTACCATCATACACATCCTTGTGATACACAATGACATTGGTAAGGTTGCGACCGCCTGATTCACTCAATCCATAACAGTTATGGTAATGGGTGTGTGATGCCCCTTTGTCACACACAAAGCCATTAAAGCCAAAATCCACTAGCCCCTTAGCCTTGCGATAGGCTTCGGCTTCCCTCGTGGGTATAATCATGTTAAGGTAGGCGATTTCTTTCGCCTTAACCTTCATGGTGTCTTTGCGTCCGCGATTATCTGTATAAGGTTCATCTTTTTCTAAAGTGGTGTCCATCCAATAGAGATGGTACACCACTTTAGACGGAAACACACTTGGTGATGCAGGTGGCGGTAGAAACATAAAATTTACACCGCTTGCTCAATTGAACAAACGGTATCTCCTTTCATATAATTGTACCCGTCCAGATTGTTAATCGGTTGTTACTAGCCCACTGCCCCGAAAGGGCTAATATTTGACAAGATTGTTGTGGGAAAGCCACACACCCCTGAAAGCCACAGTGACAATTCCTCATCGGTTGTTACGCCGTAGGCAAATGAACGACTACCAAGCACTACGGTGTGCCAATTTCTGTTTATTGCATCCTCATGATTCTGAGTTACCGTTTCTACGGCGTACTCGTCAAGAATATTGCCCGCTTGGTAGACG
>Ga0163154_10005426_pt1 | contig 16181 bp, 9 predicted proteins | sample OliLakLV19MP9P1_FD_148649 | JGI IMG/M metagenome (GOLD analysis project Ga0163154, IMG submission 148649) | Freshwater microbial mat bacterial communities from Lake Vanda, McMurdo Dry Valleys, Antarctica - Oligotrophic Lake LV.19.MP9.P1 | ecosystem: Environmental > Aquatic > Freshwater > Lake >... | reverse complement strand
AAATTGAAGGCGATGGGGCTGGCGGTCATGTTGTTGTCGGGCGATCGGAAGGAGGCGGCGAACCTGGTTGGTCGTGAACTTGGTTTGGGCGAGGGTGATGTGATGGCGGAGGCGACGCCGGAGGGCAAGACTCAGATCGTTCAAGAGATGAGGCGTGCTACGCCGCGAGCGGCGGGTCAATCCGGGGCGATCATCATGGTGGGTGACGGCATCAATGACGCCGCCGCACTCGCAGCCGCCGACCTGGGAATCGCGCTGGCGAGCGGCACCAACATCGCGATGGAGTCGGCCGACGTCGTCATACCGCATCAGCGCGTGACGGCTGTGGCCGAGACGGTGGACATCGCCCGCCGCACGCTGCGGACGATCAAGCAGAACCTGTTCTTCGCGTTCTTCTACAACGCGCTGGCGATCCCGGCCGCCGCGTTCGGCCTGCTCGGGCCCTACGGCCCGCTGATCGCCGCCGCTGCGATGGGACTCAGCGATGTGACGGTGATCGGAAATGCGCTCAGGTTGAAGCGGACGTTGTCGCGACCGACGTGATTGATTTGCATTCCTTGCCGCATTCCGGACAGTTGAGGGATGAAGCAGCACGGAGGTTGTAGCCGCAGTTGAGGCACCGACCTTGCCTGCTTTGGCGTTTCTTCCGAGCCGACTCTACCGGCATGACCACCATCCCGCACACAATCGCATACATCATCGTGTTGATGACAAACTCAGGCCAACGCACCCCCAAGGGCAACGCTTTGTCAAACATAAAACTTAAGCGCTCCCGCGGAAGAACCCACGCGCAAACCGCCGTCTTTGACACAGGTTTCGCCGGTCTGTTAACTACGGAGCTCACCACAATGCTCGATTGCCGCCGTTCGCACCAAAGTGAGTTGAGTGGCAAACCGAAGGTTTCAACGAATCGAACCTTGAGATTTGCCTGACCCATCGGAATTGAGTCCGCCGACTCCAAGTCGATCCAACCCGGAGCGATCAACCGAGGTGACGGTCCACCGCTGGGAACGAACTCGTTTTCGCGTTTGAGATCTGACCGCCACTGCGACGAGTAACGTGTGGCACCGACTCTACTCAATCGTCCGATATACCATGTTCCGCTTGGCGAGTTGAGCACACCTCGTGTTAGTACGCCTGAATTTGGGTCCATTCGCCAAGCGCATCCCCAGGCCACCGCGACGTTGATCACCGCGCCAATCAGCAGCAAGATCAAGATTCGCCGGGCCCGTCGCATCACCCAATCGTACCCGCGTGGCCGATATCCAATCTGCCAAATCCCAATCATGGGGATACGGTCACCGTCCTGACCGTACTACAGTTCAGCAGCCGGTTCCGCCTCGAAAGGGTTCCCGGCTCGGCGGAGACGTCTTTCATGGCCATCAACTCGCTCAAGCCACTCGATCCATCCGAGTTTGACTACTGGAAAGCCCAGCACCTGCTGAACCGCGCGGGCTTCGGTGGCACGCCCGAGCAGGTTCGCGGCCTCGCGGCGATGGGGTTGGACGGCGCGGTCGATTACATCGTTGACTATGAAAAAGTCCCGGCGACGCCGATCAACGCCGACGAGTTCGACACCGACATCATGCGCCCGGCCGATGCCGAGGACCGCGCCGAGTTTGCCGCGGCCCGGCGACGCGGCGATGAGAAGACCCTGGAGATGTACCGGCAGGAGCGGCAGCGGCGTCAGATGGAGGACCGTCAGCAGATGGGCCGCATCCAGCGCTGGTGGATCAAGCGACTGATCGAGACGCCGCGACCGCTCGAGGAGAAACTCACGCTGTTCTGGCACGGCCACTTCGCCACCGGCTACCGGGCCATCGAAGACAGCTACCACATGTTCCTGCAGAACCAGTTTCTGCGCGCGAACGCCAACGGCAGTTTCGTCGATCTCGTCTACGGCATCATCCGCGACCCGGCGATGCTGAAGTACCTCAACAACGACCAGAACCGCAAGGAAAATCCCAACGAAAACCTTGCCCGCGAATTGATGGAACTCTTCACGCTCGGCGAAGGCAACGTCTATGGCGAGAATGACATCAAGGAAGGTGCCCGCTGCCTGACCGGTTACACCTTCGACGATGATCAGTTCACGTTCCGTGAGCAATGGCACGACACGGGCAAGAAAACGATCTTCGGCGAGACCGGTCGCTTCGACGGCGTCGACTTCTGCAAACTCATCCTCACCCAGAAGCCCGTCAGCGAGTTCATCTCCTGGAAGTTGTATCGCTACTTCGTGAACGACATGCCCGGCGAGCCGGAGGCGGATTCGCAAGGCTTCATCGTGAAGCTGGCCCGCGAGTTCCGCGATGCCAATTACGCGCTGAAACCTATCCTGAAAACACTGTTCAAGTCGCAGCATTTTTATGACTCCGGCAACACCGCCTCGCTGATCAAGAATCCGGTGCAGTTGCTGGTGCAGGCAATCCGCTCGCTGCACACCCCGGCGCGGAACCTGGGCGCGCTGGCTAGCGCGACCGACCTGATGGGGCAGACGCTGTTTTTCCCGCCCTCGGTGAAGGGTTGGGATGGCGGCCGCGCGTGGATCAACACCTCAACGCTTTTCGTGCGGCAAAACCTGATGATTTACCTGCTCACCGGCCGTCGGCCCGACGCCCACGAATGGGAATTCGACGGCGACGAGTTCGACGCCATGCACCTGATCTCGCATCTGAGGCAGTCGGGCGAAGGCGGCGTCGAGGTGGAAGCGGCGGTTCGATACCCGCTCCGGTTCAATCTCGGCACCCCGCCGAACTCGTCGCGGGTAAAGACCCTGGTTGATTATGTGGATGCCAACGGCGGCGAACTCGACAACGGGACGGTCATCGCGGTGCTATCGTTGATCGCCGCGATGCCGGAGTATCAATTGTGTTGATGTAATGCACGGTGTTGTTGATGAAATTTCGGTGGTGCGGGCATCAGGCCCCCACGCACAGTCCAGCTTGGAACTGATTGTTGATCATGAGGGCGCGGGCAACATGCCCGCTCCACCGCAGAGACACCACCATGCCGCAAGATTCCGCTTACCCATACTCGCGACGCCTTTTCCTTCAACATGGCCTCGGCTTCGTGTCTCTTGCCGCCACCGCGCCCTTGTTTATTCAGCGCTCTGCGGGCGGTATATTGATGCCGTTCGCGGGAATGCTTTCAAGCGTGCCGGGCGTGCCGGAGGACCATGTGCTCGTCGTCGTGCAGCTTGGCGGCGGCAACGACGGCCTGAACACCATCATTCCCTACGGCGATCCCGCGTACTACAACGCCCGGCCGGGCCTCGCCATCGCCGAACCAGGTCAAACGCGCGGCAATCAACCAGGGGCTCTGCATCTTGACGACAAGGCGGGCGTCGGTCTGCATCCGAACCTCACGGGGCTGAAGGAATTGATGGACGACGGCGTCGCCTCCATCGTGCAGGGCGTCGGATATCCCAACCCCAATCGTTCGCACTTCACCTCCATGGACATCTGGCACACCGCCAATACCGAGGCGCACGGCAACGGCTGGATCGGGCGATATTTCGACTGCACCTGCGACGGCGTGGCCGTGCCTGAGGGAGCCGTGGCGATCGGCCGCGACTCCCCGCTGGCCATGATGGGATCGATCCAGAAACCCGTGTCGTTCGAGTCGGCCGAACTTTTCCGCTGGCTGGGCGAGGATTTGGCGAAGGATGGATCGCTGAAGAAACCGTACGACGAAATCAACCGTGGCGGCGCGGTGGACGAAGTCGATCCCGACAGTCAGTTGGGGTTTCTCACCCGCACCGCGCTGGATGCGCAGGTGTCGTCGGCGCGCATCCGCGCCGCGGTCGCCAAGCGGCCGCTCGTGCCGTATCCGGGAGGGACGCTCTCTCAGCAGTTGCAGACGGTGGGCGCGATGATCCGCGACGGCATGAAGACCCGCGTGTACTACGTCTCGCTCGGCGGCTTCGATACCCACGCCAACCAGACCCCCACCCACGCCAACCTCATGCGGCAGTTAGGCGATTCCCTCAACGCCTTCTACAAGGATATGAAGGCCCAGGACAACAGCGGCCGCGTGCTGACGATGGTGTTCAGCGAATTCGGTCGCCGCGTGTCACAGAACGCGTCCGGCGGGACCGATCACGGTTGTGCCGCCCCGATGTATTTCATCGGCGACCAAATAAAGCCCGGCTTACTGGGCGCGCATCCTTCGCTCACCGACCTCGATGATGGCGACCTGCGCTTCAGCGTCGATTTCCGCAGCGTCTATACCGCGGTGCTGGAAGATTGGATGGGCGCGCCGGCGGACAAGATCTTGGGCAAGCCGTTCAAGAAAGCGAAGATCATCAAGGCGGCGTGATGCGTGCAATCTTTCGCGGGGTGACCGGCCCGCAGCCTATCTTGACGATGATCTGGCGATGTTTTTCGATGCTTCTGACGGTGTGGTCGATCACCGGCTGTGACCGTGCTCCTTTACTACCGGCAACGGTGGCCACGCCCGTCTCTTTGCATTTTGAGATCAGCGGAATGACCTGTGATGGATGCGCAGCGATGATCGAGTCGAAAGTGGCTCAACTGCCCGGCGTGACCGGTTGCGACGCGTCGTTTGAGACCGGGCGGTTGACGGTTCAAGCTATCGATATGACGGTCGAGGACGCGATTTTGCGTTCTGTCGTGGATTTGGATTTTGAAATCAAGGCTGCTCAGCCCGCTGATGGAATTCCAAACAAGGACGTAACTTCGGCATTATGGCCCACCTGAACGTTTGAGTGACCTTCCCCGGTGAAAAATCTAATCGGGGCATTCCGCATTGCGTCATCCGTCCGCAACCTAGGGTTAAGCTGACGCGAATCTAGAGAGATATCGTGTTTTTGCTCTTCCCGTCGATGAAGTCGGTGCTAGTCTGTTCTTGAAGCGAATCGATGCTCACACTCGGATTTCCGACGAGGTGAGCCATGTCGCCCAGTTTGACGCTGCCGGTCGGGCTTGTTTTCAATCGGCGGCACCTGCGAAGGCCATTCAAAAAAGTGTGTATCTGAGAGAACGTCATGATCAATTTTCGTGGTTTTGGTGTGGGATTCGGTCGCGTCATCCTTGGCGTGATGCTGGCTGTCAGCGTTTCGCGGACTTTCGGGCAAACCGAAGCACCCAAGCAGGATGCGGGGGGCGAATCACGCGCGATTCGCAGCGGGGTGGTGCAACTTGACGCGGCCCGACTCACGAGCCTGAACGTCGGCGACACGCTCACGCTCGATCTGTTTGAGGACACGGTGCTGCCGATCACGGTTGACGCCACGCGCCAATCAACGGTTGACACCATGCATGTTCAAGGACGGGTGGACGGCAATCCGCAAAGTCGCGCTCTATTCGTGGTTCACAAGGGCATCGCCACGGGCAAGGTGCATGTGCCATCGGTGGGCGATTTCAGCATTCGCACGAATGAGCGTGGCGAGCAGGTCGTGGAAGAGATTGACCTCGCGGCCTACCCGCCCTGTGGTTGTGGCGAGCAGCACGTCGTCAACGCGCAAGGTGGCGTCGGCGCGCCTGGTGCGAACGATGCTGGAATTGCCGGCGGTCCGCCAACTTGTGGCGGTTCCTTCATCGATATGATGGTGGTCTACACCCCCGAAGCCCAGAGTCAGCAGGGCGGCAACGCCCAGATCGAGGCGCGCATCGTCCTCGCCATCGACGAAATCAATTCCATCTACGCCAACAGCGGCATCACCTCGCGCATCCGCCTGGTGTACAAAGGCGAGATCGATTATTCCGAGACCGGGAGTTTCTTCAGCGAAATCGACAATCTGACCGGTACCAACGACGGTTTGATGGACGAAGTTCACGCGCTCCGCGATCAATACGCCGCTGACCTTGTCTCGTTGATCATCAGCCACACGCAGGAAGGCACGATCTGCGGCGTGGGGTGGCTCATGCAGCCCGCCGCGCCGGGTTTCCAGGAATATGGCTTCAATGTGAACAACGCCGACTGCACCTTCAACACCTACACGCTGCCGCACGAGATCGGCCACAACCAGGGCTGCGCCCACGATCGCGACAACGGCGCGGGAGGCGGAGCTTACCCCTTTTCCTACGGCCATCGCTTCACCGCGCTTGATGATGGGATCGAGTATCGCACGGTGATGTCCTACGCACCAGGTTCGCGCGTCCCGCATTTCTCGAATCCCGACATCGCTTACCTCGGCACGGCCACCGGTTTGCCGGAAGCCGATCCGCTTTCGGCCGACAATGTCCGCTCCATCAATCTCACCGCGCCGATCGTGTCGGCGTTCCGCACCGGCGCGCCGCCGACCTCGTATGCTCCGCCCGTCGCGGTCGATTCTCCCGTCGAGTTGGAGGCGGGCGATCGCTTCGGCGTCTCGGTCGCGTTGGATGGCGATTTCGCGATCGTGGGGGCGTACACCGATGACGGCGTGAACAACCTGCTTTCCAATGCCGGCGCGGCATACCTCTACCGGCGCGATGCGGTCAGCAACGCTTGGATCATGGAACAGAAAATCGCCGCGATCGATGCCGGTGCCAACGACCGATTCGGCGTGTCGGTCGACATCGTCGCCCCCGACGCCGACCACGGGGCGGTGGCGATCGTCGGTGCCTATCTTGACGACGCCCCCGGCCGCAACACCGGCTCCGCATATGTGTTTCGCCGCAGTTCTTCCGGCACCTGGACCCAGGAACAGAAACTGACCTCCATCGATCTTGCCAACGGCGATCTCTTCGGTGAAGCCGTGGCGATCACCCGGTTCAACGGAATCGAGTTCGGTATCGTGGGCGCTTACCTGGCCAACAGCGCGCAACCGTCCATCATGAACGATACGGGAGCGTCCTACATTTTCACCGCCAGCGGAGCCACCTGGACTCAGACCGCAAAGCTTGAATTGCCCGTGGAACACCGTCATACAGGCGATAACTTCGGCTTTTCGGTCGCCATTGATTCTTCGGTGGAAGACGCCGGCGGGGAAATGCTGGCGGTGGTCGGTGCGTGGAAGGATGACGGCGCGAATGGCGACTTCACCGACGCCGGAGCCGCCTACGTCTTTGCGTACGACAGTTCGAACTGGGTCTTGCAAAGCCGCTTGGTCGCCGACGATCGATCGGCGGGCGACGAGCTCGGTTACGCCGTCGACCTTGATGTCCGCGCAGGTGATGATCTTGTCGTCGCCGGTGCGTGGAAGGACGATGGCGCGTTCATCAACAGCGGCGCGGCCTATGTGTTCAGCAATGTCTCCGACACCTGGCCCCAGCAGGCCAAGCTGCTTCCGAGCGGCGCGGCTGAGAACGACCAATTCGGCAATGCCGTCACGGTGAACGGTGATTACATTCTCGTCGGTTGCTCTCTGGATGATGGCCCGCTGCCCGTCGGACTCCTCGATACCGGTTCCGCCCAGGCATTTCGGCAAGCGGGCGTGGGATGGATTTTTGAAGGCATGATGACCGGTCAATCGCTGCAAGGGGATGAATTCGGTTTCGACGTCGCGATCGACAACGAGCGGATTCTGATCAGTGCGTGGGAGGCCGACATCCCGAATCCGCCGAACCCCGACAACGTCGACGAGGGTCGGATTTACATCAGCGGCACCATCGTCACCAATGATTGCAATTCCAACGGGGTGGACGATCTTTGCGACATCTCCAGCGGAACGAGCACCGACGTCAACGCCAACGGCATTCCGGATGAATGCGATGTTCCGCCGTCAACCTGTCCCGGCGATGTCGCGTTTCCACCCGATGGATTGGTCAACGTCGACGATCTTCTGACGATCATCAATAACTGGGGAAATCTTGGTGGACCAGGCGACGCCAACGGTAATGGAATTGTTAACGTCGATGATCTCTTGACCGTGATCAACGGGTGGGGAATCTGCCCTCCGCCGGGGTGAACGTTCGGACTAAGGGTTTGACCTCGATTCGTGGAGAATAATCGCTGCGGCACTTCTTTTTCGCATGTTCGCTCCTAAGGTGGCCTTCCGATATTGATTTGGTTCAATGTCCGCTCGAAGAAGGAATGCCCGTTGCCTCCGCTCAAGCTTTGGACGATTTCCGCCGCGTGTTGTGTCGCCGTGGTCTCGTTCGGCAATCGGCTTCACGCTGCGGTTTATTTTGTGGATGATTCCGCATTCGCGGGGTCGCAAAGCGGGCTGACATGGGAGGACGCCTTTCTTGATCTCCAAATCGCGCTTGGCATTGCCCAAGCCGGGGATGAAATCCGTATCGGACAAGGAACGTATCGCCCCGCCGAGCCTTTCGGGCTTCAAAGCATTTCGTTTGCCTTGCCCGCGGGTGTGGTGTTGACGGGCGGATTTTCCGGATATGGCGCGACCGATCCCGATGACTGGAACCCCGAATCGTTCCCGACGATTCTTTCCGGCGATCTGAACGGCGACGATGCCCCGGATTTCGTCAATGATGCCGAAAATTCGTGGCATGTGGTCAGCATCGACGGCGCGAACATCGACGCCTCCACACAAATCCGCGGCGTGACCATCACGGCCGGACGCGCGGACGGCGACCGGGGCGAAAGCGATCCGCACAATCGGGGCGGCGGGCTGGTGTTGCGCAACGGCGCCTCCCCCACCGTCGAGCATTGCATCATCGAAAACAATCGCGCGAATTACTTTGGGGGCGGGATGGACGGCGGCTCGGGCAACCCCGTCATTAATCAATGCGTGTTCCGCTCCAACCAGTTGTTGAATGCCCCCACTGCCGCCGGGGCGGGACTTCGCGCACTCGGACAACCGGTCATCACCGACTGCGTGTTTCAAGACAATCGCGATTGCTGTTTCACCGGATCGGGCGGCGGCGTCAACGTCAACAACATCACCTTGAGCGGCTGCCTGTTCATCGGGAACCTGGCGGAGAACGGCAGCGGTGTGTTCGGCTCCAGCCTCGTGCTGCGAGATTGCGATTTCATCGGCAACGAGGGCACCACGACGCTGGCCACGTTCAACGCCACGCTCTTTGATTGTCGATTCATCGCCAACCACAATGAATTCGCGGCGGTCGTCGTCAAACCCGGAGGACAATTCACCGCGGTCGGCTGCGAGTTCGCGTTGAACGAGGGCCAACTCGGCAACGCCATTTGGAACTTGGGGACGGGGCGTTTGATCAACACGGCGTTCCTACGCAATGCAAACGACCCGCTCGCCCCCACGGTTACGGCGGGGGCGATCTTCAATGATGGCAATCTGCTCGCGATCAATTGCCTGTTTGCCGGCAACGACACCCGTGGCATAGGCGGCGCGATTGAGTCGCATGGCTCATTAAACCTCGTCAATTGCACCGTCGTCGGCAACACCGCGCAGGGCAGCGGTTCGCTCGCCACCGCCGCCATCCACGTCGCGGGGGGGGTCGCCTCCATCCGCAATTCACTCCTGTGGCAGAATCGTTGCCGCGATGACCAAAGTGAATCGGCGCAAATTTTCGGTCCGCCCGGCGCCGGCGACGATTGGCTCGACATCGCGCGTTGCCATGTGCAAGGTTGGACCGGCTCGCTCGGGAGCGGAGACGCAGGATCAGGAAATGTCGGCAGCGATCCTTTGTTCATCGACGCCGCAGGCTTGGACAAAGTCTTCGGCACCGCCGACGATGACGCGCGATTGACCACCGATTCATCCGCCCGCGACACCGGCGAGTGCGCGGCGCTGTGGAACGACGAATTCGATTTGGATGATGATGCGGTCCTGGGTGAACTGATTCCCCGCGACCTCGATTCCCTGCGCCGCGTGGCCGCTTTGGCGGTCGATCGCGGCGCGTTTGAGTTTCAACTTCCTTGCCCCGCCGATATCGTGCCGCCCGGAACGGGGCCGGCGTTCGGTGACGGACACGTGAACGTGGACGACTTGCTGGCGGTCGTCAATTCGTGGGGTAGTTGCGGTTCGCCGCCCGACCCCTGTCCTGCGGACATCACCGGCGACGACGCCGTGAATGTGGACGATCTGCTCGCGGTGATCAATGCCTGGGGCGTCTGCGACTCCGCGTCTCCCTCGACGCCGCTTCGCACCGCCGCGCGATAGGCCCCCGTCCGATCGCATGATCGCCCGCGGTCTTCCCGCAGGTCCCCGAACATCGCTGACCCTCTACACTCTGGGCATGGTTTCCACACCGGCCGGCTCCAAACTCATCGCCATCAGCGTGGGCAACACGCGCACGCAGGTCGCTCGTTTCACCGACCATCAGCTCGACGAGGTGGAGCGGTTCACCAACGATTCGATCCCTCCCATCGTGCAGCGGGTCACCGCGTGGTGGAAGGAGCATGGCAACGTGAACGCGCCGGATTTCGCCGCCGGACAGCCCGCCATCGCGCTGGCTTCCGTCAATGATCCCATCGCGACGCAACTCGTCGCGCAGATCGAGGACGACCTGACGGTCGAGGTCTTTCGCATCGGCGATGACATGCCCGTGCCTATCGGCCAGCACCTGGATCGCGAGACCATCACCGGCGTGGATCGTCTGCTGAATGCCGCCGCCGCGTTCAAGACCCTCAAGCAGGCGTGCGTCATCGTCGATGCCGGCACCGCCGTCACCGTCGATTTCGTCGATGGCCAAGGCACGTTCCAGGGCGGCGCGATCGCGCCGGGCGCCACCATGCAACTGAAGGCCATGCACGAACACACCGCCGCGCTGCCTGAACTCGAATTCCGCGCCCCGGATGCGGAACCTTTCGGGCGCAACACCACGCAGGCCATGTTGCACGGCGTCTACCACGGCATCCGCGGCATGGTGCAACGACTCGTCGAGCAGTATGCCGAGGCCTACGGCGCGTTCCCGCTCGTGGTCGCCACGGGAGGCGACGCCCAGGTTCTGTTCGGCAATCACGAACTCGTGGATCGCATCGTGCCCGAGCTCACGCTGCTGGGCATCGCCGCAGCGGCCCGGCATGCGCTGTCGGATGATGAAGACAGCGATGAGGCGGACGAACATCGTCGAGCTTCATCTGATCTTCATCCGTCGGATGATCAATGATCACGGCATGCCGATATGAGGGCACAGTCTGGTTTGTTTCGTTTCCGCGACGGCGAGGTTAAGAAAGGCTTTTCTCTCGTGTTTCACTTATTGACTTCGCACAAGGTAGGTAAACTTGACAAGTTGAATCATCTCCGATTGAGGGCGTTCCATGCGAAACACAATTCCAGTACTCGGTCTGACGTTCCTGGCGGTGATCTGCCAGACGGTGGGGTCGATTCGACAGCCGCCGGACAACGAGCTTCCACCAAGTTTCACCCCAACGACTCATCCTGCCGCCTTGCCGCAAGCGTTTCTGACCTCGCAACGAGTCGTATACGCGCTGGGCGATCCGATCGACCTGACGTTCGCGGTCTCGGCTGCGGGCGGCCCCATCACGCCACGGTTCTCGATCGTGAACGCGGCGGGCGAAACCATGCCTGCCGTCCAGCAGTCTGGAAAGTTCTTCTGGGAGCGCGGCGGCAAGGCACTGGACGGCAAAGAACGTTCCGGTGTCATCGCCGCGAACCAAGCGCACACCGAGACCATTACGGACTTGCGGCAGTGGTACGGCCTTGCTCTGCCGGGGCTTTACGAAGTCACCTTCGACGGCACCTGGACCGACGAGCAGAAGAAACCCCAACTGATTCCGTCGAACACGATCCTGATCAAGATTGTGGACCCCGCCGATCCGGCGGAGGAAGGCGTGATGGAAGGGCGGACGATTCCGCTTGCCGACATCTGGGCGCTCGATATGCCGGGAACACAGCCGATGTCTGTCGAGCGCGTAGCAGATGGCGTCACATTCCGATCCACAGAGGGCGAGGTGGTAGCTGAAATCCTAGCCACTCTTGCCAACAAGATCGAACTTGAGGCGAGGGCGCCAGAGGCATTCATCGTCGTAGGAGATCGAATGTCCGCGCTGCGGGAGGCCAACGCCGTGCTTGCAGGAAGGACGACGAAACAACACACAATCCGGTGCATGGATCAGGCTTGGATCGTGTTCTACTCCCTAGCCTTCAACAACTATGTGCACATTATTGACGTGCAACAGGATGATGATGTCGTGACGGTCACATGCCGCCTTGAGCCCCACGAGACGAAGGAGATGACCCGACACTTCGCGATGATTCCGATCACATTGACGCGTCCGGCACACCTGTGCATTGAGATCAAACCGCAGTTGCCCGCAGAGGTCGATGATCTTGCGTTACGTCGGCTCTTCTGGACCGACAGAATCCTCTGCAAATCCTTCGAGACCGAAGTCGTCAACTGAACGCATCGTCGGCTACCCACATCGGAAACCGCCATGGCTCGCAAGCTTTCACTCAAGACCACAGTCGTTGCAACCTTGGCATGTACCCTTCTCCTTATGCGACAGGGAGTGCGATCGGATGCCCCATCCACTGGGAGCACCGGTATCAATTCTCAAGCCACGGGCTCAGCGGGGCCGGCATTGCAATTGGTCAAAGCGAACGGCTCCGACCAGGACGGACGGCAAACCCACCGGCCGACGATGCTGTTCACAGTCATCCTGAGGTCGCCCCCGCCGAGGTTTTTCATCAACAACTTGCACCTACGGCAAACCTGAACGTTGGCACTCATGCCGAGAACGTGGCAGGATTGCTGATATCGGCAAGTGCGACCCAACCATTCGGAACCCACCACAGCGTGTCTCCAAGAGCATCGCTGTATTCATCTGCGTATGAAACCATGGGCATCGATCCCGGCTATCAGCATGCGTTGATTTCCTGCCAACACGTACTGCTTCAGAACAACGGATCCGTCGTGGCCATCAATTTGAGTTGGGGCAAGCAGGTTGCAGTTGGGGCGAACCTGGATGGAAACTCGCTTTTGACCCAGGGCGTCGACTGGTCCTCGCGGGTCCACGACGCACTATATGTCGTTTCTGGAAATGAAGGATCAGGTGGAATTCCAGTCCCAACGGATGAATACAACGGCGTCACCGTGGCATTCTCCAAGAAGGTCGGAGGAAGCTATCTGCAAGTCGATTCCGGGAATTTCCTAGGCGAGGACGCCCATGGACCTCGTCGATCCATTGATCTTGTGGCTCCAGGCGCCGACGTGACCATGCCCGCCCTCGGCGGAACGTTCGCTGCTGCCAGCGGAACGAGCTTCGCCGCCCCACACGTCACTGGCACAGTTGGATTGCTTCAAGAACACGCAACCGCCCAGATCAACGCAAGTGGGGCATATTGGGATAGCGACGCGCGGCGTCATGCCGTCATGAAAGCGGTCATCATGAACTCCGTCGACAAGATTGCGGATATCGGCGACGGCACGCGGCTTTGCATGGAAAAGGACTTTATCGATACCGCCAGCGCCAACTGGCTGGCGTCCGACGCTTACAGCGATCCAGCCATCCCGCTTGACGACCAGATGGGCGTCGGACAACTCAATGCCAAGCGGGCGTTGAAGCAGTTTGAGTCCGGTGAGCGCAACTATGGGACTGCTTCAGTTCCTCTCATTGGCTGGGATTACGGCGACAGCATCAATCCGCTCAATGCCCGCAAGTACGTGCTTGAAAAGCCGCTGCAAACCAACAGCTTTTTCTCTGTCACTCTGGCGTGGGATCGTGAAGTCGGACTGAATGAGTCTTCCGGTGGAAATGGCCAGTACGACATGGGAGAGTCGTTTACGAACATTGGATTATCGAATCTCGACCTCTACCTGATGCCGAAGGGCGCGACAACCAAAACGCAAGCAATCACTCGGTCTGTGAGTGAAACCGACAGCGTCGAACACATCTTCTTCCAGATTCCGACGGAAGGCGAGTACGAAATCTGGGTGTACGGTGAGGACGTGCCGGGTTCAGGTTGGGATTACGGAGTGGCGTGGTGGGCCGTCGCCGCGCCCGGCGATTGTCCCGCCGACATCACCGGCGACGACAATGTCAACGTCGACGATCTGCTCGCGGTGATCAACAACTACGGAACCGGTCGCTGCGGACACCCTTCGGACATCGTCCGTTACGGCACGATCAATGTCGACGATCTCCTGGCGGTGATCAACGCATGGGGGCCATGCTTCGGGGCCTGCTGCCTGCCGAATGGCTCGTGCGTGCAGCGCGACGAGCCGGAATGCGTCGCCACGGGCGGAACCTACCGAGGTGACCACACGCTTTGCGGCACGCTGGTGTGCGGCGGAGCCTGTTGCGTCCTCGGCGGCGGTTGCCAAGTGGTCGTTGACCCCAATGCGTGTTCCGCCTTGGGCGGAACATATTTCGCCGGCCAGCCTTGCTCGATGGTCACTTGCCCATGCTGGCGAAGACTCGTTCCTTGCGGCTGCGCCATGGCCAACACTGCGGCCATCTACGTTCCTTGCGGCGAGGCGGGAACATCGGCGGCGGTGGGTGCGCTCGGACAATGTTGGACTTTGGGTGAGACGGTGTATGTCCAACCCCCCACCGTCGTTTCGCTCTCCAGCCATGGAAGTTGCCAGGCGTGTTGCGATGCGTTGGGGCCGGGATCGAATCCCGGCGGCGCGGGTTGTCCATCCAGTTGCGACGCCCATTGCGGGCAAACAATCAATGTGTTCCTGCCGTCGTTCACGTATCTCAAAGCGGGGCCTCCCCCTTGTCAGGTGACCGTGCCCGGCACCAGCATCACATTGACGCGGCAACCGGGCGGATGCGCGTTCAGCGCGTCTACCATCATCGCCGTGACTGACCCGTGCCCGGCATGTCCGTATGCTGCGACCGGCTGCGATCCGTGCACCGCCCCGACGCGGGTGTATGTCTTTGCCTCGCTCTCGTGTCGTGGCGGGGGACAGTGGCAAGCCAGCGTCGACGTCACGCCCGATTGCCATCATCAAGGCCATTTTGTGGCATGTTGCAGTTGTGCGGGCCACACCGGACCCGCCAGTTTCCTGTTCGGTTTCCCGCAGGGTTACAGCAACCGATGCGCGCCGACGGGCGCGTACCCATTGGTGCTCGACTCGGGCAATGGTTGCGGCATGGCGATCCCGGCCATCTTCGTGGATTGACCGCATGGATCACGGGCGGACGACACGGAACTTTTGATTCAGCGGAACTTCGGCAACTTCTTGTTCCACGGCATCGGGCCAGACGATCCGGAGTTTCATGCGTTTGGAATCGAGTTCCAACGGCAAACCGAAGTGAGCCTGCGGCGCGCCGGAGGATTGAAATCCGCCGCCGGTGAAGAGCCACCGGGTTTGCGCGACCGTGCCGTCGATCAACAGATCGATGCGGGCGCCGAGCCCGCGGCGATTGCCCACACCCGGGCGCGGATCATGCAACTCGACCATGAGCCAGGACCCGGCCGGCGGTGAATCGTTGCGCAGGACGCGGATGGGGCCGTTGAGTTCGCCAACGATGACGTCGATGTCCCCATCGGCATCGAGATCGGCGAACACGGCGTTGCGGTCACGGTGTTTTTCCGCCAGCCAGGGACCGGCTTCCTCGGAAGTCACGCGCCCGAACCGTTTGCCTTCTCGCTTGAACAGCAGCGGCGTCTGCTCAAACTCGCTGTCCATGGATTGCCGCGTCGCCTGCGGATACACGTGGCCGTTCACCATCAACAGGTCTTCGTCGCCATCGTGATCGAAATCGAAGAAACCGCAGGACCAACCCAGGAAGGGACGGCTGACCATGCCCAGGCCATATTGCTGGGAACGATCCTCGAAAAGGCGGCCCTCGCTGTTCATGTGCAGGGCATTGGTGTCGCTGGAGAAGACGGTGGTGAATTTATCGGGAAACCCGTTGCCGTCAATGTCGCCGATGGCGAGGCCCATGGCGGCTTGATTGGAGCCATCGACGTTGGCGGACATGCCGCTCGCCGCGCCGACTTCCTCGAAACGCGCCTGGCCGTCCGTCACGCCGAGGTTGCGGAAAAGAAAGCCTGGCATGGAGTCGTTAGCCACCGAGATGTCGAGCCAACCGTCTCGATCAAAATCAACCATCACAAGGTTCAACCCGAACGCGGGCTTCACCGATCCACAGCCGGAAATCGCGGTGATGTCGGTGAATCGGCCGCCGCCGTCATTCTCGTACAACACGTCGGGTTGTGGTTTCAAGCCGTGAGGTCCAGCCATGACCTCAACACCTTTGTACTGCGCGGGGGGTGGCGGTTGGGCGCGATCAAAATCGAGGTAGTTGGTGACGTAGAGGTCCAGGTCGCCGTCGCCATCGATGTCGCCGAACGCCGCGGAAGCTCCCCAGCTGTCCTCCTCGGGATGAATGACAGAGTCATCGACCTCGAGCTTGACCCCCCCGCGGTTGCGCAGAAA
>Ga0163154_10005424_pt1 | contig 16182 bp, 10 predicted proteins | sample OliLakLV19MP9P1_FD_148649 | JGI IMG/M metagenome (GOLD analysis project Ga0163154, IMG submission 148649) | Freshwater microbial mat bacterial communities from Lake Vanda, McMurdo Dry Valleys, Antarctica - Oligotrophic Lake LV.19.MP9.P1 | ecosystem: Environmental > Aquatic > Freshwater > Lake >... | reverse complement strand
CCCAGCGCCCACCCGTATAGAGGCGCATCATAGCAGTGCTGATGGCGGCGACAGAGATAAATACCATGCGGGTAATGTCGTCCATATCGGGGTCGGTGTTGGCATCTTCGATGAAATGTGTGTGGGTGTCCATGTTAATCCACAAACTGGCAACAGGGAGTTCTGGCAGGTAAAAACGTGTGCCAACCGACATGAGGATTTCTGCACCATCGTTTTTGACGGCGACCAATTCTGACCATTCGGGATAGCCAGTGGAGTCGAGGTCAAAATAGAATAGGCTGACTGCACCTGCGCCATATTGTGAGGCAAATTTATAGACCAGTTTCACAAGGTCATCTGGGGATGTGGCGGCGCTAAGGCTGAGGGCAATCTGAAAGAGGATCTCGCGCTATAGTCGCTCGACTTGCAATTGTTCTAAGAGGTGTTCTTTTTCGGTTTGCCAATCGTTAGTGGTCATCGGGATAATGTCCTTTTACACAATAAATTGTTAAAAATAGCGAAAGTATGTATACAGTATAGATACTTTTCTGAAATAGAGGGGTCTATCGGGTGGGGTGGGGGAGGAAAAAATAAAAAAGTGATATGTGTCATGCGAATAAAGTTTCTACACAAATTGACAATTTAGCGCTACAATCCTCTTATCAAAAATTGGTGAGGATTATCTCAGGAGCAAGTATACTATGCGAATTGTGGCAATTGCCAATCGAAAAGGTGGGGTCGGGAAAAGTACGGTGTCGGTGCATATTGCAACGGGGTTAGCCAGCAAAGGACATAATGTGTTATTGGTGGATACCGACCCGCAAGGTCATGCGGGGTATTCGTTGGGGATCGCGCCACAGCCCGGTTTATTTAACCTGCTGGTGGATAAAAAAGATTTTCAGGATGTGTTGCGTCCTGTGCCAGCCAGCGCCTTTAGTGTGCCAGACCATCCTGCCAGTGGGCGGTTATTTGTCTTGCCGAGTGATGAAAAGACGGGGGTGATTCCGCTATTGGAAAAAAATCCGTTTGCGTTTTTATCGCGGTTGGATGAACTGCAAAAGGCATTTGATTATGTCATCATAGATACTGCCCCGACCACAACCATGTTCGATGGCGCGGTGTATATGGCGGCGCGGGCGTTTGTGTATGTGACCGAATGTGAGGCATTGTCTTTTGATGGACTGAAGCGAGGGTTAGACCAAATCCGCGAATTTGAGGGACGGCGTGCCGATTATAACCTGCCGCCGAATCGGATATTGGGGATAATCCCGAATAAATTCCGCGCTAAGACAGAAAATCATGAACGGAATTTGCGCTATGTTCAAGATGCGTTCAGTGGCTTGGTGTGGGATGCGATACCCTTGCGGACGGTATTTTCTGAGGCGACCAATTTTAAGCAGGCGGTGTTTGCATACGCACCAACGAGCTATGAGGCAAAAGTCATGTGGGCATTGGTAGAGCGATTTGAAAAGGAGATTTTGGCATGGGAAAACGCAAAATAAAGGGGTCGGATTTTAATCATTTTGGCGCTGGCGATAACGACAGTCGCAATCGGGATGAAGCGAGCTATGAAGATACCAACGCGGCGTTTTTTGGGCAATTTATGGACGTAGAAGCCATTAAATTGCTACGTGTGGAGGCGATAGACATTTTCAAAATTCGCCCCGATTTTACACAACCCCGCAGGACTATCCCTAGTGTGCTACGAAAAGGCAATCGTGGCACAGGGCATGAGATGGGTGATATTTTTGAGCGGTGGTTGGGTATGGTCAACACGGAACGGAAAAATAACGACTATGAGCCATTCAATCTGCGTGATGCAATTGAGATGGTCGAAACAGCCTTGCCTTCACCGAGTGCCGAACATGCTAAACAATACGATGAAGAACATCGTCTGCCTCGTATGTGGATGACAGAGCGCGGTCTGCGGATTGACCCGCGTGACCTTGCGAAAGATTTTGCATCCAACGCCGAAGATGGCGCACAAGTAGCACTCATGGAAGGTCCCAGTAGTGTTGAATTAAAAATCCAACTATCTAAATTCAGCGCAGAAGCCTCACTCATGCACCTCATCACATTGGCGGCAAGTATCAAACAAGATGGACTCACTAACCCTATAACGATTAGCAAAGGGGATAGTGGCTATGTCATCGAAACGGGTGAACGGCGTTGGATGAGCTATCATCTGCTCAATTATGTGTATGGTGACGACTGGGGGAAAATCCCCGCACGGGTGGTAGATAAAGCCAATGTGTGGCGACAAGCGTCCGAAAATAATGCCCGTCAAGACCTCAATGCGATTGCCAAAGCGCGTCAATTGGCGTTATTAATCATGGAGATGTATCAAGCTACAGGTGTGAAATTTGATATTATAGACGATTTTGAACATGAGCAAGATTACTATGCCCAAGTCGCAGATGGTCAGGAATGGCGCATTATCAAAGGCGAGACACAAAAGATTTTGACCATGATGCGTTTGCAAGATGCGAGCCAAATCCGCCAACATCGGGCATTACTACGCATGGGTAAAGATTTGTGGGATTTTGCCGATGATAACAACATCAGCGAATATGAATTACGCGAGATGATACGGCTTGGGTTAACGCCCCTAAGTGGTAATAGCGGTGGTAAATTAGATAAAAAGAAGTCATTTCCACCTGAATCTGAGCCAAATTCATTTTTTCAGAATTGGCATAAAATAGCTCAACAACAACGCGATATGGCGAAAAAAATGAAGTCAGATGAGCGTAAAAAAATGGCGATGATGTTCCGTCAATTGGCAGATGAAATTGACAAAATGAAATAGCGGAATAGAACATATATACACTAGCGTTACTACAGTAACGCTATCCGTTCAAATTTTCATAAAAACAGAAAGGGCTTGGTGATGAACTAAGCTCTTTTTTATCCTGCAATCCGTTCAAAACTGCCAGTGATGCTGATGTTAAAATAGGAGAACGTTACGCACGTAACGATCTATCCACAAGCGTAACGCACGTTACGCGCAACAAAAAAGGCATGACTGGTTCATGCCTTTTTTGATTTTTATATGCCCTACTCTGCCGATTTATGCCTCTGCGGAAAGCACTTCTTCTGGCTCACTGCCCAAATAGGCTTTGATAACCGCAGGGTCTTTTTGGACATGGGCGGGTGTTCCCTCAGAGATTTTTGTGCCATAGTCCATCACGCTCACTTGGTCAGAAATACTCATGACCAGTTTCATATCGTGTTCAATGAGGAAAATAGTCAGGTTCAATTTATCGCGCAAGCCACGGATGAAGCCCATCATCTCATCGGTTTCCTGCGGATTCATACCAGCAGTCGGTTCATCCAACAAAAGGAGTTGTGGCTTGAGTGCCAAGGCACGCGCAATTTCTAAACGCCGTTGAAACCCATAAGCAAGGTTACTCGCCAGCAAATCGCCTTTATCCCCTAGCCCCACAAATTCCAGCAACCGATAGGCTTCTATGAGCGCATCGCGTTCTTCTTTGCGGGTACGACTAAATCCAAATATCGAGCCAATAGGGGTCGCTTTGAGGTGGATGTGCATCCCCACAAGGATATTTTCGATGGCGGTCATCGCCCCAAATAAGCGAATATTTTGGTATGTCCGCGCAATTCCACGCTGGGCAATTTGGTCTGTCCGCAATCCGCGAATATCACGGTTATTGAACATGATACGCCCTTCCTCTGGCGTATAGAATCCCGTGATGCAATTGAAGAAAGTCGTTTTTCCTGCACCATTGGGTCCAATGAGACTAGCAATCATGCCCTTCTCGATTTTCAATTCCACGCCATTGACGGCTGTTAATCCGCCAAAGCGTTTGGTGATGGTCATCGCATGTAACAATAAATCTGACATATCCTCTCCTCCTCAATCTGTCCCAGTGGGTTCTGCTTGTGACAATAATCGTGCTTGTTCTGTGAGGCGTGGCGGTGTCGGTGGGAGCAATCCTTCAGATTTAACCAGCATCACCAACACCAATAATCCACCAAATGCTAAGAGTCGGTAGCTATCCAATTCGCGGAGCAATTCTGGCAGACCTGCCAATACCACCGCGCCCAAAATCACACCCGGAATAGACCCCATACCCCCGATAATGACCAGCGCCAACACATTGATAGAGAAGGCGAGTTTATAATTTTCTGGGGTCACACTTTGTAGTTGTGCCGCCAAAATTGCACCCCCTAGCCCACCAATCGCGGAACTCACACCAAACGCCATCAGCTTCGTGCGGATGGTATGAATCCCCATCGCCTCCGCCACATCTTCATCGGCACGAATCGCCCGCCAGCTCCGTCCCTGTCTGGAAATAGATAGTCGGTAAGTGACGAATATCGCTAGTAAGAATCCGAAAATATACAGATAGAAAACACTGGTCGAATTGCCAAATATCAGTGTTACCCCCTCATCACCCACAGGCAAAAAGATTTCTGGCACAGGAATGGGCGATAGACCTTGTGCGCCACCCATGAGGGGTTTGAATTTGTCAGAATAAATAATGCGATTGATAATCTCGCCAAAACCCAATGTGACAATTGCCAGATAATCCCCGCGCAATCCTAATACAGGAATGCCAAGCATCGCCCCTGTCAATCCAGATAATATCACCGCAATGGGCAATGCACCCCAAAAATCTATCCGCCCCGTACACAGCACATTGATTTCATCTAGCGTAATCAGATTCGGGTTAATCGCCACACCGTTACAGGTCAAAATATTGGGACCCGTCAAAATCCCGATGGTATACGCGCCAATGGCGATACTCGCCACAAACCCCAAATCCAGCAAACCCGCATACCCAATCATCACATTTAGCCCAATACCCAATGTGGCATAGAGGATAATGAGGTTGATATTATTCGCCAGCGACACACCCATGAATTGCGGTGCGACCATGACCACACCCGCCAATATCAGCAGAAAAACCCCGCGTGATTGCAACCGACTACCGCGTTTCAATTCGGTGAATATGGCATGGGCTTTCCCCCCAAATGACGGTGTAATCGCAATCCCCACCACCAGCAACGCGAATATCGCCAGTGCCGATTCCAGTGGCAAAATACGTCCTGCGCTATTCAACAATCCCAAAATTGCCACCATCAAAATAAAATACACACTGGTGTTATGACTCATGCGCTCCGCACGAGGCGCAAACGCTCCCGCCAATCCGGTGATGCCCAAAACCAAAATTAACCCCCACCACAAATCACGTTGCCCCATATCAATGATTTTGGGCGCACTTCCAATGCCACGCAAAATGCCACCGCGTGCAAACGCTTCGTCTGTGCCAATCGCCAAAAATGCCACCGCGACAAATGCCCCCAACACCGCGCCCACCGTCATGAGTAACCATTGGGGCAATGGCACTTCTCGCTTGCGATTCAACCCCCAAGACACCACATACGCGAGAGCAAATGTGGCGATAAATGCCGCCGCATCGGGGAAGGTGATAATCCCGTTGATTTTGGTCGAGATGAGCGCCAACACCACCGTCAACACGGCACTAATGCCGATAACCAGTTGGGTACGCAACGACAAAAATACCGCAAATCCACCAATCGCACCCATCATCGCGCAGAAGATAAATAGCGTGAATATCCCACCCAATTGAATGGTCTCGGTTTCCGTTGCCACAAAGCGCACCGTCTCACCAAATGTCACTGGACTCGGATTTAGGCTCACTAAATTCTGAAACACAAACCGCATGTTGACCAGACTATCTACTAACAGCAAAGCCGTCCACATCACCGCCAATGACAGTGTGCCGACTAGCGCATTTGCCATCGCCACCAATGGCGTGCTATTGCGGAGTGGGTACGCACACGCATACGCCGTAATTCCCACCATCACGATGACGATGACCGTGTTCAGACTTAATTGATTCGGAATAACTTGCTGATTTGCAAACGTGTTAAAAATCCCTGTCAGCGTCAGCAGAAGGATGATGCCATTGGCTAATATCGCCCGTTGAAATGTACTCTTTTTTATCATCGCCTATACCTTCTTATCTGCGACTACTTCGCCAAAAATACCCGTTGGACGGAAGATTAATATCGAGACCAACAACCCAAATGCAATCACATCCTGTAGCTGGTTATCCAATCCCAATAACCCAGGTCCAACCGCCTCGACCACGCCCAAAAATAACCCGCCAAACATCGCCCCAGGCACATTCCCAATCCCCCCCACAACCGCCGCCGTGAACGCCTTAATACCGGGCAAAAATCCCATATACGGGCTAATAATATTATCCCCAGGCACCAACCGCGCCAACACTGCACCCGCACCCGCCAATGCCGCACCGAGTATAAAGGTGATAACAATCACACGGTCTACATTGATACCCATCAATTGTGCCGTATTTTTATCTTCTGCTACCGCCCGCATAGATTTACCCGTTTTGGTCTTTTGGATAAACCGCCATAGCGCAATCATCAACACAATGGCAATAAACAACGTGATGAACGACAACGGGCGAATCCGCAATTCCAGACCCAAAATCTCCACGTTATAAATCCCGCCAATCAAATCCAAACCGGGTGTACACACCTCTTGTCGTGCCACCGTTCTACATGTTGTAAACGAATCGGGCAACACATAATAATTCACATCAGGAAAACGCCGTGGCGATGCCCCAAACAGTTGCTTTGCCAATTCTTGCAACGTGATAGATGCCCCAATCGCCGTAATCAGTGGCACAAGGCGCGGGGCATTCCGCAACGGACGATACGCAATCCGTTCCAACAACATCGCCGTGACCACCGAAGCCAGCATCGCACAAATAAACACAATCCCCAAAGCGAGAAGGGTATGCTCCTGCAAGAAGCCACTATCCGCCATCGGGAAAATCGCAAAGAACCCGCCATACGCCCCAATCATAAACACTTCACTATGGGCAAAATTTATCATCAACAAAATGCCATACACCAGTGTATAGCCCAATGCGATGAGGGCATAAATGCTCCCTTGCGACAAGCCAAAAATAAATTGTTGGATAATTTGCTGTGGCGTATAGTCCCCACCCAATACACGCGACACGGTGATATATAGCAGAAATGCGAATAGGGCAAGAAATATACCCCGTAGCGGACTTTTGATGGTGTTATCGGTGATAAAACGCATCATGCGTGATGGAGTGCCATTGCTCCCCAACTGACCCGTCTTACTATCCTCTCCACTCATAAATAGACTCCCATAATGATATACCCACACATCTCAGGGTATATTCTCGCTGATAAAACAAAACAGACCCAATTGTTAAAAATTTGAATGGCAACATTATAGCTTAGTTAAATCCCACCTGCTAATTTTGGGGCAGGGGCAGATAATACCTAATATCTGCCCCTGCCAAAAATCCATTTTTGCGTTACTATTTGCTATCATCCGAATAACCATAGACTAAACACATATACCCTATGCAAGAACATCGTCCAAAATCCCAAACCATATCCCTTATCATCCATGCGCTTTCACAAACCTCAGAGATGACGCGCTCAGAAATTGCTACCGCCATCACCCGCAAAAAATCGCCCCACCTCAACACCGTCCTCGACCAACTCGTTATCGAAGGGATTTTACAATGTCGCATCATCCAATTTAACAACGGGGTATCGGGGTATCTCTATTCGCTCACAGACAACCATAAAGGAGAAAAATAATCATGAAAAAATTATTGGTTAGCTTCATTATTCTAATAGCCGTTTTTACGCCGTTTAACGCCGTTTTTGCCCAAAATTGTGATGTTCTCATACCAACTGCCATTGAACTCATAAACGAGGCAGAAAGCGCCTCTGAACGCGGACTCTTAGACGAAGCAAAATCCTACCTCGCCAGCGCCCTCACCCTCTTAGAACCGTGTACAGAGACGACAGCCTGTCGCATGAGCAATATCATCCAAGACATTGAACGCGCCCAATTGACTACCAGCGCCAGAAATCTTTATGGTGCGTTCCCAAATATTCAAGAAGCCATCAATTCGTGTTTAGATACCAACAATATACCGGTCCCAACAGTTACCACTCTCGGCGCAGGTGAATTAATGTCGTTTGTCGGCATCACCACCTTTGTCAATGGCGTTGCCATCAACCCCACAGGCACACAAATCGCCACCAATGACAGCGACTACAATGTCCGCATTTGGGACATCAACACAGGCGAACAAATTCAACTACTCGGCGCACCCAATACCGCCCACGACGATTTGGGTATGGCAGTCGAATTTAGCCCCAATGGGCGTTTTCTGGTATCGAGTGATTTTAGTGGTCAAGTCAAATTGTGGGATTTATCCACAGGCGAAGTGCGCTACGAATGGGAACACGAGGGTTATGTCTGGCATGTCGCATTTAATCCAGCAGGCTCACTGGTTGCCACCGTGGGGTCAGATAATTTTCTAAATCTATGGAATGTTCGCAACGGCAACAACACCCGCGCCATCCGCACAGGCAGTTCCAGTGTGCGTGGTGTAGACTTTAGCCCCAATGGTCGCCAAATTCTCACAGGTGCAGAAGATGGCGAAGTCGTCCTCTGGAATACCGATTCTGGCGAGCGCCTCTTAACATTGTCGGGGCATGAAGATTCTGCCAATGCCGTCACATTCAGTCCAGATGGCAACCGCGCCGCCTCGCTAGATGCCAGTGGCACACTCATCGTCTGGGATTTGGTCACAGGCGACACTATTCACATCATTGCCGCCCACAGCCAACAAGCCTTTGCCTTAGCATGGCTTTCCAACGAGACCATCATCACAGGCGCAGACGATGGTCTCCTCATCCTATGGGATTCACGGACAGGCGAGAGCATGACCATACAAACTTTCACAAGTCGCTATATTCGTTCCATCGCCATCACCCCAGATGAATCCGCCGCCCTTTTAGGTATGAATGACGGTACAGTCCTCCTCATCCAAATCCCACGCGGGTAGGGCAGGGGATAAATCACCAAAATTGTTGTCTACGCCTTTTTTGAGCAATAGCTAGGCATACTGTACGGGCTTGCCATGGCAAGCCCACAGCCATGCTAGACAATTAGCGCCAAGCACGTATATCGTCCCTACAATCATATACCCGTAGGGATGGCATACATGCCGTCCAAAAATGTCCATATTCGCCATAAACCACCACACCCCATAAATATCTCGCCCCAATCACGCTTTACAAGCCCATTTATCCCCAATTTACCCCTAAAATCTATTTCTATACCCCATTTTGCCCCATTTTTCAAAACTTTTTAAAAATTCGCTTGCATCAAATGAAAAGTAGGTGTATACTAACGTTTATGTTTTTGTGACAGAAATGCAAAAATCCGACACATCTCTGCATCGGATTCTCACAAAAACTACTCAAGATTTTTTTACACACATGGGAACTTTTTGCCGAAGTTTTCCATGAAGGTTTGCTTTTACTCCTTCATTATACCAAATGAAGCGTAACTTGTCTACAACCAACACCCCCCCAAAATGGCAAATAAGGGGAAATTAACAAGTTTTTGGTGGGTAAAAAGGTTAAGGTTTTGTAAATTAATACACCCGACACAGTTTTTCGGCAAAAAAGAACTGTTCTGAGCAACAAAATTTATCGTTAAAATTTTATGTGGATTAAAAAAGGGCGGGAACTCAGGAAGATCCATTTGCTTTCCCCAGCAAATCTTTCCTGAGCCACCAACCGCCACAGTAAGGGAATATCAAATGCGCGCTAACACATTTGAATCAGCTATCTACTATCTTAACCAACATTGGTCAATTTTTCCAGTGTTTGCTGACTCTCGTACCGAATTTGCTAAACATCCTGCTTTGCGTTGGCAGATATATCAAACGCGACCAGCCACACACACCGAATTAACCGCGTGGTATGGCACACAAAATCGCATGGGCATCGCTATCGTCACCGGCAATCTGTCACGGTTGGTCGTCCTCGATTTCGATTCACCCCACCTATACGACACATTTTGCGCCCAACATCCCCATTTAGCCCAATCCTACACAGTCACTACCAAACGGGGCAAACACATCTATTATTCGCTCATCCCGACCCTACACGCCCCACCCACCACACACGGCACAGGCGTAGATTTTCAATCCGAAGGGGCGTATGTCGTTGCGCCACCCACCACCATCAACGGATTCACCTATACGGTCGCCAAAGACCTGCCCACCCACAAATTAATCCCTGCGGATATGGCACTCATTCGCACATTCATCCAATCATCCCGCGCCCATGCGCCAAAAATATCACGGCAGACAGAAAAAACACCCCTGTCACCGACCATGACCATAGACCGTCTACAACAACTTTACCTAGAATCCATCCAAATGGGACGCAACAATGCCCTATTTTGGGTATCGTGTCTGGCGCGGGATTATGGCATTTCTCAAACCCACCTCACCAACCAGCTTGCGACTATCCACGCCAGCCGCCCAACGCCCACTCACCACCACCACGAAACCCATGCCACACGGGTCAAAGAAGCCTGCGCGACCATCGCCAGCGCCTATAGCCGTCCAGCACGCCCAATCAAGCCCTATAACCCACTCACGCCCCAATTACCCAACCGTCTCCGTGAGGCGATGTTGCAAATTGGCATGATGGGTGTCATCCGCACCATCGAGGCACTCCGTCTATCGGGCATCACCACAGGCACAACGTTCACCGCCACCCAAGCCCTATCCCTCACACAAGGCATCATCGGCAGGGATACTGTCCGCACCGCCCTCAACACCACCGCACCCATTTTTGGCGAGGCGCTGTTCAAATCCCCCCGCACCCCCCTAGTACCGAATGGTATTGCTAATGAATATCACCCACTGGTCACTAATTCATGCGAATTAGTAACGGTGAAAAAATCAGGAAAAAATCCCAAAGGTCGCCCCGCCACCGTGTATACCATGCCATCCAACGACCAACTCATCGCCCTTTTTGGCATAAAACCCGCCAAACAGACCGACCCACTCTCATTAGACGACCTAAAAAGTGTCCGCCGTGTGCGCCAAACTATGCACCAACGCTTCCTCACCCGCCTCCCTGGTCGTTGGTCAATCCGCACATTCGCCCGCAGACTCGCTGTGACCACCCGCACCATTCGTCATTATCATAATTCAGACGCGAATTTCCGTTATATTCCCCTTCATAATAGCACACTTGTGCGCTGGAACGGGGTCAATGACCTATTCGCAGAAGAATTTCCGCACAAAGGCTATTTTTTGACCGATTCTGCCGACAAAAAATATCCCGCCAAAGCAGGCATCGCCAAAGTGCTACTGGCAAAACGCCAAACGGTGCAACTGCATCAGCGTATTCCCAACTTTTGGTGGTATGGCACAGACGATATGCCACCCATTTCTGCCAAATATCGCGCTGATGTCAAGCAAATTGTAGACGACATCCATCGCAAAAAATTCGCCAACACCCGTTTTATGCGCCAAGAGGCTTTTTCTGTGCAAGAGGCTTTTTCTGTAAATGAAAAGCAAGGGCAGGTCACGCCCGATAGCGATGCCACACAGCCCATTCTGAACGTGTCGTTCACACCACCATCAACCCCCATCGCCCCCGCATGGGATATTGCCACCCATCGCGCCATCCACCAGCCGACTGCCGTCCATCAACCGCCACTTATTCAGGGGATGCCAAAAGTATCCCCCACACCACCTATCACCCAAATCCCGCCCAAACGGGTCAATGAGGCAATTATCCAACGCAATAATTTGCGCCGTCCATTTGCCGATGAATCGCAAGAGGCACTCACCATCCGTCTGCAAAAAGCCATAAATGAGCGTACTACCAACCCCGACCACCGCATCACCCGCGAAGCCTCGCGCCGTTTGGTCAGTCGCTATACGCCATCGGCAATAGACGAAGCCATCCGTACCATGACCACCCGCCAAAATATCATTAAACCCGTCGGATTTATCAGCACCTTCCTGCGGGCATCCCAAAAATCATCATGAAAAAAATGATGGATAGGGGTATGTTTATGGTTGTTTGATGAATAATGGTCGTAGGGACGCAGGCAACCATGCCGTCCAAATAGTGGGGAAATTCGTTTGGATTGATTTTCACCCCCTCTCCACAACATGGGGCGTAGGGACGGCAACCATGCCGTCCACAGGGGGGTGGGGCGCATTTACGACTTAATGCCCGCCCAAATATGCCTCGATGATGCTGGGGTCATTCGCCAATTTTTGGGCATTATCGTTATGGGTGATGTACCCCGATTGCAACACATACCCCCGATGCGCGACTTGCAACGCCATCCGCGCATTTTGCTCCACCAGCAAAATAGTCGTGTGTGTCTCTTTATTCAAATACACAATCACCTCAAAAATCGCCTGTACCAACAAGGGTGCCAGCCCCATAGACGGCTCATCGAGCAATAACAGCTTGGGACGCGCCATCAATGCCCGACCCATCGCCAACATTTGTTGTTCGCCACCGCTTAATGTGCCACCATGTTGTTTTTCGCGTTCTTTGAGTCTGGGAAATCGCTCAAATACAAACTCAAGGTCTTTGGCAATATTCGCCGCATCATTGCGCTGAAACGCGCCCAATTGCAAATTTTCTAGCACGGTCATGCGCTTAAATATTTTGCGTCCCTCTGGCGATTGCACAATCCCCAACGACACAATTTTATACGCAGGCATATCGGTGATGTTGTGTCCCATAAACGTGACTGTGCCTTTGGCGGTGGGCAATATGCCACAAATCGTATTGAGTGTGGTGGTTTTTCCCGCCCCATTCCCGCCGATGAGTGTCACAACCTCGCCCTCATCCACCGTAATAGACACCCCTTTCAGCGCGTGGATTTTGCCGTAATACGCATGTGCATCCTCAACCTTTAACAAGCTCATTTTGTCCCTCAACAATCGTTTTCACACCCATAATAAAACCAATTATCTTGTTCTGGATACCCAAAGAAGGGAATCAACAGGCGTAACTCTTCATCACTTGGTGCAATCACGCCATATTGCCGTTCCAGCGAATTATAGCCATAAATCGGCAAACTGTCACAACTATTGCGGATTTCTAGCGCCAATATCCACCCAAAATGACTTTTATACACCACCCGATAGCGTTCCCTATTGGGTGATTGCCCCATAAGCGCCACCACCTGCCCACGTTGTATCGTCCCAATCACCTCATAATTTTCGGTGGGACCCACGCGCACATTCAAATCTTGACGATTGCGCGGTTGAATCACCCCAACACAGCCATCCAGCCGTCCATCCAATTGGGCGAATGTGGTTGGATAATCCAGCCGAATCGGTGCAGAGAGCCTATCTGCCATCCCACGCACCCCAATACCTACGCCCACGCGCACACTTGTCTGTATATTTTCCGACGCATCCGTCACCAACACCTCGCCCCGCGCTACTACCACCGTTGTCGCCCCATCTACCACTTGCACAGCGAAATGCTCGGCGGGTTCTATGAGCTTTAAATCGGGGGATATCACCCGAAATTCGCTAAACGCGGCTTCATCGCCAATTTCGTATATCACGCGACCCGTTTGGGTGATACCCACCCGCGCCGATTCATCTTCATCCACCGAAAATTCCATCAGGGTTAATTCGCTAGTGGGCAAAACAAACACGGTAGCGCTTCCTAATAGGGTTATCCACGCCCGCCCAAAAAAAATGGTACGCACACTATCGCCCACACCAAAAGGGGTCTCTGCGCCCACCGGCAGGCTTATCCACGCCTGGGTATCGGCACGCAAAATCTCTACGCCTGCGCGATCCACCCGCAACAGCGCCGCATAATCGGTCTGTGCTTGGCTAATGGCGATAATCAGGCACAAGACCCCCACCAATATCACCCATTTATTCATCTTCGAGCGTCCCTTCAAACAACGGCAATTCGACAAAAAAGGTACTGCCAACGCCTTCGGTGCTAGTCATCCAAATCGTGCCACCATGCGCCTCTATCACCGCTTTCACAAGGCTCAGACCCAAGCCTGTCCCCTGAATATGCGCGGTCTTGGCGCTTCTTACCCGATAAAACTCTTGGAACAGATTTTTTTGTCCCTCTTCAGATATGCCATAGCCGTTGTCTTGCACTTCAAACCGCACCATGTCATCCCGTTGTAAGAGTTTTACCGTAATGATTCCATTATCTGGCGTGTATTTTACCGCATTCCCCACCAAATTGGTAATTGCCTGAAATAATTGCCGATAGTCCCCCTGCACCAACGGCAAATCGGGCGGATTCACCAGCGTGAGTGTCTGTTTTTTCTCTTCGGCGCTCATCAGATTGCGTTCCACCACTTCTTTGACCAAAAACCCAAATGCCAGCGTATCTTTTTTGATATTGCCAGAGCGCAATTGCTCCAAATTGAGAATTTCTTCAATAATATACAACATATCATGCCCACTCTTGACCATACTCTCCACAAAGCGGGCATGGTCTTCGCTCATGACGGTGTTATCGGCTTGCACATCCTCGATAATCAGTGAGCCATAGGTTAGCACAATCCCCAACGGATTTTTGAGGTCATGACTCGCCATGCGTATCATCCGCGTTTTGAGCATACTCAGTTCGTTGAGCGTGGCATTTTGTTGGTCTTTTTCTGCGATAACCTGCAAGCGCAACGCCGAGACTTGTTTTTCTGCGGATAGCTGTGCTTCTGTCAGTTGCCTGCGGGTGGTCTCTGTCACAATATCCAACATCAAATTAGCACCTATGGGCAAACTCCCCGCCAAAAGCGCATAAAACAGGTTAACCATCACCAAGTACATATCAAAATAGGTGATGATAGCCACACTCATCGCCACCATCATCACCGCGCCGATAATCAACATCGCCCACCAACGCAATTGCGAATAGACCATGCTGGTAAAAATCGCCAAGCCCAAAATCATCAATAGTTGTGAGGTGGAAGATTGTTCCCGAAACGAGATATTCTGCAATAACGATTCAAACGCATGGGCGTGAATTTCTACACCAGACATGCGCGTCCCCCCGATGCTGGTTGGCACAGCATACACATCGGTGATGCCTGTGCTATTCATCACACCCACCAAAACGGCTTTATCGGCAAATATGGCTGGGTCTACCCGTCCCTCCAACACATCCAAAAAAGACACCACCACAAACGCGCTTTGTTCATCGGTGGCGGGGCTACCAAAATAATTTGGCATCCATAGCCCGTTGACATCCACACGGATTTGTCGTTCTGGGGTGATATTCAACGCGCCATCCTCTGCGGTGACCACTTGCGGAATGGCTGGCGTGGGAATCCGCAGATACGCCAGATATAAGGCAATGGCAAAGCTATGCCCCGTAAAAATTCCGTCTGCGGTGGCATACTGCACGCTGGATATTTGCCTGCGGATGGTGCTATCGGCATCGGGATACACATTCACAAAGCCCCTATTTTCTACCACGCTCCCAAAACCACTGTGGGGCATCAATACATCCGCATATTCCACCGATTGCGTATAGTCATCAGCCCCGACTGTCAACCCGACCATCGGCATAATCACACGGGTACGCGCTTCGCTTTGTCGTGCGTCTATGATGGCATTGATAAACTGTTCATCGTCTGGAGTTGTCTCAGAAAACAGCAAGTCAAAGCCGACTGTTCTCGCACCTGCCTCGCTCGCAATGTTCAAAAAGTCTGTGAATCTATCCCGCGACCATTCGCTAGGGGAGCGCCCATAGGCAGATAGGCTGGCGTTGTCTATGGCGACTATCATGACCTGTCCAGTGGTTGGGGAGGGTGCATAATAGGCATCATTCAGGCGCAAGCGCGTCTGGGCAAATAACCCACCCACCCATAACACGAGTAATACCACGCCAATGACAAAACCCACCAGCGCCCCGCGTCCGCCCTGACGAATTTTATTGATGGATAATGGTTTGATGGGATTGAGGATATGCCACATGATGATTTTTCCTTATAGATAATTCAATCACATGGCATTTTATCATAAAACAGACTACCAGCAGACGTGTAATGGCTATATTAATGGAGAAACGATTTTAAATTCAAATGATTTCAATCAAAGGCAACAAACCTGCGGACGCGATATAAGGCGTGTCCGTAGTTAAAAAGACAAAATAGGATAAAAATAGCGTGTATGTTACCTGCCAACGGGCGGTGAACCACCCGTCTGACCCTCTGAAACCCCATGAACGGGGTTGTTTTGCCTATTTTCATCACAAAAAATGGGTATGGCGTGGGGGGCTTGCCATGGCAAGCCCCTACGC
>Ga0163154_10005421_pt1 | contig 16188 bp, 11 predicted proteins | sample OliLakLV19MP9P1_FD_148649 | JGI IMG/M metagenome (GOLD analysis project Ga0163154, IMG submission 148649) | Freshwater microbial mat bacterial communities from Lake Vanda, McMurdo Dry Valleys, Antarctica - Oligotrophic Lake LV.19.MP9.P1 | ecosystem: Environmental > Aquatic > Freshwater > Lake >... | reverse complement strand
CGCGCCGTGGCCGATCGTGCGCGTGTTGCGCGATCCGAAGGCCGATCAAGAGCGTACGCGCGCGTGGCCGTTCTGGTCGGAGTACCGCGGCGACGGGCTCGAATCGACGTGGTGGGGCTGGCCGTTCCTCAACGACCGGCGCGAGGTCTACCTGGACGCGGAGCGCGAGGCGACCAACATCGTGCCGTTCGTGCAGCACTGGACGCGCCGCGACGATGCCGGCAACGTCGAGTCTTACGGCAAGTTCTGGCCGCTCTTCCACGTGGAGCGTCGCAATGACGACGAGTTCCACACGGCGTTCCCTGCGCTGAATCCACTGTGGCGCACGCCCGACATCGACGCGATGTACGCCTGGATCTGGGAGCTCTACACGAAGGATGTGCGGCGCGATGTCGTCCGCGAACGCACTTGGCTCGGCCTCTACCGCCGCGAGCGCGACGACATCGAGGATCGTCGCTCTCTCAGCGGCTTGTGGGCGACGCGCGCGGGTGAGCAGGCAACGGACGACTGGCGCGAAACATCGATCCTCTTCGGACTCCTGCGTTGGCGATCGGGGCCCGGCGGATCGTTCCGCTTCCTGATCCCGGCCGTCCCCGGACCGGGGTGGCCGCTGGAGCGCGGTGACGAGGATCGCCCCGCGGCGGTGGAACCGACGCCTCCGCTCGCTACGGTACGCAGCGAATCGCCATGAACGTCCTCACGCCCGTCACCGTCATCGCGCGAAGCCTCGGAGAGCAGCTCGAGCTCTTGTTCGCGGTCATCGTGCGGCTGTACCACGTCCCCGCGCGCGCGCGGCTCGTCGCGGACCACATCTACCAGAGCGCGCTGCAGACGGTCCACGTCGTGCTCGTCGTGGGACTCTTCATCGGGATGATCGTCGCGTTGCAGACGGGCATCGAACTCGCGCGCATCGGTCAGCAGGATCAGATCGGCACGATCGTCGCGCTGTCGATGGCGCGCGAGATGGGGCCGTTCATCACCGCCACGATCCTGGCGGCGACCGCCGGCAGTTCGATGGCGGCCGAAATCGGCACGATGTCGGTCAGCGATGAGTTGTCGGCGCTCGAGGTCCTCTCCGTCGATCGCGTGAAACTCCTCGTTTTGCCGCGCGTCGTGGCGCTCGCGATCGCGGCGCCCCTGCTCACGATCCTGTGCGACACGATCGGCATCGTGGGCGGTGGGTTCGTCGCGCAGTCGCAGCTCAACGTCTCCTACCAGCTCTACCTCGACAGTGCGGTCGAGGCACTCGCGGACCCGGGCAAGATCCTGCCGCTTCCGAAGGACGTCTACGGCGGGCTCCTCAAGGCGTTCGTGTTCGGGATCATCGTGTCGATCATCGGTTGCGCCGCGGGCTTGCGCGCGACAGGCGGCGCGTTGGGTGTGGGCAACGCGACGCGATCCGCGGTCCGCGATGCGATCATCGCGATCATCATCACGAACTACTTCATCACGTGGGTGCTGTACCAAGCATGAACGCGCCCCTGGAGTCCGTCATCTCGCTCCGCGACGTGAAGAAGAGCTTCGGTGCGCAAACCGTGCTCGACGGGCTCACTTTCGACGTCCCGCGCGGCAAGTGCATGGGGATCATGGGGCCGTCGGGTACGGGGAAGTCCGTGATCCTGCGTCACGTGATCGGCCTCATGCGCGCGGATTCCGGCGTGGTCGCGGTCGAAGGTCGCGACGTGGCGAAGTTGAAACGGCAAGAGCTCATGGACCTGCGACGCCGCATGGGCTTCCTGTTCCAAGAAGGCGCGCTCATCAACTGGCTCTCCGTGGGCGAGAACGTCGCGCTGCCCCTGCGCGAGAACACGAACATGCCCGATGCGGAGATCCGCCAGCGCGTCCAGGAGAAGCTCGAGCTCGTCAAGATCCCCGACGCTTGGGAAAAAATGCCGGCACAGATCTCCGGCGGCATGAAGAAGCGCGTCGGACTCGCGCGCGCGTTGATCACGGATCCGGAGATCGTGCTCTACGACGAGCCGAACGCCGGACTCGATCCCGAGATCGCGCAGTCGATCAACGATCTCCTGCGGGAACTCCACGAGGGCTTGCGCGTGACCGCGCTGCTCGTCGAGCACCGCGTGCGCTGCATCCGCACGGTCGCCGACGAAGTGATCTTCCTCGAGAAGGGCCAAGTGCTCTTGCAGCTCCCTCCGCGCGAATTCTTCGCGTCCGATCATCCGCGTCTCGTCCAGTTTCTCGGGTCGGATCCCGACTAGAGCGAACCCACGATGTCCAGCCAGCGCACCGTCCTCCTCGGCCTGTTCTTCTTCGTCACGCTCGGGGTCCTCGGCTACTACACGCTCTTCCTCACGGAGTTCACACCGTTCAAGGATCGGCCAGAAGTCTCGGCGTATTTCCGCGAAACGAACGGATTGCGCGACGGCGATCCGGTGCTCGTCGCCGGCATGCGCTGGGGTCGCGTCAAGAAGATGACGTTCGATCCGAACGCGCCGGAGGAGAAGCGCATCGTGCTCACGGCGTCGCTCTACGAGCCGCTCGAGCTGCGCCGAGGCGCGACGATCGAGATCCGCGACGCGACGCTCCTCGGCGGGAAAAACGTGTGGATCGACCCGGGCCCGGCCGGTGCGGCGCCGATCCCGAAGACCGAAGAGCTCTATGGCGTCGTCTCGGGCGGCCTGCTCGACCGCGTCACGGGCCTCGTGAAGGACAGCGAAGCGAGCATCGGCCGGATCCTCGCGAACGTGGAGCAGGTCACGGTCGACCTGATGGAAGGGAAGGGCGTACTGGGTCGCCTGATCGGCAACCCAGAGCTGGCCGATCAGATCGAAATCGCCGTGCGTTCGGCCGCGAAAGCGCTCGAGGACACACAGGCGATCACGGCCGATGCGCGCGCGGGGAAAGGCACGGTCGGGCTGCTGCTCGCCGACGATTCGCTCTTCGTCGACCTGGCCGCGTCGGCCAAGAAACTGTCGGGGCTCCTCGACGAAGCCACGCGGCTCACCGTCGAGGCGCGATCGGGCGAGGGAACCTTGGGTCTACTCGTGTCGAATCCGACGCTGGCCGCGGAGATCGCTGCGGCCGCGGCGAACGTTTCCTCGATCACGCAGAAGATCAACGAAGGCCGCGGGCTCATCGGCGCTCTCGTGAACGACGACACGCTCGCCCAGGACGTGCGCGACACGATCGGCGGAATCGCACGCGGCGAAGGCACGATCGGCGCGCTCATCGTGCGTCCGGAGGTCTACGAGGACTTGCGGACGTTCATGGACAACCTGGCGTCGGTGACGAGCACCGTGCGCAGCGGGCAAGGCAGCCTCGGCCGTCTCGTCATGGAGGAAGAGATCTATCAGCAGGTGAAAACCGCGCTGCAGATCGTGTCGCGCAGCCTCGAGGAGTTCCGCGAGGCCGCACCGATCACGACCTTCACGAGCGTGTTCTTCAGCGCGTTCTGACGGCGCATACGCGAATCGGAGGCTTCGCGACGGTGTGTGGGCGGTACACGTCGACGATTCCGAGACACCGTGTTCCTGAGATCCGTGAGCGGCTCTCGCGTGCGGTGCTGTGGGGTTGATCCAGGCGAGGCCCGGTGTGCGCTGCGGTGCCGGTGCACCCTCGGACGAAGCGTTCGGGGTGACTGCGATGCGCTTGGGCGAGGGCTTCGCACATCCGGTGTGCACGTCTTGCGGCGTCATCATCGCGATGCCGAAGTGACGATTGCTCGCATTTGTACCCGTCGAAGAATCGGCGGCAGAAGTCGCGCGCGTCCTCGAGCGATCCGAGGCGTTCGGGGAACTCGGGCCGGTACTCGAGCGTCTTGAAGTGCGCCTCGGAGTACGGGCCGAGGGCCGGCTATCCACACGAAAGCATGAAGCGCCAGGCCGCGAGCCTACGGGCTCCCGCAACGAGGGGTGACGCTCCGCCGCGGCTTCGAGCCCGTGGATGCTTCAACCGACTCCGCGACCGATGCCCGCCGCGAGCCCGCGCAGGACCCACTTTCCGACGAGGTCGCCCTCGACGTGAACTTCGTCCCCGACTCGGGCTCCGCCCAAGCTGGTCCAAACGAGGGTCTTCGGGATGACCGCGACGTCGAACCGGCCGCCGACCGGATCGACCACCGTCAAGCTGATCCCGTCCAAGGTCACGCTGCCCTTCGACACGAGGTAAACGGCGAGCTCGGGCCCGACCTCGAAGCGGATGCGCCGACCGCCGTCGCCGGTGTCCGCGATCTCGACGATCCGGCCCGCGCCGTCGACGTGGCCCGCCACGAGGTGTCCGTCGAGGCGGTCGCCCAGGAGGAGCGCGCGTTCGAGATTGACGCTGCGTCCTGGCGTCGCGCGTCCGAACCAGCTCCGGCTCAGGGTTTCGGCCGACAGATCGAAGTCGAGGTCGGCCCGCGCGTCGTCGAGCGAGCCCGCGACCCCGGTCACGGGATCCGACCGGCCGACGAGGGTCAAGCACACGCCGGAGACGGCGATGCTGGCACCCAGGCGCGGGGTCCAGGGCTCGGGCGGCGCCGCGAGGGTGAGGCGTAAGCCGGTTCCGCGGCGCTCGAGGCGTCGCAGGGGCACGCAGGCCTCGATCAGCCCGGTGAACACGGTCCACTCCCGCTGTCGGGCCGGGCAGCTGGGTCACGGAGGGAAGTCAGCCGACGACCGCCTCCAAGGTTGACGCTAACCGCGGCCCTTCCTACGCTTTCGAGCCTTTTCGCACGAGCGATGGGCTCCGCGATGGGCCCGATCGGTCCCGCCTCGGGCAGGACCGGCTCGGACGCAGTTAGCATCTTGACGCTCTTTGCCATCCTGACCTTGTTCCCCGAAGCCGTCGAGGCCTACGCCTCGGAGGGCATCCTGCGTGTAGCGCAGGAGAAGGGCAAGATCGGGATCGAATGCATCGACTTCCGCGACTTCACCCGCGATCGCCATCGCAGCGTGGACGATCGGCCCTTCGGTGGCGGTCCTGGGATGCTCCTGCGTCCTGAGCCGATCGCCGAGGCCGTCGCCTGGCTCGAGGCGCGCCACGGGGCGTTCCGGCGGATCGCGCTGTGCCCCGCGGGGCAGCCGTTCCACCAGCGCCGAGCCGAAGAGTACGCCGACGAGGAGCGCATCCTGCTCCTGTGCGGCCGCTACGAAGGTTTCGACGCGCGCCTGTTGGACGAACTCGCCTTCGAGGAGCTCTCGATCGGCGATTACGTCCTGGCCGGTGGTGAGCTCGCAGCGTTGGCCGTCACCGAGGCCGTCGCGCGACTCCTGCCCGGCGTGCTCGGCGACGAGCGCTCGGCCGCGGAAGACTCCTTCGGCGCCTCCGGCGGCGAGCTCGATTGCCCGCACTACACCCGACCGCGGGTGTGGCGCGGACGCGAGGTCCCGCCCGTGCTGCTCTCCGGCGATCACGCCGCGATCGAGCGCTGGCGTCGAACGACGGCACGCGAGCGGACGCTGCGGAACCGGCCCGACCTGGCTGGGAACGACGCTGGCCCAGCTCGAACCGACGTTAGCATCTCGCGCCCTGCGGACGCGGGCAGCCCGCGCCCCGCGCACTCAGGCAGCCCGCGCCCCGCGCACTCAGGCAGCCCGCGCCCCGCGCACTCAGGCAGCCCGCGCCCGGCGCACCCCACACCGAACACCCGCGATCCCCATGGGACTCGCGGCTCACACTGAACCACGCCCACCCAGGTCTCCTTCGAGAGGCCTGTCACGCCGACACGAGAAGGACCCCGAGTGGGTCCGGGACACGAACATGGATCTGATCGGAAAGCTCGACCAAGAGAACGGGAAGCGCGCGCTGCCCCCGGTGCACATCGGCGACACGGTCGAGGTGCACTACCTCATCCGCGAAGGCGAGAAGGAGCGCGTCCAGCTCTTCATCGGCACGATCATCGCCGAGCAGGGGCGCGGGATCCGTCGGAACATCATCGTGCGCCGCATCGTGCAGGGCGAGGGCGTCGAACGGACGTTCCCCATGCACAGCCCGCGCGTGAAGGACGTCGTCGTGACTCGCCGCGGCGAAGTGCGCCGCGCGAAGCTCTACTTCTTGCGCGATCGCGTCGGCAAGCAGACGCGCCTCAAGGAGCTCCTCGGTGACAAGGTGCGCAAGGAGCGCGAGTTCGACAAGGCGATGCGCGCTTCGACGGCTGCCGAGGTCCAGGAGTCAGCGCCTGCGCCGACTACCGACAAGAAACAGACCGCGAAACCCGCCAAGGTCTGAGCCGCTTCCTCCCCGTCCGCCCGCGCGGCTGGACGGTGCTCTCTCTCACACGCGCGCGGGCCGCCTCACGGCGCTCGCGCGCTCGCACTCCGGGAACGCCCGCGCGGCGCACCCGACCGGATTCCTGATCCGATCCCCGTCCGTACGAACCGCTCCACTCTCGCTCCCATGACGGAGAACCTCGGTCGCAAGACCACCCTGACGGTCGCCCTGCTGCTCGCCGCACTGGCGTTCATCTTCGGGCCCCTCCTCGTCGGGAAAAAGCCGTTCCGGCTCGGGCTCGACCTGCAAGGCGGGACGCGCCTCGTCTACCGCTTCGACTTCAAGGCGGCCTTCGACAAGGGGCTCATCAGCGCGGATGACTTCGCGAACCCGGAGGCCCTGCTCCAGGAGATGAAGACGATCATCAACGAGCGCCTCGATCCCTCGGGCGTTCGGGAACTCTCGCTGCGCAGCCAGGGCACCGATTCGATCGTCATCGAGGTCCCGGGCGCGGCCGAGTTCAACGCCGCGCTGCCCGGGACGAAGCTCGCCGCGCCGATCGTGCCCGATGCCACGTCGCTCGTGCTCGACGGGTCGCAACAGCAGGTCGTCAAGGCTTACTCGCTGAACGGCGGTACGGTGCAGATCGGCGGGGAGAAGATCCTCTACGCGTCGCGCAACGGAACCACGCTCTCCGGCTTGAAGCGGGGTCACGAGAGCACCCAGGCCACGGCGCACGACGCCGGGGCGATGGTCGATCTCTTGACCTCGGACGAGCTCCAACGCGCGATCGAGAACGTCGGCGACATGCAGTTCTTGCTGCAGGCCGGCCCCGAGGACGTGCGCGCGCTGCAGGGCGATCTCGCGACCGAGCAGAAGAAGCTCGACGACTGGCGCGCCAAGAATCCGGGCGACCTGGTCGACGACTTCAATCGACTTCCGGCAGAGCTGGGCGGACCGGTGAGCGCGGACCTGCGCTGGGTGCCCATGCGGATCAAGAGCCAGGAGGCCGAGATCCCGTACGCCGAGCGGCAGATGATTCCGCTGTACCTCCCGCGCCCGACCGATCCCTCGCTCTCGCGTGATGCGTGGAACTTCACGGGCAGCGACCTGAACTCGGTCGGGATGCAGCCCGATGACCTGGGCTACCCGGCCGTCAACTTCGATATGGCCGCGGACAAGAAGATCGCCTTCGGCGACTTCACGCAGGCGCACCTGAAGGATGGGATGGCGATCGTCCTGAACGGCGAGATCGCGACGCTGGCGGTCATCCAGGATCGCCTGCCCGGTAGCGGCATCATCAACGGCGGGCAGGGCGGATTCACGCAGACCGAGGTCAAGGACCTCATCACGGTGCTGCGCTCGGGTTCGTTGCGCATGAAGCCCGAGCTCATGGACAAGTCGCGCGTCGGCGCGAGTCTGGGCGAGGACTACATCGTCTCGGGCACGGTCAGCGCGCTCGTCGCGATGCTCGTCGTGATCGTGTTCATGGTGTTCGTGTACCGGCGCCTGGGCTTGTTCTCGGTCATCGGGCTGTTCGCGAACCTCGTGCTCCTGATGGGCATCATGGCGCTGTGGGGTGCGACGCTGACGCTCCCGGGACTCGCCGGGATCGTCCTCACGGTCGGCATGGCCGTCGACGGCAACATCCTGATCTTCGAGCGACTGCGCGAGGAGATGGCGCGCGGCCTGAAGCTCTCGCAGGCGGCGAAAGCCGGCTTCGAACGCGCGGCCGTCACGATCATCGACGCGAACCTCACGACCCTGATCGCGGGCATCATCCTGTACTGGGCCGGCACGGGCCCGATCCGCGGATTCGCGACGACCTTGTGCGTCGGCATCCTGACGACGCTCTTCACGGTCATCGTCGTCACGCAGGTGCTGATGTTCCACGACATCAAGCGCGGCGTCGCGCCCTACCGGATGCGCGAGCTCGCCAAGGACAAGCGCATCAACTTCATGGGCGCGATCAAGCCGGCGCTGGCCGGATCGCTGTTCGTCATCGTCACCACAGTCGGGTTCTTCATCTATCTGCCCGACCGCGAGAAGCTCGGCATCGACTTCATGGGCGGCTACGCACTGACCGTGCGCACGCAGGATCCGCAGTCGATCGAGACCCTGCGCGGGATGGTCGCCGCGATCCCCGGTGACATCGGGCGCTCGGCGGAAGTGCGCGTGATCAGCGACAGCGCTGCGGGCTCGGGCTACCGCGCGTTCCGCATCACGTCGAAGCTCGACGGGGCGACCGCGGGCGGCGAAGAAGCCGCGAAGGCGGCCGAGACCGAGGTTCGTCGTGCCCTGGCATCCGTGCTCCAGCGCGGCCCGGTCGAGCTGACCCTCGCTCCCGGAACGGACGGCCAGCAGTCCGTGACCGGCCAAGTCTACTTCGAGAACGTACACCCCCTCGCGGACGTGCAGGCGTCGCTCGCCGAGGGCGGCGTCGAGAACGCCGTCGCCACGATCGATCCGGCTCACAAGAACTCGTTCCAATTCACGGGCAGCACGGGGGCCGTGCGCACTCCGGACGAGCTCGTGAGCGAGGTCCAGAAGCGCTTCACGGCGCACAAGGACGCGACGGGCACGCCGTACGAACTCCTCTCCCCCATCCCCGAGTCGGCGCTCATCGGCGCGCAAGTCGGCGGCGAACTGAGGGACAAGGCGATTCGAGCGCTGATCCTGGCGATGTTCGCGACGATGCTCTATCTGCGCTTCCGCTTCGCGGAGTGGAGCTATGGCATCGCGGTCGTCGCGGCTGTCGTTCACGACGTCCTCGTGACCCTCGGTGCGCTGGCCATCGCGCGTCACTTCGACATCGTGCAGGCCGAGCTCGATCTCACGATGATCGCGGCCTTCCTCACGATCATCGGCTACTCGCAGAACGACACGATCGTCATCTTCGACCGCGTGCGGGAAATCTTGCCGCGTTCGAAGAAGTCGTTGAAGGGCGTGATCAACGACGCGCTGAACCAGACGCTCGGCCGCACGATCCTGACGTCGACGACGGTGTTGTTGACGATCGTCGTGCTGTTCCTCTTCAACGTCGGATCGCGCAACGCCATCGAGGGATTCACCTTCGCGATGATCATCGGCGTGATCTCGGGCACGTACAGCACGATCTACATCGCCGGACCGACACTCCTCTGGCTCGAGAACAGGCGCAAGATGCGCGAAGACAAGTCCAGCGGCGCCGTATCAGTGGAAGCGAAGCCCGCGACCTAGGTCGCGCGGCTCTTTCGCCTCCCGGGCCGTACCGTGCGCGCCGCGATCTGGATCGCCGTGCTCGTCGCGGCCTTCGCCCTCGCCTGGCAAATTCAGGATCGGTGGGCGGATGCCCGACGCTCCGAGCGCGATGCCGCCTACTCGCGCATCACGGCGGACGAGTCTTCGGTGCCCGAGGGTTTCGGGCGCGTGGTCGTGGGCGCGCCGAGCGGGGCGGACCCGATCCTCGGTCAGCAACCTCCGAGCGTCGGATCCGGGACGCGAACCGGAACGGACGCGACGTCGACCGACGTTCGGGCCGAACCCGCGAGGAGTACGAGCGGGCCGTCGAGCCCCGCCGGGCTGCGCCGCCACGTCGTGCGCAAGGGCGAGTCCCTCTCCAAGATCTGTGCGGCGTTCTACGGCACCGCGCGGAAGGACGTGGTGGATGCCGTCGCGCGCGCGAACGGCCTGACGAATTCGGGCGCGATCCGTGAGGGACAGGCGCTCGTGCTGCCGACGCTGGAAGAGTTGCGCGCCGCACCGCGCTGAGCCCGCCGCACCGCGTTGACCCCGCTGCACCGAGCTTACCCCGCTGCACCGAGCTTACCCCGCTGCACCGAGCTTACCCCGCTGCACCGAGCTTACCCCGCTGCACCGAGCTGACCCCGCTGCACCGAGCTGACCCCGCTGCGCCGCGTTGACCCCGCTGCGCCGCGTTGACCCCGCCGCACCGAGCTGACCCCGCTGCACCGAGCTGACCCCGCTGCACCGCGTTGACCCCGCTGCACCGCGTTGACCCCGCTGCACCGCGTTGACCCCGCTGCACCGCGTTGACCCCGCCGCACCGCGTTGACCCCGCTGCGCGGCGCTGACGACGCTGCGAGGTGCTGACGAGGCTCCGAGGTGCTCACGACGCTGCGAGGTGCTGACGAAGTTGCGCCGCGCGGACGACAGTACGCCGTCCTGACGACGATGCGCAGTGCTGACGACCTATGCCGCGAGGACGACGACGCGCGAAGGTGTCGGTGCTCGAAGGTGTCGGTGCTCGAACGACAAAGGCCGTGATGACTTCGCGGGGCTCGCGCGTCGGGGAGCGACGTCACTAGGTTCTGAGCGGCCGGAGGGCCGAATTCTTGGCGATCCTTCAGACACCCGCAGCGCGCCAGCGATCCTCAGGATCCACGTCGCGGCCGGGTTCATCGTCGGCGGATCCCCCATCGTCGGGACCATCGACCCGCACGAAACGAGCCTCGGGCCCGGCACACCGTTCGAGGAAACCTTGTTGGGACTTCGAGAGCCGCACACGGACGCGGGCTTCTCCGGTGGCCTCGTCGTACTGCCTCTCGATCGGCGTGCACAGCGCGCGAATCTGAGCATCGAGTCGACCCGCGGAGGCCGGCATGAACACGTCCACGAGCGCCGAGTGAGCGTCCAGTCGCGCACAAATCCGGGCATCGAGTTCGGCGAGCCCGTCGCCGGCCACCGCGGAGGCGAGCAACGACGCGGGACCGGCCGCGCGCTGCAGCGCGTCCAGCGCGACCGGGTCCGTGACCAGATCGGCCTTGTTCAGGATCACGATCTCCTCGCGCGGCCCACGCAAGACGGTGCGCAAGACCTGCTCGACGGCTTCCATCTGCTCGATCGCGCGCGGATGCGAGGCATCGACGACGTGGAGCAAGAGGTCTGCGTGCAGCGCTTCCTCGAGAGTGGCGTGGAAAGAGGCCACCAAATGGTGCGGAAGTCTCGTCACGAATCCGACGGTGTCCGACAGGAGAACCGTACGTCCGTCGCGGAGTCGCCATTGCCGCGTCCGGGTGTCCAGAGTCGCGAACAGCATGTCCGCCGCGAGCTCGTCCGAACCTGTGAGGCGGTTCAAGATCGTGGATTTGCCGGCGTTCGTGTAGCCGACGAGGCCGATGGTGAACTGCTCGGCGCGCGTACGCACTTCGCGTTGCTTGCGCTCCTCGATGACGCGCAGCTCTTCGCGAAGGTCTTGGATTCGCCGGCGAATCAAGCGCTTGTCCGTCTCGAGTTGGGTCTCACCCGGACCACGTGCGCCGATCGCGCCTTCATTGCGCTCGAGGTGCGTCCACATCCGGCGCAAGCGCGGAGCGAGGTACTCGTTCTGCGCGAGCTCGACCTGGAGACGTGCCTGCCGCGTGCGCGCGCGCCGCGCGAAGATGTCGAGGATCAGCTCACTGCGATCGATGATGCGGATGCCGAATGCCTTCTCGAGATTGCGTCCCTGCGCCGGCGAGAGTTCGTTGTCGACGACGACCGCGTCGGGATGCAGGCGATCGATCTCCGCCTTGATCTCGATGACCTTGCCGCTGCCGAAGAGCGTGGCCGGACTCGGACGGTGCAACCGCTGCACGATGCCGTCGCCCACGACGAGGCCTTCCGCGGCCGAGACGAGACCCTCGGCTTCGGACAGATCTTCGTCGTCGAACGGCGGTACGTCGGTGAAGCGGACGCCGCACACGAGCACGCGCTCCTCGGGCGTTCGCGTCGCTTTCGGTATGCGACTCATGCGACGGAGGTCGGCGAGCGCAGTGCCTCGCGGACGAGCTCTGCCCGCGCGATGCGACCATTCTCGAACACGGGACGGATCAGGGTGTGTGCGCGCCATTCCGGGCGCGGCTCCGGCGTCTCGGGCCGGTAGTGCGTGCCGCGGCTCTCCTCGCGAGCGAGCGCGCCGAGCGTCGTGAGTCGGGCTACTGTCAGCATGTTGATGAGCTCCATAGCACGCGGCTCGTCGAGTTCGATCTCGGAGACCGCGCGGGTCCAGAAGCGGATCTTGTTCAGCGCGTCCTCGAGTCCGGCGCGTGTGCGCTCGACGCCGACTTGCCGCCACATGAGCGACTTGAGCGAGTAGAGCAAGTCCTGCAAGTTCACTTGCACACCCGCCGGAGGCTTCGATGCCGGCCCGCGAGGTGAATCGATGATCGTCCGCACGTCGACCTCGCGCGCCTCGCCGGCGGCTGCCCGACCTGCGCGCTCGCCGAGGACGATGCCCTCGAGCAGCGAGTTCGACCCCATGCGATTCGCGCCATGAAGGCCCGAACTGGCGCATTCACCCACGGCCCAGAGTCCGGGCACCGACGTCCGACCGTCGAGGTCCGCCTGGAGACCGCCGACCATGTAGTGGGCGCCCGGGCGCACGGGAACGGGCTCGCGCGCGATATCGATGCCGAAGAAGCGGCAGATGCGGCTGATCCCCGGGAACAGGGCGTGCGGATCGCCGTGAACGCGCGACAGGTCGAGGTACACGCTGGTGTCGTTCGTCGCGACCATGCGTGCGGAAACGGCGCGGCTCACCACGTCGCGCGGCGCGAGCTCGGCCGCCGGGTGGTATTCCGGCATGAACCGCGCGCCGTGGCGATCGACGAGGATTCCGCCATGGCCGCGGACGATCTCGCTGATGAGCACGCGTGCGGCTCCAGCGATGTAGAGGCAGGTGGGGTGGAACTGCACGAACTCCAAATCGCGCACCGCCGCACCCGCGCGGAATCCGATGGCGACACCGTCGCCCGTGGCGATCGCGGGGTTCGTCGTTTCGCGGTAGATCTGCCCTCCGCCGCCCGTCGCGAGGACGACCTGAGCGCCGACGTGCATCACGAAGTCACCGCGCGCATTGCGCGTCAGGACTCCCGCCGCTCGACCGTCGGAATCGCACACGACGTCGACGGCGAACGTGCTCGGGAAGCAGGCGACCCCGGGGTGATTTTGAAGGGCGCGGGCCAGCGCGCGCTGGATCTCCACGCCAGTCGCGTCGCCCCGCGCGTGCACGATGCGCGGGTGTGTGTGGCCGCCCTCGCGGGAGAGAACGAGCTCGCCGTCCTCGCGCCGATCGAGTTCCGCGCCGAGCCGGAGGAGCCGCTCGACCGCATCGGGTCCACCGCGGACGACACACTCGACGGCCTCCGGCTCCGATAGCCCGCAGCCCACGACCAGCGTGTCGCGCACGTGGGCTTCGAAAGAGTCGGGCGACTCCAGGACAGCTGCCATCCCTCCCTGAGCCCAGAGCGTGTTCGTCTCGCGCAGATCCGACTTGGCCAGGACGGCCACGGAAGCGCCGCGGTCTGCAGCGGCCAGCGCAGCGGAAGCACCCGCGACCCCGCTCCCAACGACCAGGACGTCGAAGCGGTACGCAGGCAGGTGCCGGACGGAGAACGGCAGGAGGTGGCGATCGATCGGGAGCGGTTCGCTGAGCACAGGTCCTCGTCGAGAGGGTGTCGGCCTCCATCCTTGGCGAACAGGAGGAACCAACCAGTCTACGGGGTGAGGTGGTCCGGGTGCAGGACTCGACACGACACATCCCGACGCGGCGCGGGACATCGCGATCGCACGATCCGTGAGGGCGATGCCGGGCGACGCCCGAGTCCGCGCGTACTACAACGCCCCTGCGGAAGTCCGTTGGGGATCGGTGCCCGAGCCGGCTGCTCCCGGACCCCAGGCTGGCTTCGAAGTCCCCAGTCGGGAACCTGCCGAGGCACCGACGCGCCGAGCCGGGAAATCTCGGGGTCCACCGAGCCCTGACGCCCCTAAACCGTTGAGGACACCGGCGATCCGCTCAACAGGCAACTCAGGCGGTTCGGGACTTGTTCGGGTTCGAGGTGCTCGGTACTTTGGGTTTTGTTCGGGTCCGAGGCGGACCCAACCCGGAACATCATCCATGACCAAATTCCTCAGCAACATCCGCAGCGACCAGGTGTCCCTCGTGTTCCTCGTCGTCGTCTTGATCTCGACCTTCCTGTTCTGAACGCGTGTGAAGACATCGAGCCTGCACGCTCTCAGACACGGCTGGCGCCGGCTCCGCGGCCCGTCGCCCGTTGAATTTTCATGGGCTTCGAGAGCACGCCAAGCCTTCGAGCCCTTGGCCTCACCGCTCAGCGCTGCGTTGATCGGAGGGTGCAGAGCGTGCACCTTCAGCGCGGGCACGAAACTCGGTCCGTGGCGAACCGCCGCAACCCACGCTCGCAAGATCAGGGTCGCCCATCCGTCTGCGTTCTCAAGGAACCTCAACTGACATGACTTCGCTTCCACTGACACGGCGCCAGCGTGACATCATGGACATGTTCGAGCGGTACACCCGAGCCCACGGGATCAGTCCGACGCTCGAGGAGATCGCCGGTGCTCTCGGCGTCAACAAAGTCACGGTGTTCGGGCATGTCGCGGAATTGGAGCGCAAGGGTGTGCTGGTGCGAGCGGCCAAGGGAGTGAGTCGCTCTCTGCAAATCAAGACGCCGAAGTTGGAGAGGACCCGCAGCACCGAGGTCCTGGTCCTCGGGACCATCGCCGCAGGTTCGCCACTGGAGACGCTCGAGGATCCGCAGACCCTCGATCTGGCCGACCTCACGCCCCCTGGTTCCGACTGCTATGCGCTGCGCGTCCGCGGCGACTCGATGATCGATGACGGCATTCGCGACGGTGATTTGGTCCTCGTCGAAAAGCGCTCGGACGCCCGCAACGGGGAAATCGTGGTGGCAGTGCTTCCCGACGAAACGGCGACGCTCAAGCGGTTCTACCGCGAAGGCGGCAAGTATCGTCTTCAGCCGGCCAATGCAGCCCTCGAGGCTCGGATCGTGGACGAAGTCGAAGTTCGGGGAATCGTGCTCGGTGTGATCCGACGCTACTGACGCGCACCTGGGTCTTGCGGCTCGGGAGGGCGGACCTGAATTCTGGCACGCGAAGTTGGGCCCCGATCGGTCGGGCGTGCTCGGTCAGAGGACCAGTACGGCATTGGCCCAGAGCGTCACCGGATCCAATCGGATGGACGGTCGGCTACACGGGCTAGAACCAAGCAGGTGAGTGCGTCGTCGCCCTCATGTACCGAGGGGGAAGGCGCCGGTTCGAAAGCTGCGGCTTGCGCTGGCGTGGGTGAGGACCAATACCCCAAGCTCGGTCCGAACCTCGCCCCCCGCAGCACCCCTGAGCAGGGTTGAACAACTTCCCGGAGGGCCGAGCAGAGTCGATCCGCTCGTCCCTCGCGAGGCGCACGAGGGTGTGCAAGCTCCTGCAGATAACGAGACGACGATCCATCCCAGCGGTGATCGTCCGAAGTGCTGGAGCGCGGGCGCGGAGCAGCATGAAGCCGGTTGTGACGCTCCATGAACCTCCCGGAACGTGAGGGCCAAGCTGCGCGTTCAGGCCGGTCTGCTGGCCCGAGATCTCAGACCGTCTGAGGACATCACACGCTCTCGCGACTCGAAGCGTCGCCACATGAATCAGAGAGGCCGTAGACCGGATTTCTTCACGAGCTCTCAGCCCAGTTGGTTGGAACAAGGCGAGCCCGAACGCCGACACGAGCTCGCACTTCGACAAGCGTTTCCACCAGGTGCGCTGACACTGGATGCCTCGATCCGGCAGCTCGGCCAGAGCTCTGAGCTACTACCGTGCTTCCATGGCGTATGAAAGCGGAAGGGCGGAAGGAGATGACTCAGCCTTGGTGCGCGGGTGCAGGAAACCGCTAGTAGGAAGTAGACGGAGCACGCGGATCAGAGGGCATGGATAAAAAAGAAGCGGGTGCCTGCGCATTGCGCAGACACCCGCAAGAAGACCCCGGCGATCACCTACTTTCTCGCTTTCGCAATATCATCGGCAGGACTTGCTTGACGACCGTGTTCGGAATGGGAACGGGTATGGCCAAGCCCTTATTATCACCGGGAGTGCTCACGGAGACCGAAGCCTCCACGTGCCCGGAGGTTGAAAACCTCCGAGGTGATCAGAAAAGGTGAACCGCGCAGAACATGGACCGTGCACAGCCAACCGCTGAACACGGAGACCGTGATCAGGGGGTGGTGGTTAAGTCGATCGTCCGATTAGTACCGGTAAGCT
>Ga0163154_10005419_pt1 | contig 16192 bp, 18 predicted proteins | sample OliLakLV19MP9P1_FD_148649 | JGI IMG/M metagenome (GOLD analysis project Ga0163154, IMG submission 148649) | Freshwater microbial mat bacterial communities from Lake Vanda, McMurdo Dry Valleys, Antarctica - Oligotrophic Lake LV.19.MP9.P1 | ecosystem: Environmental > Aquatic > Freshwater > Lake >... | reverse complement strand
GTGACCGGGCCGCGGCCCCGACCCCGCCCGTACCCCCGCCCGGACGACCGGGGCCACCCACGCCCGGAGCGGCCGACGCTCCGGGTGATGCCGACCACGCTGTGGGAGTATCCGTCGCAGCATTACAACGCGGCTGACGGCTCCAGGATGCAAGGTGATAAGGAGTACGCCGGCGCGACGCCCTCGTGGGTCGTCTGGCAGTTGCTGCAGAGATACACCCGCGAAGGCGACACCGTCGTCGACCCGATGTGCGGGAGCGGAACGACGATTGATGTGTGCGCGGACGTTGGCAGGAAGAGCCTGGGCTTCGACCTCGCACCCACCCGTTCCGACATCGCACAGGCCGACGCCCGAAGAATCCCGTTGCCCGATGCGTCCGTCGACTTCGTTTTCATCGACCCGCCGTATTCGACCCACATCGAATACTCCGACGACCCACGCTGCATCGGCAAACTCGATTCCGGCGGCGAGGATTCCGGCGAGGCCTACTTCGCCGCGATGCGGGAGGTTATTTCCGAGATCCACCGCGTCCTGAAAGACCGCCGCTACATGGCGCTATACGTGAGCGATTCGTTCAAGAAGAAAAAGGGCCAGCCCGGCGGGCTGTTCATGCCCATCGGTTTCGAGCTCTTCTCGCTCCTGCGGGCCCGTTTCAAACCGACCGACATCATCTCGGTGGTTCGGCATAACCAGAAACTCGACCGCAGCAACTGGCGCAAGGCCGCCGAGGAGGGGAATTTTTTCCTCCGCGGCTTCAATTACCTTTTCATTATGAAAAAGCAGATCGGCGATGGCGGAACGGCCTGACCTTTACTCTTCGTCGGGTTCGGTCTTCTGCTGCGAATCGAGCAACTTCCGTAGATACTCGTTCTCGCGCCGGGTGGCCTCGAGATCAAAGACGAGGTACTTGATGGAGAGCCGAAGGTAGTCGAGCGACTCCTGCAGATCGGCGATGGTTTTTTTCATTTTGTCGTGCCGCTCCCGAGTCCGGCACGCCAGATCCTCGACCTCGGGCCGCTGTCCTTCCGGAACGTCTCCCAGTTGGTTGATGAGTTCGCCCAACTTCGCCTGAAAATCGCTCTCGTTCATGGCTCTCTCTCCCAAGTCTTCGCGGTTGTTGATGCAAGGGTCGCCGCCGAAAGCGTCTCCCCGCGTGCAACTGTGCGCCATTTTGGAGCCGGTGTGTACTCCTCACGTTCATTTCCAAGGAAGATGAGTCCGCGTATCCGGCTTGGCGCGACTGGCACGCCCCGCAAAAGCAGGAATCCCCTCGTCGCGAAGTGCCGTGGGGGCACATCGCGCGAGGGGGCTCACCGCAGGACAAACGGAGAGGGGGGGATTCGAACCCCCGAGTGACCATAAGCCACTGCTGGTTTTCGAAACCAGTCCGTTCAACCGCTCTGGCACCTCTCCCGGGGTGATGACCGAATCCTTGGGAGACGGTGCCCCCCGGTCAAGCCGGGTGTGAGCGGCGACGACGACCGACCGTGAAAAGCCCGCCCAAGCCCGCGAGCGTGGCCGCACCCGGCGCGGGGATGACAGTCCAGACGCGGACCTGCTCGATCTCGAAAAACACGCTGAAGCAGCGGAAGTCAAAGTTAAGCGTGGCCCCGGAGATGGAGAGAAACCCGAGGGAGTTCATCCCGCGATTGAACTGGCCGGTGGGGTAGGTGGTGACCGGGGCACCCCAAATGGCGTCCGTAAGGTCAAGGTTGAGGTCGTTCCAAGCCACCGCAACGATGTTGCCCGAGAAGATCACCCCACCGACCGCCTGATTGGGCGAGAGGCCGGTAAAGTGAATGAAGTGGCTGTCGTAGATGCCTTGGAATGAACCCGGGGTCGGAAAGCCGCTGTTACCGGAGTTGGTGGTGAGATCCGCGATGACCAGCCCGTTGGTGTTCTGCCGCTCGTTCCACACTTCGGCGCCGGGACCAACGAGGGTGGGAAAGTCGGCAACCAAGGGGGCCGCGATCTGTGTGCAGGCTCCGAAGGTGCTGGAGATCGATGCCGCGGCAAGCGGGGCAAACATTGAAGCGGCGCAGAGGACGGGGGCAAGCAACGTTTTCATGGGTCAGATTCCGTGTGAGGCGAGGGGGTAAAGACGATGATGTCGAAGCGACAGCGGGCCGGATTGCTCACTCAAATGGCCCCTTGGGCGACGACGATTCCGATTCGCTCTCCAAGTAAAAACCGCCCGGCAGCAAGAGCCCGGGCGGTGCGAAGCCTTGTAGTAAAGCCGATCAGCGGCGCTTGCGACGCAGGGCGGCGAGACCGCCGAGGGCGGCGAAGGAACACGCGCCGGGCGCGGGCACGAGTGTCCACACGCGCATCTGCTCGATCTCGATCAGACCGGCCACGCCGTGATACTCGAAGTTAACGGAGTTCCCGAAGACCACGACCACGGCCGCCGGGTTGATGCCCCGGCCCACGTTGCCGGTGGGATACAGGGTCGCGGGATCGCCCCAGGCACCGTCCGTCAGATTGAGGAAGTTATCTCCCCACGCGACGGCGATCACGGGGTTGTTGAAATTGACCTGACCCGTAATCTGGAAGCCGGGCACGTTCGACCAGTGGATGAAGTGAGAATCAAAGGTGCCGGTCAGAATTCCCGGGCTCGGGAAGGTGTTGTTGCCCGGACCGATGTGGTCGGCGAAGACCGTGCCCGAGCGATTCTGCTGTTCATCCCAAGCCTGCGCGAAGGGGCCGACAAGCGCAGGGAAATCGGCGACAGGGGGGCTAAAGAGCTGGGTCACGTTCGACGTGAACGACGAGATGGCCGCGGAGGCAAAGGACGAGGCGACGAGGAGGGCTGCGGCGGCGGAGAGAATGGTCTTCATGGCGCTGTTCTTTCTTGGAGTGGCACGGGGCGGATGGTTGGCCCCGGGGCATCCGGAACGTTCCGGTGCGGGGCTGATGGTTCAGCGACAGGTAAAGGCGACACTCACGTTGCCGAGCAAGAAAGAACCAGTTAGCCGGCGTTGGTGATGCGGCAGGACGGTTTCTCGGGGCAATGGGCCTCAAGGCACCGGGGGCGAAAGCCGGGGCACGACGCCCGGTTTACGATGCCCCCCCATGCTCACCATCGATTACACGAACTGTCTTTCCGATGTGGTCGGTTCTCACGGAGTCGATGCCGCGCTCCTGGGCCCAGGAGCGCCCGGCACCAAAGCCATCGTCCATCACACGGAGCGGCTCGAACGCACGCGGGACACAGGGTGGGAGCGGTGGCGCGGCCTGGCCGCCGAACCAGCCCGGGGAGAACATATCCGGGCGGTGAAGGCGGCGGTGGCGGCGTGTCGCGGCAAGTTCGAAACGATGGTGGTGTTGGGCATCGGCGGGTCGGCGTTGGGGAACATCGCGCTGCAAGCGGCCCTCAATCCCCCCACCTGGAACTTGCTTTCAAGCGAGGGCAGGAGGGGCGCCCCGCGGATGTTCGTGATCGACAACGTCGATCCCGACCACTTCCGGGCCGTGATGGACTTCTGCCAGTCACAGCCCGGCGGGCTCAAATCGACGCTCTTCAACGTGGTTTCCAAGAGCGGCGAGACAGCCGAGACGGCCGCCCAGTTCATGATCGTCCGGGATCTCCTGAAGCGGGCCCTCGGCCCCGACTACGCCGCCAACATCGTCGCCATCACCGATCCGACGAAGGGAACGATGCGGCAAATCTGCGACCGCGAGAAGTTCACCACGCTGCCGGTGCCCGACGGTGTCGGCGGGCGGTTCAGCGTTCTCTCGCCGGTCGGGCTTTTCTCCGCGGCGATGTGCGGCATCGACATCAACGCCCTGCTTGACGGGGCCGCCGCCATGGACCTCCGCTGCCGGGTGCCGGACATCTCGCACAACCCGGCGGCGATGCTGGCGTACCTGCTGGTCGAGTTGGGGACGCGCCAAGGCAAGCCCAACCACGTGATGATGCCGTACTCAAACGGGCTCTACCTGCTCGCGGACTGGTACCGCCAGTTGTGGGCTGAGAGCCTGGGCAAGCAGAAAGATCTCCTGGGCGAGACGGTCTTTGCCGGCTTCACACCCATCAAGGCACTGGGAACGACGGACCAGCACTCGCAGGTGCAGTTGTACCGAGAAGGCCCGAACGACAAGGTGATCGGGCTGGTTGAGGTCGAGGAGTTCGGCCGTGATGTTCCGGTCCCCAAAGGGTTGGGCGTCGATGCGCTGGAATACTTGGAAGGCGCGACGCTGAGTGGGTTGCTGAATGCCGAAAAGCGGGCGACGGAATACGCGCTCATCGAGAGCCAGCGCCCGAACTACACGATCCGCTTCCCCAGGATCGATGCGGCCCATGTGGGCGAGTTCATCATGCTGTGGCAGGTGGCGACGGCGTACGCGGGGTTGCTGTTGAATGTGGATGCGTACGACCAGCCGGCGGTGGAAACCGGGAAGCAGGCGACGTTCGGGTTGATGAAACGCAAAGGGTTTGAGAAGCATCTGACGGCGGTGACGGCGGCCTTGGGCGGCAAACGGCGTACGGTGTGACGGCTAAGTGCCCGGAGGCCGCAATCCGGCGTTCAGTCCGTCGGGCGTGGTCCCTCTCGCTCGGCGTCGATGATGCGTTGAATGCCGCGGAGGATGAGCAGGCGGTCCGGGCCTTCACGAACGTTCACGGACTTGGTCCGGGTCAGCGTGCGGCCGTCCGCGAGTTCGATCAAGGCGCCCCGGATCAGGACCTTCCCGCCGGGCTTCACGACGTTTTTGATCGACGTGATCTCAACATTCTCCCAGCGGGGCCCCCTGACTACGTCGATGGCGGAGCCGATGCCGGTGACGACCGGAAACGCCGTTCCGACGCCCAGGAACGCCAGCATGAAGCCGACATGCGGACGCCGCAGGAATCTCAGCAGCGGAAGCATGATCGGCAGCACGACGCACAGAACCGCACGCACGCCGAGCCACACGCGCCAGTTGGCGACGCCTAGGTCAATGAAGTTCGTCAAGGCCCAACCCACGAAGGGCGAGATCGGAATCGAGACGACCCAGACGACCACGAGGAAATCAAACGGGCCCGGCGTGTAGGGTGGAGGCTTTTCGTGTGCGAACTGCGCACTCCGCTTCAGCCCGAAGTGCAGTCCCAATTGCAGAATGATTAGGAAGGCCGCGGCGGCCACCGCGTACCCGTCGACCCGGCCGAACTTGTACCAGAACAGCCCCGGGATGAAAAGAGCGGTCATCGCGATGGCGACGGGCAGGCTCCACGGCTTGGGGCGTGCGGGTGCGGCGTCGGACGGTGTCGGAGAAAGCGGGCGCGGAGAGCGCATGGGTGGACTCCAGGAGCGGTTCGGAGGGTTTCTGCGAGTGAGCCGGTTCAATCCGGCGCCGGGGGGTTGACGCCAAGGATGCGTTTGCTGGCGCGGAGGATGAGCGCGGTGGCGGGGCCGTTGTTCAGTTGAATAGATCGGGCCGCACGCAGTGTGCGGCCGTCGGCGAGATCAACGAAGTGGTCGGGCTGGAGATAGGTCCTGCCGTGGGAACGGGCGGCCTTCGCGCGGGTCGCGACGATGTCGATGCTCTGCCATTGGCTGCCGCGAACGAAATCGGCCGCGGACGTCCACCCGGTCGCCATGGGGAAGAGAGTGCCCAAGAGCAGGAAGACGAGCGTTGGCGTAGCGGGAGGGCCCTTGACGTACCTGAGCAAGGGCATGACGCCCACCACGGGGACGACCATGCAGAGGAACGCTCGCACTCCCAGTCGCCACCGCCAGTTTCCCGGCGTCAGATCGACGAGGCCGGTGAGGAACCAGCCAACAACCGGACCGAGAAGAATGTTAAAGAACCAGATGACCCCGAGAATATCGGTCGGCCTTCGTTGGTGAGCCGCGTTACGGACATCGAAGGCCCGAGCGTTCTTCGGCCTCCAAAGCGTGGCGAGCGCGGTCATGCACAGAACGCCCGCGCCCGCCCAGGCGACACCGTCGATGTGGCCGTACGAGAGGCGGTACACGATCAGCATGGACGAGGCGATCGCAACGAGCGTGAGCGGGATGTACCACCACTTTCGCGAGGCGGAGATGTTGGGGGGCGGAAGGCGGGTTGGCACTGGTGATGTGGCTCGGAAGACGCGTGCGGGGCCTCCGGAAGAAAGAGAGAAATGATGGTAATCGGCGCATCGAACCGTGAAAGGGCGCTGATACACCTTTAGATCGAGCCAGGAAACCCACCGAGGGCCCGAGCCGTCGTGCCGACATTCAAGCGAACGAGGGATCACTGTAAACACAAAGGCGGAGGCCGATCGCCCCCGCCTTCGACACACGTATTCGACAGGCTCGACCGGCTTCAATCATCGGCGACGGCGAAGCACCGCCAGGCCACCGAGGCCCAGCAGCACCGCCGGACCCGGCGCAGGGATGGGTGCAAGGAGCGCGAGCATGTGTTCACCGCTGCCGTCTCCGGCGATGGCGGTGAAACGGAGCCCGGCAGGAGCCAAGATTTCGGTAGGAACGAGGCGCTGGAGATTGTCACCCAGGCCCAGTTGTCCCGCCTGATTGGCGCCCCAAGACCACAGGCGGCCGGTGCTGGAGAGGGCGAAACTCGAAGCACGAATCGCCTCGACATCAACGATTCCTGACAGTCCAGGAACCACGACCGCAGTGGCGCTCGTGATCGTGGTGCCGATGCCGAGTTGGCCGTTGCCGTTGTCCCCCCACGCCCGAACGGTGCCGTCGGAGAGAATGCCGAGGTTGTGCTCCCACCCCCCCGCGGCGACGTTCACGACGTTGGTCAGGCCGGCGGCCTGCACGGGAGACATGCTGGTATACCAACTCCACGCGGTACCGTCGGCCCTCGAAGCCAGGGAGTAACTGATAGCCCCGGAAATCGATCGGACGTTGGTCATGCCGGGGACTTGAATCGGCGAGGGGTTGCCGCTGCCGTGGCCCCACTGCCACACGGTGCCATCGGTACGCAGGGCCATGGCGTGGGTGTTGCCGCCCGCCATGGAGGCAATGCCGGTGAGCGCAACGGTGACGGGCGTGGAACTGTCGACGTTCGTTCCGTTGCCGAGGGTGCCCGAGCCGTTGTAACCCCAGGACCGCGCGGTGCCATCGGCGCGGACCGCGAAGGAAGCACTGGCGCCCGCTGCGATCGATGAAACGCCGGAGAGGCCGGTCACCGCCACCGGTGACGTGCTGTTGACGATGGTCCCGTTCCCGAGTTGGCCCGAGACGTTCGAGCCCCAGGCACGCACCGTGCCGCCCGAGAGCAAAGCCATGGAATGTCCGTTTCCGGCGGCCAAGGAAGCGACCCCCGACAGGCCGGTCACGAGTTGAGGCGTGTTGCGATTGATGGTGGTGCCGTCGCCCAGTTCGCCCGAGCCGTTGAAGCCCCAGGCGTAGACGCTTTGCGCTGTGGAGGTGTGAGCGGCGAGCGTGATTGCAACGAAGCAGATCGACTTGACGAAAGTGTGCATGCGGGTCTTTCCTGGAGTTGTTCGCGTAGTCGAGGTTCCCCGTGCGAACGGGCGCGGGGGCTCGATGGCGAATCGGAAGGCGATGAAGGAGGGAGCGATGGCGCCGGCCAACACTCACGCGGCCGCGCGGAGAAAAATTCTGAGCCGGGCACAACCCCGGGCTTGCCCTTTTAATTATGCAGGGCGACGAGCCACTCGGCGTTGCCGCGGGGCTTTCCCGATTTTGGCTTGCCGCCCAACACCGGTGACCGGGTGAGCCCGATGATGGTGAGGCCGAGTTGGGCGAGGTCGGCGACGACGGAGCGGGTCACGCGTTCGGCGACCGATCCGTCGAGCACCCCGCCCTTGGGCAGGGGTTGCTCGCCCGCGTCTCTAAGTTCGTAGTGGGGCTTGATGAGTGAGACGATCAATCCGCCGGGGCGGAGCCAGGCAAGGGCAGCGGGGATCACCAGCCTTTGCGGAGTCCAGCCGAGATCGATGACAACGAGGTGGACGCCCTCGGGCGGGGGTGGCGAGAAAAGCGCGTTGGTGCGCTCGCGGAGTTCGATGCGGGGATCGTTGCGGAGCGTCCACGCGAACTCGCCGTAGGCGGTATCGATGCAGACGACCCGAGCGGCCCCGGCTTGCAGAAGGCAGTCGGTGAAGCCGCCGGTGGAACAACCCAGATCGGCGCAGACCCAACCGGTGGGGTCGATCTGAAATTCATCGAGGGCGTGGCGGAGTTTGAGGCCGCCGCGGCTGACGAACGGGGAAGGGGGTTCGGGTGCGGGTGGGGTCAATCGGGCAACGGTACGGATTCGCCGGCGCGACCCTCTTGACGCCGGCGGGGCGACGGCTTTCGCGATCGCGGCGTGAGACGGGTGTCGAGGCGCCGATTCGGACGTTCGTGGAAACGCCGAGTCAAGTTTGGGAGTGGTGGACTCCTACCCTTGCTGTTCGATGCCTGACCCATCTCTGCTTGAAGCATTTCCCACGCCCACGGACTCACCTTTTGTGGTCGAGCACACCGCCGATGAGTTCACCAGCGTTTGCCCCAAGACCGGCCATCCGGACTTTGGAACGGTCACGGTTCGGTTCCAACCAAAACCGGGGTGTGAGCGAGGGACCTGCGTCGAATTGAAGAGTCTGAAACTGTACTTCCAGTCGTTCCGTTCCGAGGGCATTTATTACGAGGCGGTCACGAACCGCATCCGCGACGATCTGTCCCGCCTGATGACTCCGGTCTGGCTCCTGATCCGCACCGACTGGCGCGGTCGGGGCGGGATCCGCAGCACGATTCGGGCAACGTTCGGAGAAGTTCCACCGCTTTGGATGCCCTGATCCCGACTTTACACAACGCCCCGTTTCCCGGCCGCCCGGGTCGCTGGGGAATCACGATAGACGCCATCGAACTTTGTCGACCCACCTATTCAATCTCCCGAAAGATGAGCCCATGTCAACCTCTGCTGCGCCTCCCAACACCCCATCGGCCGCGCCCGTCGTTTCCGGTCCGTGCGGGCCCTCAACACCCGGTTCCGGTGACCCGACTCCTCCGAACGCCCACATCACCGGTGGAAAGAGCGGGCCGGCCAGCAGCGGTGCGCGTGTATTCATCGCGGACATGAAGGGGTCGGAGTTCATCCGGGGCGTCTACTCCATCGCCAACCCCCAACTGGGCCGCACCCGCAACGACAAGCCGTATCTGCGGTGCCTGATCGGCGACCGCACCGGCGACGTCCCCGGCCGCCTGTGGAGCCTTGATGACAACTTCACGATGCCCGCCGAGGGCTTCGTGATGCTTGAGGGCGAGACGCAGACGTACCAAGGCGAAATTCAGTTGATCTTGAAGTGGGTCCGGCCCTATGAACCGCGGCTCGAAGAACTCCGCGACCTTATCCCCAGCAGCGAGCGGCCGAGCGAAGAGATGTTCGCGGACCTGGTCAAATTGCTCGACACACTGAAGCACCCGGCGATGAAGGCGTTGGCGCAGGTGTATCTCGAAGACGAACACCTGATGACCGCGTTCAAGAAGGCCCCGGCCGCCAAGAGCGTTCACCACGCCTTCCTGGGCGGTCTGCTCGAGCACACGCTGAACCTGCTCAAACTGGCGGACGCGGTCTGCCCGTTGTACCCGAAAATCAACCGCGATATCGTCCTGATGGGGCTCTTCTTGCACGACCTCGGCAAAACCCGCGAACTGGTCTATGAGAAGGTGTTCGGGTACAGCGACCAGGGTGAATTGATCGGGCACGTCGTCGAGGGCGCGGTGATGCTGCACGACAAGGCCCATGAGGTGATGAGCACCAAGGGCGTGCGTCTCCCGCCGAACGCACTTTTAGTGCTCCAACACATCATCATTTCTCACCACGGGGTGCCCGAGTTCGGAGCGGCGAAGGTGCCCATGACCCCCGAAGCCATCCTGGTCTCGCTCCTGGATAACGTGGACGCCAAGACCTGCATGTCGCTGGCCGAAACCCGCAGCGGCCACGCCGCGAACACCAACGCGGGCGGCAATTTCACGGAGAAAATCTGGGCGTTGGACACAAAATTGTTCAAGCCCGACCCCTTGAAGTAACGTCGATGAGGATCCCGTGATCCGGAGCTGTTGAACTTTCCAAGACTTCTCCCCGTCTCAACTTTCACCTGACTTCCCATGACGTCCGACTCCGCCATCTCGATCAACTTCGGCAAGCCGATCCCGCTTTTTCCGCTGGATACGGTGACCCTTTTCCCCCAGCAGGTCTTGCCCCTCTATATCTTCGAGCCGCGCTACCGCCAGATGATGGACCGGGCGCTCGATGCGGCGGGGCAGATCGCCATGGCGGTGTTCGCGGGCGACTCGTGGAAGCAGCAATATCACGGACGGCCCAAACTGCGCTCCGCCGTCTGCGTCGGGCAGATCATGGAGCACGAGAAACTGCCGGACGGTCGTTACGCGATCATCCTTCAAGGAATCTGCCGCGCCAAAATCGTGGGCGAATCGAAGCCCGAATCCGGACGCCTGTTCCGGCAGGCAATGCTGGAGCCTCTGGAGGAAGAGAACCGTTCGTTGCACGAAAGCGAATTGAGCCCGGTGCGGGCCGCGCTCGATGAGATGCTCTCGGACGGCGAACTCGCGCTGATGCAGGTTTCGGACAAGTTGCTGCAGTTCGTGCAGGACGACGACATCCCCACGCATGTGGTGATGGAGCTCGTTTCGTTCGCGATGGTCACCGCCCCGGACCTCAAGTACCGACTCCTCGAACAGGGCTCGGTGATGCGTCGGTCCGAGATGCTGATGACTGAACTCAAGAACCTGTCGTCGGTCATCCGCCGGGCCACCAAGCAGGGCTCCAAAACGTGGCCGAAAGGGTGCAGCTGGAATTGATTGGGGGGTAAAAACACCCGCCGGGACCGCGTGATGGGTCCGAGAACGCATGCTAAGTTCTGATCAGACAGCAGTTTGCGTCCATCGGCGTCGATACTGAAACAACCTGGCGGTCTACCCGTCGTACAGTCTGTGTCGAGATTCGTCCGCGAACTCGTTTCCCCGCACCGCTCGCCCCTTGGTTGGGAGCGACGGAAGGCAAACCGGTTCGCGGCAAACGGCCGAACGTAGTCACTCGTTGGCCATGGAGCAGGAGTCATGTTGGTTCGTCAAAGGTCTCGTTCGTCTTCACGCCTCGTGATCGCGGCAGGGCTTGTGCTTTCTACATTCTGTCTTGCGGCCTGTGACAACGGCCTCCGAGGCGGAGCGATCGGTGCTGGTTTCGGCGCCTTGGCAGGAATGGGCATCGGGTCGCTCACCGGAGACATGGGCAAGGGCGCAGCGATCGGCGCCATCACCGGTGCCGTGGGCGGCGCTGTGATCGGCGATCAAAACCGTCGCAACAGCAGCGACTACTGATCCTCTGATTCGTCCGCCCTAGAACGACAGCGAATGGTCGGTGCCTCGTCGCCGCCCAAGCGGGGTGACACCCTTGGCTTGGGCTTCGCGGCATGCCGCGCCCAGAGACTGGATGAGTTTTTCGTGATCCGGCACGGCTTCCAGCAACTCCAGCAGATCGTCGACTCGGTGATCGGCCGGCCAGTCCGGTTGTACACGCGCGAGGGCCGCGTCGCCTAGCAGCTCCTGCGCCCCTGCAAACCAGGTTGAATCCGGGACCTCGGCGGCGGGCGGGCGCATCTGCACGCGCACCACGACCGGCATCGGATCGCCGCCGCCGACCCCGACGATGGGCCACAACCCGGCCCGCGTCGTGGGTTCTCGAACCAGCGCGAAGACCGCGATCCGTCGGCCGGCCGCGTGCCCGCGGAAGGCCGCGGCCTCGATGCCCACCATGGGTGGCGCGATGAGATAGCAGCCCGGATTGAGCGGCACATCAACCCGATGCGGAGTCTGGATCACACCTTGAAAACCCGAATCGAGCGCGGCCTGCCGCAGCCAACGGCGGGCTTCCTGGAGAGGCATGCAGATGCGGGCCATCCGCTCAAAATCGAGGGCGGCTCGCGCGCGGGCCAGCCCCCGCCCGCACAGTCGCTCACACTCGAAGTAGTCGGTCCGCACCAGCGCGGCACTCGCCCGATCCATCAGTTCGTCGAGGCCAGCTGCGGATTGAAGTGAAGGCGGATTCACGGTTGAGCCGATCGCTCCGCGAGTTCCCTCAGCAATCCGGCAAAGACGTCGGCGAGCACATCCATATCGTACATCACGATGTCCGAAAGGCCCGAATAGTCTTCCGCTTCGCTCGTGGCCTTGATGGCCCGCAACGCGATCGCGAGTTGTCCCACCGCGTGCTCCAGGGTCGCCTCGCCGTGAGTCCCGGAGACCACGACATCGGCCCAGCGCTCGCCGACCAGCGCTCGCGTCTGCTCGATGACATCCCGGATCATCTGCCAGCCTTCCAAGGCGACCCGAAGATGGTCAACACCCTTCGCCTCATCGCCTTTCGAAAACGCTTCCCCGCACGCCTGCTGTTGGCCCCGCACGGTCTCGAGCGACTCCGCCGCCTGCAGAAGGGTGTCCCGAGCCAACTCGTCCGGGTTCGCGGTCTTGAGTTCGACCGACCCGGGGGTGAAACCAGTCGCGATCATCGATTCGTCGATCGGCCGTCCGTCGGCGAGTGCCTCGACCACCAGCCTCCCGCGAGAACGAGCGGAATCGATGCCGGCCTGAAAGGCCGCGGACAGCGAATGACTTTCGGCGGCGAGTTCAAGCCGCACCCCATCGAGAAAGAGTTCCATGCACCTGTAGTGTGCATCAAGCCCGAGAATGTGCCACCCGAATCGACAAAAAACTGGTGCCGGGGCGTGTTTCTCGGGAATCCATCAGGGTGCGGGAGGTTCGGATGAGGCCAACGACGCCGGGTTCGCCGGTCGATTTTTGTAGAGCAAGCGGATGTTTCGAGCATAAATCACCAGGCCCGAAGACTGGCCGAGCACCCCGATCAGGTCTTGACGCCAGATGAAATAGGCGGCCAGCAGCAGTCCGCCCCCCAAGGACATGTACCAGAATGCCGGCGGAACTACGGACCGCTGTTTCTTCTCCGACGTCAGCCACTGAACCACCATCCGACCGCTGAAGAGCAGTTGGCCCCCCAGCCCGAGCCCGATCCACAGAAGGCTGTTGAAACCCGTGACGTTGAACGCCCGAAGGAGAATCGAACGCGGGTTCGTTCCGCCCAGGTCGGAGATGGTGGCCTCGAATTCGCTCGGCGAAAGCGGCACGGGCGGCACGTCCGGGTGATTGCGGAACCGATACGTGAATTCACCGGCGTCGCTCTCTTCCGTTCGGAATTGCTCGACCTTGATCTTGCGATTCGCGAGGACTAACTCGAACATGGTGGCGCCCGGCGTGGGCGGCGAAGCCGGTGTCTGGAGAGACAATACCAGCCACACGGAAACGCCCATGACCGCCACCATCGCGGCCGGGGGTCCTAATTTCATGCGGCGGCCCCGGAGCCAACCGGGAAGGCGGCCGGACGCGACACGGACTCGCGGCCCGCGGCCTCGGGCCGGATTTCGGGGCACACGATTTCGTGGCACACCACCGGCCGACGCCGGTTGCGCATGTAGCGCACGACAAGAAGATCGATGAGGCCGGGCAGCGCCCGCTGCCAGATGCCCATGCCGTACTTGGTTTCACCCGCGGTGCGGGGCCGGTGGCTGACGCGCATCTCGACCACTTTGTAGCCGAGGTGCCGGGCCGTGACCGGGATAAAGCGGTGCATGCCCCGAAACTCGAGCGGCAAGCCGAGGGCGACCTCGCGTTTCATGATGCGGAGGGAGCAACCGGTGTCGCGGATGGTGTCGCCAAGGAGCCAGAGGCGGAACTTGCGGCCCACGACCGATCCGATTCGGCGGACGGCGTTGTCCTTCCGACCATGGGAACGGTCACCTTGGACGAGGCCGGCGCTCTCGCGTTCCAAGGCCGCGAACATCGCGGGGATCTCAGCAGGATCGTTCTGAAGATCGGCGTCGAGCACGGCGAGAGCGCGGCCGCGGGCCGCCCGGAAACCCGCGTGAAAGGCGGCGGACTGGCCGTTGCCTTTGCCGGGGGGCGTGTTGGACATCGCGACCACGCGGAGCCAGGGGCGGGTTTGCATGAGGGCCCGGAGGCGGTCGCGGGTCGCGTCGGTGGACCCATCGTCGATGATCACGATCTCGTATCGGATGCCGGAATTCCGCAGGGCGGCATCAATTTCTTCAACGAGGGGGCCAACATTGGCTTCTTCGTTATGCGCGGGGGCGACCACGGAGAGGTCAGGTTGGTCGCCGCTGAGGCCGGCTTCGGCGGGGTCGGGCATTGGGGAGGAGTTTAGGAGGATCAGGATGGCCAATCGCAGAGACCCGAAAGGCGGGGAGGCGGCCCGCGCCGGATGCGGGCGATGGAAGCGTCAGACGGTCGCCGGGACGGTTTGCTCCTACAATCGCGGCCGGGGCGTCTCTTGCCCCATTTCTCACAGAATGGACAAGGAAACGCATGAGTCTCAAGCACGGCGGTTCGGATCACGGCCCCGCGGAAATCGCCGTCAAGTTTGTTCTGGAAGACCCGATGGGCCTCACCGGGAAGGACGCGGGTGAAGTCTCGCTGCTGGCGGGGCGCGGGCAGAGCCTGCTGGAACTGGCGATGGACAACGGCATCAACATCGAGCACGCCTGCGGGGGAGTGTGCGCGTGCAGCACCTGTCACGTCTACATCGAGTCGGGGATGGACTGCCTGAGTGAGACGACCGAGGCCGAGGAAGATCGCGTCGAAGAAGCGCCCGGGTTGCAGCGCAACAGCCGGCTTTCGTGCCAGTGCGTGGTGAAGGGCGATGGACCGATCACGCTCCGCGTGCCGTCATGGAACCGCAACGCGGTCAAAGAACTTCCGCATTAGAGCCGTTCAACGGGACTTTACGTGGTTCCTTGAACCAGGTTTCGGGTTTTCCAGAACTCGTTTCACCCGCACGAAAGACCGTGCCCCTCCGCCATGCCCAAACCGCGTACATTGCACGATGAGTATTTCCGGCGGGCCAAGGCCGAGGGGTACGCCGCGCGCTCCGCGTACAAATTGATCGAGATTCACGAGAAGAAGGACATCATCCGGAGGGGCGATCGCGTGCTGGACCTCGGATGTGCGCCGGGCTCGTGGTTGCAGGCGGTGGAGCGGATCATGGGCGAGACGGGGATGATCCTGGGGATCGACCTCCAAGAGGTGCGGCTGAGGTTCGGGCCGACGGTGCGGGTGGAGACGGGCGACGCGTTCACGCTTGATCTCGCCCCGTATCTGGCCGATTTGCGCGGCATGTGCCGGTTCGACGTCGTGCTTTCGGACATGGCACCCAACACCTCCGGGCACGGGGACGACTTTCTATCGGTGCGGCTGTGCCGACGGGTGCTTGGCTTTCTGCCGACGGCGTTGCGACCGGGCGGGCGGTTGGTCATGAAGGTGTTGGAGGGCGAAGAGTTCCCGCAACTCCTTAAGGAAACCAAGGCCTTGTTCATCGAGGCCGGGGCGACCAAGCCGAAGGCGAGCCGGCAAGTGTCGCGTGAGACGTTCATCTGGGGGATCGGGTTTCTGGAGGACCGGGCCGTCAACGTCCAGCGACCGCCCAAGGGAACGCCCGCGTCGGACCCGTCATGACGCTGCTCGCGCCGCTCACCACCGCGTTGATCGGCATTCTGGGCGGGGTGACGCTGCTGCTGATTTATGCGCTGCGTTCGCGCCGGCGGATGGTCAAGGTGAGTTCGATCCGGCATTGGCCGCCGGTGGCCGACGATACCCAGGCTTCCGAGCCGTTCCGCTGGCCCCGGCCGAGTTGGTTGCTTCTGATTCAGTTCCTGATCTTGGGGTCGCTGGCGATTGCGGCGGGGCGGCCCACGGTTACCGGGTCCGACGGCGGGGCCGACACCGTGCTCGTGATCGATTGCTCGGCATCGATGGCCGCGCTGGGTGACGACGGGGTGACCCGGTTCGATGCGGCACGTGCGGTCGCACTGCGTGAGGCCGATCGGGCGATGCGGGGCGGCGGGAGAGTGGCCTTGATTCGGGCAGACGCAGCGCCGCAACTGGTGACAGGATTCACGCAGAGCGGGGCGGCGTTGCGGGCGGTCTTGGGCGATCTACAGCAGACCGACGAAGCCCAGGACCTGGCGACGGTCCCCGCTATTTTGGACGGCCTGTTGGCCGGGTACGAATCCCGGAGCGAGGGATCGGAGCGCCGACCCCGGCGGGTCCTGCTGATCGACGATCGCGCGGGGGTCGATCCTCGGTTGGCGGGCTACCAGATCGAACACCGCCGGATCGGTGGCGAAACCACGCCGCGAAAC
>Ga0163154_10005415_pt1 | contig 16197 bp, 10 predicted proteins | sample OliLakLV19MP9P1_FD_148649 | JGI IMG/M metagenome (GOLD analysis project Ga0163154, IMG submission 148649) | Freshwater microbial mat bacterial communities from Lake Vanda, McMurdo Dry Valleys, Antarctica - Oligotrophic Lake LV.19.MP9.P1 | ecosystem: Environmental > Aquatic > Freshwater > Lake >... | reverse complement strand
GCGAGTGTTATGTGAGCCGTGGGGTGGGAGAGGAAATTGAAGGGACGCTGTTGTTGCCCGTAGTAGCTTAGGAGCATAAAAAATAACTTGGACAGGCAAGGGGCTTAAGCCCCTTGTTCAACGGGATGTTTTCTGCAAAACGTTCAACCTATGCTTGCTGGCCTACTTAGGAGATTTCTAGCAAACAAATTACCCGCTGTCTTCGACTCCGCTCAGCCAGCTTGCACCCTGAGCGGAGTCGAAGGGTAAAATCTTTGCCGGAAATCGCCTTAGACCTATTGTTTATGCAGATTAAGTCTCTGGATCATTTGGTATTATAGCTTCAGCCAGTCATCTTAGGACAAGGGGCTTAAGCCCCTTGTTGGCTGACGTGCCAACCTGCGTCCTAACGTTTGTGGCGACGGCTATAACAGTGCAGGATATTCAACGAACCTGCGACTTTTACCAGCGGGTGTTGGGAATGGAGGTGGTGACGTTTGGGGCGGTTCTCTGCGAGATGGCAAAGCCAAACGCTACGCCCTGCAATTTGGCAATCAGAAAATTAACCTGCACCAGCAGGGGCAAGAATTTGAGCCAAAGGCGCAGCATCCAACCTCTGGCTCGGCTGATCTGTGTTTTGTGACAGATGTGCCGTTAGCTCAGGTAATTAAGCATTTGCAGACGTGCGGGGTAACGATTGAAGCAGGCATTGTGCTGAAGCAGGCATTGTGCCCCGAACTGGAGCTGTGGGGGCGATCGCCTCTCTCTAAATTCGTGATCCCGATGGCAATTTGCTGGAAATCTCGAACTATGGAGTGCCAGAGAGCTAGAGAATGGGGGTGAAGCGCGATCGCTCCAAGAAATCCTCTAGCAGCGCTGTTTTCTCACCCGTTTCTTGATTTTGAAGCAAAATTGTAAAGGCACCTGCCCCCAGCCCATCTTGGGGAAACATGCGGTAGCACGGCATTGGGGTCAGGTGCGACTGATACTGGCTCAGATGCGGCACAACTAGCGGCTGAAACTGAGGAAAGCGTTCCAGAAACCACTCACTTACCGCCTCGTTTTCTTCAGCAGAATAGGCACAGGTCATGTAGGCCAAATAGCCCTGGGGTGCTACTAACTGAGCCGAGTTGGCCAAAATCCGTTTTTGACGATTGGCATTTTTGTTAATCGTTACCGGATGGAAACAGCCAGGATTTTTCTCCCCTTTCGCCAGCAGCGATTGCCCGGTGCAGGGGGCATCGACGATGACTAAATCGGCAATGCCAGGTAATTCTGCGGCCAGAATTTTGGAGTCCAGACTAAGGGCGATCGCGCTCCTCCTGGATTGATCCCCGGCTTTGTCTGGCACCAAACAGCGCCTCAAATTGGAAACCAGCGCTCCCATCCGCTTACCAATCACATCATTACTAATCAACTGCTGCGGCTGGAGCGCCACCCAGGCAAAAATGCCTTTCCCGCCCGGTGAGGCGCACATATCTAGCGCCAGTTCGATTGGATGGGCAATGCTGAGCAGAGTAGAAATGGCAAAGACGGACGAAAAGTCGAGACAGTAAAAATAGCCCTGCTGGTGTAATGACGATCGCCCTGGTTTTGCGCCCATCTCTAAACGATCGATAAAGCTGGGCTGCCACGGCAGGGGTGGAGCGCTCGCCCATTCTAGTTCGGCAGGTTTGGGCTGGCACCAAAGAATGCAGGGATGAAACGGTTGCGGACACAGCAGCGCTTCTACAAACTGCATCTCTAAGGCCGGATCTGAAAAGAGGTGATGGCTGAATTTGAGCAGAAGCTTGGACGGGGTTTCCACGGGGTGCTGAGGTCAGAGCAATTGAATATTGAATTGGGTGTGCTAGCGGGGCAGATCTACAGCCGTGTTCGCTAGAGGCGTATCTAGCCGGACGGGTTGCCCCACTGGATCATAGCCCGATTGCAGCTGCCGCGATCGCGCGATCAGCTGAGTTGCGACGTCAGTTGGGGGCTGCCCCGTCGCATCCACCGGGTCAATCGGCACCGGGCGGCGCTGAAGATCGTAGTCGTAGGCTTTGTCGTAGTAGATTAGCAGTAGCTCAAATGCATCGGCCAGTCGGCGTTCTTGCAGCAGCGCGATCGCCGCTTGGGTGCGCAATCCACCCAGACGTTTGCGGATGCGTTCGGTGGCAAGTATCAGGTCAGACGTGCTGGCAAACCCGTAGACATCGACCAGCAGCGCCAACCGTTCGGCCTGCGGACGCACCAATTCTAGAACAGGAGCCTGCTGCATTTGCTGATACAGGGCTTCTGGCAAGCGACAGCACCCAATCCGATTGCTTTCAGCTTCAATCCAAACGGGGCGCTGAGGATCAAACTGTGACCATTGTAGGGCGATCGCATTTTCAAATTGTTCATTGGTCGGCTGCGGCGGCAGACCCAACCCGCCAAAGCTGCTGCCCCGGTGGCTGGCGATCGCCTCTAGATCCAACACTTGCTCCCCACGAGCAGCCAAAGCCGTGAGCACATCGGTTTTGCCTGTGCCCGTCATGCCGCCCAAAACTAACACCTGACACGGCACCTGAGGCATGGCCAGTGCCCAGTTGCGAAACGCCTTGTAGCCGCCCACCAGCGTAGTAGCCTGGAAGCCACCCATCCCCAGCACCCAGGCTACCGCTTCACTGCGCATCCCGCCGCGCCAGCAGTAGAGTCGCACTTGGCGATCGGGCGCGAGCTGATTGGCCTGGGCGATAAATCCGGCAAACTTAGAGCCGGCGATCGCAAACCCCAGTTCCACAGCCACATCCCGGCCCTCGTGCTTGTAGCAGATCCCTACCTGCGCCCGTTCCTGGTCAGAAAACAAGGGTAGACTAATTGCCTCAGGAATATGACCCTGAGCAAACTCCGCCGGACTGCGCACGTCTAAAATGACATTAGAGCGAGTTAGAAATTGGACGATGGGTAAAGTAGAAAACACGTAGCGGGTAAACGATAAGGCGGATCAGGCAAATAAAACAGGTAGAAGTGTATAGAGTGTAACGCTTGATTAGCTGCGTAGGAAATGGTTTTCTAACGAAGGATTATGGATTTAATCAGATCGGGAATTTGATTGCTGGTAGGGGCGAACGGCCGTTCGCCCTTACAGAAGAATGGCGGAGTAGGGGCGAACGGCCATTCGCCCCTACAGAAGAATGGCGGAGTTATTTAATTCTCATTCCTAAGCCAAATTGTGACCGTCAAACGGCTGCCAAACGACTGCCAAACGACTGCCAAATTGTGACTGCCAAACGACAATATTGATTTATTTTTAATCGAGACGCACCAAATAAAAAAACTGTGTCACACTGCAAAAATGTCCTGCAAAAATGTCACAGTTGGCGGTGGTTAGCCGCCAGCATTCAGCAGACACTATGACTACAGCATCACCAAATTGCCAGCAGCTATTACTCTAGAAAAAATTAAGTTTTTAAGCTAAAACTGCTGCCCAGATCACAGCCAGATTATAGCCAGATTGAAGTCAGACAGATAGGAGTTGCGAGTCAGATCATGCACCGGGTTGGAATGCCATTGGGAATGCAATCAGCACTACAAAGCATGAGTTTAAAAACCAATCGCAACGTCAACAGCATCGTCATTCATGATGCCCAACAGCAGCGCTGGCTACAGTTTCAAAATCCGCTAACGGTATTTACAGCCTCAACCCTCAGTGAAGTCATGCCGTTGCTAGAAACGGTTCAGCAGCGAGTTGAGCAGCAAGGGTGTTATGCCGCCGGATTTTTTAGCTATGAAGCAGCTCCTGCATTCGATTGCAGCCTGACTGTACAGCCTCATGGCCGCTTTCCGCTCGCCTGGTTTGGGCTATATTCTCACCCCCAAACCATGACATTGCCCGCTGCCCCAGCGCCAGAATCCCTGTTGCTTAACTGGACACCATCAATTTCACAACAGCTCTACCACGAGGCGATTCAGACGATCAAAGGGCTGATCGCGCAAGGGCAAACCTATCAAGTTAACTATTCGTTTCGGCTGCGGGCGGCGTTCGACTATGATGCCTGGGCCTATTTTCTACAGCTGATGCAGGCGCAGGAGGGCTGTTACGGCGCATACATTAATCTAGAAGATTGGGCCATTTGCTGCGCCTCACCAGAACTATTTTTTGACTGGGGCGATACGCGCTTTGCGCAGACAAGCCAACGCACCATCACCTGTCGTCCAATGAAGGGCACCGCGCCGCGTGGGTTAACGGTGGAGAGCGATCGCCACCATGCCACAGCGCTCCGCCAGTCTGCCAAAAACCAGGCCGAAAATCTGATGATTGTGGACATGGTGCGCAATGATCTGGGGCGGATTGCCGAGATCGGCAGCGTTCAGGTCAACCAATTGTTTGAAGTCGAGCAATATCCGACGCTGTGGCAAATGACGTCTCCATTGCAGTGTCGCACCAACGCCAATTTGGTAGAAATATTTAGCGCTTTATTTCCCTGTGCATCAATTACAGGTGCGCCCAAACCCAGCACGATGCAGATTATTACCGATCTGGAAGACTCGCCGCGCCAGATCTATACGGGCAGTATTGGCTTCATTACGCCCGAGCGGACGGCTCAATTTAACGTCGCCATTCGCACGGTGCTGGTGGATAAGATCGCTCAGACTGCGGAATATGGCGTGGGTGGCGGCATTGTGTGGGATTCGGTGGCCGATGCTGAGTATGAAGAATGCTGCACCAAGGCAAAAATTTTGACCCAGCGGCGATCGCCCTTCTCGCTGCTCGAATCAATGCTATGGAACCCCGACCACGGCTATTTTTTACTAGATCTACATCTCCGGCGGCTGCAAGATTCTGCGGCTTACTTCGCCTATCCGCTGCCGCTCGATCAGATCAAAACCCGGTTAGAGGCGATCGCCTACCGCTTGCCACCCCAGCCGCATAAAGTGCGCCTGCAAGTCTCGCGACAAGGCAACATTGTAGTAGAAGCCAACCAGATTAACAATCTATCCCAATCGATCCCCCGACAAATTGGGATCGCCCAAACTCCAATCGATTCATCAAACGTGTTTTTATATCACAAAACTACGTATCGCCCGATGTACGATCAAGTTAGACAGCAATATCCCGACTTGGACGAGGTGCTGCTGTGGAATGAGCGCGGCGAACTCACGGAATTTTGTACGGCCAACTTGGTAGTAGAACAAAATGGCCAGTGGTACACGCCTCCCGTCGAATGTGGGCTGTTGGGGGGCACGTTTCGGCAATGGCTATTGCAGCAAGGCAAGGTGCAAGAACGGGTGTTGCTGCAATCCGATTTGGAGCACTGTTCACGCATTTTTCTAGTCAATTCAGTCCGCCAGATGGAAGCAGCAGTAGTCAAAGTCCCCCTGTCTCTTAGCGAAGTTGTTTGAAGCGTTGGCTGGAAATTAGCTGGCGATCGCGGCCATAATTATCGAAAATTTGGGTCTAAAACCCCGCCCTTCTAGGACGGTTTTTCTTGCTGCCGAATGTACCGCTTAAGTACCTCTAGGGGCGCTCCTGCAACCGAAGAGACAAAGTAGCTAGGACTCCACAAAGCATCCTTGCCATCAGACTTAGGATAGCCTGCCTGTCCATACCTACGACTAGATACGCCTTTCAAAGCATTCACTATTTGAGAAATTGAAAGCTTTGGTGGATATTCAATCAAGGTATGGATATGGTCAGCTTCACCGTTAAATTCGACTATTTGAAAACCCATCTGCTTGGAAACATCGTTGAAAGATTGCTCAATTACTGCCAAGCTTTCAACGGTGAATATATCTCTACGGTATTTGGCGACGCAGACCAAATGAATTTTCAAGTCTGAAACACTATGCCTTTCCTTACGCAAATGAGTTGTCATTTCTTACAGGCAAACCTATAATGCAGCAGCAGACCAATCCTAACACAAGCAATAAAAGCTAGGTATCAATACAGATTCTATCCGACAGACCAACAGCGACAGATCTTGGCTCAGTTGTTTGGTTGTGTTCAGGTAGTCTGGAATGATGCGCTAGTAGAAGACGGCGCAAGTTTAGCTACCGTAGGGTGGGCATCTTGCCCGCGCAGGCTGGAAGCCTGCACTACGAACGGTAGGCAGATTTACGCCTCGGACTACTAGTAGCTTCTAAGGCTTCAGAGAAGTATCCGGGGTATAGCGGGCTATCAAGTGCGTTGACCCTGGTTAAAAAGACTGAAGCTCGGCAGTGGTTGAAAGATGTGTCTTCCGTTCCTTTGCAGCAGTCTGTTAAGAATTTAGACACCGCTTACAAAAACTTTTTCGATTCTTGCAAAGGGAAGCGAAAGGGTAAAAAAGCGAAGCCGCCTAGATTCAAGAAAAAGACAACTACTCAGTCTGCAACGTTCACCAAAGCGGCATTTTCAATCACTGGAAACAATGTCTACTTAGCTAAGATTGGGAGTCTAAATCCAATTTGGTCTAGAGAATTGCCGTCTGATCCCAGCTCGGTAACGGTAATTAAGGATGCTGCCAACCGCTATTTCCTCAGCTTTATGGTAGAGGTTGAACCCGCTTCGCGTCCCTTGTTCCCAGTGTCTCGCTGGGAATACCCTGCTGGAGGCTCTGCCTCCAAAATGACGGAGGCAGAGCCTCTGAGATCAGCATTGCAAGGCAGAGTCTTGCAACGAGGCAATTGGGCGGTGGGCGATCGCACGAATATTGCCTGATCGCGCCAGAGGTCGGGTTTGGTAGGGGCGGGTTTATGGACAACCGATCAGCCAAACTCACCCCTACCCAAACCCGCCCTGCCGATCGCTAGCACCTCTCCAGTGTAATTTCTCGGTAGGCGATCGCCACCCACCTTGCCCAGCCTCTTCTGGCGATCGCCTATGCTATCAGTAAGCGCAGTTGGAGGACACCATGACCCTCACTATCCAAGACCTGAAACATTTCCAGCAACAGCATCCCAATCACCGCCTAGAACTAGTCGATGGAGCCATTATTGTCATGAGTCCATCTGGGTTTGAGTCCGATGAAGTGGCGGCGGAGATTGTGGCGCAACTACGCAACTGGGTTCGACCGCGAAAACTAGGGCGCGTCACGGCATCCAGTGCCGGATTTAGGCTGCCCAATGCCGATGCCGATGTGCGTGCCCCGGATGCGTCTTTTGTGAAGGCAGCACGACTGAAACGCACCACCGAAGACTTTGCCAACCTCGTGCCTGATCTAATCTTTGAGGTACGCTCCAAAACCGACGACCTTGACGCCCTCAGGACCAAGATTCGGCAGTTTCTAGAACTGGGCACCATCGTCGGCGCACTGGTAGACTATCGGACGCAAACCATCGAAGTGTACAGAAACCAGGCGGAACCTGTCACGTTGGGCAATGGCGATCGCTTCACCGTCCCGGAACTATTACCCGGTTGGGAAATGGAAGTCTCTAGCATCTGGGCACCGGAGTTTGATTGAGCCATCGTCCACGACTGTAGGGGCGGGTTACGTCGATCACTTGCTAAAAAACCGTCTTGACAAAAACCCGCTCTGCTCGATCAAAAATCGAAGTAAATATAAGGCGGGCTATCGTTTGGAGCCAGCAACCAGGCCGCTAATAAACATACCGGCACCAGCAGCATTTTCAACGTCCAATTCAGCTGCAATTTCAGCCAGCGCGTTGCCCCATAGGCGATCGCTATCAGCCCCACTAGCCCCCACAGCAGCAGCGTGATCTGAGGGCGATCGCTTTGTAAGGTTTCGACGTAAATTTTTTGGGCAAATTGAATATCGGCCTGATGTCCCCAGAGGCGCTGGATGACTAATGTGGACTGAGATAAATCGGGCAGTCGAAAGAAAATCCAGGCAAAGAAGACTGCGGCTTGCGTGATCGCCCACGCTAGCAGCGTTCCCGGCAGCGATTCCCACCCGCGCTTCAGCAGGCTCCACTGATCTGAAAGGACGATCGCCAGTCGATGGATCACCAAAAACAGCCCTTGCAGTGCTCCCCAAACAATAAAGCCCCAGCCTGCGCCGTGCCACACGCCAGCAATCAGCATAATGATCATCAAATTGACGCAGGTGCGCAGCAAGCCTTGGCGGGAACCACCCAGCGGAAAGTATAGGTAACTGCGCAGCCAGTCGCCTAGGGTCATGTGCCAGCGTCGCCAAAAGTCGGCAATGCTGGTGGTGAAGTAGGGGAAATTGAAGTTGGGCGGTAGGGTAAACCCCAGCAGCATCGCCGTGCCGCGAGCCACATCAACATAGCCGCTAAAATCTAGATAAAGCTGGAGTCCGTAGGCCAATACCGCCAGCCACAGGTCGCCACTGCCCGCCCGTTCCAAATTATCGAAACTTAAATTGACCAGCGTGCTCAGATGGTCGGCCAGCAGCAGCTTTTTGACCGCGCCGCAGGCAATCAGCCATAGCCCTTCTACGATTTGGCTGATGGGGGGAAATTTTTCTGTTTGAAACTGGGCGGCTAGCGGATGAAAGCGGGTAATCGGTCCCGATAAAAGCTTGGGGAAAAACAGCTTGTAGCTAGAAAACTTCAGCAGGTCGTAGGTGGCGGGTGCACCCCGATAGACATCTACCAAGTAGGCAATGCACTCAAAGCAAAAAAAGCTGATCCCCAGCGGGGCAATCAGATGGTCGCTGAGCCAGTCGGCTTGGGTGAGGAGAGCGGGCCAGCTAGCTAGGTCACCCGCTATGGACAGTAAAAACGGCACGTACTTAATGCCCAACAGCAGCATCACATTCAAACAAATGCCAATGACCAGCAGCTTCAGGCGGCGGCGGTTCCAATCTTGTTGGGCAAATTGCCAGTCGCTATTTTCAATCCGCCAGTCTACTGGGGCGCTGAGGGCAATCCCAATCCGAAACGTGATGTAGGTTAGCGCTAGCAGCAGGGGGATGTAGTAAATTTGCAGCGAGCTGTAAAACAGAATACTGGCGACTAACAGCACCCAAAGTTTGAGCGATCGCCCCTCGGTAGACCAATACAGCCCCAAGACGCTGAGGAGAAACAGTCCATAGAGAATTGAGAGCAGAGTCATGGCGTTGGGGGCTGGGTGACAGTCGGGGGACGAATTTAGTAGGGGCGGTTCGCGAACCGCCCCTACTAAACGGTATGACTTTGAATTCTAGGTGAATTAGTGCCGTCTATACCATTGCGCTATGCGTGCTAGGGGCAGTTTGAGTCCATAGGCGACAATGGTGAGTTGGTTAATCAGGGTGGTGCGCCAGATGCCTAGTTTTTTCCAGCGGCGGCTGGAGGTCAGTACGGCAGCGGGGGCGATCGCCACTCGTCCGCGTGTTCGCAACCGCTGCACCAATTCAAAGTCTTCCATAATTGGCAGGTCGAGGAAGCCGCCGATGGCGTGGAACGTGGCCGCCTTCAGGAAAAGTGCCTGGTCGCCGTAGGGCAGTTGGAGCAGGCGCGATCGCCACTTGACGCCCCATTCCACCCAGCGCAGCCCCGGCATGGGGTCATCAATCTTTAGCTCAAATGCGCCAGCGCTAACGGTTGGTTGGGCTAAGGTATGGCGCACCAGGTCGGCAAAATTTGGCGGCAGTTGCGTGTCGGCATGGAGAAATAGCAGCAGGTTTCCGGCAGCGGCAGCGGCACCCACATTCATCTGGTGTGCTCGCCCTGGCTTGGTTTGCAACACGCGTACCCCAAGAGACTGCGATCGCGTCACCGTATCATCCTGACTGCCGCCGTCTACCACAATTACTTCTACATTGTCGGCTAGGTCAATAGCTTGCAGGCGCGCCTCAATATTTTCTGCTTCGTCGAGCACCGGGATAATTACCGAAATTAGCTGCTGCTGCACGGCTTGCCAAATCGGTAGGTCGGCAACGTAATCTACATCGGTGAGGGGTTCCAGCTGGGCGACACAGAGCGATAAGGTGTGGGCGATCGCCAGCGTTGTCTCTAGCACTGTGGCTGTACCCCAGGAAATGCCGACAAACAGCTCGGGAACCCGCCGCCGCAAGCCAATCAGGTAATAGCCGCCGTCGGTGGCGGGGCCAAGTACCAGGTCGTGTTGCTGCAATGCATTGAATGCCTGGGTTAGCAGGCGTTTATCCACGCCGGGGCAGTCGGTGCCGATCACGACCACGCCCTCTGCACCTTGGTCAAAGGCCGCTTGCAGGGCTGCCACTATCCGCGTGCCCAGGTCACCGTCGGGCTGTGCCTGGTAGTGCCAACCTGCACCCAACCACTCGCGCATCAGATCGGGAGTGCCGCCGCTAAACCAGACTGCTGCGGAGGGGGCACGGCTGCTGCTGACGCGATCTGTGCTGCCAGACCAGTGAGGGCGTTGGCTTGCCTGCGCGGAGCGCATATCGCCTTGCACCAGTGCGCTCACCTGCCGCAGGGTATGTTCAGTCATCTGGCGTTGCAGGTGCGCTGCGCCGGTTGCCCCCAAGGCCGGAATCATCCGGGTTTTGGTTTTACCCGGTTGAGGGTAGCGGGTAAAAATTACCAGGTGGTCAGAATGGTAGTGAGGCATCGTTGTAGATTGAGTCAATCCAAGCTTAACAAGATATCAGAATTCCCCCGCTGCCTCAGTGGTACGGCTAAGTGGTACGGCTAAGTATAGGGTCAGAGTAACCTGCCGCCGCCCCTTCTTCTGGCTCGATATGGCACACTAGATCCTGAGGAATGAGAGTTAAATCAGTTCTGAATTTTGAGATTTGGGTTTTGAGTGAGACGTTTAGCTCACGGCTCAAACCTGGGAACTTAAAACTTACTCATCGAAACATTGGGTAGAAACCCCGTGCTTTTAGCACGGCTTTACATTGATTTTTGGTATAGTAGTACTGGTCAACGACCCACCCGTGACGATGGATCAGACAGCCTATACGAGCGAAGTTCAGCCTTGTGCTGGCGGCGCAGAAAAATCGGTAGACCGGGAAAAGATGACAGGGCAATGGTGAACATCCCTTGAATCAACAAAACACATAGATATTTCCTTGCAAATATCGACACATAAGAACCGCTGGGCTAGCGGGAATAGTCTGTGGAGCGACCGTAAGACCATAAACTCCTTGAGAGTAGAGGCAGGTGCTATGAAGCAGAAACCTAAATCGTGAGGTTTGGGAATCACCGCTCCTTTAGGTCGGTGAGGATGTCAATGCTTAGGTGTACTGTGGAGTGATCTGAAGAGGAACAATGGTTGCGATCGCCTGCTTTATTGGAGCCTTTATTTTTGCCAGCTTTGTTGAATATTGGATGCATCGGCTGATGCACCTGAAGCCGCAGGGTGTGGGCAAGCGGCACCTCGACCATCACCGCCGGGGTGAAGGGCAAGGGGTAGTGTGGGAATTTTTGGATTATGTCAAGGGCAGTGCGATCGCTATGCTGATCCCGCTGCTGTTCTCGATTGAGGCCGGAATTGGCTGGATGCTGGGCGCATTGGCCTTCGCGGCCTTCTCTGCCTACGCGCACCAGTTGCAGCACGAGAATCCTGTGAAGTGCGGCTGGATGCAAATGCCTGTACATTACGTGCATCACAAATACGGCCAGTGGCACCACAACTTTGGCCTCGGCGTCGATTGGTGGGATCACCTATTTGGCACCTACAAAGCCACCGACTGGTTGTCTGAGACTGAACAGGCTCTTTCAGAAAAGGGCTACGCTGAACTGCGCTGGTGGTAATTCCAACGCAGATTTAGGTAGCGTGGGCACTGCCCACAGAGCCTCACAGACACAACCCTAGTTGCAAGGGAGTAGACAGGTCTGCATTAACAGTTCTGTCCACTCCCTCGCGGGCAAAATCGCTATATCGTGCTAATATTCTGTCAATTTAATTTTGATGGGTTGTCAGTCTCGCTCACGACGCGAGCAAGATGTGAGTGCAAAGCACTCGCTCCGCGAACGCACTACCCCTCAATTTTTCCTTGACAAACCACTAGCTCTATCTAAAACGATCGCCCTTTAAACGTGAGTCAACTGCCGTTTAACTGCCTCAGCATACTGATCTGCATTTAGCCCCAAAATCAAATGCAGCGTATGCTCTGGCAGGCGCATAATTCCATCGACTCCAGCCGCCGTCAGTGCCGCCTCGTCTACAGCAGCGTCGTCGGTCACTGTGACTCGTAGGCGGGTCAGAGCCGCCGCGTCTATTTGGCGAATGTTGTTGGAGCCGCCCAAGGCGCGAATGAACTCACCCGCTCGAGTTGCGGCATCTGGGTCGCGGGCTGGAGGCGCAGCGCCATTACCGGAGCCATTTCCGGTACTATTTTTGGCACCATTCCCATCTAGAGTGCCATTGGGAGCGATCGCCCCACTCGCTCCTGCTCCCACTACAGCCACCTCTGCTGGCGTTGGCGCATACGCTTCGTCAGCTTCAGCCCCCGCCGTCTTCAGGTATTCGATCATATCGGTCTTGAGGTTTTCCGACCGCGGTCCGAAGATAGCCTGAGCGCTGTTGCCCATCTCTAGCACCCCAGAAGCACCCAGCTGCTTCAGTCGGGCTTTATTCACCAGTTTCAGGTCGTTGACCGTAATCCGCAGCCGGGTAATGCAGGCATCCAGCGTGGCGATATTGTTGCGCCCACCAAAAGCCCGTACCAGCTCCCGCGCCAGTTCAGCCCCTTTCCCGACTGGAGCCGCCGCCACCTCGCCTTCGATCTCATCCTCACGACCGGGGGTTTTGAAGTCGAAGGTTTTGATCGCAAAGCGGAAGACAAAATAATAGAGCGCGGCAAACAATGGGCCAAAGGCGATAATCAGCCAGGATTTAGTCCCCAGGCTGTTGAATAAGAAAAAGTCGATGAAGCCGTGGGAAAAGGTAAACCCCATCTTGCCGCCGAGGATCTGGAATAGCCAGTCGCAGAATCCGGCCATGAAGGCATGAGCCACGTATAGCAACGGGGCCACAAACATGAAGGAAAATTCGATTGGTTCGGTGATGCCCGTCAGAAACGACGTAAACGCTGCCGACAGCATGATGCCGCCCGTGATCGCGCGGTTTTTGGGTTTAGCACTGTGCCAGATGGCGATCGCCGCTGCGGGTAAGCCAAACATTTTGAACCAGTATGCCCCGCCCAAAATGCCAGCCGTTGGGTCGCCAGCAAAGAAGCGGTTGATATCACCGTGGACAATATTGCCTGTAGTAGCGTCGGTAAAGGAACCAATTTCAAAGAAAAAGGGCACGTTCCAAATGTGGTGCAGGCCAAAGGGGAGTAGCGATCGCTCCACAATGCCATAAATTGCTGCCGTTAGCGGTACATTGCTACCATCTGCCGCTGCTGCTGCTGCTACTTTGATGCCGTTGCCGATGGGCGGCCAGATAATGCTGAGCACCAGGGCAACGGCGATCGCGGCAAAGGACGTAATAATTGGCACAAACCGCTTCCCGGCAAAGAAACCCAGGTATTGCGGTAGCTGAATCCGAAAAAACTTGTTGAACAAATAGGCAGCCACACAGCCCATAATCAAGCCGCCAAATACCCCGGTATCTAGCGAGGAGATGCCCATTACAGGTTTCAGCGACTCGGCGGGCACGCCCCACAGCGTCGTTGAAGCTGCCCCCAACGCCGCCAAAAATACCGCAAACCCCACCGTGGCCGCCAGCGCAGACACCCCGTCATTCCCGGTAAACCCGATCGCCACCGACACGGCAAAAATCAGCGGCAGGTTGGCAAAAATTGCATCCCCCGACTGCTTCATAATTTGCGCCAGAAACTCCGGCATCCAGAAAAAGGTTTCTGGTTTACTAAATTTGGCACTGCCCAACCCCAGCAATAATCCGGCGATCGGCAATACCGAAACTGGCAGCATCAGGGACTTGCCCATCTGCTGCAACAGCGCAAACGCTTTTTTCCACATAAGAGATTTAAAAACTTTAGAGCAATGAAGTGTAGAGAATGCTAAACCAATCATGAAGCCTGAATGAATTATCCCTTTTTTGTTACGGCTGTTACAACAACAGAAAGCAAAGTTCTATTGCAAAATTCTGTGCAGCCGTTGATTCAGTGGATGCCGCTAGGTATCGGTTGCCCGAGATGTGTAGGGATGAAGCATTTGTACCTAGATCTCGACCAAAGTTCCAGCGTACTGATGCAAATGCTTCATCCCTACGTCGGTAGAACATCTCACCCGTTGGTTTATCCCACCCGTTGGTTTATTTCACCCGATGGGCGATCGCCCCAGTTTCCCCCAACCCCCAACCGCGCCGGGGGCAACGGTCATTGATCCGGGTCGGAGATCCACCAGCCTGCTATAGACTGAGAGAACGAAACTCAGGTAAAAGGAAGCGCGACCAATGCGACTGTCTCAGATGCTATTTGTCACCCTGCGGGAAAGCCCAGCAGAGGCGGAAATTCCTAGCCACAAGCTGCTGCTGCGGGCGGGATATATTCGGCGCATTGGTAGTGGGATTTATGCCTATTTGCCGTTGATGTGGCGGGTATTGCAAAAGGTGTCGCAGATTGTGCGCGAGGAAATGAATGCCACGGGGGCGCAAGAGGTGCTGTTGCCCGCGATGCAGCCCGCCGAACTATGGAAAGAATCGGGGCGGTGGGATACCTACACCCAGGCTGAAGGGATTATGTTTACCCTCAGCGATCGCCAGCAGCGCGAGCTAGCCCTAGGGCCAACCCACGAAGAAGTGATTACCACCGTGGCCAAGGAGATGATTCGCTCCTACCGCCAGCTGCCACTGCATCTGTACCAAATTCAGACCAAGTTCCGCGACGAAATTCGGCCTCGGTTTGGCCTGATGCGCGGGCGCGAATTCATTATGAAAGATGGCTACTCGTTCCATACCGATGAAGAGAGCCTGAAGCAAACCTACGCCGACATGGATCGCGCATACCGCAACATGTTTAACCGCTGTGGGCTAAAGTTCCGCCCCGTTGAGGCCGATTCGGGGGCGATCGGTGGCTCTGGCTCCCAGGAATTTATGGTGCTGGCCGATGCTGGAGAAGACGAGATTCTCTATACCGAAGACGGTCAATATTCTGCTAACACCGAAAAAGCCGTATCGCTGCCATCTGAGGCTGTGCCCTCTCGGTTCACCAGCTTCGAGCAACTCGATACGCCCAACACGCCGACGATTGATAGTTTGGCAAAATTTCTCAACTGTTCTGCTACGCAAATCGTGAAGAGCGTGTTGTACCAAGCCGTCTACGATAACGGGGTGACGGTGCTGGTACTGGCTAGCCTGCGAGGCGACCAGGAAGTAAATGAAGTGAAGCTGACCAATGAACTGGTGAAGGCGGGCGATCGCGTTGGTGCTAAAGCCCTCTTAGCATTGACGGTGCCCGATGTTGAAGCCCAAAGTAAGTGGGCGGCTAAGCCATTGCCGCTGGGCTACATTTCGCCCGGTTTAGCCGACAGCTATATTGCCCAAGCGGAAAAAATTCATCCCCAGTTTTTGCGTTTGGTCGATCGCACTGTGATCGATCTAAAGCACTTTGTCACGGGTTCAGATGAAGCAGGCTATCACGTTGTGGGTGCCAATTGGGGCGACCAATATCCTCAGCCGACCGATGTGGTCGATATCCGCAAAGCCAGACCGGGCGATCGCGCCGTTCATGACCCCGCCCAACTGCTGCAAAGCGCCCGTGGGATTGAAGTCGGTCACATTTTTCAGCTGGGTACCAAGTACTCTAAGGCCATGGGAGCCACCTACACCAATGAACAGGGCGAAGAAGTGCCGTTGGTGATGGGCTGCTATGGCGTGGGGGTGTCGCGGTTGGTGCAGTCTGCCGTGGAGCAGTCCTACGACAAAGACGGGATTATTTGGCCAACGGCGATCGCCCCCTACCATGCGATTGTCGTCATCCCCAACATCAGTGAACCCGCCCAAGTTGCCGCCGCTGAGCAGCTCTATGCCGACCTCAACGCTGCCGGAGTGGAAACCTTGCTGGATGACCGCAACGAACGCGCCGGGGTCAAGTTCAAAGATGCCGATTTGGTAGGGATTCCCTTCCGGATCGTGACCGGGCGATCGCTGCAACAGGGTAAGGTCGAAGTTGTGGTGCGGGCTACGCACGAGTCACAGGAAGTGGCGATCGCGGATGTGGTGGCTACTTTGAAGCAGCGAATTACTGCCGGTCTATGAGCCGCTGACCTCACGCCGTAGGCTACAAATGCCCACAAATTCATAGACTTAAACCTAGCATGTACTTGAGCAGGTGCGTGCTTTTATTTTAATTGTTTAAATAATAAAAGATAGGGTTTGTAGCAGTTGCCAAAATATCTAGGTTTACCTATAATTTGAGTAACGAATTCTAGGTAAACCACTGGATAGGCTAATCAGTATTGGAGAGCTAG
>Ga0163154_10005413_pt1 | contig 16201 bp, 17 predicted proteins | sample OliLakLV19MP9P1_FD_148649 | JGI IMG/M metagenome (GOLD analysis project Ga0163154, IMG submission 148649) | Freshwater microbial mat bacterial communities from Lake Vanda, McMurdo Dry Valleys, Antarctica - Oligotrophic Lake LV.19.MP9.P1 | ecosystem: Environmental > Aquatic > Freshwater > Lake >... | reverse complement strand
TGCCTTGCTTGTATTCCTCCGGGAGCGTGTCGAAAAGCGTAAAGCTGCACACTTGATAGTCTTGAGGCAGGCGGGCGTACTTCGCCATGCGGTCGGCACGGTCGGCGCGCTGCTGTTGGACGGCTGCGCATTGGGCGGGACAGGCCACGGGTTTGCCGAACTGAGGATGACTGACGGGCACGTCTAGCCGGATCATGCCCCGGTCGTCGCAGATGGGGCACTTGGGCAGTTCGGCGGCATTGCAGACGGGACAGGGTTGGGTCTCGGTGGCACCCTTCGCCGCATAGTAGAGGTTGCTGACGGGCACACTGATATACATGTGACCGTTGCACCGTTTACAGTCGGTGCGTAGGTAAGGGACGGCAGGGACGCGGGCGGCGGCTGCCTTCACAGCGGCGCGGATAGGGGCTTGAGTCATGATGTTTTCCTCGGCAATTTGAACGGACTAGTGAGGGGCGCGGGTTCGTGAACCAGAGCGGCGGCTTTGGGTGGGGTCGCGGGTCTAGCGGCGGTCGCGGGTTTGTTGTCTTTGCCGTCGCGCTCCCAGCGCTTGAGGACGCCGGCGGCGTATGCCCACGAGGGTTTGTTTTGGGCGACGGCAACGGCGATGGCTTCGTCCACCCACCCGGCGGGGTAGGTGGCGACGGCATCGGTAAGGTGCGCGGTGATGATGGGCGTGAGGATGCCAATGTTGGCTTCATAGACATTGAAGATGCACTACCACTACTTAAAAGATTGGAAGAACTTAAAGAACTGGAACTACCTTCTGTTTTGACTGTCAAAAGTTTTGACTGTCGTATGTTTTGACCATCAAAAGTTTTGACCATCAAAACATTGATAGCCGCCACAGTGCGATCAATATCTGCTCGGGCTTCGGGCGACATATACAGATATTCGTAGGTACTGTTGGCGGCACTGCGAATGATGCCCGTGAGCTGGTAAACGTGCTGGCGCGCGGGAAGTTTTCGCTCGTCTTCCACGCGCAATTTGTATGGCACAAGGATGATTGCGCCTCGTGCCATGAGCCAACTCTTGGCAGCAGTCACCGCCTGTAGCCCGAAGCCCGTTTCGCTCGCGATCATGTCCATGCCCGGATAGGCACGATTGCGGGTGTTGACGTGCAACAACAGCGCGATAAGGACGTTAAGCCGTCCCGCTTCGCGCAGTTCGGGCAGGATGGCGCGCATTTGCCAATTGAGTGCTGTCACCTTACGTGTCCTCTGCTGGCGTAATCACGAGCGGGTAGGCGCGGTCGTGTAGGGGTTGCGCGCTTGGTGTCGCATTCGACGATGGTCACAGACATGTGGCGGTGGACAGTCATGGCGATGGAACCATCGAATCGGTTTTTCATGACTGCACTTCTGGGACAGGTTGATGGGCACGGATATCTTCGCCAATGCGGATGACGGCTGCGATCAGGGGAATGCTGGCGCGCATGAGTGCTGCGAGGGATACCGTATCGTCGTTCCCATCTGGCAGCTCGCTGACGGTAATGCCGATTAGTTCAGCATTTGCCTCGTTGACATTGGTGAGAGAGTTGGTCATGATTACTGATTGGTCTCTTCAAGGTTAGAATGGTCTTTTTGCAGACCATCTAGTCCAAATAAAAAAGCCGATTCGCCCTCGGTGATCGTCGCCAATTCTTCGCCAAAGACTTGCTCAATGGCTTGACGTACAAGCGGAGCAATACGCCCGTTCCTGCGCATCGCCAGAATTTTTAAGCGACGGCGGAAAGCGTCATCGCCTGTACAAGATACGCTAATCGTCGTGACTGCCATTTGGTCTCCTAAAGAATATAATGGTCTATTTGAAGACCATTTTACTTTGAAAGCTCAGATGTGTCAACAAGTTGCCTTATAATGGGGGAGTATTTGAAGGACTGATATGCAAATAGACAAACAAGCACTGGGTAATTTCGTTATTCAACACAGAAAACTTTTAGGGGATATTTCCCTGCGCGACTTCGCCACACGACTGGGTATAAGTCATTCAACTTTGCTCAGGGCGCTCGATACGCGCGATGATTCGATTCCTGATACGGAATTCTTTTTGCAGCTTGCCACATTGACGAATACTAATCTATCAACGGTACTATCCGTCGCTTTCCCACAAGCCGAGAATATCAAGATCAGTGGTCGGTCGCGCGCTATCGCGGAGCAGTTGGAACAACTGCCCCCTGAAACTTTGAGACTCGTCGAGAACCTCATCTTCACTGCCGCGACGAAAAGCGGATAACAAATCGAGTAAGGCAGCTTGTTGGTCTACGCCTAGTAGATCAATAAAGTAAGCACGTTGCGTCTTATTCATCTTACAAAACCCCGTATGCGCCGTTTGATTTCATCTAACATAGCATGGTCAATGGTGTGAAAACCGGTAATTTTCCCATTTGGGCTTGGTAATCTACCGATTTGCGGGCAAAATGTCGGGAATATTTCCATTTTATGGGAAGGGGTGGGATGATGGCGAAGCGCAAGACGCAAGAGACAGGGATCAGCGAAGCGGATTATCGCCGGGCGCGTGATATCGCCCAAGCCTATGAGCGTGAGAAGGCAGAAAAAGTATGGGCACGGACGCGCCGGCGTGGGCACCGATACGGATATCCCGACGATGGATCCAGCACTGGGCGAGAATGATCGCTTGGGCACATTGGGGTACTTCGCCTTTGAGACATTGACGCGGGCGGCATCGACGGATACGCCAAGCCCGACGAGTACCGCTTTGCCGACCGCGACGAACCCGCCGCCGACAGTGACGTCGAGCTTAATAATAACAACTACATTGACGCCCTTGCCACCCACTGCGACGAAGATTCCGCCAAGCCCGATGCCATTGCCCACTTCCACGCCGGAGCCGGCACCGTTGCGCTTTACGGGTACTGGAGATCGAGTGCTTTATCCGATGACGTTTCCTGATGGGCTGTATCGAGTAACATTTCGTGGCAACGGTTTCATAGGTACTGCTACGCTTGACAGGGTGTCGGGTGACTGCGGTTTCTATTTTGGGTATATCTATACTGACGAGCCTATCTCTGAAGACAGTTTGCGGCTACGGGGCTGTACCGCCAGCCTAAGTATAAGTACGACGGATGCTTGGGAGATCGTTTTTGAGAAGCTTGCCTAGGGCGGCAACGGCAAAGGGGTTCTAGTAAGATGACCATGAGCGAGAAAACATATCACTATCTGCACCTGTTGCGACCGGATTGTCCGCTGCCAGCGGGATCGGAAGTCGTTGCCTATTGCCGCGACTCTGGTGGGGAAAGTCAGGATCGGAGCGTGGCGCAGCAAGTTGAGGCGATCAAAGAATATTGCGATGCTCATGAACTGTTGCTGCGTGAGATATATGTTGACGAAGCCAAGCAAGGCTCGAACAGTGATCGACGTGAGCGCTTCCAGATCATGCTGAACACATTGTTTGAGCAACGTTCCCGGATTGGGGATAAAGCCAAACGTGATCGATTGACGAAAAAGCAGCCTTTTGGCGTTATTTTCTGGAAAAGCAATCGCTTGGGGCGTGACAGCCTCGACGCGAACTTCACCAAAACCGATCTGCGGATGCGTGGGTACACGATCATTGACATGATCGCCTCGGCAAGCACAGGCGACAAAAGCGCGGATGACTTAATTGAATCAGTCCGGCATATGCAGGATGAGAAACTACTGGATCAGATCGGAACTGACTCGGCGCGGGGATTGGCGCAATTGGTTTCGATGCGTGATGATGACCCTGAGTTTTTGCGATGTAACCCCGATTGGCAATCCACTGGTGGGTATCTGTCCATCCTGCCAGGACGCCCGCCCACGGGATTCAAGGCGGAACGGATCGTCATCGGGCATTATAAACGTCAGACCGGACGGGGGCTGCGTGAGGTGCAGCGCATCGTACCGGATCCTCGTTTGTGGGCGCTTTGCCGGTTGGCGTGGGAGATGCGGCGGGGTGGCGCAACGCTTCGGGAGATTATGCAGGCAACCCATCTGTATAAAAACGCGGCGCACTATACGGCTTTCTTCCGCAATCGCATTTACACCGGGACATTGGTCTATGGGGGGATGACGATTGTTGATTTTGTGCCCCGTCTCATCCCCGATGACTGGTTTGAAGAAGAACAGGCGCGACGCGGAGAGCGGGGGAAGAAATTGCGGGGCGAGAAGATGGATGCCAGCGAGGAGCCTCGACGAAAATCGGGGGCGCATTTGCTGAGCGGTATGATCTACTGTGGTGCGGTTGAAGGTGAGGAGCATCGGATGTATGCCGATGTCGTCACAGGAAAGCCGGGTGTGCGGTCAGCATGGCGATTCTATCTATGTAGCGTAATGCGCTCGTCGCGGGGGCAAGCATGTAGTGCGAAGCGCGTAGGCGCTCAAACAATCGAGCAGGCGGTCATCGGACATCTGCTGGACAATGTGCTAAATCGTGAAACACTCATGCCAATAGCTGAAGATTTGCAACAGCAGGCGAACACATCGGCATCCGATGCGGTTGCCCGCATCGAGGCACTGCGCGGGCAGGTGAAATTATTGGATAAGCAGATCGATAATTTGGTAGAGACCATTGCGCTGACGGGTCCCCGCGAGTCGATCATACAGAAACTCGCCCAATTTGAAACGGAACGCAGTGAAGCTCAACGCGTGATCGCGTTGCTGGACGATACCATTCGACGCGCAAGCGATATAAAAGTTTCTGAGGCGCTAGTGGATGATTGGATAGAGTCGATGCGTGCCGCTCTGTTGGAGGGGAAAGGTCCACAAGTGCGTACATTGTTGAGACAATATGTGGAAAAGGTGGTTGTGAGGGGAAACGAGATTGATATTTACTACGTTTTTGGATTACAAGATGTGGCTCTTTTGAAGCCACATCTAGGAAAACGGAAGTTGCCCCCAACGGGAGTCGAACCCGTGTTTTGGCCTTGAAAGGGCCGCGTCCTGGGCCTCTAGACGATAGGGGCGGCAACACCAAAAGTATATCAGTCCCCCTAGCGCCCCGTCAAGGTCAGTTTTGCGCTGTTAGGGGATCAACCCAAGCTGACGCGCCTCATCATAATTGAGCGGACCGCTATCCCGCCGTTGCTCGTCGGCAATCGCCGCCAGTTTATCAGGGTCAAACAGGTCATCCGCTTCCCCCAACAGACTATCCATATTCTGGTCGAAGATACTCATATCAAAATCAAGGATTGGTTCCAAGCGCAACACTTGCGGTTCGGGAACGGTCTTCTCGACAGGTTTCGGAGTCGGCGCTGGTTTCGCCTCGGCTTTGGGGGCGGCTTTGGCTTCTACAGGTGACGCTTCCCACGCGGGGGCACGCTCTGGCGCAACTTGGGCCACAGGTTCGGCTTTGGGCGGGGCGGTGGGGCGGCGAACGGTAGCGTCTGGGTCATGATGGTGCGGATCAATGCGGAATGAGCTGATGCCCAACATGGCGCTCAAATCTTCGGCGGCGCGCCGTCCAAAGCGGTTGACAGCCCCAAAATGGCGCGATCCGTTGCGTCCGTCGAAGATAATGCACAGCATATAATGATAGCCCACCGACAGCGTAAAGACATCGTATTTATCGCCATCATAAAATTTGAGTGATGCCGGCTGCCCACCCAAGACATTTGCCATCCCCACATTGACCAAGACGCCCGGCACCAATGCTGCCGTCAAGCCTTCGTGATCGATATAGCCGATAGCACCGCGCTCAAAGACCATCTCGCCCAAGCGATTCGCCAACAACACTGCCATCGGGCGAAACTCTTCGAGCATTTTTTCGATAATGCGTTCCACAAATTTAATATCAATCGGCGGCACATCCCCCATTTCGATTTCGGTGCTGATTTTGCGCGCGGGGGGTTCTGCCGCAAGGAAGATATTCCGATGGGTGACGCCCGCAAAGATCACCCGCATCAGTTGGGCGGGGTCAGAGGCGCGCTGCAAAATCAGATAGCCGGTGTTGGGGTCTTGCGCCGGGGGATCGATCTCCTTGTCGGTCAGTACGACCACCGCCGTGTTGGGAGAAGCCTTCTTGATCTCTTCCGCAAGGCGTATGCCACTGATGTTATTGTCCAGCGTGTATGCCGTGACCACCATTGATACCGGCGAGAAGGCGAGTTCTTCTAAAGCAACGTTGCCGTTTGGGGCTTCAATATGGATGACGGATAAATCGGCAATGTCGATTGCCGCGCGGACGATACGCGCGATTCTGCCGGTCGGATCTACGGTAAGGACTCGTGGTAAAGCAACCATATCTCGCTCGCTTGTCCATCTGCTTGTCTTGCGATCATAGAATTCATTGTAACATATTCACCTGCTTGGCAAACGAGAGATTTGTGAATTTGTCTTAATTATGTTGGGCGCGCGTTTGAAGATCGTTTCGATCTCTTGACTCGCGCATCTAATTCGATATACTTCAAATTAGATGTGCATCGAATTTTCCTATGGTAGAGTACATAGTCATCATGCCCCAACCTATTGATCAAGAATGGCTGCTGCTGCGTTTCAAAGCACTTGCGGATGAGAACCGTTTGCTCTTGCTGACTCGCCTTGCAGACGGTGAACACAATGTGATGCAGATCGCGGAAATGCTTAATCTGAGCGAACCGACGGTCTCGCATCATCTCAATAAATTGCGCGAGGCGGCGTTCGTGACCATGCGCGCCCACGGCAATCAACATTTTTATACGCTCAACAGCAGTGGGCTGGCACTTTTCAAAAATGCGGTTGGGCGGATCGAGCAAATCGCCCCAGCGACCACTTTGCCACCCTCTGCTGATAGCTGGATTGATGCCTTGCCGCCCGATTTTAGCGCCGAGGATCGGGCATTGTTGCGCGCTATGACCAAAAACGGACGGTTGGATCAACTGCCGTCGTTGCGGCATAAACCGCAGAGATTGCAAGTCATGTTGCGTTGGCTGGCGAGTCAATTTGCGCCTGATGCTTTCTATACGGAAAAAGAAGTCAACACTATCCTTAAGACGGCACACGACGACTTCGCCAGTTTGCGCCGCTATCTGGTCGATTTCGGCTATCTGCAACGCGAACTCGGTGGACGTAAGTATTGGCTCGCTTCGGCGGAGGGCGGTCATGATTTTGGGGTGGGGGAGGACGACGTATGAACCTGCGCAATTTTCAGTGGGCAGATTTGCCCGCGTTGGTTGATCTGATGAATGCCTACAGTCGGGCATTGGGCGGCGGCACCATTTCCCTTGATCAAGTTGAACCATCGTGGCGGTCGCCCTATAACCACCCAGAGCGCGATTGCTTTATTGCCTTTGCACCGGATAGCACGATGATCGGGTTCACGATTGCGGATCTACTGGATGACCCGGACCGCGCTAATGGCGTCTATACAGTGCTGCCGGGGCATCGTGCTATTGGGTGGGCACTGATCGCGGCGGCGACAGATCATTTTGTGCAGTTTGCGCGGGCGCACACCCCATCGGATGTGCCGCTCACCATGCAGTGGCGCATCTCCGATCAAGATGAGGATGCCATCGCCTTATTAGAGGAAGACGGCGCTGAACTGGTACGTGCCTTCTATACCATGCGTATCGTTTTTGATGCACCGATGGTGCCGCCGCCCTTGCCCGAAGGCTTCATGCTTCGTCCATTCACGCCTGCGGATCTGGAAGCGGTCTATGCCGTCAAAACCGAAATTTTCCTCGATCACTGGGGGGAACAAGATCAGCCCTTTGAGGAATGGCAAGCCGATATCGCCGCCCCAGAGTTTGATCCTTCGTTGTGGTGGATCGTCTATCACGGCGATCAGATCGCAGGTATGCTACTCAGCCGACTGTCGGGGGCGCACGCCGGCTATGTCGATATCGTCGGGGTGCGTCGTGCATGGCGTGGGCATGGGTTAGCATATCGCCTGTTGCGTCAGTGCTTCGCGGAGTTTCAACAACGTGGGCGTCTGTCTGTTGGCTTGGGCGTGGATACTGACAACACCACCAACGCCGTCACTTTGTACCAGCGAGCGGGGATGGTCGTGCAGGCGCGGCAGGTGTATTACAACCGAGTAGTCAGATAAAATCAGGGTTGCGCGTGAAAATTCGGAGGGCGCGCCCTCCGAATTTTCACGCGCAACCAACGGCGAGTCCCTACTTGATCCGGCGGTCGTCGGGTTTGTCTTTCTTGCCCGTGCGGGTGGCACCACTGACCGGCGCGCCCGCAATAATGCCTTGAATCGCAGCATAGAACGCTTCGTCATAGCTGCGTGTCGCCACCACCACCGGCATGGGGACGGCATGCCCCATGATGATCACCTGCTGTTTGGTGTCCAGCCGCGACAAGACCTCGCGCAAGCCCGCCGCCCCGCTGATGCCCATCAACACGGCATTCATGTCGCGCTCGTTGTCCAGAAGCGCTGTGACGCGCGTCCCGATCTGGCTCATCACTTCTTCGTCGATCCCGCTAGGACGCTGATCCACCACCAACAGCGTGACATTGTACTTACGCATTTCGCGGGCGATGATACCGAACGTGGTCTGATTCGCCACCTTCGGATCCAAAAATTTGTGCGCTTCCTCGATGACGATCAGCAGTTGGGGCGGCTCGTGCGCCTTGTCACCCAGCGCCTTTTCAACTTGATCGACGTACAGTTCATGGATGCGGCGCGTCAAAAAGTTGGCGACCAGCATGTATGCCTCCAACGAATTGCCGTACCGCCCGAATTCCAAGACCACACTTTTTTGGTTGGCGAGGTCGTTCATCATCTGCGCCACGCTGTCGCCGGTCGTCACGCGCGTCAGAAAATCCCACCGTTCAAAGCGTTGCATACGCCGTTGCAGCGCTGCCAGCGACCCAGCGCGGTGCGGTGATTCGGCTTCGATGGCTTCAAAGTCATTAATCCCCGCGTCGATCAAGCGGCGTACCCAGTCGGTGCCCCATTCTTTGCGCAGCATTCGCGCCGCGTCCAGCATCGCGTCGGAGAGGTTCATGGTCACGCGCAAGCTTTCGAGGTCTTCTGGCTCAACTTCGTGATAGCCGATGCGGACCTCAAAATCGACCTTCGCTTGCCGCCGCCGCGTCGATTCGGGATCGAGGGTATAGATCATGACCTCGTTGTTGAGAATTTGTTTCAAACCTTTTGCCTGCACGCCGCGTTCATCGGGTGCCGCCCAGCCATAATCGTTGTGCATGTCAAAGATGAGGGCGACGGCTTGCTTTTTGGCGATCACGCCCGCCAGCAACATTCGGGTGAGAAAACTTTTGCCCGTGCCGCTTTTGCCGAAAACACCGATAGAGCGCTCCACCAAGCGCTTGAGGTCAAGGTTAATCTGCGTCTCTTCCAGTTCCAGCGGCGCGCCCACGTTGAAGTGAGTGGCGTCCTCAGCCCCGAACACGGCGTTGACATCGCCCACGGTGGCGTCAAAGACGGGCATGAAGTGACCGGGGATCGTTTTGACAGGTTTGGGTTTGCTGAGGCTGCCGTCTGCCTCTTCATCAATGCTCAACAGCGGTTGCACGTTCACTTTGCCATATGCCGCTGTGCCGCCATAGACCGCCACCAAAAAAGGATCGCTGAAGTCGGGGGGCGCGCTTTGAATGTCAGGGTTGGGGTTATCGAGCAAGACATCGGTGATCATGCAAAAGAAACGTTTGTTGATACCATGCACGACGACATAGCGCCCGACGGCGAGCTCCTCAATCGGGACGCCGATATCGAGCTTGACCACCAGCCCTTTGCTCAGCGAACCGCTGACGATGACCCCTAGCCGGAACGTCTCCGGTGCCGCAAGGATCGAACCGCGCCCACGCGGGAACATCTGTTCCAAGTTAGGGAAAGAACTCAAGGTCGCCATAAACCAGCATCTCCACAGGCACTCCACCACAGAAGGGAGTCCTATTATAGCATGATTCGTGCGGGATGCGTGGTTTTTTTGATGTTTTTGTTCTAAATTTTTATGCTATGCTTTTGCCTCTGATGAGTTGATGCCAAAGGTGTTTTTCATGACCGTTATCGAACTGCGCCCCTTCACCGTCGTCGATCAAGCCCCCGTGCGGGCGCTGATCTGGGCGGGCATGACGGCGCGCTTTGGCTTTTTAGACGAGAGCGCCAACCCCGATGTGGATGACATCAGGGCACATTTCATCATGCCGGGCGAGACTTTTTTGGTGGCATGGCAGGATGACCAAATCAGCGGCTGTGGCGCGCTGATGCGCGAACACGGCAGTGACCTGACGGCGCGGATCGTGCGCGTGTCGGTGTCAGCAGATCGGCAGCGACAAGGGGTCGGGCGCTTGATCAGCGCCCGCCTACTTGAGATCGCGCGCGAACGCGGTTTCAGCGAAGTTCTCGTAGAGACCAATGAAGGGTGGACGAGCGCGCTAAGCCTGTATCAGGCGCTAGGGTTTCGCGAATACACCCGCATCCCCAACGAGGAGTTCGGTTTTGTCGAAGTACACATGCGACTTAGCTTATGCGTGCCTTGATCTGCTGCGCGATATAGTGCGCCGTCGCCATGATCGTCATCATCGGCGACGTACCTTTAACCATTTTTTTCGATAGCCGCACCCCCCCAAAAAATGATACTGATAGTGTGTAGACTAAAAGTCATCAAAACGATTAAATTCTTTCTCATGAACAGAAATGAAAACTTAGTTAAATTTGGCAAAAGAATACGTCAGCTCAGAGAATTAACCAATATATCTCAAGAGGTATTTGCTGAACGTTGCCATCTGCATCGTACCTACATTGGGGGAATTGAACGTGGCGAACGGAATATCAGTTTGCTCAATATTTTGAAAATTGCTGAAGCGCTTGGGGTTGATCCCTGCGCACTCTTTGAGGAAATCTAAGACTAATGTTTTCGCCCTATCACTTATTACCTATTGATAAATGGCGCTCCAAAACACTTGAATTAATTGATGAGCATCCTCTGAACCCGCAAGAATTACTTGAGATTGCGCTCAAAAGTTGGGATGATATTTTCAATTCCGCCATCGGCACGAAACCTTTTCAAATTGGCACCGACATCTTACCCGTTCCCCAGATCATGGGGTTCCTTTTACACGAACTAATCGCTCTTGAGCTTGAATATCGTTATACCAACGTTTGGCGTAAAGGCGCGACCGCCTATGAAAAAGATGTTGTCTATATGCCTGACACAACCTATTCAATCGAGATTAAAACGTCTTCAAGCGGCAAAAACATTTATGGCAATAGAAGTTATTCCCAAAAAACTCAGACTCCAAAGAAAAGTAAATCCGGTTACTATCTCGCTGTCAATTTTGAAAAATTCCGTGCCAGCGATCATCAACCGAAAATTATACTGGTCCGGTTTGGATGGCTTGATCATGACGATTGGAAGGGGCAAGCAAGTGCTACGGGTCAACAAGCACGTCTTAGCTCAGCGGTAGAACAACATAAACTGATCATTCTACCGGTTCAAAAATAAAGATTGTTGTTGCGGGAGCTCTGACCGCCTCAAAAGATCATCGATACGACTGGCAGCAATATCACAGTAGTCCGCTCGCAATTCAAAGCCCAACACCGATCTCCCCAGTTGTACGCTAACCACAGCGGTCGTGCCCGAACCCATAAACGGATCTAAAATGAGCTGTTCACGATGGGATGTCGATTTGATAATTCGGTCAATCACCGCTTCTGGAAATTGAGCAGGATGAGGGGTTCGTTCTTTGGACGATCGATTGTGGCCTGATGTCACTTTTTTGAATTGCCAGACATCCGTCGGATTTTTCCCATGGGGATTCACCTTTATTTTCCCATTTTTTTTCTGATTGGGATATTTCACATCAGGATCACGCACGTCATCCAAGTTAAAGATGTAGTTCTTGCTATCTTTCACATACCACAAAAACTTTTCGTTGCGTGGTGAAAAAAACTTGCGTCCTGCGACGCCGGCTCCATAACTCCAAACAATCTCTTGGATCAGAAAGAATGGAATTTTCTCCCATAACAAATAGGCAATCGGGATCGCTTTGGCGCGTTCTGAGACACTGAGATAGCCCAAATTTAACCAAAAGCCGCCCGTTGGGGAAGTCAGTCGATAAATCTCCGCGATCCACGCTGCACACCATTGCAGATAACCCTCCAACGGTAACGCTGTTTCATATGCTTTGCCGATATTATAAGGGGGGCTAGTTACCGTTAAATCGACTATTTCATGATCGAGTCGTTTCATAAACTCGCTACAATCACCGTGATAAAGCAAACAATTGGGCGCTTCAAAATAGGGTTGACCCAACATTTGTTTGATCTGCTTGGCATCCATTATTTCCCCCTCACATCCGTGCCTTGATCTGCTGCGCGATATAGTGCGCCGTCGCCATGATCGTCATCATCGGATTCACGCCGCTGGCAGTCGGCAGGGCGCTGCCATCGGCGACGTACAGGTTGCGCACTTCATAACTTTGCCCAGTCGGGTCAAAGGCACCAAGCGCGCTGTTGCCGCCGATGCGCGCCGATGACATCTGATGGGCGCTGAACATCGAAACCCCATTGGGTCGTAATTCACGAGCGCTGACATCCGTAAGATACGCCTCAAAGTCTTGCCCCGTCTGCCAGATCAGCGCGTCCGCGTGGGGGCTGGTGATCTCGTGCGCGCCGGCAGCATGATGAATCCGCATGGTTTCGATCATGCCACGCAGCAGATGGGCGCGGTCATGGGGATGCACGGTGTAGTGGAGGATCGGTTGCCCCGCGCGATCCAGCGTGATCCGCCCCCCAAAGCGGTCACGGGCGATGATGATGGTGTTGCTAAAATGCGCCAACTGTGCCATTGCTGCCCGATGCTGGCGTCCGCTGGACCAGGGCAACGACAATGCCGCGATGCCCGGATGCACAGGTGCCGTCTCCAGCTTGACGCCATAGCCGTCGCCATCGAGATCGGCAAATTGATTACTGACGCGCGTCAAGGGCGCGCCTTGCCAACCCCGAATCGATTGCTCATAGATGCCGAAGGTGACGGTCGTGGGGTGCAGGTGCAAATGCGCGCCGATGTTGGCATTACCCAACCCAGAACGCAGCAAGATCGCGGGGGTATGGAGCGATCCCGCCGCGACGACGACGGTTTTGGCGTGGATGGTGACGGGGATCAGGGTCCCCTCGTCGGTGCGCACCGTCACGCGGACGCCCGTCGCGACGCCATGGGCGTGCAAGATCTGATCGACTTCGGCACGCACGAGGATGCGCCCCCCGCGATCCTGTGCGTCTTGCAGATAGGTGCGGACGGTGCTTTGTTTCGCGCCGTAAGCACACCCATAATTGCAAAAACCGCATTCTTCACAGTCTTTGACGTTGCGCGGGATCGCCGTCACCTCATAGCCAAGCGCCTGACAGCCTTTTTCGAGGATGCCGTTGTGCGAGGTGGCAGCGCTGTGATCCAAATTCACATGGGAACGCGCCCACACTGCCTCTTGGCTTTGGCTAAATTCAGGACTGGTGGCACCCTCAAAACCGTAGTCGTGCGCCCACTCATGGCGGACGTGATCGGGGGTGTGAAAGGACGCTGCCCAATTCACGGTGGTGCCACCGCCCAGCGCTTTGCCCGCCAAAACAACGATCCCACGATCTACCGTCGTCAGCGCGCCGCTGTTTTCATAAAGGCGTTCATTGCTGCTCAGTTCACGCCCGTCAAAATCGGTCTCGATATAATAATCCCCTTTTTCGACGACGATCACATCCTTGCCCGCCGCCGTTAGTTCCCCCGCGACGACCCCGCCGCCCGCGCCCGACCCAATGATCACGACATCGGCGGTCAGGGTGGTGGCTGCGGTCAGCTTGAGGGGAATTATCGGGCGTTCGGCGGGCTTTAGCGGATCAAGGCGGGGCGGTTCATAACCGAAAGCCGCCCACAACGGATTGGGGGCATCGGCGGGCATTAAGCCATAGGCGACCGCCAGCCCCAACCGTTTGAGACTTTGAAAGGTCATCCGCGCTTGAGGCACGCGGCTATATGCCCATGCCCGCAACACGGTCTCGCGCTGGGGGCGCGTCATATCTTCAAAGGAATGCCACACGCCCGCCCCGATGCCATGCACAAGCTGCGTCTCGAACAGCGTCAACACCAGCTTGAGTTGGCTGAGGGATGCGCCATCGCTCACCCGTTCGAGGGCAGTTTCGAGCGCTGTTACGAGGTCAAGGTCTGCCGCGCCGAACTGCGCCAACGGATCGTCAGTAAGGGTGGGATCATCCGCAATTGAGGGAAGCAATGTATCACAAATGAGCGCGAGGGTGCGGCGTTCGGCAGGACTCAGGAAGGGCATGGGCATCGTCCTCTGTTGATCATCAAGTAGGGCATAAGCAGCAAAGATAAAAAAGAACCGTAATTATTCCCCCCTCTTGTTTGAAGTCCCTCCCCAGAACGAAGTGACACATGGGGAGGGATGGAAGCGGAGCGACGGGGGGATTGACTGTCACAAAGCCTTAGTCGGGGATAGAATTGTTGGCAGCATGAAGCCGTTCCGACAAGGTTCTCATCACGTCCAGCGCGAAGAACGGCGATTCGTGGACGAGAAAAATGAAGCGTTCCCGCCCGATATTTGCCAGTACAACATCAGTTTTGGCGATGGCAGTGGCGGTTCGGCTGTGTCCTTCTTCCAAGAGTGCCATCTCCCCGAAAACTTCCCCTTCGGTGATGTCGATGATGCGGTGTCCGTGCAGGGGCAGTTCGACGACCCCCGACACGATCACATACATTTCTTCACCGATATCGCCCTCATTAAAAATAGTAGTGCCTGCTTTGAATGATACCGTCTTGGTGGCGTGGCGGAAAAGGTTGGTCTTTGCCATGAATTTTGTCTCCATTTAGTCAATTGGGTAATGAGTATTGCCGTATAAAATATAAGTTGTTTGTGTTAAAAAATGTGGGGTGACTTTTATTATCCCCATAATGCTATTCTCTCGCAAGATGAAAAAGCCGCTGTGTTTAGCAGCGGCATCGGCTGATGGCGTCGCTATTCCTCGCGCCCGCGCCGCCGTTGCAGCAATCGCCCCGCGATATTGCCCGATCCATCGTCGTTCGACAGGGGCGGTGGACTCGTGGGGCGCGGGGGTGCGTCTGTCGTCGGCACTGTCGGCAGGGGCGGTGGCGCTGTGGGCGGCATCGCACTGATCGGCGGCGGTGTCTCGCTGCGGGTAGCCGCTGCCGCCCGCGCTTTTGCATCACGCAACCCCGCCATCCGTTCCGACGAGTCAACGACGAGGGGAGCCGGTCGCAGCCGCGCCGCCAACCGTGCCAGATCACTGCGGGTGACGAGCAAGCGGCGCACGGCGATATCAAACGGCAACAACACGAGCGCGATCAGCAAGAGCAGCGGGGCAATGGGCGCGCTGGACGCCTGTGCCAACAGCGAATGATCATAGACCTCTGCCGCCAAGCCTGCCAGCGAGCGCCCGCCCGCCAAATCCGCCAGCGCGGGCAAGCGGCTTTCGGTCACGCCTAGATTGTATTCGGGCGAATAGCTCATCACCCACCCCGTGATCGAACTACGGGCACCTGTGACCACATCCGCCACGCGCAACAGATATGCCCCCTCCGATGAGGGCGTGAACTCGGCTTCATAACGACCGGGTGCAGTTTGGCGCAGCACCAGTTGTTCACTGTCTTGCGGGGCAACGAGCGCCGTCGTCAACGCCAGCCCGTTGGCGAAACCACCGGACTCGTCGCGGGCGTCCACCACCACGCGGGCGCGTTCGCCCTCCATGATCACCCGCGCCTCGATATTTTGGCTAATGCCTTCGGTGATCGTCCAGCGCACGGTTTGGCTCCAAAAGCGCGCAAAGCCCTCCCATGGAATCCAGTTTGCTGCCCACCGCGCGCGGGCATCACTGGTGAAGGCGACCGCCCGCCCCAAGCCATACTGCCACGACGCCAAGACCGGATCACTAAACGGAGCCGGACCGGACAAGATAACTTGGGCGCTGTCTTTGGCACTGGTCGCCACATAGCCCCGCAACGCCGGAGCCGAGTCAATGCCCGCCATGATCGGGCTATTGCCGGTCAGCACGGGGATGAAATCGCCTTCCATGATGTAGGAGCGCGTCGCCAGCACGGTCTCTTGCGTGAAGATCGTCGGGATCGCCTCGATCAGATCGACGAGGTGATAGTTGCCCCCTCCGGCGCGTGCCATTGCCTGTAAGAAGGGTGCCGACCCCGCGCCAATGGCGATCACCGAGGTGGTGATGTTATTTTCGGCGTACAACTGCCCTGTCAGTTCGATCAAATTCGCCGCATCTGACCCACCGTCGGTCAGCAAAATGATGT